>JAESFP010000114.1_pt1 | contig 81658 bp, 76 predicted proteins | sample 9266181 | NCBI WGS metagenome assembly JAESFP01 (sample SAMN14502547, study PRJNA617102) | algae metagenome | isolation source: Pegethrix bostrychoides GSE-TBD4-15B and co-occurring heterotrophs from... | place: USA: Grand Staircase-escalante National Monument, Utah | collected 2006-08-15 | reverse complement strand
GATCGTCGCTGAAGTGGAAAAGCCTCACGCAAGAAGGGTCGCTCGCCGCCGACGCCCCTGTCAACATGGCCCCGAACATTGCGATTGGCGGCCCACGGCGGTAAGCAGCGCGCCGAAGGAGCCCTCGCCATGATCCCCCGTTACGCACGCCCCGAAGCTTCCCAGATCTGGGATCCCCAGACCCGCTTCAAGATCATGTTCGAGATCGAGGCTCACGCCGCCGACAAGATGGCGGAACTGGGCGTAATCCCGAAAGAAGCCGCCGAGACAATCTGGGCAAAGGGCCGCGACGCGGTATTCGACGTTGAGCGCATCGACGCAATCGAGCGCGAAGTGAAGCACGACGTCATCGCCTTCCTGACCCACGTCACCGAGATCGTCGGCCCGGAAGCCCGCTTCCTGCACCAGGGCATGACCTCCTCGGACGTCAACGACACCGCCCTGGCCGTACAGCTGTCGCGCGCCACCGACCTGCTGATCGACGACGTCGACATGGTGCTGGCCGCCCTGAAGAAGCGCGCCTTCGAGCACAAGCTGACCCCGACCGTCGGCCGCAGCCACGGTATCCACGCCGAGCCGACCACCTTTGGCCTGAAGCTCGCCGGCCACTACGCCGAGTTCGTGCGCGCCAAGGAACGACTGGCGATGGCCAAGTTCGAGATCGCCACCTGCGCGATCTCCGGCGCCGTCGGCACCTTCGCCAACGTCGCGCCCGAGGTTGAAGCCTACGTGGCCGAGAAGATGGGCTTGGCTGTCGAGCCGGTCTCCACCCAGGTCATCCCGCGCGACCGCCACGCCGCCTACTTCGCGGCCCTCGGCGTCGTCGCCTCCTCGATCGAGCGTCTGGCCACCGAGATCCGCCACCTCCAGCGCACCGAGGTCCTGGAAGCCGAAGAGTTCTTCGACGTCGGCCAAAAGGGCTCGTCGGCCATGCCGCACAAGCGCAACCCGATCCTGACCGAGAACCTGACGGGCCTCGCCCGCCTGATCCGCTCGGCCGTGGTCCCGGCCATGGAGAACGTCACCCTCTGGCACGAGCGCGACATCAGCCACTCGTCGGTCGAGCGCGGCATCGCCCCGGACACCACCATCCACCTCGACTTCGCCCTGCGCCGCCTGGCCGGCGTGGTTGATCGCCTGCTGATCTATCCGGAAAACATGCTGAAGAACCTCGACCGCCTCGGCGGCCTGGTTCATTCGCAGCGCGTGCTGCTGGCCCTTACCCAAGCCGGCGTCGCCCGCGAGGTCGCCTATTCGGCGGTCCAGCGCAACGCCATGAAGGTCTGGCGCGGCGAGGGGAACTTCATGGAATTTCTGCTGGCCGACCCGGAAGTCACCCTCAGCCAGGATGAACTCTCCGAACTGTTCGACCTCGGCTACCACTTCAAGGCCGTCGACACCGTCTTCGCCCGCGTCTTCGGCCAAGACGCCATGGCCAAGGCCGCGGAGTAGACTTCCTCTCCCTCGGGAGAGGCCAGGTGAGGGGGCGACGCGCAGCGGCGCTCTACAGGCGCCGCCGGTTCACCGTCGTCGCTGAAGGCCCCTCACCTAACCTCTCCCCGACGGGGAGAGGAACGAGGCCCGCGCCAACCTGACGCAGCCCGGCACGGCCAAGGTGACGCAATTTCGCCCCCAGCGCGAAATACTCTGAATTAATCAATTAATTCAGTATGATGCGGGGACGGATGTACGAACCAAGCGCCGAAGAGCAGTACATGCTCGAGCTTATGAACGCCGAGCGGGCCAAGGTAGGCGCCCAGCCCCTGGCCTTCGATTTCGACCTCAATGAAGCGGCCGAACTCCACAGCGAGTGGATGATCGCGACCGACGTCTTCTCCCACACCGGCGCAGGCGGATCGACGCCCACGGCGCGCGCCCAGAGCGCCGGCTACCAGCTCAGCGGCTCCTGGGCGACCGGCGAGAACATCGCCTGGGCCAGCCAACGCAACCCAGCCGGCCTCCAGGACGAGGTGCAGCTCCTCCACACCAACCTGATGAATTCGGCGGGCCACAAGGCCAACATCCTCAACGCCAACTTCCGCGAGGTCGGCGTCGGCTTCGAGACTGGCGAGTACCAGGGCTGGCAGGGCGCCTTCGCGACCCAAAGCTTCGCCAAATCCGGCTCGGCGGTCGCCCTCACCGGCGTGGCCTATACAGACAAGGACGCCGACCGCGCCTACGATCCGGGCGAGGGCCTGGCCGGGGTGAAGGTGACGGCCGTCGCGACTAGCGGCGCGACCTACACCGCCACAACCTACGTCTCCGGCGGCTACGACCTGACCCTCCCGACGGGCAGCTACAAGGTCAGCTTCTCCGGCTCGGCCGCCACCCACGACGTCACCATCGGCGGCCAGAACGTGAAGCTCGACTTCACCGGCGCCGGAACCACCACCCCGACACCGACGCCCACACCTACCCCGACGCCCGGCCCCATCGTCGGCGACAGCCGCGGCAACAGCCTGCTCGGCACCATGGGTTCGGACACCATCCAGGGCCTGGGCGGCGCGGACAAGATCCAGGGCCAGGCCGGCGCCGACGTGATCGACGGCGGCTCGGGCAACGACACCCTGACCGGGGGACAGGGCGCCGACACCCTGATGGGCGGCTCGGGCTATGACAGTTTCGTCTTCAATCACCCGACCGCCACTGGCCTGGATCGCATCACCGACTTCTCCAGCGCCTACGACACCATCCAGCTCGAAAATTCGGTCTTCACCGCCCTGACCAAGACCGGAACCCTGGCCTCCTCCGCCTTCTGGAAGGGCTCGGCCGCCCACGACGCCAGCGACCGGATCATCTACGATCCGTCGACCGGCATAGTCTCCTACGACCCCGACGGAACCGGCGCGGCCGCCGCCCAGCAGATCGTCAAGCTCACCGCCAATCTGGCGCTGACCAATTCTGACTTCGTCGTGATCTGAGCCGCCGTTCCACGGTAGCGCCTGGAACAACCATGGTGATCCTCCGTTCCTTCCCCCCTGAACGGAGGATCCCATGACCACCACCCCGGCCGAACTCCAGACCAAGCTCTTCAAGTCCCTGAAGTCCGACATGACCCTGATGTTGGGCCTGACCGGCGTCGACGAGGGCCACAGCCAGCCGATGACCGCCCAGTTCGACGGCGATGATCGCCGCACCATCTGGTTCTTCACCGCCAAGGACACCGACCTGGCCCAGGCGCTGGGCGGCCGCCACGAGGCGATCGCCCACTTCTCGTCCAAGGGTCACGATCTGTTCGCCACCATCCACGGCGACCTTTCGGCCGACAACGACCCGGCCATGATCGACAGGCTTTGGAACAAGTGGGTCGCGGCCTGGTTCGAGGGCGGCAAGACCGACCCCAAGCTCCAGCTGCTGCGCTTCGACCTCGACCGCGCCCAGATCTGGTTGAACGAGAACAATCTGCTGGCCGGCGTGAAGATGATGCTCGGCTCCGATCCCAAAAAGGACTACGCCGACAAGACCGCCGAGGTTCGTCTGAACTAGGCCGCCCGGCCCCTCTCCCCTAGGGGAGAGGGGCCCGCGCGTTAACCGTCTGCTACCGGTCAAGGCATAGCTTGCGTTCAGTAAGATGGAGCCTTTGACGCCGATGCCACCCGCCGACGACATGTTCACGGCGGCGGTTGACCAGGCGGGGCCGGACCTCGCCAAGTTCTTCACTGTCTCGCGCGACCTGCTCTGCATCCGCGATCGCGAGTTCCGCTTCGTGCGCGTGAACGAGGCCTGGGAGAGCGTCCTCGGCTACCGCGTCGAGGAGCTCGAAGGCCAGAAGATGGCCGCCTTCATCCATCCCGAGGATGTGCCCGCCAGCCTTGACCACATGCAGCGCCTGGAAATCGAGGAGGAGGTGGTCAGCTTCATCAACCGCTACCGCCACCGCGACGGGTCTTATCGCCAGCTGGAGTGGCGCGCCCGGCGTAGCGGCGACCATGTCTACGGCGTGGCCCGCGACGTCACCGAGCGGCTGGAGCTGCAGGCGCAGATGGCCGCCGCCCACGCCGCCGCCGAGGCCGCCAACCGCGCCAAGAGCGACTTCCTGGCCAATATGAGCCACGAGATCCGCACGCCGCTGAACGGCGTCATCGGCATCGCCAGCGCCCTGGCGCGCACCGACCTGACGCCTGAGCAGCGCGACATGCTGGGCATGATCACCAGTTCCGGCTCCACCCTGGAGCGGCTGGTCTCCGACGTGCTGGACTTCTCCAAGATCGAGGCCGGCCGCCTGGAGATCGAGGCCCGCGCCTTCGACCTGCGCGCCGAGCTCGGCGACCTGCTGGAGGTGTTTCGCAGCCAGGCCCTGGCCAAGGGGCTAGCCTTCCCGGTGATCTATGGCGACGCCGCCCACGGCCAGTTCGTCGGCGACGCGGTGCGCCTGAAGCAGGTGGTCGGCAACCTGCTCTCGAACGCCGTCAAGTTCACCGCCCAGGGCCAGGTCTCGATCTCCATCACCCTGGACGAGCCCCCCGCCGGCCCGCCGCGCCTGCTGATCGAGGTGCGCGACACCGGTGTCGGCTTCCCGCCCGACTTCGCCGCCAGCCTGTTCCAGCGGTTCCGCCAGGCCGGTTCGATCACCCGGCGCTTTGGCGGCGCGGGCCTTGGCCTCTCGATCACGCGAGCCCTGGTCGAGATGATGGACGGCGAGATCGAGGCCGCCTCCACGCCTGGCCAAGGCGCCGCCTTCCGCGTCGTCCTGCCACTCGCCCGCGCACCGGCGCGCGAAGCCCCGCCGCCTGCCGCCGCCGTCCCGGCCCGGCCGCTCTCGACCCTGCGCGTGCTGCTGGCCGAGGACCACCCGATCAACCAGCGGGTGGTCGAGCTGATCCTGGCCCCCTACGAGGTCGCCCTGACCATCGTCGACGACGGCGCCCAGGCCCTGGCCGCCCACGCCGCCTCCCGCTTCGACCTGGTGCTGATGGACATGCAGATGCCGGTCATGGATGGCCTGGCCGCCACCCGCGCCATCCGCGAGCGCGAGCGCGAGACCGGCGCCCACATCCCCATCGTCATGCTCAGCGCCAACGCCATGGCCCAGCACCGCAAGGACGCCGCCGACGCCGGCGCCGACCACCACCTGGCCAAGCCGATCACCGCCGCCGCCCTGATCGAGGCGCTGGACATCGCCCTGCCCGTCTAGGCCCGCTCATCCCTCTGGGGACGGGCAGGACGACCAGGAACGAATAAGGAACATTTCCCTTGACCCGAGCCGCCAATCAGCGGCCTGCCATGGCCATGGCCAAAGAAACCGTCCACATCATCCAGGCGTACAAGCAGGGCCGCGGCAAGAGCCTCAAGGCCGAGCAGCAGGTCGGCTGCGCCAACCCCGAGGAAGCCCGCCGCAAGGCCGAGCGCCTATCCGCGCACCGCGCCGCCGTCGTCGCCTTCACTGTCACCGCCGACACCGAGATGGGCGACTACGACGAGAACCCGACGATCCTCTTTCGCTCGGGGCCCCTGCCCCACCCCTTCGCCGAATAGAGCGCGCTTCTTCTCTCCTCGCCGGGGAGAGGCCGGGTGAGGGGCCGCGCCGCCAGGCGCAACACGGCCAAGGCGAAACACCGCCCCAAAGCCCCCCACCTAACCTCTCCCCAACGGGAAGAGGAACTAGGCCTCGTCACCCCGCACAACCATCGTCCGAAGTGCGCCATGTGTGGATGGCTCCCCCTTGGCAAGGTGTTCTCTGAGCTATCGCTTAGCTGGTCGGTGCGGCCATGTGTTCGACCTGTTGGTGCGGCGCATGGACCGCTGGCCATGATGCCCTCCGCGAAGCTAGGTCCCGACCAAGAGCACGGGCTCGAGGCCCGATGGCGCATTGGGTTCTCCCGCTTCCCGGTTCGACCGGTTCACATCACTCCTTCGTCGCCCTTCCCAAACTTGTCCGACGCTACTGCGCCCATCCTACGCCGCGCGCAGCTGCGGCTCTCGATAGGCCTCGCCGCTGGTCATGATCGCCCAGATCATCCGGGCATTCTTGTTGGCCAGCGCCACGGCCGCGATCTTGGTGCCTCGCCTGGACATCAGTTGCACGAGCCACCGTCGCCTCGACCCGTGCCGTTCGGCGTATCGGATCACGGCTAGAGCTCCAATGACGAGGAGCTGGCGCAAGTATCGATTGCCTTGCTTTGTGATCCCGCCAAGCCGCTCCTTGCCGCCGCTGGCGTTCGGTTTCGGGACCAGCCCGATCCAGGCGGAGAGATTACGACCAGTTCGGAAAGCATGGAGATCGGGCACGCTCGCGACCATCGCGCTCGCGAACACCGGTCCGACGCCTGGCACAGCCATCAGCCGGCGGCCGACATCAGTCGCCCGCGCGCTCGCCAGGATCATGCGGTCGGTCTCCAGGGCCTGGCGATTCACCAGATCGAGCTGATCAGCCAGCAGCTTCAGGCAGATCCTGGCATGCGCCGGCACGCGTTCGTCGGAGATGCGTGGCCGGGAGCGGACTCCGCTGAAAGTCCGCCACCAGGAACGTCGCGATCGCCCGCTTCGAGCCCGAACCCGAATTCCAAAGCCGCAATCCCCTCCCCTTCCATTCCCCCACGTAACTATCCGAACACTAACCGGATAAAATCCCTGGGGAGGACATCACGATGGACGCTGCCGCGATGAACGCGCTGCTGGCCAAGCAGAAGGCCGCGCATCTGCGCGACGGGGCGCCGAGCGCCGCTCAGCGCATCGAGCGTATCGACCGGGCCATCAAGCTGCTGATCGACAACGCCGGCGCCATCGCCGACGCCCTCAACCAGGACTTCGGTTCGCGCAGCAAGGAGGCGACCGCCTTCACCGACGTCGCCGCCTCCGTCGGCCCGCTGAAGCACGCCCGCGAGCACCTGACCAAGTGGATGCGCCCGGAAAAACGCAAGCCGACGCCGGCGATCCTGGGCCTGTTTGGCGCCAAGGCCGAGATCCGCTTCCAGCCCAAGGGCGTGGTCGGAATCATCAGCCCCTGGAACTTCCCGGTGAACCTCACCTTCGCGCCGCTGGCCGGGGTGCTGGCGGCCGGCAACCGGGCGATGATCAAGCCCTCGGAGTTCACCCCCGCCACGTCCGAGCTGATGGCGGTGATGTTCGCCAGCGCCTTCTCCGACGAGGAGATCGCCGTCGTCACCGGCGGGCCGGAGGTCGGCCAGGCGTTTGCGGGCCTGGCCTTCGACCACCTGATCTTCACCGGGGCGACCAACATCGCCCGCCACGTGATGCGCGCGGCCGCCGACAACCTGGTGCCGCTGACCCTGGAGCTGGGCGGCAAGAGCCCGGTGATCCTTGGTAAGTCGGCCGACATCGCCGTGGCCTCGGCGCGGATCATGAACGGCAAGACCCTGAACGCCGGCCAAATCTGCCTGGCGCCGGACTATGTGCTGACCCCGCGCGAGAGCCTGGAGCCGTTTGTGGCCGGGGCCCAAGCCTCGGTCGCCAAGATGTTCCCGACCCTGAAGGACAATCCCGACTACACCGCCATCGTCGCCCAGCGGCACTATGACCGGATCAAGGGATATGTGGACGACGCCCGCGCCAAGGGCGCCCGGATCGTCGAGCTGAAGCCGGAGGCTGAGGACCTGACCCAGCAGGAGCATCGCAAGATCGCGCCGACCCTGATCATCGACCCGACCGACGACATGCTGGTCATGCAGGAAGAGATCTTCGGCCCGGTGCTGCCGGTGAAGACCTATGGCGCCATCGACGAGGCCATCGCCTACGTCAACAAGGGCGACCGCCCGCTCGGCCTCTACTACTTCGGGACCGACGAGGCCGAGCGCGAGAAGGTGCTGAACGCCACCACCGCCGGCGGGGTGACGATCAACGACGTGGTCTTCCACGTGGCCCAGGAAAACCTGCCGTTCGGCGGGATCGGCCCGTCCGGCATGGGCAGCTATCACGGCGTCGACGGCTTCCGCGAGTTCAGTCACGCCAAGTCGATCTACACCCAGATCAAGGCCGACAAACCGCTACAGCAGATGCGCCCGCCCTACGGCCCGGCCATCCGCAAGTACTTGGCCGGGCAATTGAAGGCCTAGCCGCCGCCCTCCCCTCACCCGACCTCTCCCCAACGAGGAGAGGAGCTCTCTCCCTCGGGAGGGGCTAGGTGAGGGGGCGCTGCAAAGCGGCGCTCAGCCGACCCATCAGGCCCAGGCCACCCGGCCCCGCCGCCGCGCCGCGCGCACCATTGAGCCCACCCCGCCGAACCCGACGATCATCATCGCCCAGGTCGCCGGCTCAGGCACCGCCGACACGGTGAGCGGCGAGGCGTCGAGCATGGCGTTGTCGAAGGCCGCGCCCCCGCCGGTGCCGCTGATCAGGATGTAGAGCTGCTTGCCGAGGAAGGCGTCGTTCGCCCCGGTCTCGAACACCAGGCTGACGGTCCCAAAGGTCCCCGGCGCGATGGTGATTCCGCTGGTCGCATCGGTCAGTTTGGCGAAAATCTCGCCCGTGCCGTCCAGCAGCCCGCCCAGCAGGCCGATCTCGAACCCAAAGGCGCCGTTGCCCCGCATCTGGCTGCCGACGTCCATCGTCAGGGTGTAGCGGGTGTTGGCCAAGATCGTGTGGCCGGCGACCTTCTGGGCTAGCATGCCGGGGTTCGAGTCCTGGGATATCCCCGTGCCGTGCGCCCACCCCACCCCGCCGTGGGCCGCTTCGTTGGCGAAGTCGGCGATGGTCGGGTTCCAGTGGCCGGTCGACGAGCCGCCCGAGGCGCCCCACCCGTCTGGATTGCCGCCCGCATGGCCGGGGCGGAAATCGCCGTCGCCCTGCGACCAGCCGGCGTTGAAGCTGCCGTTCTCGAGCGCCACGGTGGCGGCCTGGGCGGCGCTGGCCCCGGCCAGCAGAGCGGCGCCGGCGATGGCCGCGCCAATGATCTTACGCATGGGTGATCTCCCCCAATGGAAGTGAAGCCGCAGGTCGCGGCGGGTCGGGGAGATCGATCGCGGCCCGCCGCCCGCCGGCCAACCGACCTGCGACAAGCGGGCGAGGTTCCTGCGACGAACGCGCAGAGCTTCGCGCGCTGCGCGAAAATCCCTCTCCCTCGGGAGGGGCCAGGTGAGGGGGCGCTGCGAAGCGGCGCTCTCCCGATCATCAAGCGGCAAGGTCGAAGCCCCCTCACCCGGCCTCTCCCCCAGGGGAAAAGAGAGGCGTCATCCCTGTCCCTCGGGAGAGGTTAGGTGAGGGGGGCCGCGAAGCGGCGCTCTAGGCGCCGACGAGCGCCAAGGTCTTGCGGCGGTTGGAGCGGATCGCCCCGCCGACGCCGGCGAAGCCGATGATCATCATGGCCCAGGTGGCGGGCTCAGGCACCGCGCCGGACACCGGCGGCAGCACGCCGCCGAAGCCGTCCAGATAGGCGTAGCCGGCGTGCGCGCCATACGGGCAGTCATTGGCCAGCAGCGACAGCATAAAGTTGTGGCCAAGCAGGCCGGCGCCGGCCACGTCGAAGCTGATGGTCGTCCAGTCGGTGTAGTACCAGCCTTGGCTGGACCGGGTGAAGCTGGATGGGGTCGCGGCCGAATTGACGTTTACGGTCAACAGGTTAAGCCCGGTGGTCAGGTCGTCCAGCGAGATGATGAAGGCGTCGGAATCGCTGACGCCGTGGGAATCCTGCAGCACCGCAGCGTAGGCGAAGGCGATCAGGTTGTCGGAATAGCCGTCGACCCGCTGGCGGATCGTGGCGACGCTGTAGTTCGAGTACTCGTCGTTGACGCGCGCAGAGTGATCGCCGGAATAGACGGTCCGCAGCTTGTTGTCGGTCAGGGCGTCAAAGCCCGCATTGGTGATCGAGACCGGGCCGCTGCCGGGATAGTAGGCCGAAGGCGTGGGATAGGATCCGCCATACCAGGCGCCGCCGCCGGTTTCCCAGTTGGCGAAGGTGCCTGTCTCGAAATCGCCGTTCACGAAGCCGGCGGCGCTGGCGGCCGCTGGCAGGGACAGGCTGAGCGCCACGGCGGCCAGACCCCCAAGAATGATCTTCTGCATCAATACACACCTTCTCAAAAGAGCGGCCACGGCCCAGGGCCGTCCCTGAGGAAATGTGGCCAGATTGTGTGTTCGACGTAGAAGGGCGGAGCGACGCCGCCATCGCCCAAATAAACTAAGTGTTAGGGATATTTTCGCCGCGTCTGGGCCGCTCGGCCGCCAGGTCCTCCAGCATTTCGCGCCAGCGAGCGAGCATCAGCAAGTGGCCGTGGCCCGGAAAGCGGCGCAACACCGCCGGCGGCGCGGCCAGGCTGGGCAGCAGGTCTTCCAGCAGCGCCGATCCATCCTCCGCCCCGTGCCACACCACCACCGAGGTGTTCAGCCGGGCCGGCGCCTCGGCCGCAGTTCGATAGCAGGCGATGTCGGCCAGAGGCCCGACGAAGCCGCGGGCGAAGCACTCGGCCCCCCGCGCGGTCAGGAAGTCGATCAGCTCGGCGTTGCCCTGGCTGAACGCCCGGTCGAGCCGCGCCAGGGCCGTGGAGCGCTTCAGGCTGCCTGCCACGAACTCGCGCGAGTAGAGCTGGACGTAGAGCCGCAACATCGCCTCGGCCAGCCAGGGACTGGACAGCATCTCGCGGCGATAGCGGGTCAGGAAGCTCTGGTGGGCGGCTGGCGCAGTGGGGGTTCCGCCCCGGCCCGAGACCAGCAGCAGCCGCTCGCAAGCGCCGCCCATCAGCCGCGCGGCGACGATGGCGAACCCCGCGCCCGAGGCCGCCGCCGCCAGCCTGACGGACCCCAGGTCCAGCCCCTGGGCCAAGGCCGCATAGTCCGCCGCGACGCTGTCGAAGCTGTAGCGCGGCGAAGGATCGGACTGCCCAAACCCCGGCCGCTCGGGGATCAGGAGCCGCAAGCCAAGCTCGCGGGCGACATCATCCGTACACGGAGGAGCCAGCGACGAGCCCATACTGTCGTGGAAGATCAGCACCGCCTGCCCGGCCGGATCGCCATACTGACGGTAGCAAAGTCTGCGCCCGTCGCTCAGCACGAACAGCCGCAGCGTCGGCGCATTGGCCAACAACGCCCTGGCGCTCGGCGTCAGCGCCCGGGCCAGCGCTCTGGACGGCGCAGCGGACACGGGAACCACGGCGTTCAGCAGCCCGTCAAACTGCTTGAAGGCCAAGGCGAGCTCGCTCTGCCGACGCACCCCCACCTTGGCGAAGATGGCCCGAAGCTGGGCGCGAACCGTGAACACCGACAGGCCAAACGCCGCCGCCGCTTCATTCAGGGTGCCCCCCTCCTCCATGTGCTGCGCCAGACGCGCCTCGGCGGGCGTCAGCGAGAAGGTCGCCTGGATGGCGCTCCACTTCTCTCGCCCATCGCGCTCAGGGCTGACCAGCAGGATCGCGCAGCCGTCGCCGAACGGCGTCTCGGTCAGGCTGGCCCAGACGTCCGGCAGCCGTTCGGCCCGGACCAGCACCCCAAACCGTCGACGGCCGTCGCTCTCCGACAGATCGACGAACGCGGCGTGCAGGCCACCTTTCAGGGTTCGGCGCGCCAGCCGCAGCGACATGCCCGCCGCGCTGTCCTCAGCGAAGACTCCGGTCGCCAGGGCCTTGCCCAGTCGGTTGGCCCCGCGCTTGCGCCCCTCGCCGCTAATCGCCACGGCGGCCATGGTGTCGGGCTCTTCAGCCGCGCCGGCGCTCAGGATCAGCCGGCACACTTCTTCCAACGTCGCCGGATCGAGCGCCTCGCCGTCGCGGGTCACCCAGTCCAGCAGCTTGGTCCAGTCCTCGACTTCCAGCGCCTGGCGCAAGGCGTGCGCCAGCGCATTGGCCTCCCGGTCCCGCTCAGCCGTCGCTTGAATCAAACCTCGCCGCCCCCAACGCCCGATTGCATCCCAGCAATCATATAACGCAGATATCACCAGGAGATGTGCGGCGCCGTCGCCAAGTCGACGCTCGTGGGCGGCGCATCATGGCGATGGACGAGCCCGGCGGGGGCGCCGAGCGCGGGCTTCTGGCCAACTCATTCGCGGCGAGCAGAGATGCAAGATCAAGCTCGCCTTGGTCATGACCGCCACCCCAGCTAGGTTCCTCACAAATTAGGGTTGAGAAAACGCGCCGCATGACCGCAAACCAGTTCCCGGGCTCGCGCCCACACCTCGGCGGCATCGAATCGCTACGGGCTTACGCCGCTCTGGCGGTGATCGTTTTCCACATCATTCACTTGGCGCAGTTCGATCCGCCCGAGAGCTTGATGGCCTTGAAGTGGCATCTCGGGCGTGGGGTGCCGCTGTTCTTCGCGGTCAGCGCCTTCAGCCTAGCCTACGGCTATTTCGGCCGCCTGAGCGACGGCGTCCAGCAGCGGGAGTTCTATCTGCGGCGGGTGTTCCGGATCGCCCCGCTCTTCTACCTAGCGACCTTCGTCCAGCTGGCGCTGAACTATCCGTCGATGTGGGCGCTGCACAATCCCGTCGACATGTTCCTCAACCTGACCTTCCTGTTCGGCCTCTCGCCCAACCATGTGGAGGGGATAGCGCTGGCCTCGTGGTCGATCGGGGTCGAGATGCTGTTCTATGCGGTCCTGCCGCTGGTGCTGTTTCTGGTCCGCGACCTTCGCAGCGCCATCGTCTTCACCTTCGTCAGCTCGGCGGCGGCGGTGGTCTATTTCGTCGCGCTCTCGGGAATGCCGAGCGTGCCGCACGCCTTCATTCAGCACGGCTTCGTATTCAACCTGCCCTATTTCGCCTTCGGGCTGCTGGCCTTCTTCGTCTGGAAGGCCGCCTCGCCGCGCGCTTTCTGGGCGGTGCTGATCGCCGCCGCCCTAGGCGTCTGGGGCCTGCTCTGGGCCGCCGGAGCCTACGGCGCCTTCGTGGCCACGCCGCTGGGCAGCGCGCTCTACCAAACGCTTTGGGGCGTCCCGCTGGCGCTGATGTGCCTGGCGGCGGCGTGGCGCGACGGACCGCCGGTGTCGTGGGCCCTCACCCGCTTCCTGGGCAAGATCAGCTTCAGCCTCTACCTCTCCCATCCGCACGTGCTGGTGCTGCTGGAAGCCGCCGGGATCTATGAACGCATCCAGGCGCTGGCGGCCGGACCGGGCTTGCGCTTCGCCCTGGCCTGCCTGGTCACGCTCATTGCGCTCGTCCCCATATCCTACGCCCTCTACCGCCTGGTCGAGGCGCCCGGCATGAACCTCGGGCGGGCGACCGCCGCGCGACTGCGTCCGGCGGCGGAGCTAAGGGGCTAGGCAACAAAAAACGCCGCCCAGACGGGCGGCGTTTCTTGTCGTCGGTTTGCCGTTCGAGCCTATTCGGCGGAGCGGAGCTGCTCGCGGGCCTGAGCCAGAAGTTCGACCATCTTCATCCGAACTTCGCCTTCGCTGACGGCGACGCCCGAACCCTTCAGGTCTTCGAACACCTTGCGCAGCACGTCCTCGTCGCCGGGCAGTTCGAAGTCGGACTTCACCACCGCCTTGGCGTATTCGGCGACGCTGTCTTCCCCGAGACCCATCAGGCCGGCAGCCCATTCACCCAGCATGCGGTTGCGGCGCGCGCCGGCCTTGAATTCCTGCTCCTGGTCGAGCTCGAACTTCTTTTCGAAGCCACGCTCGCGATCGTCGAAGGTCGTCATGTGTTCCCCAGTAGTCCGTCGTTCGGCCGTTCCATATCCCGTGCGTCGTCCCCTCGCAACGTAAACGCATCATGAGGTCGCGCCGCGCTGACGCCGTTTGCGCCGCAGCGCCGGTTCCGCTAATTTTCATGGGCCTCAGATGAGCGAGAGGGCCTTCGAGTCGGAGCCGCGCGCGTTGGGATCAACCGCGCGCGTTTTTCTTTTCCGAACAATGGCCAAGCCCTCGCTCAGGGAGAAGGCGCATATGACCACCCGTCGCAAGAAGATCTACGAAGGCAAGGCCAAGATCCTCTACGAGGGCCCCGAGCCCGGCACGCTTATTCAATATTTTAAAGACGACGCCACAGCATTCAACGCCCAAAAGAAGGCTATTCTTGAAGGCAAGGGCGTCATCAACAATCGTATCAGCGAATACGTTATGGTGAAGCTCAACTCCATTGGAGTTCAGAACCACCTGATCCGCCGATTGAACCTGCGCGAGCAGTTGATCCGCGAAGTCGAGATCATCCCGCTGGAAGTCGTGTGCCGCAATGTGGCCGCAGGCAGCCTGTCCCAGCGCTTCGGCCTGCCCGAAGGCCAGGCGCTGCCCCGCTCGATCATCGAATTCTACCTGAAGGACGACAAGCTCAATAACCCGATGGTCGCCGAGGAGCACATCACGGCCTTCAACTGGGCCTCGACCCAGGAGATCGACGACATGATGGCCCTGACCCTGCGGGTGAACGACTTCCTGACCGGCCTGTTCGCCGGCGTCGGCATCACGCTGGTCGACTTCAAGGTCGAGTTCGGCCGAATCTACGAAAACGACTTCGCCCGGGTCATCCTCGCCGACGAGATCAGCCCCGATTCCTGCCGCCTCTGGGACACCCAGACGAACGAGAAGCTGGACAAGGACCGCTTCCGCCGCGACATGGGCGACGTCATCGAGGGCTACACCGAAGTGGCCCGCCGGCTCGGCATCATGAAAGAGATGCCGACCGTCATCCAAGGAGGTCTTCACTAGTGCGCGCTAAAGTTCATGTGTTCCTGAAACCCGGCGTGCTCGACGTCCAGGGCAAGGCCGTCGAGAACGCCTTGCACGGTTTGGGCTGGCCGCAGGTCGAGGGCGTGCGCGTCGGCAAGACCATCGAGTTCGACCTGAAGGCCGAGAGCGCCGCCGAGGCCGAGGCCGAGGTCAAGCAGATGTGCGAGAAGCTGCTCGCCAACACCGTGATCGAAAGCTACCGGGTCGAGGTGGCGTGAGGGGTTCGGCGCTCATCGCGCTGATCCCCCTGCTCGCCCTTCAGGCTTGCGCGCCGGAACCACCTCCGGCGCGCCAAAAGCTCACCCTGGACTGCAGCCTTCCCTACGAGACGCTGGCCGCCAGGGTCCTGGCTCAGCCGGGCCTGAAGCCCGCCCCGCAGGAGCGCGGCGAGCCCTATCGCTTCTACAATATGGAAGGCGGGGGCGAGGCTTTCGTCCTCACCCATCCCGGCGCGCCTGGCCATCCAGCGGTCTTCAAGCAGGAGGCCGTTCAGGAGGATGGCCGCAAGGTCATGAAGAACACCGGCTGCGCCTATGGCGACAAGGCTGGATTTGACCAGGTGATGGCCTATCTGCAGAGCCTCAGCGTCAGATGATCAGCCCTACCGCTGCGGATGCGGCACATCCGCCTCTCCCAATTTTCGACGAATGCGCCTAGAGAACCGCCCATGAAAGCTGCCGTCATCGTTTTCCCCGGATCCAACTGTGACCGCGACTGCAAGGTCGCCATCGAGCGCTCGACCGGCGCCAAGGTGGACATGGTCTGGCATGGCGAGACCGCCCTGCCGCAGGGCCTGGATCTGATCGTGCTGCCGGGCGGGTTCTCCTACGGCGACTATCTGCGCTGCGCCGCTATGGCCGCGCTCTCGCCGGTGATGACAGAGGTCCGCGCCGCAGCCGAACGCGGCGTCGCCACCGTCGGGATCTGCAACGGCTTCCAGGTGCTGACCGAGTCGAAGATGCTGCCGGGCGCTCTGCTGCGGAACGAGAAGCTGAAGTACGTCTGCAAGCCGGTCGGCCTTGAGGTCACCAACGCCCAGACCCGCTTCACCGCCGCCTATAACGGCCGCCGCGAAATCGAGATGACGGTCGGCAATGGCGAAGGCAACTTCTTCGCCGACGAGGAAACCCTCGACCGGTTGGAGGGCGAGGGCCAAGTGGTCTTCCGTTACCTCGACAATCCCAATGGCTCCTCGCGCGCCATCGCGGGCATCGTCAACGCCAAGGGCAATGTCCTGGGCCTGATGCCCCACCCCGACCGCGCCTTCGAAGAAGAGCTAGGCTCGGCCGACGGCGCCCTACTGTTCCAGAGCGCGCTCGCCAGCGCCTGACGGCTGCCCGAACTCCCGAAATTGCCTACGCGTCGCCGACTTCGGTGACGCGTAAAGGCTTTCGCGCGCTCAAACATCTATCAAAACAACGTTCGGTTCTTCCTACTCGTCGCCAACGAGAACAAGGCGCGCCCTTGAGGCCGCGCCATATTGGAGGACGGACCATGAGCGACGGCTCCATCGATATCGCCCAAGAGGCGCGCCGGCAGGCCCAAAACATTCCGCTTGAGCAGTTGAACCCGGCCCAGCCGGAACTCTTCAGCGGCGACGCCATGTGGGAGCATTTCGCGCGCCTGCGCCGCGAAGACCCCGTGCATTTCACCGCCGACAGCGCCTACGGCCCGTACTGGTCGATCACCAAGTACAACGACATCATGGCCGTCGACATCAATCACCAGGTGTTCTCGTCAGCCGATGGGATCGTCCTCCAAAGCCTGGAGTCCAAGGCCGAGAGCGCCGGGCGCCCAATCCGGCCGTCCTTCATCGCGATGGACCCGCCCAAGCACGACGTCCAGCGTAAGGCGGTCAGCCCGGCTGTCGCGCCGGCCAACCTCCACCTCATGGCCCCGGTGATCCGCGAGCGGGCCGGCGCGATCCTCGACGGCCTGCCGATCGGTGAGGAATTCGACTGGGTCGACCTGGTCTCGAAAGAGCTGACGGCCATGACGCTGGCCACCCTCTTCGACTTCCCCTTCGAGGATCGCCGCAAGCTCACCTATTGGTCGGACATGATGACCAACCCGCCCGGCCATGGGGTCTGCGAGAGTTGGGAGCAGAAGCGCCGGGAGCTCGGCGAGTGCTTCGACGCCTTCGACGGCCTGTGGAACCAGCGCATCAACGCCCCGCCGCAGGCCGACATGATCTCCATGATGGCCCATGCCGAGGCCACCCGGAACATGGATCCCAACGAGTACCACGGGAATGTCACCCTGCTGATCATCGGCGGCAACGACACCACCCGGAACACCATCTCCGGCTCGATCTACGCCCTGAACAAGAACCCCGATCAGTACGCCAAGCTGAAGGCCAATCCGGGGCTCATCAATTCCATGGTGTCAGAGACCATCCGCTGGCAGACGCCGCTGGCGCACATGGCCCGCACCGCTGTCGAGGACATCGAGCTCGGCGGCAAACTGATCCGCAAGGGCGACCGGGTGGCCATGTGGTACGTCTCGGGCAACCGCGACGACGAGGTCATCGCCAACCCCGACAGCTACATCATCGACCGCGAGCGCCCACGCAACCACCTGTCCTTCGGCTTTGGCGTCCACCGCTGCGTCGGCAACCGGCTGGCCGAACTGCAGCTCACCATCATCTGGGAAGAGATCCTCAAGCGCTTCCCGACCGTCGAGGTCGTTGGCGAGCCGTTGCGGACCCACTCGGTCTTCGTGAAGGGTTACGAGACCCTGCCGGTGATCATTCCCACCCGGAACTGATCAGCCGAGGCGGCGAGGCGCTAGTCCTCGTCGCCTTCTTCGTCGCCGATCGCCTCGGTGACCAGCCGACGCCAGACCGGATCGGTGTCGTCCACCAAATCGACGTCCTCCAGCAGGGCGACCGCGCCGCCGCCGTCAGGCGTGACCAGGCCCAGCACCTCCATGGTCTCGCCATCCTCGGTGTCGTGCGCCTCGGCCTGGACCACGATCGCGGCTTCCTCGCCGTCGTCGGTCCACCAGATCACCGGCTGCGGCAGCTCCATGTCGATCGGACGTCCGTTCTCGGTGTCGCCCAAGGCGAAGATCGCCACCCGCCGCTGAACATCGTCGAGGGTCGCCAGCGCTCCGACGAAGGGCTTCAGCCGCGCCCAGTCGTCGACGTCGAAGCCGGTGTCGTCGAAGCTCGGTTGGTCGTCCGTCATCGGCCCAGGTCTCCTACGTCGCGAACAAAAACCGTATCAATGCGATCCGCCGCCGGGGCTCAAGCTCCGATTGCTGGCCAGACGGTTCAGGCTGGCGTCGGCGGCACGGCGGGAAGCTCGGATGGCGGGGCCTGCTTTTCACCGAGCACCACAACGAAACTCCCGACAAGGATCAGCAGCCCGCCGACGCCCAGCGCCAGCGTCAGATGATCGCCGAACAGCAACACCCCTATCGCCGCGCCCATGAGCGGCTCGATGTTGATGAAGACCCCGGCGCTGGCGCTTCCCACCCGGGCCGATCCGAACTGCCAGGCCGCGGTGGCGAGAAGTGTCGAAAACACCCCCTGCCCGATGATCCCGGCCCAAGCGCCCAGGCTGAGATCGAGCTTAGGCGCGCCGTGCATGACGAGGGCTATGGGCAGGATGGTCGCGGCCGCTACGACCACCGTGACCGCCGGAATGGCCATGGGGGCCGCCGTTTGGGGAGCTTTGCGCAACACGAATAGCCACGCCAGGAAGATGACCAGCGCTGCGAGAGACAGCGCCACGCCGAGCGGCGTTCCGGCGCCGTCGGGCCTTCCGGCGATCAGGACCGCTCCCAGCGTCGCGGCCGCGACGCCCGCCCACGATGCGGTGCTGACCCGCTCGCCGAGGAACCTGGCGCTGAGCGCGATCATCGCGGGCATCACCCCGACCAGAAGCGCAGCGAGCGTGACGCTGACTCGCGCCAGTCCCTCGAACTGCACCACGAAAGCCACGCCGTAGAGCGCGCCGGCGAGCAGAACCACCGGGGAACGGAACAAGGCGCGCGTCTCTCGGCCCCTCAACGCGAACGGCAACGCCACGAGGGCTGCGATCGCGAAGCGCAGCAGCACGACATGCGCTGCGTCGGTTTCGCGCAACGCCAGCTTGCCGAGCGGAAAACCCATGCCCCAAAAAACGCCGGCGGCGGCGAGGGCAAGAAAGGCGAGGCGGTTCATTCCAGCTTCCTGCCGTATTCGCCCGAGGAAGGCGATAGGCGCGCCTAGCCGGTCAGCCGAGCACCGGCCCCATAAGCTCCCCAGCCTTCTTGATGCACAGGTTGGCGTAGGTGTTCTTCTCTTCCACGGTGAGCTTGGCCACGGCGCGATCGATATCCTGCTTCTTCACGCCCGGATCGATCTTGCTCAACCGCCCGAGATAAAAGCCAAGCGCGATGGCTATGGTGTTCACGACGCGTGGGACAGGCGGTTGGGAGGCGCCGGCCCCCGCGAGGCCAACCCCCATCAATCCCGCGCAGGCCCGCTCGCCGTCTGGCGTGCCGAACTGCGGCACAGCGGCCGATACGCCTGTGGGATGGAAACACAACGCCAAGGCCGCGATGATCGCCCCGAACTTTGCCATTTGAGCCTCCCGCGCCAGCCCTTGGCGCCCGATGACGATCAACGTGGCGCTGCCTTCAAAGGTTCACCGAGCTAACTACGCCAGTTTCCAACCCAGGCGCCTGCAGTCGCCACGAGCACTGAGCCTAGTGCAGGGTGGCGGGGCAAGCCTCGTCGTCCCACATTCGCACCGGCATCGGGAAGCCAGCATTGCCGAGCGCGACGTTGAGGGTCCGTGCCAGCAGAACCGGGGCCTCGCGCTTCTTCACCAGTGGTCCCAATAGCTGCATGGCCACGTCGGGCGCCACCCGCGCCAATCCGCACGCCAAGACCACGCGTTGCTCGTCATAGGAATAGCCGCCGCAGGCGACGCAGTGCACCTGCATCGGGCGGGCGGCTTCGCGCTCGATACTCTCCATCATCGCCACGAAGACCGATGCGACCGGGCGAGACGCCACATGGGTCAGGCTGGGCCGGATCAGGGCGCGAGGTTCCTCGCCCACCATCCTGGCTCGGGCCCAGGTACGCAGACCCGCCAGAACAAGCTGCTCGGAGAGCGCCAGGCCGGCTGGGCCGATCCGCAGGCTGGCGGCGGCGAGAGGTCCGGGTCTCATGGGCGATCCTTATTTGCGAATGACTCGCAATATCGATAAGCCTCCTCGTGCGAACGGTCAATGCTGCTGGCTTGGGCTTTGTCATGACGCAGCGTCATGCACTAAGCACCGCGCTTTCCAGGGGCTTTGCGAGGAATGGTCATGCAACATCGGATGGGTGTCGGAGAGTTGCTGAACCCGAACGGCGTGCTGGTTGAACGGGGCTGGGCCACCGAAGAGGTCCGGCGATACGACCGCGCGGTGCTCAAGTCTCCCGATCCCCGGATCAAGGAGTGGGACTACTACTGCGTCCTCACCGATGATTTCGGTATCGCCCTGACCGTCGCCGACAACGGCCACATGGGCTTCCTCGGGGCGTCCTGGATGGATTTCCGCGAGCGGACCTTCGTCAATGGCGGTGTCGGCACGCCTGCGCCGCACGGCGCGATGGCCCTGCCCTCCAGCGCTGACGTGGGAGACATCGTCCAGGTCCACCCGAAGATGCAGATTGCGTTTCGCCATGAACCCGGCGGCCGACGCCTGACCCTTGATGCGCCGGGGTTCGACAAGGGCCGCGGGCTTTCAGGCGAGCTTTGGCTGGCCCAGCCGCCGATGGACCGGATGGTCATCGCCACCCCGTTCGCCGAGGTCCCCGAGGCGTTCTACTACAACCAGAAAATCAACTGCCTGGCGGCTTCCGGGCACATCGACTACGCCGGTCAGCGTTACGAGTTCACGCCCGAGACGGCCTTCGGCGTCCTGGACTGGGGCCGCGGCGTCTGGACCTTCGACAACACCTGGTACTGGGGCTCGGCCTCGGGATTGGTCGATGGCAAGCCGTTCGGCTTCAACATCGGCTACGGCTTTGGCGACACCTCAGCCGCCAGCGAGAATGTCGTCTTCTTCGACGGCAGGGTCCACAAGCTCACCGACCTGAAATTCCACCTGCCGCAGGACGGCTACGACACCGGTCCCTGGCGGTTCACCTCCAGCGACGGCCGGTTCGAGATGACCTTCGAGCCGATCGTCGATCGCCACGCCAGTTTTGCAATGGGCGAAATCAGCTCCGCCCAACACCAGGTGTTCGGCCGCTTCTCCGGTCACGTCGGTTTGGACGACGGTTCACGCCTGGAGGTTAGAGACCTCATCGGCTTCGCCGAAGAGGTCCATAACCGCTGGTGAGCGCCTCAGTCGTGGTGCTCGTTCTTGAGCAGCGACAACGCCACCAGGCTGATCAGCGCCGCGACGCCCAGATAGACGCCCACCGGAACCAGTCCGCCCTGGCTCGATAGAGCCTGGGCGACCACCGGGGTCAGGCCGCCGCCGATGATGCCGCCGACATTGAAGGCCATCGAAGCGCCGGTGTAGCGCACCCGCGCCGGGAACAAGCCGGGCAGGAAGGCGCCGAGCGGGCCGTAGACAAAGCCCATGGTCAGCAGGGCCAGCGACAGGAACGCCCAACTGGAAAGCAGCGAGTGCGCACCCAGCATGGGAGCCAGCAGCACGCCGACCACCACCGCCATCAGGCAGCCGGCCATCAGCACCCGGCGAGGATTGGTCGCATCGGCCCAATAGCCGGCGATGACGATGCCGAGCGCCATGAAGCCGATGGCGCCCAGTTGCACGCCCAGGAAGGTCTCGCGGCTATGCCCCTGCGTCTGCACGCCATAGCCGAGCGCAAACGCCGTCGAGAGGTAGAAGACCGCGAAGCAGGCGACCACCGCGAAGGTGCCGGCGATGGTCGGCATCAGGTGACGCTTGAACAGTTCGGCCAGCGGCACGGCGGAGGGCGCTTCCTCCTCGAGGGCCTTGGCGAAGGAAGGGGTCTCGGTGAGCTTCAGCCGCACCCAGAGCCCGACGCCGACCAGCAGGATGCTGCCCAGGAACGGGATCCGCCAGCCCCAGGCCTGGAACTGCTCGGGGGTCAGCATCATGCCCAGGATCAGGAAGAGGCCATTGGCGGCGATGAAGCCGACCGGGGCGCCAAGTTGCGGGAACATGCCGTAGCGCGCGCGCCATCCGGGCGGCGCGTTCTCGACCGCCAGCAGGGCCGCTCCGCCCCACTCGCCGCCGAGGCCGAAGCCTTGGCCGAAACGCAAGACGCAAAGTAGGACCGGCGCGATCCACCCGGCCATGGCGTAGGTGGGAAGGAAGGCGATCGCCACGGTCGATCCGCCCATCAGCATCAGCGAGGCGACGAGGGTGGACTTGCGGCCGATGCGGTCGCCGTAGTGCCCGAACACCACCGCGCCGAGCGGCCGGGCGAAGAAGGCGACCGCCATCGTCGCGTAGGACGACAGCAGTTGCATGGACGGTGAAGCCGAGGGGAAGAACAGCGGACCGAACACCAGTGAGGCGGCGGTGGCGTAGATGTAGAAATCGTAGAACTCGACCGCGGTCCCGACCAAGCTGGCCGTCAAAACTCTCCGCGTCGACGGTGGCGTCACCGCCGCTGAACTGTTCGCCATCGTTTTCCCCGACCCTTTTGTGCGCACGGCTTCGCGCCTGAGACGGCGCAGGTCAAGTCGCCAACGCCGCTTGAAGCCCCGCCGCGACCGGGAGCCGCGCTTGCCTTGGCCGCCACGGTCGGCCAGATGGGCGTCATGTCGTCCATGATCGAACCCTTCCACGCCATCGCCATCAGCGGGCTCGCCCACCAGCTCAAGAGCGAGGGGCGATCGATCATCCATATGGAGTTTGGCCAGCCTTCGACCGGGGCGCCGCGCGCCGCGATCGAGGCCGCGCATAAAATCCTCGACACCGATCCAATGGGCTACTGGGAGAGCCCTGAGCTGAAGGCCCGGATCGCGCGGCACTACAAGGAAAGCTATGGCGTCGATGTTCGCCCCGGCCAGCTCATCCTGACCTGCGGCGCCTCACCGGCCCTCGTCCTGGCGCTATCGTCCTGCTTCTCTCCGGGCGACCAGATCGCCTTGGCGCGGCCTGGATACGTCGCCTACCGCAACACCCTGCGCGCCCTGCACATGGTCCCGGTGGAGCTCGAGTGCGGGCCTGATGAGCGGTTCCAGCTCAGCGCGGCGCGGCTGGCGGCGCTCGATCCGGCCCCCGCCGGCGTGATCCTGGCCAGCCCGGCCAACCCCACCGGCACGATCATCCCGGCCGCCGAATTGGAGGCGATCGCCGAGGTCTGCCGTGAGCGCGGCATCAAGATCATCTCCGACGAGATCTATCACGGGCTCAGCTATATCGAACCGGCCCGTTCGATCCTGGAGTTCGAGCCGAGCGCCTTGGTCGTGAACAGCTTCTCGAAATACTTCAGCATGGCCGGTTGGCGGCTCGGCTGGCTGCTGAACCCGCCAGAGCATGTGGAGCGGGCGCGCGCCTTCATGGGCGCGCTCTTCTTGACGCCGCCTTCGCTCGCCCAGCATGCGGGCCTGGCCGCCATGGACAGCCGCGATGAGTTGGAAGGCCATCTGGAGGTCTATCGCCGCAACCGCACTCTGTTGCTGGAGGCCCTGCCGGCCCTCGGTCTCGACGCCATCGCCCCGCCGGACGGCGCCTTCTACATCTATGCCGACGTGGGTCACCTGACCCGCGACAGCCTGGAATTCTGCCAGATCCTGCTGCGCGACACCGGCGTGGCCACCGCCCCCGGCATCGACTTCGACCCGGTCGAGGGCGGTCACTTCCTCCGCATGAGTTTTGCGGTCTCGACCCCGGAAATCGAAGAGGCGCTCGTTCGCCTGAAGCCTTGGTTCGCGGCCCGCGAGCGCCTCGCTGTCTGAGCCCTACTTCTTGGGCGTAATCGGAGACAGGAAGGACTTGGTCGCCTCGGCGGGCTTGTCCTTCACCGTCTTCGGCTTTCGGACTTCGCGATTGCTCTTCTTTTGGCCCTTGGCCATGGCGCGTTCCTTTCAGAATCGAGATGACTATCGAAATTCAAACGTCGTCTCCGCGAGCCTCGGCGGAAGCGGCGCGCGCTAGCTGTGAGCGTTTGCGCGCATAGGTCTGATCGGTGGCGAAAGCGCTGACCGCACGACGGTGATGGCGATCGCGTTCAAGCGAATGGAAGTGCTGCCGCAACAGCCGGAAGACCCAGACCTCCACCCCAACCTCGTCACTGGCGGCCAACGGCGAGGTCCGCGCGGCGGCCAGGGTTTCGCTCACCAGCGCCTTGGCCTCGTTGGCGTCTCGCGTCATCCGGATGGCGGATTCCAGGAGGCGCGGCTCCAGGGCCATGATCTCCTGCCGGCGTTCCGGGGATAGACCGCTCATGGGCGAACTGGCGCGCGAGCGCCGCCGAGTTCAGAAGCCTGATGGTCCCACGGCTGAAGGGGGCGTCCCGAGACGAGCGTCATGTTCGAAGCTTTCCGGAGCGGAGGCGAAGACACGCGACGCGCGTCGATTTGCATCCTTCCCGGCCGAGCAGCCAGCATCCGTTGATGCGTCATACCACGCCATCGCCCTGATTTCGCGCGCTATCGATAAGGGCATGGCGCTTACGGTAGCCGCCATTGTCGAAATGACCATTTGATCGGCAGTTTTCCGCAAACAATCGTGGCACGCTCAGCCCGCTTTTTCTTCATTTTTGAAAATAAATCCGACCTTCGCTCGGGCGATATCATCGCCAAAATTTAGGTTTTACTGGCGCCGAACGAGACGATTCCCCATATTTGCGGTGTGCGCCGTCGAGCCCGCACCGCTAGGCAAGCGGTCGATCTGGTCCGACGTGGCGCCCCTTCGAGATCCCGATGCCCGCCCTCTTCATAGCATCCGCCGCCTGTGTCCTGGCGGCCCTGGCTGTTTCGGCCGTTTACGCTTTTCGCCGTCCGGAGCGTCGCCGTTGAAGGCGCTGAAGCGCGCCGCGCCACGGATCTGCACCTTCCGCGCTGGCCTTCGGGGCGGCGTATGGCAGGTGACGCGCGACTATGTCTTCCATGGCGAATACGCCAGTCGCGAGGAAGCGGCCGAAGGCGCCTGCAACGCGGCGCGCTTGCTTGAGGCGGCAGGCGGTGCGGCCCGGGTCCTGGCCACGCCCGGCGACACGCTCATCCCCCACCACGCCCCACCCTCCAAGCCCTAGGCCCGGCCGGCTCTGCTGCGTCGATTGAAGGAACCTTCGCCACCCCGAACGGTTCAGCGCTCATTCCAATCAGCAGCGCGAGGACCAGCCATGGCGACGCGAGACGGTTACAACACCGACGTGGGCAACGGCGGCGAGACGCATCAGCACGTCCCCGTCGAAGGCTCCCACAAGCCCGAGGATCACCTGACGACCAATCAGGGCATTCGCGTTTCCGACAATCAGAACCAGCTGAAAGCCGGCGACCGCGGCCCCGTACTGCTGGAAGACTTCGTCCTGCGGGAGAAGATCTTCCACTTCGACCACGAGCGGATTCCCGAACGCATCGTCCACGCCCGCGGTTCTGCGGCCCACGGCTATTTCGAGCTCTTCGAGTCCCTAGCCGACATCACAAAGGCCGACATCTTCCAGCGCGCCGGCGAAAAGACGCCGCTGTTCACCCGCTTTTCGACCGTGGCGGGCGGGGCTGGATCCGTTGACACGCCCCGCGATGTTCGCGGCTTCGCGGTCAAATTCTACACCAAGGAAGGCAACTGGGACTTGGTCGGCAACAACATCCCGGTGTTCTTCATCCAGGACGCGATCAAGTTCCCCGACCTGATCCACTCGGTGAAGATGGAGGCCGACCGCGGCTTCCCGCAGGCCGCCAGCGCGCACGACACCTTCTGGGACTTCGTGGGCCTGATGCCCGAGACGACCCACATGATCATGTGGGCGATGTCCGACCGCGCCATCCCACGCTCGCTGCGGATGATGGAGGGCTTTGGCATCCACACCTTCCGGTTTGTGAACGCAGCCGGGAAATCGACCTTCGTGAAATTCCACTGGAAGCCGAAGCTTGGCCTGCAGTCCACGATCTGGGACGAGGCGGTGAAACTGGCCGGGGCCGATCCCGATTTCCACCGGCGGGACCTGTTCGAAGCGATCCAGCGTGGCGACTTCCCCGAGTGGGAGCTTGGCATCCAGACCTTCGATGAGGCGTTCGCCGACCGGCTGCCTTACGACGTGCTCGACTCCACCAAGATCATCCCGGAAGAGGTGCTGCCCGTGCGCATCGTCGGCCGCATGGTCCTGGACCGTTGGCCCGACAACTTCTTCGCCGAAACCGAACAGGTCGCCTACTGCCCGGCCAATGTGCCGCCGGGCATCGACTTCACCAACGACCCGCTGCTCCAAGGCCGCCTGTTCAGCTACCTCGACACCCAGAAGAGCCGGCTGGGCACGGCCAATTTTCACCAGATCCCGATCAACGCGCCCAAGTGCCCGGTGATGAACTTCCAGCGCGACGGGCAGATGCAGATGCTGCAGCCCAAGGGCCGAGCCAACTACGAGCCCAACAGCCTGGCCGAGCACGGCGAGATCGGCGGCACGCGCGAGTGTCCCGCCACCGGGTTCAGCACCTTCCCTGCGGCCGAGTCCGGCGACAAGCTGCGGATCCGGGCTTCGAGCTTCGCCGACCACTACAGCCAGGCGCGGCTGTTCTTCCGATCTCTAGACGTGGCCGAACAAGCCCATCTGGCCTCGGCCATCGTCTTCGAACTCTCGAAGGTTGCGATTGAGCCGATCCGCGTTCGGGTGTTGGCCAATCTGTTGAATGTCGATGCGAGCCTGGCCAAAAGGGTGGCCGCGGGGCTGGCCATGGACCTCCCGAAAGCATCGGAGACGGCCGCTCCCGTTCAGGACCTGCCCCTCTCCCCTGCTCTCAGGATCGTCCGGGGCCCTCGAGAAATGGAAACCCTTGCCGGGCGTTCCGTCGGTATCCTCATCGCCGAAGGATCGGATGCACCAGCCCTGGCCGCTCTGATCAAGTCGGTCGAAAAGGCCGGCGGCCGACCGGTGGTGATCGCACCGAAGGTCGGCGGCGTGAAACTGTCCGACGGGTCCGTCCGCAAGGCCGACGGTCAGTTGGCGGGCACGCCTTCAGTGACCGTGGACGCCGTCGCGCTCATCCTGTCAGCGGATGGCTGCAAAGCCTTGCTCAAGGAGGGCGCAGCGGTCCAGTTCGTCATGGACGCCTTTGGCCACCTAAAGGCGATCGGCGCGAGCGACGACGCCAAGCCTCTGCTCGACAAGGCCGGGGTTGAACCGGACGAAGGCGTGACCGGCCTGGACGAGGCCTTCGTCCGCGCCGCCACACGCCGGTTCTGGGATCGCGAGCCCAAGGTGCGCACCCTGGCGTAGCAGTCAGCGGTGCCCGCCCCCGCGTGAGGGCGGGCGCAGCTGAAACTTTCCGCTGGTTCTGGCGCGGCGCGCGGCCGCAAGGGACGCTTCAACGTCTCTGCCCTATCGCGCACCGCGCCGAGTCCGGCTATTACGCGCGCATGAGCGCTCAGCCTGCAAAGACCCTCCGCGAAACCGCCGCCGAGTACGGCCTGAAGTCGGAAGAATACGACGTCATCCTGCAACGCCTGAATCGGGAGCCGAACCCGGTCGAACTGGGCGTGTTCTCAGTGATGTGGAGCGAGCACTGCTCCTACAAATCCAGCAAGATCCACCTGGGCAAGTTCCCGACCACGGGGCCCCGCGTGATCTGCGGACCAGGCGAGAACGCCGGCGTCATCGACATCGGCGACGGCGAGGCCTGCATCTTCAAGATGGAGAGCCACAACCACCCGTCATACATCGAGCCTTATCAGGGCGCGGCGACCGGCGTGGGCGGCATCATGCGCGACGTGTTCACCATGGGCGCGCGCCCCATCGCCCTGCTGAACGCCCTGCGCTTTGGCGATCCCAGCCACCCGAAGACCAAGCGCCTGGTTTCGGGCGTGGTCAGCGGCATCGGCGGCTACGGCAACTGCGTGGGCGTCCCCACCGTCGCCGGCGAGACCAACTTCCACCGCGGCTATGACGGCAACATTCTTGTCAACGCCATGTGCGTGGGCCTGGCCGACGCCGACAAGATCTTCTACTCGGCCGCGCCGGCCGCCGGCCTGCCCGTCGTCTACTTCGGTTCAAAGACCGGCCGCGACGGCATCCACGGCGCGACCATGGCCTCTGCCGAGTTCGACGACGCCTCGGACGAGAAGCGCCCGACCGTCCAGGTCGGCGACCCCTTCGCTGAAAAGCTGCTGATCGAAGCAACCCTGGAGCTGATGGCTTCGGGCGCCGTGGCCGCCATCCAGGACATGGGCGCGGCGGGCCTCACCTCTTCATCGGTCGAGATGGCCGGCAAGGGCGGGGTCGGCATCGAGCTCGACCTCGACAGGGTGCCCCAGCGCGAAGACGGCATGAGCGCCTATGAGATGATGCTGTCGGAGAGCCAGGAGCGCATGCTGGCGATCCTGAAGCCGGGCCGCGAGGCCGATGGCCAGCGCATCTTCGAGAAGTGGGGCCTGGACGCCGCCACCATCGGCGTCACCACCGACACCGGCCACATGGTGCTGAAGCACAAGGGCGAGGTCGTCTGCGACGTACCGCTGGCCCCGCTGTTCGACGACGCCCCGCTGTATGACCGCCCGTGGGTCGCGACCCCGGCCCCGGCGCGCCTGACGCCCGCCGACGTCGCCGCGCCTGCCGACTACGCCGAAGCGGTGCTGAAGCTGATGAGCGCCCCGGACATGGCCTCCAAGCGCTGGCTCTGGGAGCAGTACGACCGCCACGTCATGGCCGACACCCTGGAAGACAGCGCCACCGGCGCCGACGCCGGGATTGTCCGCGTGCACGGCAGCCGCAAGGCCCTGGCCGTCACCTCCGACTGCACCCCACGCTATGTGCTGAACGACGCCTATGAAGGCGGCAAGCAGGTGGTCGCCGAAGCCTGGCGCAACCTGACCGCCGTCGGCGCCGATCCGATCGCCATCACCGACAACCTGAACTTCGGCAATCCCGAGCGTCCGGAGATCATGGGCCAGATCGTCCGCGCCATCGAGGGCATGGCCGAGGCCTGCCGCGCGCTGGACTTCCCGGTCGTGAGCGGCAACGTCTCGCTCTATAACGAGACCAACGGCCAAGCCATTCCGCCGACCCCGACCGTCGGCGCGGTCGGCCTGATCCCCGACTATGCGTTCCGCGCCGACTTCGCCGGCATGACGTCCGGCGACGCCCTGGTGCTGGTGGGCGACACCACCGGCGAGTTGGGCGCCAGCATGTACCTGCGCGAAATCCTCGGTCGCGAAGACGGCGCCCCGCCGCCGGTTGACCTGGCCCATGAACGCAAGGTCGGCGACGTCGTGCGCAAGCTGATCCTCTCCGGCGACGTCACGGTCGTCCATGACCTGTCGGATGGCGGCCTGATCGCCGCGGCCGCCGAAATGGCGCTGGCCTCGAAGGTCGGCCTGCGCCTGAACGCCCCTGCAGGCGCCGCCCACGCCGCCCTGTTCGGCGAGGACCAGGCCCGCTACCTGATCGCCGTGAAGGACCCGGCAGCCGTGCTGGAAGCCGCCAAGGCCGCAGGCGTCACGTCGTCGGTGATCGGTCAGGCCGGCGGTGAAGACATCGCGGTCGAGGGTCTGTTCGCCCTGCCGCTAGCCAAGCTTCGCGATGCCCACGAAGGATGGATGCCCGCCTATATGGGCGACTAATACGCATCCGGATCGGCGGCTGGCGCGTACCTTGAGTATGAAGCCAGCCGTCATCGCCCTGCCCCTGTTGCTCGCAGCCTGCGCGAGTCCCGCCACCAAGTCGGGTTTTCTCTCGACCTACGACGGCATGGCGCCGCGTACCGACACTGTGCGCGCGAACGTCACCCAGAAGCGCGACGAGGCTGGCCTGACCGCCGTCCGAAAGGTCTCGCTGGAACCAGCGGTGCTCGCCGCCGACGCCCCGTGGTTGACCGCGCCCGAGCGCAGGCTGTTGTTGCGAGAGATCGACGCCCAGCTTTGCTTCGAACTTTCCGAGCGCTACGAAATCGCCCAGCAGGCCGACGACGCACACCGGGTTCGCGCCGCCGTGACGGCTGTCGAACCAACCGGCCGAGTGAGTTCGGCCGCCTCCGCCGCGGCCAGCTTCTTCATCCCGGGCCCATTGGGCCTGCGCGCGCCGGGCACGCTTGGCTCGCTGGCGGCCGAGGCCGAGCTACTGGATGGTGACAAACAGATCGCGGCCATCGCCTGGAACCGCGCCGCGACGCCGATCGGAACCGACAATCCCTCGCTGAGCCGAGTCGGCGACGCCCTTCAGTTCGCCGAACCCTTCGCCGACGCCGCCGCGGCGGCCATGACGGCCACCGACGCCGAGCCGAGGAAAATCGGGACACCCGATCCTTGCGCGCAATTTGGCGCCCGCTTCCGGGTCGAAGGTTTCGCGGCCAAGTTCGCGACAGGACTCTACGTGCCCGAGATGAGCGGCGCCAAGGCCAACTAAGCCGCCCTGGCCCACTAGGTTCGCCCCCTCCGCCTAGGCGGAGGCGTAGCCTCGCAAGCCCTCTAGAGGGCCCGCGACACCGACAGACGCGCCCGCTGCGAACGGATCGCCGAGCCGAGGCCGAAGAAGCCGATAATCATCATCGCCCAGGTCGCGGGCTCAGGCACCGCGCTCGGAATAGTAGGCGTGGTCGGCACGCCGGGCACGCCGGGAACTTCCGGAGTGATCGGCGGCGTGACCGGTGGGATAACCGGAGGCACCACCGGCGGATCGATTGGCGGCACGATCACCGGGGGGATAACTGGGGGCGGAGGTTCGCCGGGGCTGCCAGGCTCGCCACCACCGCCGCCGCCACCACCACCGCCGCCGCCGCCGCCGCCGCCGCCGCCGCGGGGGCCACCACCACCGCCGAACGGGAAACCGATCATCGGCGGAAGCGCGTTCGAAGCCAGTTCAGTCGGCGGCGCGATGGCCTCTTCAGGAACAGGTCCTGCAATTTCGTCCAGTAGCCGCTGGGCCGCCGGCCTGGCTTCAGGCGGGAGAGCCGCCTGGATCGATGGCGTGCGGTCGCATTCGATAGACGGCGCGGGAGGCAGGGCGCCGGTCCGCATCGCATAGGAAGAGTCGACAAGCGGCTTGGACGCCATCGGCTTTGCGGCCGCCACCACCGCGGGGCGAGCTTTACGGACTACGGGCTTGCTGACTTGGCGCACTGGGGTCGCGGGACGCGCGGCGGCCGGCTTGCGCGCCACCGGGCGCGCCTTCGCAGGCGCCGGCGGACGGGCGTCGAAAGCCCGAACCTTCGGGAAACAGTCTTCGGCCGCAGCGGGTCCGACAGCTGTCATCCCCAACAGTGCGCCCAACACAACGTATTTCGAAAAAGCCATTGCTCTTTCCCAAGCACGACGAAAGTGACCGGTGGAATACATATACAAATACGTTCATTCGGAGCGGCCACACCAAAGAGTGGTGGAGTAGCCACTAGGAAGACGAGATTGATACGGACGCCGCCCGAGTTAGGATGTCATTTAGAGCAACATTGGCGCCAGGAGAACCGACCCACCCGACACAATCTGTAAACAATTGTATTGGTGGGTGAAATATTCGCCGCTCTGGCGAATTCTCAGGCTAGAATGTATCGAAATGCCCACCTGTAGCGGAGACCTGCGCGCAGAGCGGGTTTCGCGATTCTCCCGAACCTAAAGCTGTGTAGCAAAATGATCCTGATGAGGATCGGCGCGCTACTCGGCGGCTTGCCCCGCTCGCTCGTGGCGCTTTTGGGACGCATACCTAGCGCCCGTCGAGCCCCCGAAGTCCATTACACACATTGTCGCGTAATCCCTGTGCGGCCCACAGCTGACGCCGACGACCTCAAAGCCGTCGTGGAAGATATTGCGGCGGTGGCCGCGGCTTGGCACGCCGCTATCGATGATCAGCTCGCGCACCGTATCGGCGGCGGTCGGCGGACCGTAGGCAATGTTTTCGGCCAGGATGGCGCTCGGCTCGGCGCCGTGACGCCGAAGCCGCTCATAGAAGCGCTCGCCGTCAGGACTGTTGTGACCGATGTGCCCGGCCGCGCCCTGACTCTCCACATGCTCGAGAGCCGCGGTGGCCAGGATGTCGTCGGGCTGCAGAGGCGGCAGGGGCGCTTGGCGCAGCAGCGCATCAACGGCTTCGGCCAGGGCTTCCGGATCGTCCGGTTGCCCGCCAGCCTGAAGCGCCCTGCCCCAGGCGGTAATCGGCTGCAACATCAGCCGCCGTGCGTATTCCTGTGGATGAGCGCGCGCGAAATTGATCTCGGCGAGGATCGCTTCCTCCATCGGACCGGCGGTCGCCGCCGCGGGCGCGGAGAAGCTGAGCACGAGCCCGGCCAGCAGCCCGAGATATGTTGGAAAACGAAACTGCAACTCGCCCGCCTGCCAGATGATTGGACAGACGCATCGTGCGACTTGCGCGTATAAGCGGCCTTAAGTTTATTGGTTGATTAATACAGTTAAGTTTTTGATAAACATTCAGATAAGGCAACCATATTTTGAAATAGTAACTTTGTTTTTCGAAAAACTACTGTGCCAAATAGCGCCACAGATCTATTTCATCATTAATTTTGTCCGCAATTCAAATCTTGATAAGCATCTCCAAGGAGTGTCGGCTTGGCATCACGCACTTTTCGCTTTCCCGTCGGCCGCTTCGATGATCTTTCCTGAGCGACATGTCTCTCACCACCCCACGAACGATGATTACCCGAATAGTCGCGGGCCTTGCTTGCGTACTCCTTGCCGCGGGATGCAGCCGCCAAGAGGACAAGGCCTTCGAGAAGGAGATGCGAGAATATCTCCTGGCCCACCCGGAGGTGATCCAGGAAGCCGCCATCAAGCTGAAACAAAAGCAGGCCGCGGCGTCCGCGACCGTGCTGAAGAATGCGCAGGCTCGCCTGGAGCGCGATCCTAGGGATTTTGTGGCCAATCCGGGCGGTGCGATAACGGTTGTGCAGTTCTTCGACTACCGCTGCACTTACTGCCAGGCCATCGCCCCTGACGTGTTGAAGCTGATCGCCAACACGCCGGACGTCCGCGTGGTCTTCAAGGAACATCCGGTGTTCGGGAGCGTGTCGGACTCCGCAGCCAAGGTGGCGTTAACCCCCCAAGGCCAAAGCAAGGGGCTGGAACTCTATCGCGGCCTGATGAGCCAGAAGAAGCTGACCGAAGCTCGGCTGGATACGGTCATCAGCAGCGTCGGCCTCAATCCCCAGGCCGTGCGGGCCACGGCGGCCGATCCCGCTATCGCCCAGCACATCCAAGATACCCGGGCCCTCGCCCAGGAGATCAACATCACCGGAACGCCAACCTTTTTGGTCGCCGGCCAAGTCATCCAGGGCGCCGACATGGACAAGCTCGACCAGGCGATCAAGCGCGCCCGGAGCACCTCCTACGAAGCACTCGCGAGCACGCCTGCCCATCGCTAGTCCGTCACCTTCATAAGCAGCTGGAGGGCCGCGGCGGCGAAGGCGCGCATATTCTCCAGGCGGTCGCTCTCGCCGGTCTCGATCGTCATCGCGAAGTCCACCGGCCCGGCGATCGCCACGCAGGTATGACCCGCCGCGTCACCATAGGGATTGCCGGTTGGACCGGCCGCCCCGGTTTCCGACAGGCCCCAGGTCGCGCCGAACCGCTCGCGGGCGGTGCGCGCCAACAGCAACGCATAGGGCTCGCTGGCCGAACGCATTCCGTTCAATGCATCTCTCGGGATGTCCATCAGCAGCACCCGCGCCTTGGGCGTGTAGATCACCCCGCCGCCGAGATAGTAGGCCGAGGCCCCCGGCACGCCGAGCAACGCCGCCGAGATCAGCCCGCCTGACGAGCTCTCGGCCACCGCCACGGTCTCCTTGCGGTCCTTCAACCGCTGTCCCAACACCTCGGCCTGCGCCATCAGGGCCTGCATCTCACCACTCCATCATCCGCCATGCGTCGGGCGACCTTGCGGTCCAGACGGTGCAGTGTCCATCGGCGGCTGAGGAGCGCGGCCAGGATCGCCTGGCCGCGCGGTCGCCCTAGTGCGCCAGTTCGCGCAGACGCTTGGCGGCCTCCACCATGTTGACAAGGGCTGGGCGCACCTCCCCCCATTTGCGGGTTTTCAGACCGCAGTCCGGATTGACCCAGAGCTGGCCGGGGGCAAGCCGTTCCCCCGCCTTTCGGAGCAGATCGACCATCTCCTCGACGCTCGGCGTGCGCGGAGCATGGATGTCGTAGACTCCCGGCCCGATTTCGTTCGGATACCCGCCCCCGGAAAAGGCCTCCAGCAGTTCCATCTGCGAGCGCGCGGTCTCGATGGAGATGACATCGGCGTCCATCGCGGCGATCGCCTCGATGATGTCGTTGAAGTCCGAGTAGCACATGTGGGTGTGGATCTGCGTCTCGTCGCGGACGCCGCCGACCGCCAGCCGGAAGCACTGGATCGCCCAGCCCAGATAGATCGGCCAGTCGGCGGCGCGCAGCGGCAAGCCCTCGCGCAACGCCGCCTCGTCCACCTGGATGATCTTGGCGCCCGCCGCCTCCAGGTCGACGACCTCATCGCGCAAGGCCAGCGCGATCTGCCGACAGGTCTGACTGCGCGAAATGTCGTCGCGCACGAACGACCACTGAAGGATCGTGACCGGCCCGGTCAGCATGCCCTTCATCGGCAGACCGGTCAGGGATTGGGCGTAGGCCCACCACTCCACCGTCATCGGCGCGGGCCGAGAGACGTCGCCGAAGATGATCGGCGGCCGCACACACCGTGAGCCATAGGACTGCACCCAAGCGTTCTGGGTGAAGGCGAAGCCGGCCAGTTGCTCGCCGAAGTACTGGACCATGTCATTGCGCTCGAACTCCCCATGAACGAGCACGTCGAGGCCGATCTCCTCCTGCCAGCGCACCGCTTCGAGCGTCTCGGCGCGCAGGAAGGCGTCGTATTCGGCGTCGCTCAGCGCCTGCTTGCCGTGCGCCGCCCGAGCCTTGCGGACATCTGCGGTCTGGGGGAACGACCCGATGGTCGTGGTCGGATAGGCCGGCAGATCGAGCCGCGCAGCCTGGACCGCCCGGCGTGCGGCGAAGTCGCCGTCACGCCGCGCCATTCTTGGCGTCGTCGCGTGTACGCGCGCCTGGACCACAGGGTCGTGGATCTTCGGCGAGCTGCGACGGGAGGCCACCGCGGCGTCGGACGCCTCAAGCTCGGCGCGAACCACGCTGCGCCCCTCGTTGAGGCCGCGGCGCAGGACGTCCAGTTCCTCGACCTTCTGGGTGGCGAAGGCCAGCCACCCGCGGACATCAGGATCCAAATGGGCCTCCTGCTCCAGATCCAACGGCGTGTGCAGCAGCGAGCAGGACGGGGCCAGGATCAGACCCCGCCGCTCTGCGGCGACAGGCTCGAGGCGTTGCAGCAGATTGGAGAGATTGGCGCGCCAGATGTTGCGGCCATCAACCACGCCAAGCGACAGCGTCAGGTCGGCAGGGGCCTGGGCCAGGGCGTCCGCCAACTGGCCCGGCGCGCGCACAAGATCGAGGTGCAGGCCGCTGATCGGCAGGCTGACCGCCGTGGGCAGGTTGGCGCCCAGTCCGCCGAAATAGGTCGCCAGCATGATCTTCAGGCCCGGCGCGGCGTCGGCCAGGACGCCATAGGCCGACCGGAGAGCGGCCAGCTCGGACTCGCCCAGATCCAGCACCAGGCAAGGCTCGTCCAGTTGAACGTCGACGGCGCCCGCCGCGGCGAGGCGGCGCAGCAGATCGGCGTAGACCGGCAGCACGCCCGGCAGCAGCGACAACGGATCGAAGCCCTCCTCCGTCGTCTTGCCGAGCTTGAGATAGCTGACCGGTCCCAGCAGCACCGGCCGGGTCGTCACCCCAAGCGCCTTGGCCTCCAGGAAGTCGTCGATCGGTTTGGTTGAGGACAGCTCGAACGCCTGCCCCGGCGACAGGCGCGGAACGACATAGTGATAGTTGGTGTCGAACCACTTGGTCATCTCTTGGGCCGGCAGGTCGCCGCCATGGGAATGGCTATGGCCGTGGCATTCCTCGATGACCGCGCCGCGCCCGCGAGCCATGGCGAAGTAGGTGTCCAGCGGACTTCCAACGGCGCGATAGGCTTCGGGGACAGCGCCCAGCACGGCGCTCATATCCAGCACGTGGTCGTACAGCGAGAAGTCGTTGGAAGGCGTGTGATCCACACCCAGCGATTGCTGGCGGGACCAGGCCGCCGCGCGCAGGGCGCGCGCGTCGTCCTGGAGGGTTTCGGCGCTGATTTTGCCGGACCAGTAGCGCTCAAGGGCGAATTTCAGTTCGCGGCGCGGGCCAATCCGGGGAAAGCCCAAGGTGGCGATGGTGACAGACATGAGTAGTCCTCCACCGGCCGCGCGAGACGACCGGTCTGTTCAGAATGGCGATGAAGATCGAAAGGCGGTCTGGCTTCGGGCCGGTCGTCAGAAGGGCGAACCGGCCGCGCGCATTCGCTCGCGATGGAGGGACAGTGAAAGGTAGGTCATCGGCTCAAAACCCCAGTAAGCCGGGGGAGCAGCCAGGCGGACGCCAGCGCGCGCGGACAAGCAAGGGCAGCCGCGACATGCAGCGACCGTCAGGACACCCCGCCCGAGGACGTTATCTGTCGCGGCAGGTCTCCTGGCTTGCGGGTCATAGCCGCCTGTCCTGGCCTTCCCGGCGCGAACGCCAGTGACACGAATTGGACAGGCAGCTCACCGCGTACAGTTGCGGGGGCAGCTCCGGCGTCGAACCGGATTCCCTCTTAGCCGCCGCCCTCACAGGCGACGGAACCTCGACACTGGCAATAGACACCCAGGAGGGGAAAACGTCAAGAATGATATAAAGATATCTTTATATCTAATATCACCTCAGACGAGGCGGTAGGTCCGACGTGCGACGTCTCGGAACAGCAGTGCCTTTTCGTCAGCCGACGCGCCGGCCGCCAACCGCTTCAGGGCGTTCCAGAGCGTGCGGTAGTCGCAGGACACCTGATCCACCGGGAAGTTGCTCTCGAACATGCAACGCTCGGCGCCGAACAGTTCGATGCAGGTCTCGATATATGGGCGCCAAGCCTGCGCGAGCTCCGCTGAGCTCGCCGGGGCCTCGCGCTTGTGAAAGCCGAAGCCGCAGATCGCCATGCCGAGCCCGCCCAGCTTGACCACCACGTTGGAGCTCTTGGCCAATTCGGCCAGGTCAGCCTTCCAGACTTCGAAGACCTCCGCCCGCCGCCCCTCGTAGGGGCCGATCCCGAGCGGGCCGCCGACATGATCGAGCACCAGCGTTGTCTCCGGGAAAGCGCGCGCCAGGTCGGTCACCTCGGGAGGCTGAGGATGGAACTGCCAAGCCTCGAACGACAAGCCATGGTCGGCCAGCCGCGCATAGCCTTCGCGAAACCCCGCTGAGCCATAGAGTCCCCGGGGCGGATTGGTATGGGCGTTACGGACCGCGTCGCTCGCGTCCCAGGCTCCGGCGTGGCGCACGCCGCGGAACCGGTCGCCCCCGGCGCGCATGTGAGCCTCCAGCACCGGCGCGACATCGGCGCCGAGACTGAGATCGGCGAACCCGACGATCCCGGCGCAGGCCCGCATCTCGCCGTACCGTCCGCTGGCCGACATGGCCGCCACGCCGTTGACCACTTCGGTCTCGCCCACCGGCGCCAGGGCTCGGGGTCCTTCGGCGCGGTAGAACGAGTTGCACTCGACGAAGACGGTGCTCTCGATGCGGTGGCCCGATCGCGCGTCGGCGTTCAGTTCCTCGATCATGTAACGGCTGGTCGGATAGTCCCACAGGTGGTGGTGCGGATCGCAGATCGGCAGATCTGGCTCCAGGATCTCCTCGACGTCTTGCATCCGCCCTCCTCCGGCCGCTCAGGAATCTCTTGGCGCAAGCGCCCCTGGCGGCTCATGATGCCCGCCAATTACGAAGACCGCCATTTTCCGGGAGGATATTTTCATGGACGCCCAATCTCAGTGGACGGGGCTCGACGCCGGCCGTCTGGAGCGCATTACCGACCACATCGAGCGCAACTACATCGCCTCGCAGAAGATCATGGGCTGTCAGGTCGCCGTCGCGCGGCATGGCCATCTCGCCTATCAGAAATCCTTCGGGTCGATGGACCTGGAGCGGAACAAGCCGATGGCCGACGACGCCATCTTCCGCATCTATTCCATGACCAAGCCGATCACCTCGATCGCGCTGATGACCCTCTACGAAAAGGGCTACTTCCAGCTCAACGACCCGGTCAGCCGCTACGTCCCGTCTTGGAAAAACCACCGCGTTTGGGTTTCGGGCGAGGGCGAGGACATGGTCACCGAGGCGCCCAAGCGCCCGGTCTCGTTCCGTGACGTGCTGAGCCACACGGGCGGCTTCACCTACGGCGGCGGCCTGCCGGGCGTCGGCATCCAGCACCCGGTCGACAAGATCTATCGCGAGTTGAAGATCCGCAGTTCCGGCAGCGCCGACACTATGGTGGCCTTCCTCGACAAGCTCGCCCAGGTTCCCCTGCTCTACCAGCCGGGCGAGCGATGGATGTATTCCCTGTCCACCGACATCTGCGGCGCTCTCGTGGAGATCATCTCGGGCAAGCCCTTCGCCGAATATCTTCAGGACGAGATTTTCGGCCCGCTCGGCATGAACGACACCTCGTTCTTCGTCGCTCCCGACAAGGTCGATCGTTTCTGCGCCAACTATCAGCGCGGCCCCGACAAGAAGCTGAAGGTGATCGACGATCCGGCCGTCAGCGCCTTCACCAAGGAGCCGGACTTCAAGTCCGGCGGCGGCGGCCTGACCGGCACCACGGCCGACTACATGAAGTTCTGCGAGATGCTGCGCCGCGGCGGTGAACTGGACGGTCACCGCGTCATCGGCCCGCGCACCTTGGCGATGATGCACATGAACCATCTGGCCGGCGGCAAGGACCTGACGCAGATGGCCATCGGTTCCTTCTCCGAGACGTCGAACGAGGGCGTCGGCTTCGGCCTCGGCTTCGCTTCGACCATGGACGAAGTCTCGACCGGATCGCTCGGCGCCGGCGACTACTATTGGGGCGGGGCGGCCTCGACCATCTTCCTGGTCGATCCGAAGGAAGACCTGACCATGGTGTTCATGACCCAGCTCATGCCGTCAGGAACCTTCAACTTCCGTGGCCAACTGAAAAGCTTGATCTATTCGGCCATCATCGATTGACGCCTTCCTCCAACCGGATCTGATCCCGACAGGGGTCAGGTCCGGCGCGGGGGAACCACGTCCGCGAAGATCGGAAACGCTTTCCAGTCCGGCTCAATGGCCGGCTGGCCCGCTTCCGGCGCATAGGCCGATGGGGTCTCCACGCTCATCGAGGGAATGTAGCGCGGACAGTTGGGGAAGATGTCGCGCGGCGTCACCTTGATCAGCAGCTGCGCGCCGGGCATCTCGGCCATAGCCGGATCATCGCGCAGCACCTGCGCCGTCCCATTGACCCGCAGTCGCTGAGGCTTCTCACCGGCGCTCATGAACAGCAGACCGACCTGCGGATTGACGACCAGATTGCCCAGGCTCTTGAACATGCCGTTGCCGTCGTAGTCCGGAAAGACCAGCGTGTCCGGCGCGGTCACGCGCACGAAGCCGACCGGCCCGCCCTTGAAGGAACAGTCCGGCCGACCTTGATCGTCCGCCGTCGCCAGGAAGAAGAAGCTCTGCGCGCCGATGAACGCCGCGTCCCGGTCGGTGAACAGATCGTGGCGCAAGGTCTGCTCAAGACGGTCGGCCAGCGCCCGGCTCGCGAACTCGTCCTGCAGGCCCCGCTGACCTTCATGATACATCGACATGACCGTTCCCCTTCGAGCCCTGAGCTTAACTTACGGACGAGCTCGCCGGTTTGGCTTTTTCCGGGACGGCGCTTGAGGCGCTCCCTTGCCTTCGTTGGCGGCTTCGCCCATCGAACGGGCCACTGATCCAGCGGTTGTTAAGGTTTATGGATCACAAATTTCTTCGAGTGGAGTTCTTCACATGCCGATGTCCATCGCCGACCTTGAGGCGAACCTTCGAGAGGCGTTTCCGGACGCGCAGATCGCCATCGACGATCTGGCCGGCGACGGCGACCATTATCGGGCCCGCATTGTCTCCACCGCCTTCAGCGGCCTTTCCCGCGTGAAGCAGCACCAGCTGGTCTACGGGGCGCTCAAGGGCAAGGTGGGCGGCGAACTACACGCCCTGGCGCTCGAAACCTCGGCCCCGGCCTAAGAGCGCCTCATGCGCTATCGACCCTTCGGCGCAACGGGCAAGGCGGTCTCCGCTATCAGCCTGTTGTTGCGCGAAGCGCCGAACATGAACTCGCCGGCCGCGTGGCGGGCCCTGGCGTTCTCGGCGATGGAGAACGGCGTCAACAGCTTCGAACTGACCGCCGGCTCCGACGTCCTGGCCATGGGGGTCGGCGAGGCCCTTACCGCAGTCGAACGCCGGCTGATCTTCCTCGGCTGGCGGCTGCGCGGAACCACAGCTGGCAAGATGACCGCGCGCGACATCGCCGAGAGCGTGCGCGGCGGCCTCCAAAGGACCCGGGCGGGTTATCTCGACGTCCTGATGATGGACGAGGCGGCGGTCGAGACGCTGACGCCCGACGCCCGAACCTATCTCGCCGACCTGAAAAGCAGCGGCGTCTGCCTGCAGATCGGCGTGGTCGGCGACGGCCCGATAGTGGACGATTGCATCAGCAACGACCTGTTCGACGTTCTGGTCACCCCTTTCAGCCTAGTGTCCGACTGGCAGGCGCGCCGACGCATCCGTGACGCCTCGGCGGCCAACATGACCCTGCTGGCCTGCGATCCCTTTCCCACCAGCCTGCCCAGCGCCGCGCGCGTCGACGGCGAACGCGCCCCGCGTCGCGGCTTGCTGGGCATTCGGCGGCCCGAGCCGTTGGCCGCCATGGGCGGGTACGGCTTTCTCCAAGACACCGTCGGCTGGACGAACGAAGACATTTGCCTGGCCTACGCCCTCACCGAACCGGCCTTCGCCACCGTGCAGGTCGAAGCCTGGCGCGCCGACGCCGTCGAGCGGTTGGCGGCGGTCTGCGACAAGGACCTGCCGACCAGCGTCTCGGCCCAGATCGAGATGGCCAGATTCGGCCAAGTCGCGGCCGAGCGCCGCGCCTGACATGACCAGCGCTTGACCCGGAGCCCCCGGCTCCCTAGCTCTGGACTGAATTCTTCGCCGCAAAGGCCACAGTCATGACCGACACCGCGACCACCAACCCCGTCCACGACTTCATCGCCAACGCCGTGACCGAAAATCCGGTCGTCCTGTTCATGAAGGGCGTCCCGGAAGAGCCTCGCTGCGGGTTCTCCGGCGTGGTCGTGCAGATCCTCGATCACCTGGGCGCGGACTTCGTGGGCGTGGATGTCCTGCAGAACGACGCCATCCGCGAAGGCATCAAGACCTACAGCGACTGGCCGACCATCCCGCAGCTCTACGTCAAGGGCGAGTTCGTCGGCGGCGCCGACATCATCCGCGAAATGTTCCAGTCGGGCGAACTGAAGACCCTCCTGGTCGAACAAGGCCTTCTGACCGACTGAGGCGCCCCTCAGCGACGCCGCTGCTCTCCGGCGGCGCCAATCGACAACAGCCCGCTCCATTCGAGCGGGCTGTTTCGTATCCAGGGCCCAGCGGGTGACGCACTAAGGATCCCCCGCCTAGATTGCGGCCGCCGCTTGGTTCATCAGTAGGGCCATACAGGAACGCCGGCCGCTTTGAGGGGCGAACATGACGAAACTCCTAGAGCCGCCGATCGGCCGCCAGGTCTTCAGCCGGACCTTCACCCCGGCCGCAGACGACATCGACGCGAACGGCCACGTGAACAATGTCGTCTATGTCCGCTGGATCCAGGACATGGCCACCTCGCACTGGAACGACCGCCAGCCGGCTGAAGAGCAGTCGAGGTGGGCGTGGATCGTCCTGCGCCACGAGATCGACTATCGCCGCGCCCTGATGCCGGGCGAGACGGCGACCGCACGGACCTGGGTCGCCGAGGCCCCCGAAGGACCGCGATTTGATCGCTTCGTGCGGATCGACGGGCCGGACGGCGCCATGTGCGCCCAGGCCCGCACCGTCTGGTGCATGATCGAACAGACCACCGGTCGCCCCAAGCGCGTCACCCCAGAGATTGTCGCCCGGTTCGTCTAAGTGGGCGCCTGGACGGCGAAGCGCGCCGCGCCGAGAATAGCGGCTCTTCCACCTGGGGCGCTCTCATGCGCAAGCAGACACCGGCCGCCGACCCCGACGCCTATGTGGCCGGCCTAGTCGGCTGGCAGGCGCAATTAGTGGCGCAACTCCGCGCGGCGGCGCGCTCCGGGGCGACGTTCGACGAGGTCATCAAGTGGGGGCACCTGGTGTATTTCGCGAACGGCCCGGCGATGCTGATCCGCGCCGAGGACGAACGCGTGCTGCTCGGCTTCTGGCGTGGCCGGCGGCTGACAGACCTGGAGCCACGGATCGAGACCGGGGGCAAATACGAGATGGGGCGGATCGTGCTGCGCGAGGGCGAGACCATCACCAGCCAGGCGGTCGCGCGGCTAGCTGCGGAGGCCCATCGGCTGAACCTCGCGCTCGGCGATCCGACGGGCCGCGCCTAGACCGGCCAGGGCTGACGCCCCGGCCGGCCATACGCAGTCAGAACTTGTAGTCCACGCCGACCCGCAAGAGGTTGGCGCGCGTATCGGCCTCGGTCGTGAACGCGGCGTAGCCGGCGGGGGTGACCCAGGTGTTCCTGACCTTGCCGAAGTCGGTGTAGAGCCACTCGCCCCGCACCGACCAATTGTCGTTGAAGGCGTAGGCGCCGCCGATGCCGGCCGTCCAACCGAATTTGGAATCGCTCTCGCTGAAGTTGCCCGCGTTGGGCGGGAGGCGACTATCGGCGAAGCTCGCGTCCACCGAGATTCTAGAGGCCGCCAGCCCGGCGGTGCCATAGACCATGTAAGGCCCGCTGGCGTAGCCAATGCGCGGACGCAATGTCCAGACCCAGTCTGTGCTGACCTCCTGGCGGACCGTGAGAGTGATCGGCGGACTGATCGTCAATGGCGACTGATAGGTCTTGGATCGGCTTTGACCGATATCCATCCAGCCGACATCGGTTTCCAGCCCGAACACCCAATTGCCAGATTGGAAATTGTAGCCGGCCTGCAGGCCGCCGGTGAAGCCAGTCTCGTTGTCGTCGCTGGCAAGATCGGCGTTGATGAGGTCGCGTTCGGCCGGAGGGATAATCACGATCCCGCCGCCCTGCTCGACCCGGCTATGGAGCGAGGTATCGCCCCAACTCGCGCCGGCGTTGGCGCCGACATAGAAGCCGGTCCAGTCGTAGTCGTAGCTTTGAGCCAGGGACGAAGCCGGGGCCAGCAAGCTGGCGCAGCCAGCCGTCATAAGTATGGTTTTGAGAGACATGGTACTCGCCAAATTGGCGGACGAGGGAGCGCCCGCGGTTGCCACGCGAGCAGTCGAAGACTGCCGCGGCGAGGGGTGGTTTGCGGCCACGCGGCGCGTTCTCGCTGACGACGTGCGGCGCATTGCAATCCAGACCAACACCGCGCGGAACTTCGCATCGCAGCGCGGCGGGGCCCATATCGGGTTGATACCCTAAGGCGATCTCAGGGCCTTCCGGCGAGCCGGCCTAGCTTGGCCGCTCGAGCCCAACCCACGCCGTCAACGGGTTGAGGAGGAAGACGGGTTGATGCGGCTCGAGCCCCAGCTCCGCCCAAGTGAAGCTGATCGCCTTTTTCGCAGCGACCAATGACCGGCAGGGGTCCAATCGTTTGCGAGCAAAGGACAGCGTCACCGCCTCGCCGCTTCGTTCGACATAGAAAGTGAAATCGGCCTTCTCCGTGCAGCCGCTGGAGGCGACTTCGAGCGTCAGGGCCTCGCGTCCCGCCACGGCTGAATAGACCGCTTCCAACTCGGGATGGGCGGCCTGCGCGGTGGTCAGGACTGCGGGCGGAGCGGTGGCGCAGCCGGCCAACAAGGCCAGGCCGGCCATGAGCAGCAGGCGTCGATTCATTGGCCCACTCGGCCACACAATCGCGCAAAGCAAAAGGCCCCGGATCGCTCCGGGGCCTTCGCAAATCTCGCTGGTTTCGTTGCGCCGATTAGGACGCGTAGAATTCGATAACCAGGCTGGGCTCCATCTTCACCGGGTACGGGACCTCGGAGAATTCAGGGGCGCGGATGAACTTCGCGGTCATCGCCTTGGCGTCGACTTCGACGTAGTCCGGGGTGTCGCGTTCGCCCGATTGCAGGGCTTCCAGCACCAGGGCCATGTTCTTCGAACGCTCACGGACGGAGACGATGTCGCCGGCCTTCACGCGGTACGAAGCGATGTTGACGCGCTTGCCGTTCACCAGCACGTGGCCGTGGTTCACGAACTGACGGGCGGCGAACACGGTCGGCACGAACTTGGCGCGGTACACGACGGCGTCCAGGCGGCTTTCCAGCAGACCGATCAGGTTCTCGGCCGTGTTGCCCTTACGGCGCGCGGCTTCGGTGTAGGTGCGGGCGAATTGCTTCTCGGTCAGGTTACCGTAGTAGCCCTTCAGCTTCTGCTTGGCGCGGAGCTGCAGACCGAAGTCCGAAACCTTTTGCTTGCGGCGTTGGCCGTGCTGGCCGGGGCCGTACGAGCGTTGATTGACCGGGGACTTCGGGCGACCCCAGATGTTTTCGCCCATCCGGCGGTCAATTTTGTACTTCGCCGAGTGACGCTTCGACATATTCGTTTCTTTCTACTTCGACCTGGGCCGGCGCCTCCGCTAGTGGAAGCGCGATCTCAACGGCGGCCTTCAAGTCACCCGTCATAAACATCGCGGCCGAAGGGCAAGCCCGGCGGCGCGAAGGGGCGGTGTATGACGGCAGGAGCCCTAAGAGTCAATTGCACGGGGCCTCAGCGGCAACGTGTCTTGCCCATCGCATCGACCCGGCAGCGCAAGGTGTTGCCCTTCTCATCCTTCACCACCGTGCCGCCCATCGCGTCGCGGCGCGTCGAGATGCTGGTCCCGTCGCTATACTTCGTGGTCGTAGCGCCCATGGCGTCGCGGCGGACTTTGACCTCCTCGCCGTACTGATCGCTCCAGGTGGTTTCACCCAGGGCGTTGCGCGTGGCGGTGACGACATTGCCATAGACGTCGTGGCAGATCGTGCGGCCAGCCTCGGCTCGGCATGCCACCGTCTGGGCGGACGCCTGGGTGGTCAGGGCTGCGAAGGCGACGATCGCCAGGAGGAGCTTATTCATGTGGAGGGCCTCAAGCTTTACCTTGGCGACACCTTAGCGTGGCGGCCACGCCATCGCCACTCCACCCTGGCTAGCGGGTGACCCGCGAGTGCAGCACGGCGGAGGCCTGCTTGGCCTCAAGCCACCAGGCTCGCACCATGTCTCCGGCGTCGCCAGGGCGCGCCAGGCCGACAGCCTGGCCGGCCCACAACGATATCATTTCCGGATCATCGGCCTTCGCCGCCGCGGCGCGCAGCGCCTGGGTCAGCCGGTTCTGCACGGGATAGGCAGGAACGTCTCGCTCCACGCCCCGCATATCGCGCATGAACCGATTGTCGATCCCGCGTGCGAAACGGCCGGTGAAGGCCCGCGTCAGCCGGGTCGGCTCGTCGCCGACACTTGTGATCGATCGCCGCCATGGCGCGCTGACGCTGGCTTGCTCCGAAAGCAGGAACGCCGTGCCCATCTGAACAGCCGACGCGCCCAGCGCCAGGGCCGCGGCGACGCCGCGCCCATCCATGATCCCGCCCGCGGCGATGACCGGCAAATCGACCGCCGCCCGGATCAAGGCGGTCAGGGCCATCGTTCCGACCAGGCTGGCCTCGATCTCAGCGAGGAATTGTCCGCGATGGCCGCCGGCCTCGAAGCCTTGAGCGCAGATCCCGTCGGCTCCGACCGCGGCCCAGGCGCGCGCTTCGGCCACCGTCGTTGCGGTCCCGACGACCATCGTCCCCGCGCGGTGCAGCGCCTCGACCTGAGCCCCAGTCAGGATGCCGAACGTAAAGGAGGCGACCGGCGGCGCGGCGGCGATCAACGCCGCGAGCTGGCTTTCGAAGTCAGGCGCAAATTCGTTGGGATGGGCCGGCAAGGGCTCGCCGAGCTCGGCGTACCATGGCGCGAGCCTGGCCAACGCGCTGTCCACTTCGGCGGCGTCGGGCCGGGCGCTCGGCGCCATCAGCAAGTTCACGCCGAACGGCGCGTCGCTCTGTTCCCGCATCGCCGCGACAGCGACCTCAATGGCGTCCGGCGCCATCGCGCCCGCCGCCAAGTGCCCCATGCCCCCGGCTTTCGACACCGCCAAAGCCATCTCGAACGACGAGGCGCCCACCATCGGCGCCTGCAGGATCGGGATCGGCAAGGCGTCGAGCTGGGCGCGCAGGTCCATGACTATTCCTTCTCGGCCTTTTGCTGGGCCAGTCTGTCGAGCACCCGGCCACGGCCCTTGGACAGCGCCGTCACAACTCCCCGGAAGGTGCGAACCTCCTGATCGGAGAACCGGGCGCGGCCGAGGGCCGAGCGCAGGTTCTGCACCATCGACGGCCGCTTCTCCGGCGGATGGAAGAAGCCTGCCGCATCCAGCTCGCTCTCGAAGTGTTCGTAAAGGCCGAGCATGGCGGCGGCGGTGGCCGGCGGCGGGCCTTCACGGAAGATCGGCGGCGCGCCGGTCGCGACGGTCATCCGCCACTCATAGGCGTTGATGGCCACCGCCTGGGCGAGGTTCAACGACCGGAAGCGCGGGTCGATCGGCAAGGTGACCACGGCCTGGCAGAGTGCGATGTCAGCGGTTTCCAGTCCCGCGCGCTCGCCGCCGAACAGCAAGCCGACCGAGCGCCCCTCGGCCACCTCGTGCGACAGGTTCGCTGCGGCTTCGCGCGGCGTCAGGATCGGCAATTGCAACTCACGCGGCCGCGCCGTCGTCGCATAGACCAGATGGAGATCGGCGATCGCGTCTTCGACCCGGTCGTAGACGCGAGCGGCGTTCAGCGGCCACTCGGCGCCGGAGGCGGCAGCCCAGGCATGCTCCTGCGGCCAGCCATCGCGCGGATTGACCAAGCGCAGATCGGCTAGTCCAAAATTGGCCATCACCCGCGCGACGGCGCCAATGTTCTGGGCCAATTGCGGCACGTTCAGGATAATGCAGGGCGGAGAGGCGGTTTCCATGCCGCGTTTTGAGGTCCCCAAGCCCGCCAATGCAAGAGCCAGGAGTATCCGTCATGCGCTTTCCCACCCTGATGGCGGTCGCCTTGCTGTTGCTGACGGGGTGCGACAGACCGATGCGCCAGACCGCGTCCGACACGCCGCGCCTCGACATGGCGCTGCTGGATCAGGAGGTGGGGGCGATCGCCGAGCGAGCGCGGCCCGGCGTGCTCGGGGTCGGTCTGATGAATTTGGAGAGCGGCGAGACCTGGCTGTTCAACGGTGACGGGCGCTTTCCGATGCAGAGCGTCTTCAAGGCGCCGCTGGGCGCAGCCGTCCTGGAGGAAGTGGACGCCGGACGCCTGGCCCTGGACCAGGTCGTCACCATCGACGAGCAGGACATCTCGCCGGCCCGCAGCCCCATCGCAGACGCCTGGCCGCAGAAGCGCGACTACACCGTGCGCGAACTGCTGGTCGCGGCGGTCGGTGAGTCGGACAACACCGCGGCCGACGTGCTGATGAAGCTGATCGGCGGGCCCGGCGCGGTGACCTCCTGGCTCAACGACAATCACGTCACCGACATCCGGATAGACCGCTACGAGCGCGAGCTGCAGCCGGAGATCGCGGGGATGGGCTCGTTCCGAATCGCCTGGAAAGGCGACGAGGCGTTCACCGCCGCGATGCGCACCATCCCGCCGGCGACGCGCAAGGCGGCGATGGACGCCTACCTCGCCGACGACCGCGACACCGCCAGCCCGCGCGGCGTCCTCACCTTCTTCTATATGCTTGAGGACCAGAAGCTGCTGTCGCCCGCGTCCCATGCACTGCTGATGAAGATCATGACCGAGACGCAGACCGGCGCCGATCGCCTGAAGGCCGGCTTCCCGCCCGGCTCGGTCTTCGCCCACAAGACAGGCGCGGCGCGCACCGATCTTGGCGTCAATCCGGCGACCAACGATATCGGAATCGTCACCCTGCCCGATGGCCGGCGCTACACCGTGGCCGTATTCCTTAAGGGGGCTACGCTAGACGCTCCTGGACGCGAGGCGATCCACGCCGATGTCGCCCGCGCGATCACCCGCGCGGTTCGATAAGACGCCCGCGACCCTTTGCGTCGCGGCCCGGTCCTAGTATACGGCCAACTACCCTCCTTCGTTACGCCCCCGGAGCGCTCTGCCCTTATGGCCAAGATCAAAGTCGCCAACCCCGTCGTCGATATCGATGGGGACGAGATGACCCGCATCATCTGGAAGTGGATCAAGGACAAGCTGATCTTCCCGCATCTGGATATCGATCTGGATTATTACGACCTGGGGATCGAGCACCGCGACGCCACCGACGACAAGGTCACCATCGACGCGGCCGAGGCCATCAAGCGCCATGGCGTGGGCGTGAAGTGCGCGACCATCACCCCCGACGAAGCCCGGGTCGAAGAGTTCGGCCTGAAGAAGATGTGGAAGTCGCCGAACGGCACCATCCGCAACATCCTCGGCGGCGTCGTCTTCCGCGAGCCGATCATCTGCAAGAACGTGCCGCGCCTGATTCCCGGCTGGACCCAGCCGATCATCGTCGGCCGTCACGCGTTCGGCGACCAGTACAAGGCGACCGACTTCCTGGTTCCCGGCAAGGGCCGCCTGACCATCAAGTGGGAAGGCGAGAACGGCGACACCATCGAGCATGAAGTGTTCGAGTTCCCGGGCGGCGGCATCGCCATGGGCATGTACAACCTGGACGACTCGATCCGCGAATTCGCCCACGCCTGCCTGAACTACGGCCTGCAGCGGAAGTACCCGGTCTACCTCTCGACCAAGAACACGATCCTCAAGGCCTATGACGGCCGCTTCAAGGACATCTTCGCCGAGGTCTTCGCGGCCGAGTACGCCGACAAGTTCAAGGAAGCCGGCATCGTCTACGAACATCGCCTGATCGACGACATGGTCGCCTCGGCCCTGAAGTGGTCCGGCGGCTTCGTCTGGGCGTGCAAGAACTACGACGGCGACGTGCAATCCGACCAAGTGGCCCAGGGCTTCGGCTCGCTCGGCCTGATGACCTCTGTCCTGATCACTCCGGACGGCAAGATCATGGAATCGGAAGCCGCCCACGGCACCGTGACCCGCCACTTCCGCCAGCATCAGCGCGGCGAGTCGACCTCGACCAACTCGATCGCCTCGATCTTTGCCTGGACCCAGGGCCTGAAGCATCGCGCCAAGCTCGACGGCAACCCCGAGCTGACGCACTTCGCCGAAACCCTGGAAAAGGTCTGCGTCGACACCGTGGAAAGCGGCTCGATGACCAAGGACCTGGCTCTGCTGGTCGGCGACACCCAAGGCTGGCTGACCACCGAAGGCTTCATCGACAAGGTCGCCGCCAACCTCGACGCGGCCCTGGCCAAGTCGGCCTAAGCACATGGAACCGCGCGCGCCAGCTCACTGGAGCCTGACGCGCGCGATCTTCCGACTGATCGTTGTTGCGATCGTGGGAACGGCGCTGGTCTTCGTGGCCGCGCCGTTTTTTGCTTTCAGGGCGGTGAAGGCCGCGGCCCGTGACGGCGACGCCCACGCCTTGGCGCAGCTGGTCGACTATCCGGCCGTCCGCCAAGGCCTACGCCCGCAGGTCGCCGCCATCCCGGTGACGGCTCCCGCCCCTCCCGACATCTGGACCGACCCCATCGGCGCGGTGCGCCGCGCCATCGAGCCGCTGACCCCCGCCCCACCGGCCGTCGAGCCCTATCTCAGCGCCTCGGGCCTCTACGACCTCACGCGCGGCTTCGCCCCTGGGAAAGCCCCTGCGGAGGCCCGCTCGTCCTTCCCTCGCCTACGCTATTGGGATCCCAACCGCGCGCGCTTTGCGGCGGCTCCGCGGGGCGCGAATGCCGGCGAGCAAGCGGTGGTCTTCACCTTCGAGCGCCGGGAGTTGTTCACCTGGAAGCTGGTGCAGATCCATCTGCCGGACGCCCCGTGAAGTCTGTTCTAATCGCGCTCGCGATCCTCGGCTTCGCAAACACCGCCCAGGCGGCTGACGGGCCCAGTTGCGCGATCCCGCGGGACATACGTCCCGCCAAGTCGCAACCCCCGCCCGCCCACGAGGTTTCCAAGGGCGTTCCGACCGCCTCCTACATGCTAGCTCTGACCTGGTCGCCGGAGTGGTGCCGAACACGCGCGAACGCCCGCGACGCCAAGGTCCAATGTCGCGACAACCGCTTCGGCTTCGTGGTTCACGGGCTGTGGCCGAACGGCGGGGGCAAGGCCCATCCGCGATATTGTGGCCCGGCGCCGGCCCTCAATGTGGCCACCGTTCGCGCCAACCTGTGCATGACCCCGTCAGCGGAACTGCTGCAGCACGAGTGGGCGGCGCACGGCACCTGCGGCTGGGCTGCGCCAGAGCCCTATTTCGCCAAAGCCGCAGAGCTGTGGCGCGCAATCAAACCGCCGATCCTCTCATTCCCAGCCGACCGCACGGTGACGGCCGGCGATGTCCGCACCGCCTTCACCGCTCGCAATCCACACCTGCGGCGAGACGCCTTGTTCGTGAAGGTCGGGGATGGCAACCGCCTTCAAGAGGTCCGGATCTGCTACGATCTGCGGTTCAAACCGGCGCGATGCGCCAGGGGTGTGGGCGCGCCAGATCATGTCAGCATCCGTATTCAGCCCGCCTAATGTTCTTGTTTCGTTCGATTTCCGGCGCTAGATTTCGCACCGGATTTCAAGGGAGATGACGACATGATCGGCTATGTCACGATCGGCGCGCTGGACGTTGAGAAGGCCATGCCCTTCTACGATGCGGTCCTGGGCGCCATTGGCTATGAGCGCCAGTTCTTCGACGGCGGCTGGGCGGGCTACGGCCTCAAGGGTCAGGACGCCAACACCTTCATCTGCCCGCCGTTCGACGGCCAGGCCGCGCGCGGCGGCAACGGCGTCATGATCGCGTTCAAGGGCGAGTCGAAGGAAGCCGTGCAGGCCGCTCACGCCGCGGCCCTGGCCCAAGGTGGCGTCGACGAGGGCGCGCCGGGTCCAAGACCGGCCGACTCCACCAGCTTCTACGGCGCCTATATGCGCGACCCGACCGGCAACAAGATCGCGGTCTTCACCAAGGGCTGAGCTTGACCGCGGCTGGAGGCGCCTCATGCTCGCGAGCACAGCGTCTTCGAGGAGCCTCCAGCATGCGCGTCGCCCTGTTCGCCTCCACTCTCGCCTTGATGATTGGAGGCGCGGCGCACGCCGAGGTCTGCAAGGCCTGGGGTCCCGCCCAGGCCTATGGCGAGCTCGACACCAAACTAGTCAACGAGGCCAGCGGTCTAGACGTCTCGGCGAGGTATCCGAGCCGGCTCTATCACAACAATGATTCCGGCGATGATCTGCGTTTCTACCTGTCCGACCTGACCGGCCAGGACACGCGCGCCGTCGATGTGGAAGGGCCCAAGCCCCAGGACATCGAGGATTTGTCGGTGGGCCCCTGCGACGGCGGCGCCTGCATCTACCTTGGAGACATCGGCGACAATCCGGCCAAGCGCGACGACGTGGTGTTCACCCTGGTGAGGGAGCGCAAGACCTTCGAGGGCAAGGTCAAGCCGTTGCGGATCGTGCGCGCCCGCTACCCGGACGGCCCTCACAACGCCGAGGCCTTCGCGCTGCACCCGAACGGCGAACTGTTCCTGGTCACCAAGCCCGCGGACCGAGTGATGATGACTCCCGTCCCGGCCAGGGTCTACAAACTCACGGCCGCCCAACTGCGGGATCCAGGCCGGACGCAGACCTTCGCCAAGGTCGGCGAAATCGACCTGCCAAGGATCATGGCCGCTCACGCCTTCCCAGGGTCGATCTCCACCGCATTGGACATTTCCGCGGACGGCAAGCGAGCGATCCTGCTCACCTACATGTCGGCGCTGGAAATCGGCCTCGACTTGAAGGACGGCTTGCCGCCGTTCAGCGAGTGGGTGGAAGGGCGCGACTACAAGGTCGTCGCGCTCAACAGCCTGCCCCAGCAGGAGGCCGCGGCCTGGCTGCCGGGCGACAAGAGTTTCATCTACGACACCGAGGCGACCCGGGGCTCGAAAGGCGCGCCGATCCGCGAGGTTCGCTGCCCCGACTAGCCAGACAACAAAAAAGGCCGGGGTTTCCCCCGGCCTTTTCCGTGACTTTCGAAATCGTCGCGCTTAGGCGGCGAAGGCGATCGAGCGGCGGCGACGGATCGCGGTGCCGGCCAGGCCGAAGCCCGTGATCATCATCGCCCAGGTCGCCGGTTCCGGCACGGCCGAACCGATCGGGCCCGGCGTCAGGGTGAAGTCGGCGGTGATGAACTCACCGTAGCGCTTGCCGTCGTTCAGGCTCCACCACGAGCCTTCGTTGAAGACCGCGTCGTCGAGGTGGATGTTGAGCTTACCGTACTGACCGAAGTCGATCACGCTATCGCCCTGCCAGGTGACAACGCCGTTCTGGAAGAAGCCGAACAGCGAGCTTTCGCCCTGGGTCACGCCGCCGATTTGGCCAGCGCCAACGCCCGGAGCGGTGAAGTTGAAGTTCACGGTGATGGTGCTGCCATTGTAGTCGTCAGCATTCACCGCGCTCTCGGTCGTCCAGATCTTGAACAGCTGCACGTTGTTCAGAACCGACGGCGCGTCGTTCATGGTGAAGTTGAGCGTGCCCGGGTTCGGCGAGACCGAAACCTGGAGGCCGTTCGCACCGGTGCTGTTCAGATCGGTGATGGCGTAGTTGCCATTAAAGGTGACGGCGGCGGCGGCCGGTTGAGCCGCGACGAAGGTAAGCGCAGCCGCGGCGCTCGCGGCGGTAAGCAACTTCAACATGATTAAAATACCCCTGAACCAAAAATCCCACGCCATGCGGCGCCACTTGGGATGGTGAACTAAGACTTAACCTTGGCGCCATCAACGCCACTCGCCTGTCACGGGTGCGGAAAAAGCAAGTTCGCCGAGCCGCGTTCCAAACCGCGGTTGGAACGCGGCCAATGTGCAATTTCTATGTCGATTTCCGACCTTCCGCGGCGCGGATTTCGACGCCTGGCGAATCGGTGCGCCAAAGAAAAACGGCGCAGGATGACTCCTGCGCCGTTTGTCGCATCTCGCAGATGGGTCGAGCCTTAGCCCGTGATGGCGGCTTTCATCGCCGCCAGACCTTCGGCCGCCTTCGCCCCGTCCGGAGCGCCGCCTTGCGCGAAGTCCGGCCGTCCGCCCGCGCCTTGGCCGCCCATGGCGAGGACCGCAGCCTTGGCCAGTTCAACAGCGCTGAACTTGCCGGCCGCGGCGCCGTTCACCGCCACCGCCACCGACGCCTTGCCGTCGGCCGAACCGATCAGGGCCACGACGCCGTCCGGAACCTGCTTGCGGAATTCCTCGATGATCGGACGCAAGTCCTTGCCGCCGACGCCGTCCATGACGCGGGCGATGACCTGCACGCCGCCGATGTCTTCCGGACCGGTGGCCGCGCCGCCACCGCCGCCCATGGCGAGTTGGCGCTTGGCTTCGCCCAGTTCCTTGTCGAGCTTACGACGTTGCGCTTCCAGCGCCTCGACGCGCGCGAGAACCTCGGACACCGGCGCCTTGAACTGGTCGGCGAGCGCCTTGGCAACCCCTGCCTGTTCGGTCAGCCAGCGACGCGCCGCTTCGCCGGTCAGGGCCTCGATCCGCCGCACGCCAGCCGCGACGCCGCTTTCGGAGACGATCTTGAACAGGGCGATGTCGCCGGTGCGCGCCACGTGGGTGCCGCCGCAGAGCTCGACCGAATAGTCACCCTGCCCGTCCAGCGACTTGCCGAGCGCCAGCACGCGAACGCTGTCGCCGTACTTCTCGCCGAACAGCGCCATGGCGCCGGCCTCGATCGCCTTTTCAGGAGCCATTTCCTGGGTGTTGGCCGGCAGGTTCTGACGAACCACGGCGTTCACCTCGGTCTCGATCCGGTCGATCTCCTCAGCGGTCAACGGGCCGCCGTGGCTGAAGTCGAAGCGGATCCGCTCACCATCGACCATCTGGCCCTTCTGGGAGACGTGCGGCCCCAGCACATTGCGCAGGGCCGTGTGCATCAAGTGGGTCGCCGAGTGATTGGCGCGGGTGGTCGTCCGCAGATCGGCGTCGACCGCCAGCCGCGCCTCGGTCCCAGGCGTCAGAACGCCGGAGAGGATTTCGATCTCATGCACGAACAGGTCGCCGGCTTGCTTTTGGGTGTCGAGCACCTTGGCCTTGCCGCCGGTCCACTCGATCTCGCCAACGTCGCCCGCTTGGCCGCCGCTTTCGGCGTAGAACGGCGTGCGGTCGAACACAGCCAGCACCGTCTCGCCCTCACGGGCCTCAGTCACTTCGGCGCCGCCGGCCACCAGGGTCAGCAGCTTGCCGGTCGCTTCGGTCAGGTCGTAGCCCAGGAACTCGGTCGCGCCGAGGCGCTCGCGGATCGCGAACCATTCAGCGCCCTGAGCCGATTGGCCCGAGCCGGTCCAGGCTTCACGCGCCTGATCCTTTTGGCGCTTCATGGCGTCCTCGAAGCCCGACAGGTCGACGGAGATGCCCTTGTTGCGCACCGCATCCTGGGTCAGGTCGAGCGGGAAGCCGTAGGTGTCGTAGAGCTTGAAAGCGGTTTCGCCCGACAGCATGTCGCCCGGGTTCATGTTGGCCGTCGCTTCGTCCAGCAGCGTCATGCCGCGGCCCAGGGTCCGGCGGAAGCGTTCTTCCTCCTGACGCAGGGTCTCGACGATGACCGGCTCGGCCCGGCGCAGTTCGGGATAGGCGCCGCCCATCTCGGCGACCAGGACCGGCGCCAAGCGGTGCATCAACGGCTCTTCAGCGCCCAGCAGGTGAGCGTGGCGCATGGCCCGGCGCATGATCCGGCGCAGAACGTAGCCGCGGCCTTCGTTCGAAGGCGAGACGCCGTCGGCGATGAGGAAGCTGGTCGAGCGCAGGTGGTCGGCGATCACCCGGTGCGAGGGGCCGTTCGAACCGCCGCCGACCAGTTGCTTTGACGCCGCAATCAGCGTGCGGAACAGGTCGATGTCATAGTTGTCGTGGACGCCTTGCAGGACAGCCGCGATCCGCTCCAGGCCCATGCCGGTGTCGATCTGCGGCTTAGGCAGGTCGCGACGCGTACCGTCGGCGAACTGCTCGAACTGCATGAAGACCAGGTTCCAGATCTCCACGAACCGGTCGCCGTCCTCGTCCGGGCTGCCCGGAGGGCCGCCAGCGATGTGCGGGCCGTGGTCATAGAAGATCTCGGAGCACGGACCGCAGGGGCCGGTGTCGCCCATCGACCAGAAATTGTCGTTGGTCGCGATGCGGATGATCTTCTCGTCCGGCAGGCCGGCGATCTTCTTCCACAGCTCGGCCGCCTCATCGTCGGTGTGGTAGACGGTGACGCACAGCTTCTCGGCTGGGATCTTGAATTCCTTGGTCAGCAGGGTCCAGGCGTGCTCGATCGCGCCGGCCTTGAAATAGTCGCCGAACGAGAAATTCCCCAGCATCTCGAAGAAGGTGTGGTGACGGGCGGTATAGCCGACATTGTCCAGGTCGTTGTGCTTGCCGCCGGCGCGCACGGACTTCTGCGACGAGGCCGCGCGCGGTGACGGCGGGGTCTCCGCGCCCGTGAAGTAGTTCTTGAACGGCACCATGCCTGCGTTGACGAACAGCAGGGTCGGGTCGTTCTGCGGAACGAGCGGAGCCGATGGAATGATCAGGTGATCATTCTTCTCGAAATAGCCCAGGAAGGCGCTGCGGATTTCGTTGAGGCTCTGCATGGCTCGTCGGACGATCTAAAACAGGAAAACCAGATATGGGGTGGCGCTGCTCGCACCGCCCCCGCGCGCGACCGTTTACGAATTTTGTCAGCGCCCGCAAAGGAAAAGGACGCTTGGACGGGCTGCGTCCAAGCGTCCTCACGCAGTGCGGGACAGTCGCGCGGGGGTCTAGACCCTCAAAGGCGGGTCCGGACGTCGGGTTGGGCGCGTCCGGCTTTCAAGGGCCATGGCGACGTTCCGCGACGCGATCCCTATTCGGCGTCTTTTTCTTCCTCGGCGGTCGGACCGACCAGCAGTTCTTCCTCGATCACCTCACGGGCGCCGCGAACCTGCTTTTCGATCTGGGCAGCGATGTCGGGGTTATTCTTGAGGAATTCCCGAGCGTTATCGCGACCTTGTCCAATCCGGGTAGAGTTCCAGGAGAACCAGGAACCGGACTTCTCGACCACGCCGGCCTTGACGCCCAGGTCGATAATCTCGCCCAGCTTGGAGATCCCCTCGCCGTACATGATGTCGAACTCGACCTCGCGGAACGGCGGGGCGACCTTGTTCTTCACGACCTTCACGCGGACGTTGTTGCCGACGATCTCGTCGCGGATCTTCACCGAACCGGTACGTCGGATATCGAGGCGAACCGAGGCGTAAAACTTCAGCGCATTGCCGCCCGTGGTGGTCTCCGGGCTGCCGTACATGACGCCGATCTTCATCCGGATCTGGTTGATGAAGATGACCAGGGTGCCGGCCTTGGAGATCGAGGCGGTCAGCTTGCGCAGCGCCTGGCTCATCAGGCGGGCCTGCAGGCCTGGCAGGCTGTCGCCCATTTCGCCTTCGATTTCGGCGCGCGGCGTCAGCGCGGCCACCGAGTCGATGACGATCACGTCGATCGCGCCAGAACGGACCAGGGTGTCGGTGATCTCCAGGGCCTGTTCGCCGGTGTCCGGCTGCGAGACCAGCAGATCATCCAGGTTCACGCCCAGCTTACGAGCATAGGACGGATCGAGCGCGTGCTCGGCGTCCACGAAGGCCGCCGTGCCGCCGTTCTTCTGGACCTCGGCCACCACATGCAGCGCGAGCGTGGTCTTGCCCGAGCTTTCCGGCCCGTAGATTTCCACGACCCGGCCCTTGGGCAGGCCGCCAATGCCCAGCGCGATGTCAAGGCCGAGAGAGCCGGTCGAAACCGCCTCGACCTCGATCTTGCTCTTCGAGCCAAGCTTCATCACCGAGCCCTTACCAAAGGCCCGATCGATCTGGGCGAGCGCCGCTTCCAGCGCCCGCGCCTTGTCACCTTCTTCTCGTCCCACGAGTTTCAACGCCGACTGACTCATTGCAAGGCGCTCCTTGTTTCATGATTCCAACCCGACAGTTCGACTCTCGGAAGAGCCGCCGGCCGTCTGAACAAAGGCGTACGCAGTTTGTTCTATGTTCGCAAGATGTTCTTTTGGAGCGGAACGCGCCGTGCGACCGGTTTTGACGTAGGTCAAAACCTATAGGCGGCGGACACTCCAACGCGGCGCGGACGCGGGGCGAAGACCTGGGGCTGGCGAGCGGAACTGGCGAAGGTGGGCCGGTCTGCATCGAGGATGTTGTCCACGAAGGCGACGAGCGTCCAGGACTGCGCCCGCAGCGCGGCGCGGGCGTTCAGCAACAGGAAATCGCCCAACTTGACGTTCGTGGCTGCGGCGTCGTCGTCAAAGGCGCTGTGGGACAGCCCGACATAGGAGGCGTCGGCGCGCGTCAGGAACTCCAGATCACCGCTGAGATCGTGGCGGTACTCAAGCCAGCCGCCGGCGGACACACGCGGAATGACCGGAATGCGGTCGCCGGCCGTCCCCAGACCGATCGCGCCGTTGGTCGCCTGATCCTTGGTCAGCACAGCGTCGGTCAGGGAGAGATTGAGGCCGCCCTTCCAGGCCGGACTAGCCGCGTAGACGGTGTCGGCCTCCAAGCCATAGACGCGAGCCTGGCCCAGATTGGTGATGAAGGCGAACGCGCCATTGGTGCTGTTGGCGCTGTACTGCATGTCGCGCCAGTCGATCCGGTAGACCGTGGCGTTGAACACCAGCCGGTTGTCGAGCCAGACGCTCTTGAGCCCGACCTCGTAGTTCCACAGGCTGTCGGCGTCGTAGGCGGCCAGGTCCGGCGGCAGGCCGGGAACCGTATTGATGCCGCCAGGCCGGAAGCCCTGGGCGGCCTGGGCATAGCCCATGACCGCCGGGCTGAAACGGTGACTGCCCACGAACTTCAGACTCCAGCCGGATTGCTGCGTCGTGGTCAGGAAGTTGGCTTCCGAGGTGTTGGAGATGACATTGACGACCAGCGCCCTGCCCTCGGTGCGCTTGTCGTACTCAAAACGGCGAGCGCCCAGGATCAGTGAGCTGTCGCGATCAGCGCCCAGGGTGATCTCGCCATAGGCCGCCCGCTGCCGCAACCGGCTGTCGACGATGCGGCGGCCGGTGAAGCCCGCCGAGGCCAGAGGAAGGCCGGTGACGGGATCGCCAACCACAACCTGGCTGTCGATCGTGTCTTCGCGCACCTCGTGGAACAACCCTGCGGTCCAGGCGAAAAAGCCCGGCGCCTCCGATTGCACCCGCAACTCGCCGACCCGGGCTATCAGGTTGATCGGCTGGTTCAGGAGCCCGGGCGTACGGCTGTCGACATAGGTCGAATAGCTGCTGAGCTCGGCCGGCGTACAGCTTCCGCCCAGCGGGAGCCCCAGATAGCGTTGGCAGCCTTCCATGCTGGTCCGCTCAGCCAGCAGCACCCCGGTGTATTCAATCTGTCGGGTGCTATCCCAGCGGTAGCCGGCGGCCATGCCGGTCACCCGAACGCCCGCGACGCGCCAGTTGGCGGCGCCCTCATAGAGCGTCATCTCGCTATTGAAGGGCGTGCGCATGTAGTTCTGCGAGACGTGCGACGGACCACCCAGCGCGCTGGCGCCGGTGTCCTCTTCCGTCCCGTCCTGATGAGCAATCGTCAGGTTGAGTTGCAGGTTCGAGGTGGGCTGGGCGCCGACGCCCAGGCGGAAGCCCTCGGCGGAACTGGCGTTGGTTCGCGACAGGCCGAGCCGCTCATTCTGCGCAAATGGAGGATCGGCCCGACGATAGGCCGCCAAGCGCAGGCCAAGCTTGTCGCTGACCAGGGGCTGATTGATGACCAGCGTCTGGGCGTCGCCGCTGACGCCGTCCGTCACCGACAGCTCAGCGTCGAGGCTCGCGCCGGCCGTGGACAGATCGGGCCGGTTGAACATCACCTTGAAGGCCCCGCCCATGGCGCTGGCGCCGTAGAGCGTGCCCTGAGGGCCGCGTAGCAACTCGATCTGCTGAACGTCGACGAGCAGAAGTTCGGGGAACGATCCGCCGGGATCAGCCGTCGTGCCGCTGGGACCGGTGACCGGAACGTCATCATAATAGAGCGCGGTCGTCGCCTCGCCCGAACCATAGACTCCGCGGAGACTAAGACGGTTACGGCCCGGCCCCGTGGCGGTCAGGCTCAGGCCAGGCAGCATCGCCACAGCGGTCTCGAAGGTCGTCGCTCCGGCCCTGCGCAGTTCGTCGCCGGAGAGCGCCCGCATCGACATCGGGGTGAGTTGCTCCAAGGTCGGCCGGCGCAGCGCGGTGACGACCACGCCCTCGACGTCCGCCACGGCCTCGCCCCCCTTGGCGGAAGGCGCGCGCTCAATGAGGAAACGGCCCTGGAAGTCGCGCCAAACTAGACCCGATCCCTGGAGCAATTCGGTCAGGGCGTCCGTCGAATCGAGGCGTCCTGAAACGCCTTTTGTGCGGAGACCCGAGACCACGCCGGGCGCGAACAAAATGTCGCGGTCACCTTGCGTCGAGAAGGCGGTCAATGCGCGATCCAACGGCAGACCCGCCGGAATAGAGAACAGCGGCCGTCGTTCTGCGGCGCGCGCTGGGACGCTCGCGAAAACCGCGCAACACATGCACGTGGCCACCAACGCAAAACGCGACAAACTCAAGGGGCGCAAGGCTCCGTTCCGTCACGATGGCCTTCCACGCCAAGCCCGGCCGGCGCTAGCCCCCAAGCGCCGACAAGCTGCGCTTTGCCACTGATCGGGTGTGAGAAGACGGCGATGGCTCCATGCATGCCTGAAAATCCAGCACGCCCCCCTCGGCGCCTTAACCCTTCCCATACGTCATTGACCTGGGCCCGCCCATCAACAAACATGACGCCAATAAGACAAATCCGGGGTGTTCAGGAAATATTGATGGCGTGGGCGGACACGACCAGGGCCGGACGCGAGCCGGAAGGGCTGGCGCATGCATCGATCCCGTATCAGCAGGCGCTGCGTGCATTCTTCCGCCGTCGCGCCGACGGGCACGAGATCGACGACCTGATTCAGGAGGTGCTCCTCCGACTCCACAACCGGCGCAGCGGCGGCGAGGTGACGAACCTTTCCAGCTTCATTTTCCAGACGGCGACCAACGTCCTGCTGGATCGCCGCCGGCGTGACACCGTGCGCCGCCGCGGCGCGCACTGTGAACTGGAGGAAGTCCATCATCCGCTGGACGAGCTCTCTCCAGACCGGATCCTTCAAGCCAAACAGGAAGCCGCCGTCGCCCTTGAGGCGCTGAATCAACTTTCCGCACGCACGCGCGCCGCTTTCATACTCGTCCGCTTGGAAGGCATGAGTTACAAAGCCACGGCGGCGCAACTTGGAATATCCGTCAGCGCCGTCGAGAAACACGTCACCAAGGCTCTCCGTTTCGTTTCGATTCGGCTGCAGGAATTCGATGAACGACAACCGACCCCAGCACGGCTCTTCCGGTAGTCCGGACGCCGCGTCATGGTTCGTTCGGCTGGAACGCGATCCGCAAGACGCGGAGCTGCGGCAGGCGTTCGAGACTTGGTTGGCGGCGAGCCCACAGCATCGCGATGACTGGTCGAACGTAGGCGACGCCTGGACGCGCATGGACGCGATCAAGGATGACCCGGCTGTTCTCGCCGCCCGCGCCGCGTTGAAAGCCGATCTTGCGGCTCAACGCCGGGGACCGCCTCTGCGCTGGGCCGCCGGAATCGCTGCGGCCGTCATGCTCGGCGGCGGCCTGTTGGCCTTCGGCTCATGGCGACAGGCCGAGGACGTCGGCCAACCGGCGCAAGTCGCCGCCGCCCCCCAAGCGCTTGCGGTCTACAGCACTCCGGTCGGGGGTCGGCAGACCGTGACGCTGGAAGACGGCTCACAGGTCACGCTCAGCACCGACACTGAAGTTCGCCTGACAAACTGGGATCGCCAGCGCGCCCTGACCGTGGTCAAGGGCGAAGCCTTCTTCCAGGTCGCCAAGAACCCCGATCAGCCGTTCGTCGTCACCGCGGCCGGCCGTACGGTCACGGCGCTTGGCACCGCGTTCGACGTTCGCGTCGATCCGACCCAGTGGTCGGTCAGCCTGGTCGAGGGCAAGATCCGCGTGGCCAGCGCCCAGACCACGATCGACATGACCCCAGGCCACCACCTGTCGCAGCAGGGCGACGCGGCCTGGAACGTCGAACAACGCAATGTCGCGGACCTGGCGAGCTGGCGCGACGGCAGCCTGGTCTTCGAGAACCAGCCCTTGGCGTCCATCGTCGAGGAGATGAACCGTTACTCGACACAGAAGATGGGGATCGCCGATCCCGCCCTGGCGGCGACGCCGCTGAGCGGCCGGTTCAAGACCGGCGATGTGACCGGGTTCGTCGCCACCCTCGAGGCCTTCGGCATGGCCCAGTCGCGCCAGACATCTTCTGCGACGATCGAGCTCTTTCCACACACCCCAGGGTGAGGATATCCCACCGGCCTGCGTCTTGAAGACGACGGCCGGCGCCGTACGCGCCGGTGGCCTGGAGGGACTCCCATGAAGACGATGTACAAGGCGCTGGCGACCAGCGCGCTCTGCGCTACGGCTTGGCTTGCAGCCGGCCCGACCTTGGCGGCGCCGCTGACCGCCACCGACCGCACCCAACTGATCGGCGCGGTCGACGCCTATACGCCGAAGATGAACGATGCGGCGCTGAAGCTCTGGAACTACGCCGAGCTCGGCTACCAAGAAACCAAGAGCACCGCGGTCCTCCAGGACCAACTGAAAGCGGCCGGCTTCACCGTCAAGGCCGGCGTGGCGGGCGAGCCCACGGGCTTCGTCGCCAGCTTCAAGAACGGCAAGGGTCCGGTCATCGCGATCCTGGCTGAATTCGACGCCCTGCCAGGCCTGAGCCAAGCCGCCGCCCCCACCAAGCAACCGGTTCCTGGCCAAGACAACGGCCATGGCTGCGGCCACAACCTGTTCGGCGCCGCCTCGGTCGCCGGCGCCGTGGCGCTCAAGTCCTGGATGATCCAGAACAAGGTGCAGGGCGAAATCCGCGTCTACGGCACCCCGGCTGAAGAAGGCGGCTCGGGCAAGGTCTACATGGTCCGCGACGGCCTGTTCGACGACGTCGACGTGACCCTGCATTGGCACCCGGGCAATGCGAACTCGGCCAACCAGGGCACCTCGATGTCCAACATCAGCGGCAAGTTCCGCTTCTATGGCCAGTCGAGCCACGCCTCGGGCGCTCCGTGGGCCGGCCGCTCGGCCCTGGACGGTGTCGAGATCATGAACGTCGCCAACAACTACCTGCGCGAACACATTCCGGACCGCACCCGCATCCACTACGTCGTCACAAACGGCGGCAAGGCGCCGAACGTGGTGCCCGACTTCGCCGAGGTCTATTACTACGTCCGCAACGCCGACCCGAAGATCGTGGTCGATGTGATGGACCGAGTGAAGCTGGCGGCCAACGGCGCGGCCATGATCACCGGCACCAAGGTCGAGTTCGAACAGACCGGCGGCGTCTACAACCTGTTGCCGAACGACGTGCTGGGTAAGGTCATGTACGACTCGCTGACCCAGGTCGGCGGCATCACCTGGACGCCGGAAGAAACCAAGTTCGCCCAGGAACTGGCCAAGTCCCTGCCGAACGGCGGCGGTGATCTCAGCTCGGTCGCCAAGATTCAGCCCTACAAGAACGCCGACACCTCCGGCGACGCCGGCGGCGGCTCCACCGACGTGGCCGACATCAGCTGGGTCACGCCGACGGTCGGCCTCTCGACCGCCACCTTCGTTCCCGGTTCGGCGGGCCATAGCTGGCAGAACGTCGCGGCCGGCGGCATGAGCATCGGCCTGAAGGGCGCTGGCGTCGCAGCCAAGACCCTGTCGATCACCGGCGCCGAACTCTTCTCCAACCCGGAGTTGATCACCCAAGCCAAGGCCGAACTGAAGGAGCGCCAAGGCGCTGACTTCAAGTACAAGGCCATGGTCGGCGACCGTAAGCCGCCGCTCGACTACCGCAAGGCCGGCGGCGGCGAGTAGGACACCGATTGCGGCGGCGTCCGGCCCCACGCGGGCCGGGCGTCGCCGACGCCGGTCCGGGGGCTTTTTCAAGCCCCCGGTATCGCCCCACTTCCTTCAACCTACAGTGTGGAAAGCCCCCTCGCCTGCGTCTTGTTACCGAGACGAGCCCGCTGGAGGGCTCGCCCAGTAAGTAGAGAGGACGGGGGATATGATGACGCGGAAACACGCCATGACAGGCGCCGCCATGGCGTTGGTCATGATCATGGGGGGCGGCGCGAACGCCGCGGCCATCACGCCGCCGAGCGAGGCCTTCGCCCAGAACCCGGGAAGCGACTACTTCCTGGCCGACTACACCGCCTACGAAGCCTATCTCAAGACCCTCGCCGGCCAGTCCGACCGTGTGAAGCTGGTCGACTTCGGCAAGTCCGAAGAGGGCCGCACGCAATGGATGGCGGTGGTCTCCTCTCCCGCCAACCTCGCCAAGCTCGATCACTACAAGGCGATCTCAAGTCGCCTGGCCAAGGCCGAGGGCTTGACCAAGGACGAGGCGGCCAAGCTCGCCGCCGAAGGCAAGGCCATCGTCTGGATCGACGCCGGCCTGCACGCCACCGAAACCGTGACCTCCCAGGGTCAGATCCAAGTCCTCTACCGCATGCTGTCTCAGAACGATCCTGAGACCCTGCGCATGCTGGACGACGTGATCATCCTGTTCGCGCACGACAATCCGGACGGCATGGAACTGGTGTCCGACTGGTACATGCGCCACGACGATCCGAAGAAGCGCGAGTTCAACTCGATCCCGCGCCTCTATCAGAAGTATGTGGGCCACGATAACAACCGCGACAGCTACATGTCGCAGATGGCTGAGACGACCAACGTCAACAAGCAGCTGTTCCGCGAGTGGTATCCGCAGATCATCTTCAACCAGCACCAGACCGGCCCGACGGGCATGGTGGTGTTCGTCCCGCCGTTCCGCGACCCGTTCAACTACAACTACGACCCGTTGGTCATGACCTCGCTGCAGGAAGTCGGCATGGCCATGCACAGCCGACTGGTCGCCGAGGACAAGCCCGGCTCGGGCGCCCGCAGCGCAGCCTCGTACTCCACCTGGCACAACGGGATGGAACGCTCGATCGCCTACTTCCACAACTCGATCGGCCTGCTGACCGAGATCATCGGCGGCCCGACCCCCGAGACCGTGAAGCTGGTGCCGAACCTCCAGCTGCCGAACGGCGATCGTCCGATGCCGATCGGACCGCAAACCTGGCATCTGTCGCAAAGCGTCGAGTACCAGTGGACGATGAACCGCGCGGTCATCGACTACGCCTCGCGCAACCGCGAACGCCTGCTTGCGAACATCTACAAGATGGGCGCGAACAGCATCGAGCGCGGCTCCAAGGATAGCTGGACCACCACCCCGACCAAGATCGACCTGCTGAACGAAGCCGCCAAGAACGCCAAGCCCGCGGCCGAGGACGACATGATGGCCTCGTTCTTCGGTCGCGCCGGCGCGGTCGATCCGAGCCTCTACAGCGTCCTGCGGGCCCCGGAAGCGCGCGACCCGCGCGGCTTCATCATCCCGTCGGACCAGGCGGACATGCCGACCGTGGCGGCGTTCGTGAACGCGCTGATCAAGACCGGCGTGGACGTGGACAAGGCGACGAAGCCGTTCAAGGTCGGAGCTAAAACCTATCCGGCCGGCTCCTATGTCGTGAAGACGGCCCAGGCCTACCGCCCGCACGTGCTCGACATGTTCGAGCCGCAGGACCACCCGCACGATCATGAGTATCCGGGCGGCCCGCCGAAGTCGCCCTATGACATCACCGGCTACACCCTGGCCTATCAGATGGGGATCAAGTTCGATCGCATCCTCGACGGCTTCGAGGCTCCGACCATGCGCGTTCCGGACCTGATCTCGGTGACCCCGGGCTCGGTGAAAGGGTCGGGCAAGGCCGGCTGGCTGATCAGCCATGAGACCAACAAGAGCTTCACCCTGACCAACCGCCTGCTGAAGGCCGGCGCGCCGGTCTACTGGCTGAAGGAAGGCTCCAAGGCCGGCAAGGAAACGTTCGCGCCTGGCGCAATCTGGGTTCCCGCCTCGGCGGAAGCTCAGGCGATCGTCACGGCCAGCGTCAAGGAACTGGGCATCGACGCCCATGCGGTCGGCGCCAAGCCGGCTGGTGAGGCGCTGCCGCTGAAGCCGATCCGGGTCGGTCTGGTCGACGTCTACGGCGGCTCGATGCCCTCGGGCTGGAACCGCTGGCTGTTCGAACAGTTCGAGGCCCCCTTCGAAGTCGTCTATCCGCAGCGTCTCGACGCCGGCGACCTGAGCAAGGACTACGACGTCCTGGTCTTCGCCGACGGCGTGATCCCGGCTCCGCAAGGTGGTCCGTTCCGGGCCGGCCGCAGCTTCCCGCAGCCGAAGGCCGAGGACATCCCGGCCGAGTTCCGGCCTTGGCTGGGCGCGATCACCGACGACAAGACGCTGCCGCAAGTGGCCGAGTTCGCCAAGAACGGCGGCACGGTGATCACCATCGGCTCATCGGCGCGCCTGGCCACCGCCATCGGCGCTCCCGTCGAGGTGGCGATCGCCAAGAAGGACGGCGACAAGCTGACCGCGCTCACGACCAAGGAATTCTACATTCCGGGTTCGGTGCTGCGCGCCAAGGTCGATAATCGCCAACCGCTAGCCTACGGCATGCCGCAGGACGTCGACGTGTTCTTCGACCGCAGCCCGACCTTCAACCTGAAGGCCTCAGCGCCGGGCGTGGCCAAGGTGTCCTGGTTCGACACCGAGACGCCCCTGCGCAGCGGCTGGGCCGTCGGCCAGGAGAAGCTGAAGGGTTCGACCGCCGTGCTCGACATCGACCTGGGCAAGGGCAAGCTGTTCGTGATGGGCCCGGAAGTGACCCAGCGCGCCCAGTCGTACGGAACCTTCAAGTTCCTGTTCAACGGTCTGCTCTACGGACCGGCCGTAGCCGCCCAGCGCTAACCACTGCGAGAACGATGAAGGGCTCCGGGACCATGTCCCGGAGCCCTTTTTCATGCCTGCTCGCCGGCCCCCAAAGAAGAAGGGCGCCGGTCTTGCGACCGACGCCCTTCACCGCAAGGACAACGCGGATCTTCCGGAGCTCCCTGGCCGATGGGGCCAGAGAGCGCCTTGTCTGGCCTAGAAGCGCTTACGCACGCCCACATAGTAGGAGCGGCCCATCACGTCGTAGTTCTGGGGATCGTAGGTGCCTTCGATGTCGCCAGTTTGCGGCGGCGGGTTGTCGAACAGGTTGTTCACGCCAAAGCGCAGGTCGGTCTCCCAAGGCAGCTTCACGCGGCCGTTGAGGTCGAAGGCGTGATAAGCCTTCACGCCGCGCGTGGTGCTGGTGGCGGTCACGATGCGAGCGGAGTTCTCCATCTCGCTGATGTAACGCCAACGCAGACCGACGCTCGCCGGGCCGTTGGTGTAGGTCAGCGACGTGACAGACTTCCATTCCGGGTGAGCCTGGCCGGCGCTGCTTTCGACGGCGGTGCCCCAGCTTCCGACGTAGTCGTAGGTGGCGGCGCCCGGCAGGTTCTGGACCTTGAAGCTTTCCAGCCAGCCGACCGCGACGTTAACGGCCAGCGAACCGGCGTTCTCGCCCAGACCGGCGTCCATCAGGTCGACGGTCCAATCGAATTGGACGTCGATCCCGCTGGTTTCGAACTGACCGAGGTTCATCAACGGCTGCTTCGGGTTCAGCGGCACGCCGCTGGAGGTGTTACGCGTCAGCAGGCCGCAATAGAAATTGTTCGGGTCGTAGGTCGGGTTGGAACCACCGGCGTTGAAGCAGAACTGGAAGGCGTTCTTGATCGGCAGCTGACCGACGGCGTCCTTCACCTTGATGCTGTACCAGTCGATCGAGGCCGACATCCGGCTGAACAACGGCGACTCGAACGGCGACTGGATCACGGCGCCGAACGAGAAGGTGTCGGCGGTTTCTTCCTGCAGGTCCGGGTTGCCGCCGGTCAGGGCGAACACTTGGGCCGTGCCGAGCTGGTAGCTGTCGATGATGTTCGCCGGCACGCCTTGGGCCAGGCAGAGCGCCGTGACCTGAGCCGCGCTCGAACCTTGGCGGAACGACGAACGGACGTCGCAGGGATCGCCGTCGGTGTTCGTCGGGCCGGCGGTGCCGACCGTGACGCTGCCGGTGGAGATCGGAGCAAACAGTTCACCGACGCTGGGCGCGCGGACGGCGCGGTTGTAGCCGCCGCGCAGACGCACGTTGTCCACGACCTTCCAGTCGAAGTCAGCCTTGTAGGTGCTGATCGCGCCGACCGAGCTGTAGTCGGAGAACCGGTAGCCGAGGTTGGTGCTGAACTCCTGGATGAACGGCAGGTCCTTCAGGATCGGAACCAGGACTTCGCCGAACAGCTCGTAGGTGTCCACCGCGCCGCCGGCGTCGCGCAGGACGCTGTAGCCCAGCACGTCGCTGGTGCCGTCGGGCAGGTTCAGCTGGCTGTCGGGGGTGAAGGTGTACTCGTTGCTGCGATAGTCGGCGCCGATGGCGAAGCGGACTTCACCAGCCGGCAGTTCGAAGGCGCCGCCCTGGACGCTGACTTCAACCGTGCGCTGTTCCAGGGTGTTCTGGTTCAGGGTGCGACGGCTGATGTAGCGGAGGCAATCGCCCGACGGGGTCAGGTTGCCGAACGGGTTGAAACCGCCCGCGCAATATTCCGTGCCGCCCGTGGGGCTGTTGAGCAGACGCGCGACCGCCGAGGCGCTGGCGCCGCCGAGTTGCTCGTTGTCGAACTTGGCGCGGCTGAACGAGGCGTAACCGTCCCAGGTCCAGTCCTTGAAGCCGACGTCGCCCGAGAGGCCCGAGGTCAGCTGATAGACCGTGTAGCTGTACTTCTGGATCCGCGGACCCAGGATGTCGAACGCCTTGTAGAAGGTAAAGTTGGCGTTCGGGTTCGGGCGCGAGGCCAGGATGTTGCGGAAATCGGTCGAGATGTAGGGGTTCGAGACCGGAACCGTCAGGCCGTAGACGTTCGAAGCCAGGGTCGGGTTGCTGATGCCGACGGACTCATAGTCGGTGAACGAGAACTGCGTGAACATGCGCAGGTTGTCGGTCAGCTCGTAGTCGATCTTGCCGAACACCGAATAGCGGTCGAGGTCGGACTGCATCGAGGCGCCGTTGTAGCCGAAGTTGACCTGTTGCTGGGTGCCCGAAGCGTTCGAGTTGACGATGTAGGCTTGGTCGGTTTCCGGATCCCGGAAGTTCAGGACCGGAACGCCGGCCGTCGAGAACAGCGTCTGGTCGGTGTTGAAGCCGATCTGGCCGGTGTAGCGGCCCGCCGCGTTGCCGGTCAAAGCGCGGGTGCCGTACTGGCCCACGAACACGTTGTTGACCGAAGCCAGCGTCGGCAGATTGGCGCCGAACAGGACCGTACCCTGCGGGATGGTGGTGAGACCCGGCGTCGAGGTGCGGAAGACGTAGTAGTCGCGGGCGCTCTGCAGGGCGATGTCGCGGTTGGTGTAGTCGACCGAAATGACCGCGCTGCCCTTGCCTTCGTCAAATCGAGCGCCAGCGGTCAGGGCGATCTTGAAGGATTCCCCGTCACCCTTTTCCGAGATGCCGTATTGGCTGTCGAGGACGATGCCTTCGAAATTGCGCTTCAGGCGGAAGTTCACGACGCCGGCCGTGGCGTCCGAGCCGTAGGCCGTCGAGGCGCCGCCGGTGATGACTTCGACGTTGTCGATCAGGGCTTCGGGAATGGTGTTCAGGTCGACCGAGCCGTCCGGATTGGAGGGCTGCAGGCGCCGCCCGTCCAGCAGGATCAGGGTGCGCTTGGCGCCCAGACCGCGGAGCGAGGCGTACGACTGACCGCCGTTCAGGCCGGTCGAGGTCGAACCGGTGTTGCCCTGGCCGAACGAGCCCGAGAACTGCGGCATTTGCGACAGCGACTTCTCGACCGTCACCTGCCCGGTGTTTTCGATAGCCGCCTGGCCAACCGAGACGATGGGGCTGTTGGCGACATAGTCAGGCCGGGCGATGCGCGAACCGGTGACGACGACTTCTTCAACAGCGACCTCGGCCTCGGTCGTCTGCGCTTGAGCCGCGCCTGCGAGCAATGCGCCAATGGCGCAGCTACCCGCCATAAGCCACTTCAACGAACTGGAATTCATCCGACCGCCCTTGGTAATTTTTTCGACACGCCCCTCGCGCGTCCGGTTCCAAGACGCAGGCGTTTCCAAGAGCCACATGTCCGATCTGTAATTCTTCGCAGATGCGGCGCCGATGTGAGCGGGTGCGGTATCGGCCGGCGTTTCGCACGGCGCGGGTCAGGATGACGGCCTAAGCTTAAGCGCCAAATTCCCCAGAAACATTGGCCAACAGAACAACAACCTTCACCACCAGGAGGCGATTCATCTCATATATTTGGCCCAACGTTCATCTTATGGACGAACTTTCGCTCCAATTAGAGGCGAGCGTTGCTCGTTTCTCGCACACATTTGCCTAAATCGAGTTCGATCACACTCAAGTTTATACCCAAGTCTAAGTAGCGAGAACGCAGAACACCGTAATGAATCCACAACAGCGCCATACAATACTCAAAGGCGCTGCTTCGCCCCGCTTCAACGCATGTGAGGGAAACGCGAAATGACCAGAGATCTATTCGTCGCCTCCTGGAACAAGGGCGCGCCTGACGCCTGGGTGGTCCGCCTCGGGCTGACCTCCCTGGACTACCAAACGGCCTTCGACGACTTCATGGCGAAAGGCTACCGGCTTCGATCCCTTAGCGGCTACGAGTCGGGCGGCCAGGACAGGTACGCCGCCATATGGGACAAGCGCCCAGGGGGCGCCTGGACATCTCGGCACGACCTGTCGTCGGCCGAATATCAGCAAGCCTTCCAGGACTTCACCCGCGCCGGATACCGCCCACGCTTCGTCAGCGGCTACACGGTGCGTGGCCAAGACCGCTATGCGGCATTCTGGGAAAAGGCCGACGGCCCGCCGTGGTCGGCGTGTCACGGATTGAGCGCCAAGAGCTACCAACGGGCGTTCGACGAGTTCGTGGAGCGCGGCTATCGGCCCACCTGGATCAGCATCTATGCGGTCGGCGGCCAGGACCGCTACGCCGCGATCTGGGAGAAGAGCGAAGGACCCGCCTGGGTCGCGCATCACCACCAGAGCGAACCGGACTTCCGCGAGGCCTGCAAGGATCTGTCCGCGCAAGGCTATGATCTGGTCTGCGCCGGCGCGGCGGCTGTCAGCGGGCAGGATGTCTATGCCGGCCTATGGGAGAAGCTCGCCGCCGACTCGGTGGTGATGCACGGCATGACCGCGCCGACCTATCAGCTCAAATTCGAGCAGTTGGCCGCCCAAGGCTATCAGCCGCAGTTCCTGAGCGGCTGGGCCGGCGAAGAGCCGGTGGACGGGCGCGCGGCCATTCGGCAGTAGGCGCGCGGGGTGCGGGCCGGACCGCCGGCCAGCACCCCGCCCTGCCGGCCCGGGTGAGAAAAGCAACGCCTTGGTGAGGCACGGCGACGCTGCTGCGTCTTGTGGAGGAGTGGGGCGCTCACGCTGCGCCTGCCGCCTCTCCCTCGCCGAGTACCGCCATGAACCGCCGCTTCGCCCTGCTGATCGTCCTATCCATGGTGCTCGGGGTCGGGGTGGGTTGGGCGTGCAACCAATTCCTTGCGCCCGGCCAGGCCGCACAGGCCGCTGACAGCCTCTCTATTATAACCGACGTCTTCCTGCGGCTGATCAAGATGATCATCGCGCCGCTGGTGTTCACCACCCTGGTCGCCGGCATCGCCCACATGGAAGACGCCGCCGCCGTCGGCCGGATCGGCGCCAAGACCATGGGCTGGTTCATCTGCGCCTCGATCGTCTCGCTGCTGATCGGGCTGATGATGGTGCATCTGCTGCAGCCCGGGGCCGGCCTGCACATGCAGACCGCCGCGGCCGCCGCCACACCGGGCGTGGCCAGCACGGACGCCTTCACCCTAAAGGGCTTCATCACCCATCTGGTGCCGACCTCGATCGTCGACGCCATGGCCAAGAACGAGATCCTGCAGATCGTCGTCTTCTCACTGTTCGTGGGCACCGCCGTCGCGGCCCTCGACAACAAGGCGCCCGCCATCCTGCTGCTGGTCGAGCAAGGCGCTCAGATCATGCTCAAAGTCACCGAGTTCGTGATGAAATTGGCCCCGCTCGCCATATTCGCCGCACTCGCCTCGACCATCGCGACCCAGGGCATGTCGATGCTCGCGGTCTATGGAAAGTTCGTGCTCGGCTTCTACGCCACCATGGCGCTGCTGTGGCTGGTGCTGTTCGCCGCCGCTTTCGTGGTGCTCGGCAAGCGCGCGGTCCCGCTGTTCGGGGTGATCCGCACCCCGGCCCTGCTGGCCTTCTCGACCGCTAGCTCGGAAGCGGCCTACCCCCGGATCCTCGACGCCCTGCCGAAGGTGGGCGTGCGCCGCCGCATCGTCTCGTTCGTCCTGCCGTTGGGATACTCGTTCAATCTCGACGGCTCGATGCTCTACTGCACCTTCGCCACCATCTTCATCACCCAGGCGCACGGCGTGCACCTGACCGTCCAGCAGCAGATCTTCATGCTGCTGCTGCTGATGGTGACGTCCAAAGGCATCGCCGGGGTGCCTCGCGCCTCGCTGGTCGTGATCATGGCCACCCTCACCTATTTCGGCCTGCCGGAGGCGTGGATCGCCCTGGTGCTGGGCGTCGACCACCTGCTGGACATGGGCCGCTCGGCCACCAACGTCGTCGGCAACTCGGTCGCCGCCGCCGTGGTCGCCAAGTGGGAAGGCGAACTGGACGACATTGAAGACCAGGACCCCGACCTGGGTGGCGAGCCCGCCAAGCTGCCCGCCTAGCGGGCAGAGGCCGGCGCGTTCCAGGCGCACGTCCCCAGCGTCGCGCCGGCCTTCAGCAGCCTTTCGGCCTGCGCCTTGGGGACCGCGCGCGAACGACCGTCGGCGCAGACCGCGGTCATTGCCGAGTGTCCGGCGACATCCAGCAACAACTGGTCCCAATGGCGGTACTGCACGTCATGGCCCTCGCCCGGATAGACGCGCATCTCCGCCAAGTTCGGGAAGTGGTCGCGCCAGTACTCGGCGCTGGCCATGGTCACCAGCGGGTCGGCCGTGCCTTGGTAGATGAAGGCCGGAGCCTTCACGGCCGAAATGTCGGCCACCGGTCCGCAATAACGCAGCATTTCGGCGACCTCAGGCGCCGGATCGCCCATCTGGCCACGCACGAAGAAGGCCCGCGCGCCCTCCTCATAGGCCCGGTCGGCGAAGCCCGGAATTTGGTGGGTCGGGCTTTCCTTGCCAAAGCCCCACCAGGTCCGAGGGTTCTGGACCTGGGATTTCATGATCCCCGTCAGCTGCTCGGCCCCAAGCTTGCACAGCATGTCGCCAGCCGGCCGCTGGGTCGCGGCGGCCAACATGTGCACCGAGATCAACCGCTCGGGCATGGCGGCGGCGATCTGCGCCATGTACGGCCCGCCGCCGGAAATCGCCACTCCGGCGAAACGCTCGACGCCCAGATGGTCGAGCACCGCACGCACCTCGGCGACGTAGTCGCCATAGCCCCACCCCGGCGTCATGGGCGTGTCGCCAAAGCCGTTCCGCTCGACGGTGATGAAGCGCAGCTTCAACTGCTGGCGCATCGACTTCATGAACTCGGTCATGCCGAAGGCGCGCGCGCTGGTGCCCGTGCCGCCGATAAACAACACCGGCCGGAAGCCCGCCTCGCCGGTGTCGACATAGTGGACGGTCCGCCCGCTGGCGGTGGTCAGCGACTGCACCGTCGGACCAAGGTCGTCAAAGGCCGTCGGCAGGTCCGCGACCCTGGACACGGTCGGTGGCTCGGCATGGGCGAGGCCCGCCCACAGGCTCGCAGCGAGGGCCAGACTCAGAACTTTCAACGACGCTTCTCCCCGATCTTGCCCGTCAGTTGACGCAGTTCGGCGGGGTTTTCCAGGGCGCCGCTACGGCATGATCCGCATTCGCCGCAGCACCCAATAAGCGCCGGCGACCACCGCCAGGCAGAGGACGCAAGCCGCAACGAAGCCGCCGGCCGAACCCGCAAATGGAATGCCCGAGAGGTTCATGCCGAACGCGCCGACGATCAGGGTCGGCGGAATCAGCAGGCTAGACATCACGGTGAGGGCCCGCATGCTGCGGTTGGTGGCGCTGGTGATCTGCGTGTCCAACTCTTCATGCAGCAGACGAGCCCGCTCCTGCAGGCTGGCCGCCTCGCGGTCGAGATCCTCGGCTTCCTGCGCCAGCCTCGACAGATGCTGCGGCAACAGCGCCACCGCGTGGTCCTCCCGCGGGACGCAGGCGCGATGCAGGGCGCTGCGTAGACCAAGATACTCCCGGTGGTCGCGCGAGAGCCCGCGGCGGGTGGGGCCAAGTTTCAGGTTTTCGATCTCGCCATGATCGCCCAGCATTCGATCTTCGACCCGGTCGAGCGCCTCGGCTGCGTCATGGAGACGTTGTTCCGACACATCCACATAGCGCTCGATGAACCGCACGATGGCCTCGGCGGGACTGGAGATCAGAACGCCGCGCTCGGCCTCGCGCCGCACCTCGTCGACAACCCGTAGGGCCTGTCGGCGAGCGGTAATCAGCCTCTGTCCGTCAAAGGCGAACAACAGCCGTCCGGAGCCGACCGGACGCCCGTCCAAGTCCCGCTCCAGATCCGGCAGAACGCCGAAGGCCCAATGGCCGCTGAACTGAATCTGCACCCGTTGTTCGGTTCGCAGGATGAGGGCCCGGGCCGTCGCGGGGAGCTCGTCCAACCCCTCCAGATAGAGCCGCGAGCGCTGGTCGCTCAGCGGGAAGTGGATCCAGGTCCATGCGCCAGGGGTTTGCCACGCTCCCTCCAACGCCTGGTCGGTCAGGGCGTGCGCTACCCCGTCATGAAAGGCGTAGGCCCATAGAAACGCGCTGGCTTGCCCCATGTCCCGTCCAGCTCCCGAGCCCTGCTGGGATCGGTGATGCGACCTTTAGATGACAGGGCGATGACGCCGCGGGGCTAGCCGCTCATGCCGCGTAGGAAGGCGACCGTTTCCACCGCCGCATAGACCATCACGCCGATCACGATCATGTCGAATACGCGCCGCACCCAAAGCAGAACAAGGCTGCGCCGGGGAGGCGCGACGGCAGCTTGTGCGAACGTGAACCGCATTTTGTCCTCCGCTGGGACGATCTGGCTTCTCTTGGGGCGTCGCCCGCAAAAGCCAAGCCAGTCGGTCAGCGAAGTCGTGTCAGGCGGCCAGCAGCGACCAGCACCACAGCACCGCGCCGGCCAGGAGCAGCGTCCAGATAAAGACCCGAACGGCCACCCACCCATTGATTGGCGGCTTCCGCGGCGCGGGGTCCCTGATCTGGATAGAGAAACGCGACATGCGCCCACGAATAACGACGTTCTATCAAATATCCGTAAACGGGCTTGGTTAGTTTCACGGCCAGTCGGCCAACCAGGACGCTTGCAGCTTAGCTTGCGACCGGCCGTCGACCTTGTCGTTGTAGGGGATATACCATAGGGGGGTATCCTATGGCTCACCTCTCGTCCCATAACGATGCGCTGCTCAAGCGCGTCCGCCGCATCGCAGGCCAGGTGGAGGCCATCGAACGCTCCATCGCCGGCGAAGCCGATTGCGCATCCACACTCCATCTGGTCGCCGCCACCCGGGGCGCGATCAACGGGCTGCTCGATGAGGTGCTCGAAGCCCACCTGCGAGAGCACGTCGCCAAGCCCGGCCTCGACGACACCGCGCGCGCCCAGGCCGCCGAGGAGATCATCGAAGCCATTCGCCGCTATTCGAAGTGAGACCAACAATGAGCTCGCAAGACGACTTAGCCGCGCTCTCCCACGAGCACGTTTTCCTGGGAGCCGCGCATGATGAAAACGCCCGGCGGACCCTGTGGGTCGTCGGCCTGACGGCGCTGATGATGGTCGGCGAGATCGTCGCCGGTTACTGGACCGGTTCAATGGCGTTGCTGGCGGACGGCTTCCACATGGCGACCCACGCCGGTGCGCTCAGTGTGGCCGCGATCGCCTACGCCTATGCGCGCAAGCACGCCAAAAGCGCGAAGTTCAGCTTCGGAACGGGCAAGGTCGGCGATCTGGCAGGCTTCGCCTCGGCGCTGGCGCTGGGCCTCGTGGCCCTGGGGATCGGCGTCGAATCTGTAAGGCGGCTGTTTGAACCGACAACCGTCGCCTTTGGGGAGGCGACGATCGTCGCGATCGTCGGCCTGGGCGTGAACATCATCAGCGCGTTGGTGCTGGGTGCGGGTCACCAGCACGGACATGGTCACGACCACCACCACGATCATGGCCATGGCCATGGCCACGCTCATCACAGCGGCGACAACAACCTACGCTCGGCATACATGCACGTCCTCGCCGACGCCCTGACCTCGATCCTGGCGATTGCGGCCCTGGTCGCCGGACGCCTGCTCGGCTGGGTCTGGCTAGATCCCGTGATGGGCATGGTCGGAGCGCTGGTGATCGGCCGTTGGTCCTGGACCCTGATGCGCGACACGGCCGCTGTGCTGCTTGACACCACCGACGAGCATGTCGCCGACGAAATCCGAGACCTTCTCGAGAAGCCGGGCGACGCTCGCATCTGCGATCTTCATGTCTGGCGGATTGGCCCGGAAGCGCATGCCGCCATCGTCAGCGTCGTGGGCGGACTGGACGCACAAGAGGTCCGACGTCGCCTACGGCCGGTGCACGAACTACAGCACCTGACCGTGGAGGCCAGCTAGGCGCCTCAGCACGCCGCCAAGAAGTTTGGCTGAGGTCTCCTCTTGGGCGCGCGGAGACGGCGCGATATGTCGGGCCTTCTCGAAAGCCTGGAGACCCACATGCACACCGGTTCCTGCCATTGCCGCGCCGTCCGCTTCGAAATCGAAGGCGAGCTGGCGCAAATCCAGGTGTGCCATTGCGGCGATTGCCGAAAGGCGCAGGGCGGGCCGTTCGGCACGAATATTCCGGTGGAAACCAGCAAGTTCCGGCTGCTGTCAGGGGCCGATGACCTGCGGATCTATGAATCCACCCCTGGGAAGGAGCGGGTGTTCTGCAGCCGCTGCGGAGGACCGCTGTTCAGCCGCCTGCAGAGCAAGCCCGAAGTCATGCGCGTCCGCGCCGGCACACTGGACGGCGTGGTCGAAAGCGAGATCGGCTTTCACTTCTACACGGCGTCCAAGGCCAACTGGTGGCCTATCACCGACGACAAGCCCCAGTACCCGGACGCCAGGCCGTTCTGAACCTCAATCAGCGATCCGGACCACCGTGATTTCCAGCGGCGCGTCGGGATAGGTCCCACCAGCCACCGGGCCGACCAGTTCGCAGAAGCGTTCTGGATAGACCCGGTCGGCGGTGGCGGCCAACTCTTCCAGCGTCCACCAGCGCATGTCGTCGACCAGGTCGGTTTCATGGTCCTCCCAGCCATCGCGCGATGGCTGCCCGCCCGTACAACGAGCGACGAGATAGCTTTCCTTGAAGAGCACCCGCTCGCCCGAGACCAGCACCCCTTCGCCCTCCCGCGTCCAGACGACCGGGCCGAGCTCCACCTGCGTGAAGCCCGTCTCTTCGAGAATTTCCCGGATCGCGGCCTGCGCCAGGCTCTCGCCGGCCTCCACGCCGCCGCCCACCGTGAACCACGCCGCGCTGCTGGCCGGGCGATTTGGCAGCCGCCCCTTCATCAACAAGATCCGGCCCTGGGGGTCGAAAAGGAGCACACGGGCCGTCAAGCGTTCACGCAAGGCGAAACTCCAGAAGAATTTGGTCAAACCTACCCTGTTGAGAGGCTTCAGCGAACCGCAGTCTCAATCTGAAGTTAATTGAGGTGCGACAAGGTGTTGAGCGTAACGACATGGAGACCCCGGTTGTCGCTCGGCCCTCAACGTCTGCTCGGCTTCGCTTTCGCGAGCGCCGACCTGCTTCTCGAAATCACGCAGGATGGCCAGATCAGCTTCGCCATCGGGGCGAGCGAGGCGCTGTCCGGCTCGGCCGAGACGGCGCTGGTGGGCCGCGCCTGGCGCGACTTCATCGACCCTCGCGACCAGATGATGCTCGAGGCCCTGCTCGACGGCTTGAAGGACGGAGGCCGTGGCGGGCCGCTGGTCGTCAGCCTGGCTGGCGCGGCCGACGGGATCGAGCGCGCAGCCTCGATGACCGCCTTCCGGATGCCGGGCAATGGCGGGGCGACCTCCTGCGCCTTCAGCCGCTCGGCCGCGAAGACCAGCCACGGACTGCAAGACAAGGCCGGCTTCGAGACCACCGCAGCGGCGCTGATCGAAACCGCCAAGGCGACCGGACTTGAGCTTGAGCTCGCCCTGATCGAATTCGGAGGGCTGGCCGCCCTGCGCAAGGTGCTCGGCGAGGAAGGCTCTAGGGCCCTTGAAGAACGGCTCTCCGGCGCGATCCGCTCGCAATCCCATGGGGGCGCTGCAGCGGCCGACCTCGGCTCGGACCGGTTCGCCCTGGTACGTCAGAAGGGCGAGGCGGTCGACGCCCTTGTCCAGCGGCTGATCCAGTTGGTCACCAGCGATCCCAGCGACAACCTGACCGCCAAGGGCCAGACTATGGCGCTGCAGGCCGACGGGCCGCCAGCCCAGGTGTTGCGCGCCCTGCGCTTCTCCCTCGACAATTTCATCAAGGACGGGATGGCGAGCGAGGCTTCGCTGACCCTGAACGAGGCGGTGAACCGCTCGGTGCAGCGTACGCTGATCGATGTCGGCGTCCTGGGCCAGGCGGTGAACGAGAAGCGCTTCCAACTGGTCTTCCAGCCGGTGGTCGACCTGAAGGCCAGCTCCGTCCTGCATCACCACGAGGTGCTGGTGCGCTTCGGCGACAACGCCAGCCCTTATCCGATGATCCGAATGGCCGAGGAGCTCGACATGATCGAGCCGCTCGACATCGCCGTGCTCGGCGAAACGGTGAGACTGCTCGCGGCTACACCCAAACTGCGCCTGGCCGCCAACGTCTCGGGCCGAACGATTGTCAGCCCCAATTTCGTCGCCGCAGTCCAAGCGATGCTGGCCAAGACGCCGCTAGGTCCGGGCCAACTTCTGCTGGAGATCACCGAGAGCGCGGCGATCGACGACCTTGCCCTGGCCGACCAGCACCTGCAGGCGCTGCGCGCCGCCGGCTGCATCATCTGCCTCGACGACTTCGGCGCCGGGGCTGCGTCGCTGGCCTACTTGCAGCAGCTGACGCTGGACATCGTGAAAATCGACGGCCGCTTTATCCGCGAACTGCAGCATGGCGGGCGCGAAAGCACCTTCATCCGCCATCTGGTGCACATGTGCACCGAGCTGGGCGTGAAGACGCTCGCCGAGATGGTCGAGAACGTCCAGGCCGAGGACGCGGTCCGCCGGGCCGGCGTCGACTACGCCCAGGGCTGGCTCTACGGCGCGCCCGGTGATCTGCCCACCTACGCCGAACCCGCCCCGGCCCTGGCCCCAGCGGCGCCCGCGGCCCGTCGCCGGGGCACGGTCGACACCTGGGGCTGACGCTGGCTCAGACCCTCGCGGCGTACTGATCCACCACGGACTCCAGCACGGTCAGCGGCATGGCGCCCGACAGCAAGGCCGCGTCGTGGAACTGGCGGATGTCGAACTTCGGCCCCATCGCGGCTTGGGCCTTGGCCCGCAGTCGCAGCCACTCCAGCTTGCCGACCATGTAACTGCACGCCTGGCCAGGCCAGACGCAGTAGCGTTCGATCTCGGTGGTGGCGGCCGACTTCGGCGAGCCGTCGATCGAGCTCATCGTCTCGATGGCCTTCTCCCGGCTCCAGCGCTTGGCGTGGATGCCGGTGTCGACCACCAGTCGCGCCGAGCGGAACAAGGAAGACTGGATGTAGCCGATCTCGCCTAACGGATCGCCTTCATAGACCCCCATCTCGCGGGCCAACTCCTCGGAGTAAAGCGCCCAACCCTCGCCGTAAGCCGAGAGGAAAGTCGCTCGCCGGATCATCGGCAGGTCAGCCTCCTGTTGCAGCGAGAGCTGCAGATGGTGGCCTGGGACGCCCTCGTGATAGGTCAGGGTCGGCAGCGTCCACTTCGGATACTCGGCCGTGTCGCGCAGATTGATCCAGTAGATCCCCGGCCGCGAGCCATCCAGCGAGGGCTGGTTGTAGTAGCCGCCCGGCGCGCCGGCCTCGATGAACTTCGGCACCCGCTTGATCTCCAGCGGCGCCTTGGGAAGCGTGCCGAAGTACTCTGGCAAGCGCTTCGACATCGCGTTGACCTGCAACATCAGATCGGCGAGCAGCTTCTCCTTGCCCGCGTCGGTGTTCGGGTAGTGATATTTCTTGTTCTTGTAGAGCGCCTGGATCCGCGCGCCGACCGAACCTTGGGTCATGCCCTGGGCGCGCAGCAGCACCTCGGCGCGAGCGTTCAGCTCCTTGGCCTGCTCCAAGCCGATGTTGTGGATCTCGTCAGCGGTGAGGCGGGTGGTCGTCGAGTCGTGCAGGGCGTGCTCGTAATAGGCCTCGCCATCGGGCTGGCGCCAGACGCCGGCGTCGTGGACGGCCTTGCCCTGGGTTTCCTTGAAGAGCGCGATCTGGCGCTCCACGGCCGGTAGGACCTTGTCGGAATAGATCTTGGCCGCCTGCCCCTCGTAGTCGCCGGCGATGCCCTTTTCCTTGGCGCGGCGGGTCACGGACTTCACCAGCGGCGAGTCATTCGGCGCACTGCGCAGACCGGCCATCTGGCCCAGCGCCCGCTCGATCACGAAGTCCGGCGGGATCACCCCGGCGGCGATGTCGCGCCGCGCGCGCTCGGTCTCCTGGTCCATCACGGTGGCGAAGTCGGCCAGCCGCGACAGATAGGCGTCGGCGTCGTCCTTGGTCTCGATCCGGTGCTGGTTGTCGAGCCAGTCGGGCGTCGATTGATAGGAGCCGTTGAGCTGCGACAGCATGTAGGGCTGGCCGGCGCCCAGATAGCCGTAGTCGAACCGCTGGTTGGCCGCCTCGTTGGTCGCGCGGCTGAACATCAGGCTGTCGTAGTTGACCGCCGCCATGCCCGAGAGCTGCGAGCGGTCGATGGCCTGGAGCTGGCGAAGCTGCTCGGTGTTCAGCGCCTTCTGCTTGGCCTTCTCGGCGAGCGAGGCGCTGTCGAGCTTCCACTTGGCCTGAGCTCGCGCGCCGGTGTCGAGGCCGAGCCCGGTGACCAGTTGCGGCGAGTCGTCCAGCGCCTGCTCGAAGACCTGGTCCAGGTACTTGGCCAGCTGCGCGGCGGCGTCGGGGCCGGCGGGCGGCGGCGGGGCGACGGGGGTCGCCGTCGCCACGGGTTCGGCGGTGCTCGCGCAACCGGCCAATGCGGCCATCGCACCGGCGGACAGAAGAAGTTGACGGCGGCTTTGCATGTAGCACCCTCCCCGAACTCGTTACATTTGTGACGGTCACCTATCTCGGAGCGGGCCGAGCGCTGCAACAACGCTCGTGGCGGAATTTGTTAATTCGCCGTAATGCAAGCGCGCGGTCGTTATCGCCCTGTCGCAGAAGAACCCCATTCTACGAGTAGGTGAGACCCTATCCCTTTTTGGAAGCCTACCGACGTGCCTGACCCTATCGACTGGAGCCGCAAGCTCACCGACTACAAGCGCCCGGTCCTGGCGCGCAGCATCTTCGAACTGGTGCTTACCGCGTCGGCCTTGGCGGCCCTATGGGCGCTCGGCTGGGTGGCGATGCATTTCGGCCTGTGGTGGCTGGCCCTGTTGCTGACCGTACCGGCCGCCGTTTTCCTGGTGCGGCTGTTCATGATCCAGCACGACTGCGGGCACGGCTCGTTCTTCGAGGCCAAGGCCGCCAACGACTGGGTCGGGCGTTCGATCGGCCTGTTGACCCTCACCCCTTACGACTACTGGCGGCGCACCCATGCGATGCACCACGCCACCTCGGGCAATCTGGATCGCCGCGGGCTGGGCGTCATCGAGATGCTGACCGTGGACGAATATCTGGCGCTGCCGCCGATCAAGCGGCTGGGCTACCGGCTCTATCGCAACCCGGCGGTGATGTTCGGCATCGGCCCGACCTTCGTGTTCTTCCTGCAGCAGCGCGTGCCGGTCGGCATGATGAAGGACTGGCGGACCTGGGTCTCGACCCTCGGCAACACCGCGATCATCGCGGCCGGCGTCGGCGTCATGATGTGGCTGATCGGCGTGGCGCCGGTCGTACTGGTGAACTTCACCACCATGGTGATCGCCGCGACCATCGGCGTCTGGCTGTTCTTCGTTCAGCACCAGTACGAAGGCGTGTCGTGGTCGCGCAACAAGGCGTGGAAGCGTGACGACGCTGCGCTGCACGGCTCCTCGCACTACGACCTGCCCCAACCGCTACGTTGGCTGACGGCCAATATCGGCATCCACCACGTCCACCACCTGTCGAGCCGGATTCCATTCTATCGCTTGCCCCAGGTGCTGCGCGACCATCCCGAATTGCAGGACGTCAGCCGCATTGGCCTTTGGGGCAGCTTCAAGAACGCCCGCCTCGCCCTGTGGGACGAGGCGGCCGAGCAGCTGGTGTCGTTCCGCGACATCCGCGGCCGCGAACGTCTGGCCTAGCGGGCCGTCCTATCTAGCCCGCTCATCGCGCTTGGCGGCGACGCGCAGTCGCAGGGCGTTGAGCTTGATGAAGCCGGCGGCGTCGCGGTGGTCGTAGGTGACCTTGCCTTCTTCGAAGGTGACCAGATCCTGGTCGTACAGCGAGTAGGGGCTGGTGCGGCCGATGATCGAGACATTGCCCTTGTAGAGCTTCACCCGGACCTGGCCGGTGACCATGGCCTGGCTGTGGTCGATGGCGGCCTGCAGCATCTCGCGCTCGGGGGCGAACCAGAAGCCGTTGTAGACCAGCGATGCGTACTTCGGCATCAGCTCGTCCTTCAGGTGCATCGAGCCGCGATCCA
>JAESFP010000113.1_pt1 | contig 81929 bp, 76 predicted proteins | sample 9266181 | NCBI WGS metagenome assembly JAESFP01 (sample SAMN14502547, study PRJNA617102) | algae metagenome | isolation source: Pegethrix bostrychoides GSE-TBD4-15B and co-occurring heterotrophs from... | place: USA: Grand Staircase-escalante National Monument, Utah | collected 2006-08-15 | reverse complement strand
CGCGCGAGAAGTTCGAGCCGGCCGCCTGAGCATCTCGCGTGTCGGCGCGGGCGAGGTTGGCCGAGCTGAAATTGACGCCCTTGGCCTCCACAGACCGAAGTCGTGCGTCGGCGAGGACAGCCCGGCTGAAATTCGACCCCACCATCTGGGCGTCCGATAGGTCGGCTCGCGAGAGATCCGCGCCGGAGAAGTTCGCGCCCATGAAACGCGCGTCGCGCAGGTCCGAACCCACCAGGGCCGCGCCGGCGAAGTTGGCGCCGATGAACTGCGCGCCGTTGAGCTTGCGGCCTGAGAGCTCACACTTGGCGCAGGCCCCGCCGAACGAGACCATCCGCGCCACATCTTTGTCGCCCATGCTCGCGCTCGCGGCGCCAGGGGCGAGCGCCGAGGCGGCGCCGAGCAGAGCGGTGAGGGTAAGGGCGAAGCGGCGCAGACGAGGTGTCATGGCTCGGGTCGTAAGGTCCATGCTCGGAGATGTGCCCCCGGCGCCGCGCAAGCGCTACTTAATTCGCGGTAATTGTCAGCAGCTTAGCTGTACTCGCAAGCGCCAAGTCTGCTCGGTTGGCGGGGCATGACGGGCAGGTCTGCGCGGCGCAGGAGTATTGGCGACGCTCGCCATGCGCCATCTGTCGATTAGGCGACAAAATTGGTCGTGCATGATCTGATGGGGGCAAGAACTCCCCCAGTGCTCATCTGGCCGGCCGGGACCGGAATCAGCCGGTCATGTCTCCGCCGTGCTGACCCGCGCGCGTGCCGCAGGTCTCGCAGATCAGGCTTGCGCCCTTGCGGACGACCGCCACGTCGCCGCACGCCGCGCACACGTCGGCCTCCACCGTACCGGCTCCGGCGCCGCGAGAGGCGCTTGGCAGGAAGACGAGGTTGTCGGGCGCCGCGCCCCGCGCGAAGCCGCGCGAGATGAAGTGCGACGCCGGTTGCGGCTCGTCGGCTTCGTCGAATTTGCCATGGCCCAGGCCGTCGGCGTTCAACTCACCAGGATCGGCGTTGGCCAGGTCCTGGCGGCCCAGATAGGAGACGCCGAGCTCGCGGAACAGGTAGTCGAGGATCGAGGTCGCCGAGCGTACGGAGTCGTTGCCGGTCACCGGCCCCGCCGGTTCGAAGCGCGTGAACACAAAGGCGTCGACGAACTCCTCCAGCGGCACCCCGTACTGGAGCCCGATGGAGATGCCGATCGCGAAGTTGTTCATCAGCGAGCGGAAGGCGGCGCCTTCCTTGTGCATATCGATGAAGATCTCGCCGAGCTCGCCGTCATCGTACTCGCCGGTGTGGAGATAGACCTTGTGGCCCCCCACGGCGGCCTTCTGGATGTAGCCCTTGCGGCGATCGGGCAATTTTCGGCGCGTGCGCTCGCGCTCGACGATGCGCTCGATGATCCGTTCCTGGCTCGGACGCTCCTCGGCTTCGGGCGGCGCTTCCCGGATCGTCCGGGCCGCGGGCTCGGTGACCTTCGGCAGGTCGAGCGCCAGGTTGGCTGGGGGCGAGGCCCGGCGAAGGCGGATGGCGGGCACGCCGGCGTGGGCGGCCAGCGCCATCAGGTCGCGGGCGTCGGACGGCGTGGTGTCCCATTCCAGTTCGACCTCGGCCATGGCCGGCGCCGCCAGGGCGTGGGCGATGGCGGTCAACAGCGCGAAATAGGGCGCCGGACCCAAGTCGTCGGCAGTTTGGAACACGCCCTGTTGGGCGGGCGTCAGGAACTCGGCCTCAGACAGCGCGCCGGAGCCAAGCGCATAGTCCTCGGCCTGAGCGATCTCGCTTTCGGAGAAACCGGCCTGTTTCAGGACATCGAAGTTGGGATTGGCGAGGTCGGCGTCCGTCGCACCCAGCACGTCGCACAGGAAACCGGCGTCGATGCCGGCGAAGGCGTCCCGCAGGTTGGCGGCGAAGGGCAGGGCGGCTTCGGCCTGGGCGATCTCATGGTCGGTGAAGCCGCGCGCGTTGAGCGCCGCGTGATCGACGCCCGGGGCCTCCGAAAGGTCGAGCCGGCCCAGCAGATGGCCGCGCGCCTGGGCGAGGTCTGCGCCGACGGCGCTTAGCCCCTGGAGCGCGGCTTCCGACAGCACGCGGGTCAGCGGGCCGTCTTCGGCCTGGGCGACGGTGATCGGTCCAAGCCATGGGGCGGCCGACGGGCTGGCGCCGCCGAGGCGCAGGGCGATCTCCGGATCGTCGAAGACCGCTACGCCTCCGTTCAGCTTGGCGCCCGAGGCCACCGTCGCCGACGCGGCGCGGCGGTAGAGGTCGCGGACGGCGTCGAGGCCGGCTTCCGAGGCGTAGGACAGGCCTTGGGCCACGAGCCAGTCGGCGACGCCGGCGAGGCCGAGCGCCGCGGGCCGTTGGTCGCCAGAGACGGCGAGGGCGGTCACCAGCAGGGCGACTGCTGCGTCGAAGGCGCTGGCGTTGAAGTCCTTGCCGGCCCCAAAGGCCAACACGTTGACCGCGCCCCGCACGCCGCCCCAGGCCGCGGCGACGCCACGTCCGGCTTCAGGCGAGAAGGCGGCTGCGACCGCGCCGGTTTCCCAGGCCGCGCTGGCGACGGACGGCTCAGCGGTGCGGGCGGTGACGCAGACCAGCTCCAGTCGATCGGTGTCGTTGAGGAACGGCGTCGCAGCCGCCCATTCGGCTTCGCCCGAGCGAGCCAGGCCGATGGCGTCGAGGATCATGGCGTCGGTGGCCCCGGCGTTCCGGGCGGCTTCGGCGCTGCGAGCCAAATTGGCGTTGGCCCGTGGATCGGCGCAGGCCGCCGGATCACCCTCGCAGCGCAGGACGCTGTCCATCACCGCCTGTAGTCGCGCGCCCATTTCGCGGACGGCGGCCCTCGCCATGGCGCGGCCGCGATGCCGGGCCCGCAAGGTCGATAGGGCGCCGTCAAACTCAGGCTCGCCGGCCTGGATGACGGCGATGCTTGAACCGATGTGGGGCCCGCTGAGCGCAAGTTGTCCGGCCAGCAAGGCGGCGGCGAGGTCGCGTCGGAAACCGGTCCGCGCCCGTGCGGTGTCGAACAGGCCCGCGGCGTCGCCGCGCTGGACGAGATCTTCGGCGTAACGGAACACCGCTGCGGGAAGATCGGCGTCTTCGTCCAGCCAGTCGAGCCAGGCTTCAACCCGGGCGTCGGTCCATGAGGCGGGAGCCAGCACTTCGGCCACACTGGCGGCCCGCTCGAGCGTCCGCTGTTCGATCCTAGCCGCCTCAATACGCATGAATGGCTCTCCCAGAGCCTGAGTCTAGGCAGAGCCGAGCGGGCGGGCAATACATGTTGCGGTCGCGGGGCGGGCTATCCCCAACATATTGCGTTGCTCGCGCCGCTGGACGCTCGCGGGCCAGACACCTATAGTCCGCGCGCTCTCTGCTCTGTTCGGAACTCCCAAACGTGCTCAAGAATATCTTCACCTGGTGGAACGGCGCGACCATCGGCATCCGCTTCACCCTGGGTCGCCGTGGCGTATTCATCGGCAAGGACGAGCTGGGAAACAGCTACTACGAAGCCAAGGACACCAAGGACTCGTACGACGGCCGCAAGCGCCGCTACGTGGTCTACAACGGCTATGCCGAGGCCTCTAAGGTCTCGCCCGATTGGCACGGCTGGCTGCACCACACCTTCGATGAGCCGCCGACGGTCGAGCCGTTGAAGCGCCAGTCCTGGGAACGCGACCATATTCCGAACCTGACCGGCACAGTTCACGCTTGGCGGCCGCAAGGCTCCATCGCCCGCAGTGGTGAACGCCAGAAGGCCACCGGCGACTATGAGGCCTGGCGGCCCGAATAGTCATGGCGCGGGTTCGCACCATCGCCGTCCTGCTAACGCTGAGCGCCAGCTCCGCGGTCGCGCAGCCGGTTCCGCCGGCCAGCGCCCCGCCGCCGCCAGCCGCCGCGCCGCCGCCTGTGACGGTTGCCCCCGTCGCTCCAGCGCCGGCGACGGTCGTCGCTCCACCCGAAGAGGCGCCGCCCGTCCAGGTTATTGCGCCGCCGCCGATCGCCGTGCCGCCGCCGATTGACGACGAAGAAGTGACCCCTGCGCCGCCGCCTAAGGCTACGGTCGCCGCCAAGCCAACTGAAGCGGCCATCAAGCGCGCCCGATACGACGTCGCGGTGATCCACGCGTTGGACAAGATCTCCGCCGAATCGATCCGCTTCGAAGCCGCCGTCGGCCGGCCGGTTCGCTACAAGAACCTGGTCTTCACGGTGAAGGCGTGCGAGCGCTCGGCCGGTGACGAGGCCGTCGAGGATGCGATGGCCTATATGACCGTCGAGTCCCAGCCGCGTTCGGCGCCCGGCAAGCCGACCCCGCCGCCGCGTCAGACCTTCCGGGGCTGGATGTACGCGTCTTCGCCCGGCCTGAACCCGCTGCAGCACCCCGTCTATGACGCGTGGCTGATCACCTGCAGGGCCGCAGCGCCCGTTCCCGTCGCCGCTCGCTGAAAATCGGCGGCCACGGGCAGCGCCCTGGCGAGGCGGCGATGATACTCGGCGCGGGGAATTTCCTGTGTACCGAACTGCGTCAGATGGTCGGTGATGAACTGGGCGTCGAGAAGCTTGAAGCCGTCGGCAACCAGCCGAGCCACCAGATGCACCAGGGCGACTTTCGAGGCGTCGGTCTCGCGCGAGAACATGCTCTCGCCAAAGAAGGCGCCGCCTAGCGACACGCCGTAGAGACCGCCGACCAACCGGCCTTCTCTCCAGCACTCGACGCTGTGCGCATGGCCGATCTCGAACAGTTGGGCGTAGAGATTCTCGATGACGCCGTTGATCCAGGTCTCGGTGCGTCCAGGCTTGGAGGCCGCGCACTCCAGAACGACCTGAGAAAAGGCGCTGTCGATGCGGATTTCAAACGGGTCGCCGCGCACTGTGCGGGCAAGGCGCCGGGAGACGTGAAACCCGTCCAACGGGATCACGCCTCTCTTTTCCGGGTCTATCAGGAAGACGCTTTCGTCCTCCCGCGCATCGGCCATCGGGAAGACGCCGCGCGCGTAGCACTCCAGAAGATCGCGGGGGCCGAAGGTGTCCATGCGGCCTTGACGGCGATCCTCTAGGCCTCTGCCTGCGCCTTCATCCACCGTTCCAGCCAGTGGATGTTGTAGTCGCCAGCCAGGATGTCGGGCTGTTGCAGCAGTTCCTGGAACAACGGGATCGAGGTTTCGATGCCGCCGACCACCATCTCGTTCAGGCAGCGGTTGAGACGTGCGATGCACTCCTCGCGGTCGCGGCCATGGACGATGAGCTTGCCGACCAGGCTGTCGTAGTCGGGCGGGACGGAATAGCCGGCGTAGAGCGCGCTATCGAGGCGCACGCCCAGGCCGCCCGGGGCGTGAAAGTCCGTGACCAGGCCGGGCGAGGGGGCGAAGGTCTTGGGGTTCTCGGCGTTGATCCGGCACTCGATGGCGTGGCCTTCAAAGACCACGTCCTCCTGGCGGAACGACAGCGGCAGGCCGGCGGCGATGCGGATCTGTTCGCGGACCAGGTCGATGCCGGTGATGGCCTCGGTGACCGGGTGTTCGACCTGCAGGCGGGTGTTCATCTCGATGAAGAAGAACTCGCCGTTCTCGTACAGGAACTCGATGGTGCCGACGCCGAGATAGCCGATGGCCTTGACCGCATCGACCACGACCTTGCCTATCTTGGCGCGGGCGGCGGCGTCGATGACGGGCGAGGGGGCTTCTTCCAGCACCTTCTGGTGGCGGCGCTGCAGCGAGCAGTCGCGTTCGCCCAGGTGGCAGACATTGCCGAAGCTGTCGGCGATGACCTGGATCTCGATGTGCCGCGGGGTCTGGAGGTAGCGCTCCATGTAGACCGCATCGTCGCCGAAGGCGGCCTTGGCCTCGGCCCGGGCGGTGGAGACGGCCTCGTAGAGGTCTTCCTGGGTCTGGGCGACCTTCATGCCGCGACCACCGCCGCCGGCGGCCGCCTTGATCAGCACGGGGAAGCCGATCTCCTTGGCGGCGGCGAAAGCCTCTTCCTCGGTCGTGACGGCGCCGTCGGAGCCGGGAACGACGGGGATGCCGGCTTCCTTCACCGCCTGTTTGGCGGTGATCTTGTCGCCCATCATCTTGATGTGGTCCGAGGTCGGACCGATGAAGGTCAGGCCGTGGGCGGTCACGATCTCGGCGAACCGGGCGTTTTCCGACAAGAACCCGTAGCCTGGGTGGATGGCCTGGGCGCCCGTGATCTCCGCCGCGGCGATGATCGAGGGAATGTTCAGGTAGCTTTTGGTCGCGGACGCGGGGCCGATGCAGACGCTTTCGTCGGCCAGGCGAACCCACATGGCGCCGGCGTCGCGCTCGGAGTGGACCGCCACCGTCGAGATGCCCATTTCCTTGCAGGCCCGATGGATCCGCAAGGCGATCTCGCCGCGATTGGCGATGAGGATTTTGTCGAACATCGATCCTACTCGATGACTACCAGAGGCTCGCCGAACTCGACGGGCTGGGCGTCCTCGACGATGATCTCCACGACCTTGCCGGCCTTGGGCGCGGGGATCGGGTTCATGGTCTTCATGGCTTCGACGATCATCAGCGTCTGACCGGCGCTGACCGTGTCGCCGACCTTCACGAAGGCCGGGGCGTCGGGCTGCGGCTGCAGATAGACGGTGCCGACCATCGGCGAGTTGACGACGTCGCCCTTGCGACGTTCCGGCGCGGCGGCCTCGCCGGCCGGCGCGGCTGTCGGGGCCGCTACCGCTGCGGCGACGGGAGCTGGCGCTGCGGCGTACTGGATCGGGGCCGAGGTCAGCGTCTTGGCCACCCGGATCTTCAGTCCATCGCACTCGACTTCGATTTCCGACAGGCCGGTATCTGTGAGGATGTCGGCCAGCTTGCGCACCATGCGGGCGTCGATCGGATCGGCAGGAGCCTTGGGACTGCTAGCCATATTCTATTCCTTAACTTGGGTTGAGGCTCAGCGGGCCAGGCCCGCGGCGGCCTCGACGGCCAGTTCATAGCTTGCCCCGCCGAAACCGGAGACAACTCCGGTGGCGGCCAGGGAGACAAAGGTTTCGCGACGGAACGTCTCACGCGCCGCCGGGTTTGACAGGTGACACTCGACGATCGGGATATCGAGCGTCTTGAGGGCGTCCAGCAGGGCGATGGACGTGTGTCCGTAGCCCGCCGGGTTGATCACCAGGGCGCAGGCCTCTGTGCGAGCCTCCTGCACCCAGTCGATCAACTGGCCCTCATGGTTGGATTGGCGGAAGATCACGGCATGACCAAGGGCGCCGGCGCGACGCTCGCAACGAGTGCGGACGTCCTCCAGCGTTTCCTTCCCGTAAATCTCCGGCTCCCGGACCCCCAAGAGGTTGAGGTTGGGCCCGCTAAGCACATAGATCGGTTTCGACATTCGGCTCCGCCGTCGATTCCGCCGTCTTGTAACGGTCGGCGGCGGGGGTCACAAGCATTCGGCAACTTCAAGCTTCACGAGGGCGTCATGACGCTGACCATCAACGGCGAGGAAAGGGCCTTCGGAGCCCTGTCGAATGTGGCCGCTTTGGTGGCCGAACTGGGCCTGGACGCGCGTAAGGTCGCGGTGGAACGCAATCTGGAGATCGTGCCGCGTTCGGCCTATCTGCAGACGGCGATCGCCGACGGCGACCGGATCGAGATTGTGCATTTTATCGGAGGTGGCTGACATGGACGGGTCTATCCAACAGGGAGACACGTGGACCGTAGCGGGCCGCACCTTCACCTCGCGCCTGATCGTCGGCACCGGAAAATACAAGGACTACGCTGAAAACGCCGCGGCCGCCGAGGCGGCAGGGGCCGAGATCGTTACGGTCGCGGTGCGCCGGGTGAACCTCAGCGATCCGAACCAACCCATGCTGGTCGACTATGTCAGTCCGGAGCGGTTCACCTTCCTGCCCAACACCGCCGGCTGCTTCACCGGCGAGGATGCGATCCGGACCCTGCGCTTGGCGCGCGAGGCCGGTGGCTGGGACTTGGTGAAGCTGGAGGTGCTGTCCAACACCAAGCACCTGCTGCCTGACATGGAAGAGACCTTGCGGGCGCTGAAGCTGCTGGTCGCCGACGGCTTCCAGGTGATGGTCTATTGCAGCGACGATCCGGTCTATGCCCAGAAACTGGAAGACGCCGGAGCCTGCGCGATCATGCCGGCGGCGGCGCCCATCGGGTCGGGACGCGGAATCCAGAATTTCCTGAACCTGGGCCTGATTATCGAGCAATCGAAGGTGCCCGTTCTCGTGGACGCCGGCGTCGGCACGGCGTCGGACGCCGTTCTGGCGATGGAGACGGGCTGCGACGCGGTGTTGATGAACACGGCCATCGCGGGAGCTACGTCGCCGATCCGCATGGCCAATGCGATGAAGCACGCGGTGATCGCCGGTCGGGAATCGTTTTTGGCAGGACGCATGCCAAAACGTATGTATGCTGAGCCATCCTCACCGTTAGCTGGCTTGATCTGATGACCCTGAGCGTCGACGTCTTCTGGTCCTTTCGCAGTCCCTATTCGTATTTGGTGACCCCGCGTCTGCGGGAATTGGCGGAAACCTACGACGTCGACGTTCGGATCCGGCCGGTCTATCCGCTGGCGGTGCGTTCCGAAGGGTTTTTCACCAAGCAGGATCCGCTGTTCATTCCCTATCTGATGCGGGACATCCGGCGGCTGGCGGATTTCCTCGAGCTGCCCCTGGCCTGGCCAAAGCCCGATCCCGTGGTCGTCGACTTCGCCACCCTCAACGGCGCCAAGGAACAGCCGCACCTGGACTTGCTGATGCCGCTCGGCGTGCTTGCTGGGCGTACGCCGCAAGGCTTGGCCTTCTACGACGAGGTCAGCCGGCTGATCTGGCGGGGCGGCGAGCGCCCTTGGAACGAGGGCGACCAACTGCGCGAGGCGATCACCCGCGCCGGGCTCGATATGGATCTGCTGGCCCGCGCGGCCGAGGGGCAGGCCGAGGGGATCGCCGCCGAGATCGAGGCCAGCCAGGAGACCCACCGTGAGGCCGGCCACTGGGGTGTGCCGACCATGGTGTTCGAGAACGAACCGTTCTTCGGACAAGACCGCTTCGATGTGCTGGTGTGGCGCCTGAAGCAGCGCGGGATGACACCGCGCGCCTAAGGAAAAGGGAAGCGCGATGGGCCAAGCGAACGGTCGTAAGTCGATTTTCATCACCGGGGCGGCGTCAGGCATGGGCCTGGAGACCGCCAGGCTGTTCGCCGCAAAGGGCTGGTTCGTCGGCGGCTATGACGTCAACGAGGCCGGGCTGGCTGCGTTGGAGGCCGAACTCGGGGCCGACAACTGCCTCGTCCGCCCATTGGACGTCACCAATCGGGAAGATTACCGCGCAGCTTTGGCGAGCTTCTCAGCGGCCACCGACGGCAAGCTCGACCTGCTGTTTAACAACGCCGGGATCGGCCGGGGCGGGCCCTTCGCCGATCAGCCCTTCGAGGATGTGATCGCCGTCGTTCAGGTCAACCTGATGGGGGTGCTGATCGGCATCCACGAAGCGATCGGACTACTCAAGGCGACGCCAGGCTCGCTGTGCTTCACAACCTCATCGTCGTCGGCGACCTTCGGAATGGCGAATATCGCCGTCTATTCCGCCACCAAGCATGCGGTGAAGGGGTTGTCCGAGGCGCTGTCTGTGGAGTTCAAGGCCTATGGCGTGCGGGTGGCCGACGTGCTGCCGGGCGTGATCGACACGCCGATCCTTCCGCCGGGCGTCGCCGCCGGTGCGCCCAAGGATGGGATGTTCCGGGCCATCCCGCCGGTCGAGGTCGCCAAGGTCGTGTGGGAGGCCTACCACGCCGACACCCTGCACTGGTACGTCCCGCCAGAGTTGGTGGAACTCGACAAGGCCGCAACCCTGGCGCCCGAGGCGACCCGCGATCAGATGGCGGCGGGCGGTTTGTTCAACAACGCTGACGGCGGCTAGGCGGCGGACCTGATCATGTCGGCCTCCGGCGAGAGGCCGACGCCCTGCATCAGCTCCACACGGCCCGGCCCTGGCTTGGGCGGATAGGCGTCGGCCTTCAGCGCGCGGCGGGTGGCCCAGTAGCGCATGATCTTGGCGATATTGTCGGGCCGCTTCAGCCAGGCCGACGGATGCTCCAGCATGTGGAAGCCGCGCAGGGCTTCGCGCAGCAGATTGGCGTCGGAGCGAACGGCGATGTTCACTCCGTCCTCCAGGAAGCTCTTGATGACGCGGCTCTTGATGCTCGGCCGATAGCCCGGCGTCAGGTTCTGCTTGGCGCGGCGGATGGCCGAGCGATCCTGGTCGCGCATGTTCAGATAGTAGGGGTGAAGCTCGGCGTTCACCCGTTCTTGGAACGCCGCCAGGCGTTGGCCGGAGTCCTCGGTGGATACCAGTACGTCTCGCAACAGGTAGGCGCCGACCGCCGCGAACGAACAGCCGCGGCCATAAAGCGGATTTGTCCGGATCAGGTTGTCGCCCACGGCGAAGTAGCCAAGCACCGACGGAACGCCCTCGACCGCCAAGTCGCGCCAACGGCTGTTCAGCTCACCCATGCCATAGACGCGGCCGACCCCTTCAGACACCGCCGGGTCGATCCAGGGGACCAGGCCGGGGATGCGAGCGCAGACGGCCTGGAAGACCTCGGGGTTCACCATCGCCTTGCGCAGTTCGAGCTCGACCTCTGGAACGCAGATGGTGATCGAGAAGCAGCCATTGTCGCCAGGGAACAGGCCGAATTTCAGGAAGCCCAGGTCGCCCGTGCCCGGCGCCTTGGAGCGCGGCTCCTCCACCCCCGGCAGCAGCCGGAAGTGGCGGGTGAAATAGATGATCCCGGTGCTCTCGCTCTCCTCGGTGATCGCGGCGTTTTCCTCAACGAGTTGCTCGATCCCGGACGAGGTTCGACCGCCGGCGTCGATCACGATGTCGCCGATAACGTCCCGGGCCCCGGCGTCATCGGTCACCGAGACGCCGACCACCCGCAGGCCCTCCGGCGTGGTTTGGGTGAGCAGTTTGCGGACGAAGGTCTCGGAGGCGATTCGCACATTGGGGTGGTGTTCGACGTAGCGTCGGATCACCAGTTCGAGGGTTGTTCGGCGGCTGGTCAGCACCACGAAGTCGCGGTCCTCGGCGCGAGGACGATAGTCGGCGCGATGGATGTCGGTGAGCATCCGGTCGAAGCCGAGCTCGCGGCATCCAGCTCGCAGAAGGTCAGCGTGAAGTTCCGGGTGTTCGGTCTTGATGATGGTGCGCAGCCGGGCCAGGAAGGCGTGGCTGTGTCGCAGGTGGCCGACGCCGCGCCGGCTCCAGTCATCGAAGGCTTCGTCCGGCCCGCCGCTAGGCGGGGGCGGGTCGCGCTCGAGAATTACGATGTCGCGTCCGGTCGGCGCTAGGGCGAGCGCCGTGCACAATCCAGCGATCCCGGCCCCGATCACCAATACACGTTCGTGCATTTTCTTACTCAGGCTCCCCCGTTGCTGGACGGACTGTTCCCTAAGTTCCCTGGGGAGAGCCTAGCGGTGTCGTCAAACGGCGGGAAGCCTGAGTTTGGAGCGGAATTGCGCCTAGCGGATGGCTAGGACGGCTTCACGTTCGGCACGGTCTTGAGTTTGCCGGTCTTGGCTTCTTCGATCGCGGCGCGAAGCGCTGCGATATCGGCGCCGGGAATCATCGTGTCTCCGATGATGAAGGCCGGGGTGCCTTCGATAGCCAGCGCCTGGGCCAGTTCGCGGGTGTCGGCGATGTGCTTCTGAACGGCCGCGGACTCACCGGCCGCCTTGGCGGCGGCGGGATCCACGCCGGCAGCGCGCAGATGGCGGTCGATCGAGGCCGCGTCGAGCGCCTTCTCGGCCATGAAGGCTTCGAACAGCTTCAGGGTCTTCGGCTTGGCCGGCTCGGACAAGGCGACCTGGGCCGCCAGGTTCGACTCGCCGCCGAAGATCGGGAATTCCTTGAACACGAACCGAACGTCGGGGTTCTCGGCGATCAGCTTCAGCACCTCTGGCGCGCTGACCTTGCAGTAGCCGCAGCGGTAGTCGAAGAACTCGACGACGGTGATCTTCCCGTCGGGGTTGGCCACGAAGTCGCGCGGATCGCGCTCAAGCTGGGCGCGGTACTTGCCGAGCGAGGCTTTGGCGGCTTCCGCGGCGGCGGCCTGCTTGTTCTGTTGAAGCTTTTGGACAGCCTCCTCGATCACCTCAGGGTGCTCGAGCAGATAGGCGCGCACCTTCTGACCGAAGTCGTCGTCGGGCTTCTTCGCGCAGGCGGCGAGCGGCAGGGTGAGGGCGGCGCAAAGCGCGAGAGCCGCGCGAGTGGTCATGGTCATGTAGGCCAAATAGGTGAGAAGCGGAGGTTTGCGAAGCGTCAGCGTGACGAACGTCGCGTGATCGAGCCTTCGGAGGCAAGATCCTTGAGGTCGTCCTTGCTCGGCTTTGACGTCAACACGATGTCGGTCGCGCGGCGCCATTCTGGCGTGTCTTTGTCGAGTTTCTCGCGGGCGCGCATGGCGAAGACGCGGGCCTGCTGCGGGTCGCCGACCGCGAAGAAATACTCGCCGGTGGCCAAGCGGGCGAGGCCCTCTTTGCCTTGTTTATCATAGGCTTGAGCCAAGATCCGCCAGGCCGTGGCGTTGTCGTGTTCCTGGGTCAGCGCCTTACGCAGCTCGCCTACGCCTTCCTCGACCTTCTTGTCGTCGTCGAGCGCGATAAGGGTCTGGCCGAGGTTGATGCGCAGCAGCGGCGCGTCGGGTTTCAATTCGACGGACTTGCGCTGCGGCATTTCCGCCTCCTTGGCGCGGCCGAACTCAAAGAGCACCTGGCCCTTCAATTCCCAAAGATACGGGTTGTTCGGCTGCTCGGTCAGCAGGGCGTCGATCAGCTTCAGCGCCTGGTCCGGCTGCTTCATCTGATAGTAGGCGATCGCTCGCGCATAGCGGGCCGGATAGGACGTGTCCTTTTCCGTGTACTTGGTGATGGCCACGGTCGGGTTGAGGAACCCATCCAGCTTGGCCTTCATGATGTTGTGCTCGGCCATCGCCTCGGGCGTGTCGGGCGTGTTGTAGTGCGGGTTCTCTTCGACCCGGTGCCGCAGGGTCTCGATCCGCGAGGACGACAGCGGGTGAGACCGGAAATAGGCGAAGCGCCGAGCTTCCTGGAAGACTTCCTGGTAGCGGAAGTTGTCGAAGAACTCGACCAGGCCCTTGCCCGACAGACCCGCGCGCTCAAGCATCGCCGCGCCTGCTTGGTCGGCCCTGCTTTCCTGCTCGCGGCTGTAGCCCATGGCGCCGAGGGTGCCGAAGTAGCTGGCGCTGCCGATCAGGCCCGCGGCGCCTTCGCCGGAGCCGGCCAGCGCGGCCAGCACGCCCAGACCCATGGTCAGCAGAAAGGGCTTCATGCCCGCAGCCGTCATCTCGCCTGAACGGGCCGAGTGACCGGCGGCCAAGTGGCCGACTTCGTGGGCGATGACGCCCTGCAGCTGGTTGGGATTTTCGGATTCGAGGATCAGGCCGGTGTAGACGCCCATGACGCCGGGGCCGGCGAAGGCCTGCATGTCCTTGCCGCCGATCAGCAGGATCTCGATTGAGGTCGAATCAATGCCGGCCGCCTTGAAGATCGGCTCGGAATCCTTGCGCAGGATTTCCTCGATCTCAGTGTCGCGGATCAGGGCGACGCCGTCCTCGGCGCGGGCCGGAACCGGAGGCAGCGCAAGGCTTAGCGCTGCGACGGCGGCCATCGCGATTCGGGAGAACGAGCGGGCAGGGGAAAACATCCCAGATAACTCCAAGCGCCCCCTGCCAAGCCCCATCATGAGAACCTAACGCGCTTCACGCGGAGTGGAAACCGGCGCGCGAGCGCGGCCGGTTTCCGTGTCTCCAGCGTGTGGTCTAACCGCGACGCCACCAGCCCTTGCGGGCCACGGGGGCCGGCTTGGAGCTGATATCGGCCGGATCAGGCTCGCGGACGACCGGCGCGGGGGCCGGAATGGGCTCCGGTTCCGGCGCGGGCTCGGGCGCGAGTTCAACGACCGGTTCGATCACCGGCTCGGCGATCACCTCGGGCGCCGCCGCAGCAGCTTCCGCCGCAGCGGCTTCAGCGGCGATGGAGGCCTTGGTGCGGCGAGCGCGGGGCTTCTTGGCGGGCGGCGCCTCGACGGCGACGACCGGTTCCGGCGCAGGCTCGGCTTCCGGCTCCGGTTGGGCCTCCACCTCGACAGCGACGTCGGCCACGGTTTCGGCGATCGCCTCGACCGAGGTCTCTTCGCTCTCGGCCTTGCCGCGTCCGCGGCCACGGCGCGAGCGCGCCTTCTTGGGCTTTTCTTCGACCGCCGGCAGTTCCACCCAGATGTCGCCGTCGTATTCCGGCTGAACGCTCAGGGCAGGCGATGCAGCCTCGACCTCGGCGACTGGCGCTTCGTCGTTGGCGGCGATCGGCGCCGGGGCGCGGGCCGCAGGGAAGTCCTCGGCCGGGTCGTGCCAGACGAAGGGGTCTTCGCCGTACGGCACCCACGGGCGGGTCCAGGAGAAGATGTCGGCCGGACGACCGTCATCGCGCATGCGGCGACCGCCGCGGCGACCACGCCGACGACGTCGGCCGCCCTGGCCATCGTCTTCGGTGTCGTCGGCGCGGGCCGGCTCTTCGCCAGGCACGCCGGGAGCGACGGCGGCCGCTTCACGCGGCTCTCCATCGCGGCGACCGCGACGGCGGCGGCGGCGGCCACGGCGTGCGCCGCGATCTTCGCTGTCGTCTTCGCTGTCCTGCAGGCGCTGTTCGGCCTCGTCGTCGTCGGTGGCCTCGCGCTCGATCGCCTCTTCGTCTTCCTCGAGCTCTTCCTCTTCCTCGTCTTCGTAGGCCTCGTCGTCGAAGTCGTCATCGACGGGCGCGTAGGCGTGGATCGGGGCGCTGTGAGAGATCAGCGCGTGCTCGGGCCGGGTCTCGCTGGAGGTGCGCTCGATCTCATGATCGGCGTGAGCCAGGGCGTCGTCGATCACGATGGTGATGAACAGGCCGAGCTTCTCATGCACACGGGCCAGGTGGCCGCGCTTTTCGTTCAGGATGTAGAGACCGACGGCGCGCGGAACCTTGAGGGTCGCCTCGCCGCCGCCCTTCAGGGCTTCGATCTCGACGGCGCGCAGGGCGGCCAGGGCGCTGGATTCGACCGAGCGGACACGGCCTGTGCCGGCGCAATGTTCGCAGACGTGGGTGGTGCCTTCAAGCACGCCCGAGCGGCGGCGCTGGCGGCTGATTTCCATCAGGCCGAACGAGCTGATCTTGCCCATCTGGATGCGGGCGCGGTCGTCCTTCAGCGCGTCCTTCAGCTTCTTCTCGACGGCGCGGTTGTTCTTCGCCTCGTCCATGTCGATGAAGTCGATGACGACCAGACCGGCTAGGTCGCGCAGGCGCAGTTGGCGGGCAGCTTCTTCCGCCGCTTCCATATTGGTCTTGAGCGCCGTGGCCTCGATGTTCCGCTCGCGGGTCGCGCGGCCGGAGTTCACGTCGACCGCGACCAGGGCCTCCGTCTGGTTGATGACCAGATACCCGCCGGAGCGCAGGGGCACGACCGGCGAATAGATCTGGCTGAGGTGGTCCTCGATGCGGTGCTTGACGAACAGCGGGGTCGCCTCGCGGTACGGCTGCACCTTCTTGGCCTGCGACGGCATCAGCATCCGCATGAAGTCGCGGGCTTCCTTGAAGCCGGCTTCGCCCTCGACCCAGACCTCGTCGATATCCTTGTCATAGAGGTCGCGGATGGTGCGCTTCACCAGGTCCTCTTCCTCATAGATGAGGGCAGGGGCCACGGAATGCAGGGTAGTCTCGCGGATATTCTCCCACAGGCGCAGGAGGTATTCGTAGTCGCGCTTGATCTCGGCCTTGGTGCGCTTGGCGCCCGCCGTGCGGACGATCAGGCCCATGCCTTCCGGCACGTCCAGGCTCTGAACCACGCCCTTCAGGCGCTTGCGGTCGGTGACCGTGGTGATCTTGCGGCTGATCCCGCCGCCACGCGCGGTGTTTGGCATCAGGACGCCATAGCGGCCGGCCAGGGAGAGATAGGTGGTCAGGGCCGCGCCCTTGTTGCCACGCTCTTCCTTGACGACCTGAACCAGCATGATCTGCCGGCGGCGGATCACTTCCTGGATCTTGTACTTCCGCATCAGCCGCCGGCGACGCCGGGCGACTTCTTCTTCCATGACGTCGTCTTCGTCGGCGTCGTCGGCGTCTTCATCCTCGTCATCGGACGAGCGCGAGCGCGCTTCGTGATGATCGTCCTCGTCGTCGGCGTCGTCGCGCATCAGCGCTTCGCGGTCGGCGACCGGGATCTGGTAGTAGTCCGGGTGGATTTCGTTGAAGGCGAGGAAGCCGTGGCGGTTCCCGCCGTATTCGATGAAGGCGGCCTGCAGCGACGGCTCAACGCGCGTCACCTTGGCGAGATAGATGTTGCCTCTTAGCTGCTTGCGGTTCTGGCTCTCGAAATCGAACTCTTCAACTCGGGATCCGTCGATCACCACGACACGCGTCTCTTCTGCGTGCGCGGCGTCGATGAGCATCTTCTTGGACATTAAATACGTCTCCGTGGCGCGCCGCGAACTCTCGGCTCGGGCGCCGCCGGTTTGTCAGGAGGGCGCGCACGCCACCGCTCATCGCGTTGTCGAAGCCGACAAGACGAGCGGTAGGCCGGAAGAGGGCTCGAGCGGCGCTGCCCATTAGTGTGTTCCCAGGCGCGCTCAACATTAAGCGCGGATCGGATGATGCGTTGGTCGCCATAGGGCGAATGGCCAACGCGAGCTGGTTGTCGCGCGGAAGGCGGCTTTGCAACGCAAAGCGCGCGCACTCCAGCGCGGGCGGACATTGCAACACTGGACGCAAAAAGGAAAGCCGCCGCACCAAGATGGAAAGTGTGAGGACAGGGTTAACCGTTTGTCCATGTCGCTTGAGGCTATATGGGGACTAGGAACAGTTGAGTTTAGTGCGGGGCTGCGCGGGAATGGGCGGCATCTTCAAGTTAGGCAGAAAGAGCGTGCTGGCTTTTGTCGGCGCGGCGATCGGCTGCCTGGCTGTTGTCGCCGGTGCTCAAGCCGCCGGTTCGGGCGCCGACATTCTTAAGGTCCGCCTTGGCGGAGACCGCACTGAAACCCGCATCGTTATTGATCTGAGCCGTTCGGCCTCCGGCAAGGTGGCCTCCGACGGCGCCGACGACCGCCGCGTGGTCGTGAATCTTCCCGGCGTTTCGATCGATGGCGGCGGCCTGCAGGGCGGCGGTCTTGGCCTGGTGAAGGCCTGGGTCGTCGATGATGGCCCCGGAGGCGCACGCCTGCGTCTGGACCTGGCCTCGGACGCCACCATCAAGCGCCGCTTCCTGCTGCCGCCGGCCGATGGCGTGAGCAACTATCGCTATGTCATCGACCTCGCCGCCAAGTCGCCGGCGCCCAGCGTCCAGGTGGCCCAGTCCAGCACGGCGCGATTCCTTTCCGCGCCGGTGCGGCCCACCAAGGCCGCCTTGCCCCTCAAGAAGGTGATCGTCATCGACGCCGGTCACGGCGGCAAGGATCCGGGCGCTCGCGGCGCCGACGGCAATGAGAAGGAAGTGACCCTGGCTGCGGCCCGAGCTCTGAAGGCCCAGCTCGAACGGTCCGGCCGCTACAAGGTCGTGATGACGCGCGACACTGACGTCTATGTCGATCACGGCGTGCGGGTTCAGATCGCACGCCGGGCCGACGCCGATCTCTTTATCTCCCTGCATGCCGACTCTGGTTCGGATCCGAGCCTGAGAGGCGCCAGCGTCTATACCCTGGCCGACCGTGCGACCGGACGTTCGGCCAAGTTTGTCAGCAAAGACGACTGGTTCATGCAGGCCGGCAGCCATGGCGACAATGGCGTGTCGACCATCCTGCTGGACCTCACCCAGCGCATGACCCGCAATCGCTCGGCGAGCTTCGCCGAGGTGCTGTTGGAGCGCGTCAGCGACCACCAGCCGTTGCTGCGCCGCAGCCACCGCGAAGCGGGGCTGGCCGTTCTGCTCGCGCCGGACGTGCCGGCGGTCCTGCTTGAGATGGGCTTCATCACCAACGCCGAGGACGAGGCCGTTCTGCGCGACCCCGCCCGCCGCAACCGGTTGATGAGCAGCGTTGGCGACGCCATCGACGACTACTTCGGACAGCAGACCAAGCTGGCTTCGCGGTAAGCTGTCGCAGGGCCGTTGGCGCCCGGCCCGATGCACGTTAGACCGAGGGCTCGGTTGGGGTTCACCCCCGCGGAGGTCGGTCAGTTTTGAATCCCCCGGGTAGATGGATCGCGGTCGCCGGCGTGGCGGTGCTGAGCGCTATCGCGTTGGCCGGCTTCGCCACCGCGATCTATGCAGCCTGGCTGTTCCATGACATGCCCGACGCGGGCGATCTGGTGGACTACCGGCCGCCGACGGCCACGCGGGCCTACGCCTGGGACGGCGTCCTGATCGGCGAGTTCTCGCGCGAACGCCGAATCTACGTGCCCTACGACAACATTCCCCCGCAGTTGGCCCAGGCTTTCCTGGCCGCCGAAGATCGCAACTTCTTCAGCCACGGCGGCGTCGACGCCATGGGCCTGACGCGGGCGATGGCCAAGAATGTCCTGAACGCGGTGAACGGCCGCCGCCTCGAGGGCGGTTCGACCATCACCCAGCAGGTCGCCAAGAACGTGCTGTTGACCAGCGACGCGACCGTCGGGCGCAAGCTCAAGGAAGCGATCCTGGCCGGGCGTCTCGAACAGACGCTCAACAAGGAACAGATTCTCGAACTCTATTTGAACGAGATCTGGCTGGGCTATCGCTCCTATGGCGTCGGGGCGGCGGCCTATAACTACTTCGGCAAGTCGATCACCGATCTCACCCTGGCCGAGTCCGCCTATCTGGCGGCCTTGCCAAAGGGCCCGGACAACTACCATCCGATGCGCCGCAAGCAGCAGGCGATGGCGCGGCGCAACTGGATCCTCGACCAGATGGCCGAACTGGGCTGGGTCACCCGCGCCGAGGCCGAAGCCGCCAAGCTTGAGGACCTCAAGGTCCAGAAGGCGCCGTCGCGCGCCAAGTACCGCGACGCCGACTTCTTCGTCGAGGAAGTGCGCCGTCGCGGCCTGGCCACGCTGGGCCAACGCCTCAACGAAGGCGGCTACTACATGCGCACCACGCTGGATCCAGAGCTGCAGACTGCCGCTCGCGTGGCGCTGATGAACGGCCTGGAACAGTATGATCGTCGCCACGGATGGCGCGGAGCCTGGGCGCGGGTCGAAACCGCTGACGGCTGGGAAGCTGTCGCCAAGAAGAAGACCCCGCCCTCGGAACGCCGTGACTGGCGCGCGGCGCTGGTCACCGAGGCCTCGGGCGGCAACGTCCGTGTCAAGGTCGCCGATGGCGGCGCGACCGGTTCGATCGTCAGCCAAGACGTCGCCTGGGCCCGTGCGGGCAAGGGACTGAAGTCCGGCGACCTGATCTTCGTGGAGCCGGCCCAGGGCGGCGGGTTCCGTTTGCGGCAGGTGCCGCTGGTCAACGGCGCCCTGGTCGCGATGGAGCCGCATTCGGGCCGGGTGCTGGCGATGGTCGGTGGCTATTCGTTCTCGCTCTCGAATTTCAACCGCGCCACCCAGGCGATGCGTCAGCCCGGTTCAGCCTTCAAGCCGATCGTCTACGCCGCTGCGCTTGAGAACGGTTACACGCCGGCGAGCATCGTCATGGACTCGGCGATCACCCTGAAGGGCGCTCGCGCTGGCGAGACCTGGACGCCTGAGAACTATAATCGTCGCTACTACGGCGCGCTGACGCTTCGGCGCGGCCTGGAGTTGTCGCGCAACGCCATGACCGTGCGCTTGGCGCAGTCGGTCGGGATGACCAAGATCAGCGACCTGGCGGTGCGGATGGGCGTCGTCAAGAAGATGGACAAGGTCCTGGCCATGGCGCTGGGGGCAGGGGAAACCACGCCCTTCAAGCTGACCGCAGCCTACGCCACCTTCGTAAATGGCGGCCGCCGGGTCGAGCCGCACCTGATCGAGTTGGTGCAGGATCGTAACGGCGAGACGATATTCCGAGCCGACAAACGCGATTGCCCGCGTTGCGACGCCGGCTTCAACGGCGATGAGAGCCCGCGCATTCCGCCGGGCGGCGAGCAGGTCATGGATCCGATCACCGCCTATCAGGTGACCTCGATGCTGCAAGGCGTCGTCCAGCGCGGTACTGCGACTTCGGCGCTGGTGCTGAACCGGCCGGTGGGCGGCAAGACCGGGACCACGAACGAATATCGCAGCGCCTGGTTTGTCGGCTTCACCCCTCAGATCGTCGCGGGCGTGTTCGTCGGCTTCGACGACAACCGCAGCCTTGGCAATGGCGAGACGGGGACAACCGCCGCCGTGCCGATCTTCATCGAGTTCATGGCCGCAGCGACCAAGGATCTGCCCAAGGAAGAATTCAAGGCGCCGAAGAACGCCAAGTTCGCCAATGTCCGCGGCATTCGGGAAGCCTTCCGGCCCGGCACTGAGCCGCGCGTGGCGGCCCCGGTTCTCGGTGGCGCGCCATCCGAGGGGCCCGTGCCCTACAATCAGGCCTGGCCTGACGGAAAGCTCTCGACGCCAAGCGCGCCTGCGGCCCCGCCGAAGAAGCAGGACGATATGAGCGGCCTCTACTAGGCTGGCGGGACCGATCTGCGGGGAGGGCATTGTTTTCCGCTTCCCCGCGCGTTATCTGCCGCGACCCCAGAACACGTCTGGTTCGGAGATTCCCATGAGAGCGGATGTCGAGGCCTCAAAGGCCGACATCGAGCAGTCGATTGAACTGCTCAGGAGGCGACTTTGACTGGGAACCTTCCCTAAGAAAGCTCGATGAGCTGAACGCCCGCGTCGAGGACCCCACCTTGTGGAACGACGCCGCGGCGGCGCAGGCGATCAGCCGCGAACGCAGTAAGCTGGCGGCCCAGATAGAGGCCGTGCAGTCGCTCGAGCGCGATCTGGCGGACGCCGTCGGCTATGCGGAGATGGCTGACGAGGATGGTGATGAAGCTTCCCTTGATGAAGCTCGCGCCCAGCTTAAGAGCTTGAAGGACCGCGCCGCGCGCGCCGAGCTGGAAGCCCTGCTCTCGGGCGAGGCGGACGGCAACGACGCCTTCGTTGAAATCAATTCCGGCGCCGGCGGCACCGAGTCCAACGACTGGGCCGGCATGCTGCTGCGCATGTATTCGCGCTGGGCCAACGCCCACGGCATGACCGTCGACTTCTTGGAAGAAACGCCGGGGGAGCAGGCCGGGATCAAATCCGTCACCCTGCAGGTCAAGGGCCCCAACGCGTATGGCTGGTTGAAGACCGAGGCCGGCGTTCACCGCCTGGTCCGGATTTCGCCCTATGACTCGGCGGCCAAGCGGCACACGAGCTTCGCCTCGGTGTGGGTCTATCCGGTGGTCGACGACACCATCGAGATCGAGATCAATCCGTCGGATGTGCGCACCGACACCTACCGCGCCTCCGGTGCGGGTGGGCAGCACATCAACAAGACCGACTCCGCCGTCCGCCTGACGCACATTCCGACCGGCGTCGCGGTCGCGTGCCAATCTGGGCGCTCGCAGCACCAGAACCGCGAAGAGGCCTGGAAGATGCTTCGCGCGCGGCTCTACGAGCTGGAATTGCAGAAGCGTGAGGCTGAAGCCCAGGCCCTGGAAGACCAGAAGACCGACATCGGCTGGGGGCACCAGATCCGATCCTACGTTCTGCAGCCATATCAGATGGTCAAGGATCTGCGGACCGACGTCGAAACCTCGGACACCCAAGGGGTCCTGGACGGCGATCTGGACGCCTTCATGGGCGCTTCGCTGGCCCAGAGGGTCGGCGTCACCCGCGAGGCCGGCGCCTAGGGCGAAGTTGCATTTATCGCCGCCCGGGGGTTCTGATCAGCAGGCTGGCAGAACACAGGGTGCGACATGCAACGGGTCCATTGCGAGTGGGGGCTGAGTGGGGTCGAGACCCTGCGCGACCGGGTCGCCGTGGTGGTGATTGTCGACGTCTTATCCTTCTCGACCGCGGTCGATGTCGCCGTGCATCGCCATGCCCGGATCCATCCGTTCCCCTATGGCGACGATGAAGCCGCCCGAGCCGAGGCGACGCGTTTGGGCGTCCGGTTGGCCGCAAGCCGGAAGGCGGGCGGCCAACTCAGCCTGTCCCCGGCCAGCCTGCTGAAGCTGAACCCCGGCGAGCGTCTGCTGTTGCCGTCGCCGAACGGCTCGCGCCTGTCCCTGGCTTGCGGCGGCGCGGCGGTCCTGGCGGGATGCCTTCGTAACGCCGACGCGGTCGCCTCTAAGGCCCTGGCTCTTGCGGACGGGGCTGACATTGCGGTGATCCCGGCCGGCGAGCGCTGGCCCGACGATAGCCTGCGGCCGGCGATCGAGGATCTCCTGGGAGCCGGAGCGATCATCTCCGCCCTGAAGCTGAATGGCGAGCCGGAGGCTGAGGTGGCGCGCGACGCGTTCCTTAGCGCCGAACCGCACTTGGCTCAGACGCTGCGCGGGTGCCGTTCGGGCCTGGAACTGATCGAGCGCGAGCACGCGATGGACGTCGAGATCGCACTGGAGCTCAATGTGAGCCACTGCGCGCCGATGCTGAGGAACGGCGCCTACGAGAACGCAGCGGCCTAGGCGCTCTTGGCCTCGTCCGGCGCAGCCAGGGCGACAGGGGCAGGGCGCTGGAACTTCAGGCTCCGGCCTTGGAAGAACGCGCCGGTCTCGACCGAGAGCTGCTCGTGGGTGATGTCGCCGTCCACATATGCGGTGCCGTGGAGCCGGACTTGCTTGGCGGTCAGGGTGCCGATGATACGCCCACGTGCATCGACGGTGTCGGCGTGGATCGATCCTTCGATATGCCCGGTCTCGCCGATCGTCAGGTGGCCGATGCGAACGTCGCCGCGGATCACGCCATCAACATGAAGGTCGCCTTCGCCGACGACGCCGCCTTCGATGGTGATGTCCTCACTGATCAGGGAGGCGGGGCGGGGCGTCTTGCGAGCGGCATCGCCGGACTGTGCCGACAGGGACGCGTCGGACTTTACGGAAGCCTTTTCGGGCTTAGCCGTTTTGGAGAACATAATCGCCAGCCTTTATGAACCGATTGGGGTTCTGGGCTCGACCGTTCACCCAGACCTCATAGTGCAGGTGCGGCCCGGTGGACCGTCCCGTCGAACCCATCGCGCCGATGCGCTGGCCGACCGCGATGCGTTGGCCCGGTTGGACGGCGATGCCGTTCAGGTGGGCGTAGCGCGTCTTGAAGCCGCGTCCGTGATCGACCTCGATGGTGTTGCCATAGCCCGAGCGGACGCCGGTGAACGACACCACGCCTGGCGCGGTCGAATAGATCGGGGTGTTGGAAGCTCCGGCGAAGTCGAGGCCGGAATGGAAGGCTGGGCGGCGCGTGAACGGATCGAAGCGCACGCCAAAGCTGCTGGTCTGCGGGGTGAGCGTGGTCGGCCGGGCGAATGGCAGCCTGGTGGCCGCATCTGCCAGCGAGCCGGCCTCGGAAAGGTTCGTGGCCGCGTGCTGGATCCGCTCGGCGAAACCTTCATCCACGTCGAGCACCGCGGCCAGGGCGCGCGGGTCCTTGGCTTCGATCAGCGGACCGCCCAGCGAGCCGGACTTGGGCATGTAGGACGACGGCGTCAGGCCGGCGAGGCGGAAGGCCAAGCGCAGCCGGTCGGCGCGGGTCTTGGCGAAATCGTCAGCGGCGTCGATCAGGCGCTCTTGCCCCGCCCGCACCATCTCGATGCGGCGCAGCGGGCTGGCGTCGGCCGGGGCGTTGGTGGCTTTTTCGATAGCTGGGGTCAGGGCGGCGGTGGCGCCGGGCTGGCCCTTGATTTCGGTCAGCAGCATGGCGAGCGCGGCGTGGCGGCGCTCCACGGTGACGGCGAGGGCGTCCACGCCCCCTTCATTGGCGTTGAGCTGGGCGACAGCGCTGTTGAGGCGCGCTTCGCGGTCGGCCACCAGGCGTTCGGACTTGGCCTGCATGCGGGCCAACTCTTGGTCGTGACCCGACAGGGCCATGGCGTTGACCATCATCGCCGCGGTGCTGACGCCCATCCAGAGCGCGCCAGCGGCGACGCCGCCCGCGATCATCATCTGACGGCTGGACGTAAGGACGAACGAGCGCATTTCTCCGCCGGAACGGACGTAGAGATGCCTCTCAGGGAATAGCTCTTCGAGCGATCGGCGGAGGCGCGCGAAGCGTGTCATGCTCACCGTATCGATTACGGAACCAGGGTGCCGCGGATATGCAATGAGTTTTGGATAACGCGCAAGGCCAATCGCCCTGCAACGTGTGCGAGCGGGTGCGCTTCGAGTATCAAGATGTTTGGTTAACGAGACCCGAACGTAACCGCTAGATACGGCGTCGCTTTGGGCCCGCGCCAATCACAGATCGCAACATGTCGCGACAAATCTACAACAGGAGCGCGTAGCCGGAGGTTCCGTGGCGATCCGGTATTCCCCATTTCTGCGGCGACCGGTCGCAGGCTGGAAAGCTTAAGCTTGTAAGGCCTGGGCCGCCTTCAGCACCGCGGCCGCGTGGCCCGGAACCTTCACCTTGCGCCAGATCTGAGCAAGCTTGCCCTCGGCGTCGATCAGATAGGTGGAGCGCTCGATGCCCATGTACTTGCGGCCGTACATGTTCTTTTCGACCCAGGCGCCGTAGCGCTCGATCATCGCGCCTTCCGGGTCTGAGGCCAGCGGGACCGCCAGGTCGTACTTGGCTGTAAACTTCGCGTGACTGGCGACGCTGTCCTTGGAGACGCCAAGCAGGGCGACGCCGGCCTTCGCGAACTCGGCGGCCAGGGCGGTGAACTCCTGGGCCTCCTTGGTGCAGCCCGACGTGTCGTCCTTCGGATAGAAATAGACGACCAGCGCCTTGCCCTTGAAGTCTGCGAGCGTCACCGCGCCGTCGGCGCCGGCAAGTTCGAAGTCAGGCGCGGGCGCGCCAGGAGCTAGTTCGGACATCTTGCTCTCCGCGGGATCGCTTATCCCTGTTCGTCATGACCGAGCAGGCCCGGCCATGACGAACCGTGGTGGTTCTAGACCGGCTTCACGAGCACGATCTTCTTTTTGCCGGCCGCCAGCTTCACGACGCCGTCGACCAGGTCGGCCGAGGTGATCGTGCGATTGGCGTCGGCCTCGGCCGCGTCATTGACCCGCAGGCCGCCGCCTTGCGCCAGGCGCCGGGCCTCGCCGCGTGAAGCGGCCAGGCCGGCGTCGGTCGCCAGGGCGGCCAGGACGACGCCCGCCTCAAGATCAGCGGCCGCGATCTCGAAGGTCGGCATGTCGCCGGAGACGCTGCCGACCTCAAAGGCGACGCGGGCCGCTTCGGCGGCGGCGTGGGCCGCTTCCTCGCCGTGCAGCATCCGCGTGGCCTCGTTGGCCAGCACCTTCTTGGCCTCGTTGATGTCGGCGCCCTGCATGGCCTCGTAGCGGGCGATGTCTTCCATCGACAGATCGGTGAACAGCTTCATGAAGCGGCCGACGTCGGCGTCCTCGGTGTTCCGCCAGAACTGCCAGTAGTCGTAGGGGCTGCGCATGTCGGCGTTCAGCCAGACGGCGCCGCCGACGGTCTTGCCCATCTTTTGGCCCGAGGCCGTGGAGAGCAGGGGCGTGGTCAGGCCGAACGACGGCTTTTGGTCGACGCGGCGGATCAGCTCGACACCGTTGATGATGTTCCCCCACTGGTCCGAACCGCCCATTTGCAGGACGCAGCCACGATCGCGGGAGAGCTGCAGGAAGTCGGTGGCCTGCATCAGCATGTAGTTGAACTCGAGGAACGTCATCGGCTGCTCGCGCTCGAGCCGCAGCTTGACGCTGTCGAAGGTCAGCATCCGGTTGATCGTGAAGTGCACGCCGTAGTCGCGCAGGAACTGGACGTAGCCGAGCTTGTCCAGCCACTCGGCGTTATCGACCATCACCGCGTCGGTGGGGCCGTCGCCGAACGTCAGAAAGCGCGCGAAGCTGACTTTCATGCTGTCGATATTGGCCTGGATCTGCTCGTCGGTGAGCAGCGGGCGCTGGGTGTCCTTGAAGGTCGGGTCGCCAACCTTGGTGGTCCCGCCGCCCATCAGCACGATCGGCTTGTGGCCAGCCTGCTGCAGCCGGCGCAGCATCATGATTTGGATCATGTGCCCGACGTGCAGGCTCGAGGCGGTGGCGTCGAACCCGATGTAGGCTGTGATCGGCCCCTTGCCGGCGGCTTCATCCAGTTCCACGGGGTGGGTGATCTGATGAATGTATCCGCGCTCCTGCATGGTTTGCAGGAACTGGGACTTGAACGGCTGATCGGCGGACATGGGGCGGTCTTCTGAAGGCTGGGATTCTGCAGGGCGCTGTAACACGCGGGCATCGGAGTTTTCGAGGGACATCTGACAGGCTCCTGATCGGCAAGAGGCCGGGAACCGTCAATTTCCTTGGGATGCGGCGCCGACCTGTAAGGGGTGGCGCAAGGGATCGTTCCGCGCCTGCTCTAGGGCAGGCGGTAATAGCGGCCGGCGATGGTGACGCTGGTGATCATGGCGACTAGCTACGGCGCGCACGTCGTGGCAGTCAAGCTCCATGCGAGTTCTCGGGTTTATGACCGGCACCTCCCTCGACGCCTGCGACATGGCGATCCTGGAGACCGACGGCGAAACGATTGCGGCTTTCGGGCCGGCAGGAGACCGCAAGCTGACGGAGGCTGTCCGCGACATCGCCTTAGCCGCGACTCGCGAAGCGTTGCAGTGGGAGCGTGGCTCGGCCGCGCCTGCGATCTTCCAGGAAGCCGCCCTGGCGGTTGCTCGCGAGCACTTCGAAGCCGCTGAGGGTTTTCTAGCCGAACACGGGATGACCTGGAGCGAAATCGACCTGATCGGCATGCACGGCCAGACGGTGCTGCATGAGCGGCCCCAGGAGGGCCGCGTTGGGCGCACAGTGCAACTGGGCGACGCCCAGTGGCTCGCGAACGCGACCGGCGTTCCGGTCGCCTACGATTTCCGCACCGCCGACGTGGCGGCTGGCGGCGAGGGCGCGCCGCTCGCGCCGATCTACCATTTGGCCCGCGCCAGGGCCTCGGGTCTGGATGCGCCGCTGGCCATCCTCAACGTCGGCGGCGTGGCCAATGTCACGTTCTGGGCCGGCAAGGATGAGATCGCGGCCTTCGACACCGGGCCCGGCAACGGCATGATCGACCTCTTGATCCAGGATCGCGGCGCAGGGCACTATGACGCCGGCGGTCGCTACGCCAGCGTCGGCCAGGTGGACGAGGGCGTGCTGCGGGGTCTGCTGGGCCATCCTTACTTCCAGGCGCCGCCGCCAAAGTCGTTGGACCGATACGACTTCTCGCTGGATTCCCTTGAACACCTGAAGCTCGAGGATGCCGCCGCGACCTTGGTGGCCTTCACTGCCGAAGCCCTGAAGCTCGGCTTCGACATGATGGGCGGGGCGCCGACTGAATTGGTGGTCTGCGGCGGTGGGCGGCACAATCCAGAGATCATGAAGGCTTTCGCCGAACGGCTCAGCGTCCCGGTGAAGACCGCCGAGGACCATGGTTGGCGCGGCGACGCCATCGAGGCCGAGGCCTTCGCCTATTTGGCGGCCCGCACGGCGCGGGGCTTGCCGATTTCATTTCCCAAGACCACGGGCGCTCCGGCGCCCATGACCGGCGGGCGTATCGCCCATCCGGCCACTTAGATCAGGAGCAAGTATGTCCAAGGCGGTTTGGTTCGCGGGTGTCGCCGCGGCGATGGTGATGGCGGGTTCGGCCCAGGCGCAGGACGCGCCGGCCCAGGTTCCGGCCGCCAAGCCCTATGACGCTGCGGTGTTCGCCAAGGCCAAGGCGCTGCAGCCCAAGGTCATCGCCTGGCGCCGCGACCTGCACGAGCACCCTGAGTTGAGCAATAACGAGGTCCGCACCGCCAAGGTCGTGGCCGACCATCTGCGAAGCCTGGGGATGGAAGTGCGCACCGGCGTCGGCAAGACCGGCGTCGTCGGCATTCTGAAGGGCGGCAAGCCCGGCAAGGTCGTGGCCCTGCGCGCCGACATGGACGCCCTGCCGGTCGCCGAGCAGACCGGCCTGCCGTTCGCCTCGAAGGTGACCGCGCAGTACAATGGCCAGACGGTGCCGGTGATGCATGCCTGCGGCCACGACAGCCATGTCGCCATCCTGATGGGCACGGCGGAAATCCTGGCCGGCATGAAGGACCAGATTGAGGGCACCGTGGTCTTCATCTTCCAGCCCGCCGAGGAAGGCGCGCCGATGGGCGAGGAGGGCGGCGCTCCGCTGATGGTCAAGGAAGGCGTGCTGAAAAATCCGAAGGTCGACGCGATCTTTGGCCTGCACGCGTTCCCAGGACCCGTTGGCGCGCTCGTGTGGCGTCCAGGTCCGATGATGGCCGCCTCCGACCGCTATGAGATCCAGTTGAAGGGCCGCCAGGCGCATGGCTCGACCCCCTGGGTCGGGATCGACATGGCCTCGCTCACGGCCGACATCGTGACGGCGTTCAACCAGATCGCCGCGCGGCAGGTGAATGTCTCCAAGACGCCGACCGTCCTAACCGTCGCCACACTGCATGGTGGGCTGCGCTACAACATCATTCCCGAAGACCTGACCATGGCGGGCACGCTGCGCACCTTCGATCCCGGCATGCGCACCGACGTCATCGCGCGGGCCGAAAAGGCCGTGACCTCCATCTCTGAGCGCTACGGCGCCACGGCGAAGTTCAACTGGGGCACGCCGAACCCGGTGACCGACAACAACCGCGCCCTGACCGCCCAAATGAAGCCGACCCTGGCCCGCGCCGCTCAGGGCCAGGTCAAGGACGACATCGACTTCATCATGGGGGCGGAGGACTTCTCCTACTTCCAGAAGGAAGTTCCGGGCTTCTTCTATCACCTCGGCGTCGGCAACCCGAAGGGCGCCAACCACTCACCGTTCTTCGACGTCGACGAGCGCGCGATGGAGACCGGCGTGCGGGCCCAAGCGCTCATGGCGCTCGATTACCTGAAGTCGGGGAGCTGACAGCAAAAAGCCGAGGCTGGCGGTGGCCGGCCTCGGCTTTCATGTCTTGAGCGAGTCTGCCGCCTAGATCGGGTCGGCTTCGATCCGCTTGTCGAGATAGCTGCCGACGCGGCGTTCGACTTCCGGCAGGTGCTCGGCCCAGAAGTGCGTGGCGCCGTCGACGACCTCGTGGTCGATCACGATTCCCTTTTGGGTCCGCAGCTTGGAGACGACGCGTTCGACCTCGACGGGCGGAACAACGGTGTCGGCACCGCCGTGCAGGATCAGGCCGGAGGCCGGGCAGGGGGCCAGGAAGCTGAAGTCGTACATGTTGGTCGGCGGCGAGACCGAGATAAAGCCGTCCGTCTCGGGGCGGCGCATCAGGAGCTGCATGCCGATCCAGGCGCCGAACGAGTAGCCGGCGACCCAGCACTGCGAGGCGGCGGGGTTGTTGGTCTGCAGCCAATCAAGCGCCGTCGCGGCGTCGGCCAGTTCGCCGATGCCGGAATCGAACTCGCCCTGGCTGCGCCCCACGCCGCGGAAATTGAACCGCAGGGTCGAGAAGCCGCGCTTCATGAACAGGTGGAAGAGCTGCACCGCCACCGGGTGGTTCATCTGCCCGCCGGCCTTCGGGTGCGGATGCAGGATCAGCGCGATGGGCGCCGTCTCGCTCTTGCCCGGGGTGTACCGGCCTTCAATCCGCCCGGCCGCACCGGTCAGAACCACTTCTGGCATGCTAATCCTCTCATCAGGCGTAGCGTCTAATACTTGACTACTGCGCTCGGTCTTCCTAGATCGCGACCGTCGGCCGGTTCCGGCGACAAGCCCCGTGCAAGCCGGGGCCTGTAACATACGGGCTGTGCCAAAAGCTCGAAAAAAAGCACTGAGGTTATACGGAGCGACATGCGCCTTTCGACCAAGGGACGATATGCGGTGATGGCCATGGCCGATCTAGCGCGCCGTCAGGCTGCGCTGGCCGAGGGCGATCGCGCCGTAACCCTGGCCGAAATCGCTGCACGCCAACAGATTTCGCTCTCCTATCTCGAGCAGCTTTTCGCCCGTCTGCGTCGCCGCGGCCTGGTCAAAAGCCTGCGTGGACCCGGCGGCGGCTATCGGTTGGCCCGGGAGGCCGAACACACCAATATCGCTGACATTGTGATGGCCGTGGACGAACCCCTGCGCGCCACCCGTTGCGGCAAGAGCAAGGGCTGCATGCTCAAGGGCGAGCGCTGCATGACCCACGATCTCTGGGAAGAGATGGGCCGTCAGCTCGAAACCTACCTGGCCTCGGTGTCGCTCGAGGATCTCGTGAGCGGACGCTTGTCCGACCGCGAGTCGAGGGCGGCATGAGGGGCGTCTATCTCGATTATAACGCGACTGCGCCGATCCGCCCCGAGGCGGTCGAGGCGATGACGCGCGCCTTCGCCGCCGGCGGCAATCCGTCGTCGGTGCATGCGGCGGGTCGATCGGCCCGCGCGATTGTCGAACATGCCCGCAATGAAGTCGCCGCCCTGATTGGCGGGCCGGCCTCCACCGTCATCTTCACGTCCGGGGGCACCGAAGCCAACGCCCTGGCCATCGACAGCGCGGTCGCCACCGGCTCCAAGCGGCTGATCGTCAGCGCCATCGAACACGACAGCGTGCTGGAAAGCGCCAAGGCGAGCGGCGTGGCGGTGGAATATCTGCCGGTGAAGGCCGACGGTCGCGCCGATCTCGACTGGCTGGCCGCGCGGCTGGCCGCCTGGGACGCCGCCGACGGTCGGCCGTTCGTGGCCCTGATGCTGGCCAACAACGAGACCGGCGTGGTCCAGCCGGTGCGTGAAGCCTCGGAGATCGTTCGCGCCGCCGACGGCTGGCTGCACGTCGACGCCATCCAGGCGGCTGGCAAGATCATCACCGACAGCCGCGCCCTGGGCGCCGACACCCTGGTCGTCTCGGCGCACAAGCTGGGCGGGCCGCAGGGGGTTGGAGCGCTGACCTTCGGTCCTCGCGCCACCATGGTGCGCCGCCAGCACGGCGGCGGGCAGGAGCGCGGGCGGCGGGCGGGCACCGAGAATGTCGCCGGCATCGCTGGTTTTGGCGCCGCCGCCATGGCCGCGCTTCGCGACAAGGAAATTGACGCCGGCTGGCGCGACGTCGCCGCCGAACGCCTGAAGGCCCACGGCGCGCAGGTGATCGGCGAAGACGCCGAGCGCCTGCCCAACACCTTGTGCATCGCCGCCGCCGGTTACGGCGCGGAATTGCAGGTGATGGCGCTGGATCTGGCCGGGATCATGGTCAGCGCCGGTTCGGCCTGTTCCTCCGGCAAGGTGAAGGCCAGCCACGTGCTCGTCGCCATGGGGCTGGACGATCTGGCCAGCTGCGCGATCCGCGTGTCCGGAGGGTGGGCGACCACCGAGCAGGATTGGGCGGCGTTCGCCGCCGCCTGGGAACAAGTTCATTCCCGTCACGCCGCGCGTCATCGCGCGCCGGCGGCGTGAGGAGTTAGAGTAATGGCCGCCGTCAAACAAACCGTCGAACACGTCGAAAGCCTGGAGAAGTACAAGCACGGCTTCGTCACGGATATCGAGCAGGACTTCGCGCCCAAGGGCCTGTCCACCGACATCGTGCGCTTCATCTCGGCTAAGAAGAACGAGCCGGAATGGATGCTGGAGTACCGGCTGGACGCCTATGAGCGCTGGCTGGCGATGGACGAGCCGGAGTGGGCCAAGGTCTACTTCCCGCGCATCGACTATCAGGACAGCTACTACTACGCCGCGCCAAAGGAAAAGACCGGCCCCGCCAGCCTGGACGAGGTCGACCCCGACATCCTGGCGACCTACGCCAAGCTGGGCATCCCGCTGCGCGAGCAGGAAGTTCTGGCCGGTGTGAAGGGCGCGCCGCGCTATGCGGTCGACGCGGTGTTCGACAGCGTTTCGGTCGTCACCACCTTCAAGAAGGAACTGGCCGAGGCCGGGGTGATCTTCTGCTCCATGAGCGAGGCGATCCGCGAGCACCCGGAGCTGGTGAAGAAGTATCTCAGCTCGGTCGTGCCGGTCTCCGACAACTACTACGCCTGCCTGAACGCGGCGGTCTTCTCCGACGGCAGCTTCGTCTATGTGCCGCCGGGCGTGCGCTGCCCGATGGAGCTTTCGACCTATTTCCGCATCAATGCGGAGAACAGCGGGCAGTTCGAACGCACCCTGATCATCGCCGACAAGGGCTCCTACGTCTCGTATCTGGAGGGCTGCACCGCCCCGATGCGCGACGAGAACCAGCTCCACGCCGCGGTGGTCGAACTGATCATCCTGGACGACGCCGAGATCAAATATTCCACGGTCCAGAACTGGTATCCGGGCGACCCGGAGACGGGTAAGGGCGGCATCTACAACTTCGTCACCAAGCGTGCTGATTGCCGCGGCGATCGCGCCAAGGTGTCCTGGACCCAGGTCGAAACCGGGTCGGCGATCACTTGGAAGTACCCGTCCTGCATCCTGCGCGGCGAGAGCAGCGTCGGCGAGTTCTACTCGATCGCCATCACCAATGGCCGCCAGCAGGCCGACACCGGCACCAAGATGATCCACCTGGGCGCCAACACCAGCTCGCGGATCATCTCCAAGGGCATCAGCGCCGGCCGTTCGTCCAACACCTATCGCGGGCTGGTTTCAGCCCACCCGAAAGCCAAGGGCGCGCGCAACTTCACCCAGTGCGACAGCCTGCTGATCGGCAAGACCTGCGCGGCCCACACCGTGCCCTATGTCGAGGCGCGCAACGGCCAATGCGTGTTCGAGCACGAGGCGACGACCACCAAGCTCTCCGAAGATCAGTTGTTCTATGCGATGCAGCGCGGGCTCTCACAGGAAGAGGCTGTGCAGCTGCTGGTCAACGGCTTCGTCAAGGACGTGCTGCAGGAGCTTCCCATGGAATTCGCCGTGGAAGCCCAGAAGCTCGTCGCTATTTCCCTTGAGGGGTCCGTCGGATGACCCTCGCAACCCCTGAGAATCGCACGATGTCACTCCGCCGCGCCTTCGAATCCGAGCATGCCCGCCGCGACGCCGCTCGCCATGCCCGTGAGGAGGCCGAGCGCCGTCAGCAGGAGGAAGACCTGGCCCGCGCCGAGCAACTCTACAATACGCTCGGTGAGGATGCCGGCTTCCTGCGGGACAAGGGTCTGACGCTGGAGATCCGTCGCTACACGGTCAGCCTGCATCACGACGACTATTTGATCGACGCCTATTTCGAGGCCGGGACCATCAATGTCCGGGCCGGCGACAAACGCACTGCGACCACGCCCACCGCCGCGCCGCGTAAGGCGAAGTTGGTGAACACGGTCGAGGAAGCCCTCGACGTGATGGCGCAATATTTGGCCGACGAGACGAACTGATGCTTTCGATTTCCAATCTGCACGCCGAGATCGACGACAAGCCGATCCTCAAGGGTCTGACGCTCGACGTCCCGGCCGGCGAGGTCCATGCGATCATGGGCCCGAACGGGGCCGGCAAATCGACCCTGTCCTACGTCCTAACGGGCCGTCAGGGCTACGAGGTGACCGAGGGCTCCGCGACGCTGAACGGCGAAGACCTGCTGTCGCTGGAGCCTAGCGAGCGCGCCGCGCGCGGCGTCTTCCTGTCGTTCCAGTATCCGTTGGAGATCCCGGGCGTTCCGGCGCTGACCTTCATCCGCACCGCGATGAACGCCCAGCGCAAGGCGCGGGGCGAGGCCGAGATCACCGCGCCGGAGTTCCTGAAGCTCGCCCGGGCGACCGCGGCCTCGCTCAAGATCGACTTCGAAATGCTCAAGCGGGCGCTCAATGTCGGCTTCTCCGGTGGTGAGAAGAAGCGGATGGAAATCTTTCAAATGGCGATGCTTTCGCCGCGCTTCCTGATCCTGGACGAGACCGATTCCGGCCTCGACATTGACGCCTTGAAGATTGTCGCCGACGGCGTGAACGCCATGCGCAGCCCGGACCGGGCGATGCTGGTGATAACCCACTACCAGCGGCTGCTCGACTACATCAAACCCGACCGCGTCCACGTGCTGGCGGACGGACGCATCGCCGAGAGCGGCGGTCCCGAACTGGCTCATGAGCTGGAGCGCGAAGGGTACGACAAGTACGCGAGGGCAGCTTGAGCCTAGCCGCCGCCCTGAAGGCCAGCGACGTCACTCTGCTCCCGAGCAAGAGGGACGAAGACTGGAAGTGGACCGATCTGCGGGGCCTGCTGCGCGTTCTGCCGCCGCCCTCGCAGCCGTTCGCCGGCGAGGCGCCTGTGGGGCCGTTCGCCGATCTCGCCAACCTGCCGATCCATGTCGTGAACGCCAGCGATCCTGTGGTCATCCGCAGCGCCTCGGTGGAGCCTTACGTCGTGGCGCTGCACTTTGCGGCGCTGGGCGGCGGGTCGCACGCCGCCACTGCGCAGATCGAGGTGGCGGAAGGCGCCAACCTGATTCTGTTGGAAAGCTATGAGGGTGACGACGCCGACTATGTCGCCAATCTCGATCTGAAGATATCGATCGGCGCCGGGGGCCGCCTGGAGCGGATCATCCTGGCCGCCGATGGTGTGAATGGCGTCAGCGTCTCGATAGCCGATGTGGCGCTCGGCGCGGGCGCTCAGTTGGTGCAAACCGTGCTGACCGACGGCGCTCGGCGTCAACGTATCGAGACCCGTGTCGGTCATCCAGGCGCAGGCGCCAGCGTTCGCCTCGACGGCGCCTACCTGCTGGCCGGCAAGCGGCACGCGGACCTGACCACGATTGTGGAGCACCAGGGCGTCGATGGAACGACCAGCCAACTGACCAAGGGCGTGGTGCGCGATCAATCGCGCGGCGTGTTCCAGGGCCGGATCGTGGTGGCCGAGGGCGCTGATCGCACTGACGCGCGGATGGGCCACCATGCGCTGATCCTGTCCGACAAGGCCGAGATCGACGCCAAGCCCGAGCTGCTGATCTTCGCCGACGACGTTCAGTGCGCCCACGGCAACACCATTGGCGCGTTCGACGAGGACGCCCTGTTCTACGCCGAGCAGCGCGGCATGCCTGAAGACGTCGCGCGCGCTCTGCTAACCGAAGCCTTTGTCGGCGAGGTCATCGACCGGATCGAACACGAAGGCGCGCGGGAAGTGGCGAAGGCGTGGGCCGCCAAAGGCTTGGGGCTTTGACCATGACGTTCGACGTCGAAGCTGCCCGCGCGGATTTCCCGATCCTCAGCCGTCAGGTCAACGGCAAGCCGCTGGTCTATCTGGATAGCGGCGCCTCGGCCCAGAAGCCGCGCGCCGTGATCGCAGCCATGACCAGGGTCATGGAGCACTCCTACGCCAATGTGCACCGCGGCCTGCATACGCTGGCCAACGAGACCACCGACGCCTACGAGGCCGCCCGCAAGTCGGTCGCGACCTTCATCAACGCCGAACTTGGCGAGATCGTCTTCACAAAGGGGGGGACCGAAGCGATCAATCTGGTCGCCGCCGGGATCGGCGCTGGCTTGAAGGCTGGCGACGAGATCGTCCTCAGCGAGATGGAACACCACGCCAACATCGTGCCGTGGCACTTCCTGCGCGAACGCCTCGGCGTGGTCCTGAAGTTCATCCCGGTGCTTGATGATGGCCGCCTGGACATGGAGGCCTTGCCGGGCCTGCTGACCGAGCGCACCAAGGTGGTGGCGGTGACGCACATGTCCAATGTGCTGGGGACCATCAACCCGGTCGCCGAGATCATCGCTCAGGCGCATGCGGTGGGCGCCAAGGTGCTGCTCGACGGTTGCCAGGGTATTGTTCACATGGCGGTGGACGTGAAGGCGCTGGACGTCGATTTCTACGTCTTCTCCGGCCACAAGCTTTACGGCCCGACGGGCATCGGCGTCCTCTATGGCAAGGCCGCCGGACTGGCCGCCCTGCCGCCGTATCAAGGCGGCGGTGAGATGATCGGCGAGGTCAGCCTCGAGAAAATCACCTACGCCGACCCGCCGCATCGGTTCGAAGCCGGCACCCCGCCGATCGTCGAGGCGATCGGGCTGGGCGCGGCCATCGAGTGGTTGAACGGCTTCGACCGCGAGGCGATCGCCGCGCACGAGGCTAAGATCTATGCCCGCGTTCGCGAGGGCCTGAAGGGCGCCAACTGGCTGCGCGTGCTGGGCGATGCGCCCGGCAAGGGCGCGATCCTGTCCTTCACCATCGACGGCGCCCACGCCCACGACGTGGCCCAGATCCTTGATCGCTACGGGGTCGAGGTTCGCGCCGGCACTCATTGCGCAGAGCCCTTGATGCGACGTTTTGGCGTCACGTCCTCGGCCCGCGCCTCCTTCGCCCTATATAATACGGAAGGGGAGGCCGACTTCTTCGTCGACGCCCTCAACCGTACCCAGGCCTTTTTTGCTTGAGCATGCCTATGGATGACGCGACCGCCATCGAACCGACCAGCACGACGCCGCTGAGCCAGGCCGAGCTCGATGCTCTGACCGATCAGCTGATCGAGAAGCTGAAGACGGTGTTCGACCCGGAAATCCCGGTCGACATCTACGAGCTCGGCTTGATCTACAAGGTCGACGTGTCGGACGAGAAGAACGTCGCCATCGACATGACGCTGACCGCGCCGGGCTGCCCCGTGGCCGGCGAGATGCCAGGCTGGGTGCAGGACGCCGTGAAGGAAATTCCGGGTATCGGCGAAGTGAAAGTCGAACTCGTCTTCGACCCGCCGTGGGATTCGTCTCGAATGTCCGACGAGGCGAAGCTTCAACTTAACATGTTCTGACACCATATAAGGCTGAGCATGACCGACCTTAACCTCACGCCCGCTCCCCGCGTCCGTCGTCCCCGACCGAAGGTCGTCACCCTGACCGACGCCGCGGCCGTCCGCGTTCGCGAGATCATGGACAAGGCCGAGAAGCCCTATGCGGGCTTGCGCGTGGGCGTGAAGAACAGCGGCTGCGCTGGCCAGGAGTACATCCTGGAATATGCCGAGACCGCTGGTCCCCTGGACGAGGTGGTCGAGGACAAGGGCGTGACGATCCTGATCGAGCCCAAGGCGGTGCTGTTCTTGATCGGCACCGAGATCGACTATGTGACCACCAAGCTGTCGTCGAAGTTCACCTTCCAGAATCCGAACGAGACCGACGCCTGCGGTTGCGGCGAGAGCGTCACCATCGAGCCGGCCAAGGCCCACGACGCCTAGCCGACTGCGGTCGCTTCAACCTTTGTAACGATCGGCTGGCGTGCGCTCTGCACTGCCCTAGACTTGGCGTCACGCGATAGCGGAGGCTGGGCATGATCGGGGCGCGGGCGGACCTGCAGCGGATACGCAAGGGGCACGAGCACAATCGTGTCACCTACATCGAGCTGTTCTTCGATCTCGTCTTCGTTTTTGCGATCACGCAGCTTTCCCACTCGCTGCTTGAACATCTGACGCCGCTCGGCGCGGTGCAGACCGCATTGCTGTTCCTCGCGGTCTGGTGGGTGTGGATCTACACCTGCTGGATCACCAACTGGCTGGAGCCTGACCGCACGCCGGTCCGGTTGATGCTGCTGGTCCTGATGCTGGCGGGGCTGATGCTGTCGACCTCGCTGCCTCGGGCTTTCGAGGATCGTGGGCTGGCCTTCGCCGGCGCCTACGTCTTCATGCAGGTCGGGCGTTCGCTGTTCGTCATGTGGGCGCTGCGCGGCCATAACGAGGGCAACTATCGGAATTTCAAGCGGATCACGATCTGGCTGATGGGGTCTGGCGTCCTGTGGATCGCGGGCGGCTTCGCGGAGGAGGGCGCGCGGCTGGCGTTGTGGGGCTGCGCCATGCTGATCGACTTCGCCTCGCCGTCCTTGGGGTTTTGGACGCCGGGCCTGGGACGCTCGACCACGACCGACTGGGATGTCGAGGGCGCGCACATGGCCGAGCGGTGCGCGCTGTTTGTCATCATCGCCCTGGGCGAATCGATCCTGGTGACCGGCGCGACGGCGGCCAATCTGGAGCCCAGCGCCGGCGTGGTCGGTGCGTTCCTGGCAGCCTTCGTCGGCAGCGTGGCCATGTGGTGGATTTATTTCGACGCCGCCGCCGAGCGCGCCAGCGCGCAGTTCGTCTCCTCAAGCGATCCGGGGCGGATGGCGCGGCTGGCCTATACCTACATCCATCTGCCGTTGATCGCGGGCGTTGTGGTCACCGCAGTCGGCGACGAGCTGACCCTGGCCCATCCGCACGGCCATATGCACCTCAGCACCGCAGCAGTGCTGTTGGTGGGGCCAGGGCTCTACCTGCTCGGCGATCTGCTGTTCCGACGCGCCACAACCGGACGTCTGCCACGGGCCCATCTGGGCGGACTGTTGGCCATGGCGGTTCTGGGGGCTATCGCGATGACGATGACGCCCGTGGTGTTGAGCAGCCTGGTCTCGGCGGTGCTGGTCATGGTGGCCACCGCCGAGACGATATGGGTCCGGCGCGAGCGAGCCCGCGCGGCCGCCTAGCGCCCCTTGAACGCCGCCGGGCGCTTCTGGAGGAAGGCGAGGATGCCTTCGCGGCTGTCCTCGGTGCGACCCGCATGCTTCTGGGCGACGCGTTCGGCGTGAAGCTGAGGCGCCCACGCCTCGTCCAGGCTTTCCCAGACGAGCTTGCGGATGGCGCCGAGCGCCTTGGGACCGGTCGCCAGCGCCGTGGCCAGCTCCATCGCCGTAGCCATCAGCTGATCGTCAGGGACGCAGCGATTGACCAGGCCCCATTCCAGGGCGGTCTTGGCGGGAACGCGTTCGCCGAGCAGCGCCATCTCCATGGCGCGCGCCTTGCCGATCAGGCGGGGCAGCAGATAGGTCGACCCGCCGTCGGGCACCAGGCCGATGCGGCGGAAGGCCTGCAGGAAGTAGGCGCTCTCAGCGGCGACGATGATGTCGCCCATCAAGGCCAGCGAGCAGCCGACGCCAGCGGCCACGCCGTTGACTGCGGTGACGATCGGGACGGGATACTCACGGAGCGACGTGACGAAGGGATTGTAGATGCTTTCCAAGGCCGCCCCGGCGTCCGGGCCCTCAGGATCTGGCGTCTCTGCGCCTGGTCCGCCGCGTCCGGAAAGGTTGGCGCCCGAGCAGAAGCCGCGACCTTCGCCGGTCAGCACCACGCACCGCACCGCTTCGTTGGTCTTGAACGCCTCGAAGGCGTCCTGCAGTTCAGCCATCAGGTCGAGGCCTGCGGCGTTCAGCGTTGCGGTGTCGTTCAGGGTCACCAAGCCGATGCCGTCGTTCACCGACGTCTTGATCTTGGAATAGGCCATGGCTCGCTCCCTCGTGCGTCTCTTTGCGCGATCTAAGCGAGGATACCCCGGCGTCAGGCTAGGGCAAAAGCGCGGTCAGGCGGCGGTCTGGATCGCCTCGGCGTTGGTGACGCGATTGCGGCCCGAACGCTTCGACACATAGAGCGCGCTGTCCGAGCGTTCCATCAGGCCGTGGGCGCTCTCGCCGCGACGCAGCTCGGCCACGCCGGCCGACACGGTGATCGCTCCGAGATCGTCATTGGTGGAGCGGCGCTTGAGCATGCGCGAGGAGACTTCCTCACGGATTTCCTCAAGCACTTCGGCCGCGGCCGCCGCCGCTTCGCGGGGGAAGATCAAGGCGAACTCTTCGCCGCCGTAGCGCGCGGCGAAGCGCGGCGGTGCGCCAACGCGGCCGATGACGCTGGCGACGTAACGGATCACCTGGTCGCCGGTCTGGTGACCCCAGGTGTCGTTGAAGTTCTTGAAGTGGTCGATGTCGATGACCGCCAAGGTCAGGCTCTGACCGTCCGCCTCGGCGTCCGCGCAGGCGCGCGCCAGTTCTTCATCGAAGGCTTTGCGGTTGGCCAGGTTGGTCAGGCCATCGGTCGTGGCGTCGCGCCGGACCTGCTCGAGGTGCTCCCGCAGCTTGGCGACCTCGGATGTCGACTCCGAAAGCCGCTGCTCCAGGGACTTGTTTTCGCGCTGGACCCGCTTGGTCGCGACGCTGAGGTTTTCGACCATGGTTTTCAGGTCGGCCGGCTGGTCGATGTCCGCCAGCGACTTCGAGGCCCCGGCCAGTGTCTGTCCGTAGGCCTCGCTGGATTTCTGGGCGCTCTGGATGGCCCGGCTGACGGCGTCGAGTTCCTTGGTCAGGGCGTCGCCAGCGTCGCGGATCTGATCGTTGAGCTTGGCCTTGGGGAGGAAGGCGGCCGCCAGCTCATCGGCTACAGTGTCTGTGAAGGCTTCACCCGCCGACAGCAGACGAGCGATTTCGCGGCCGAGCGCGCTATCGGGCTCCCCGACATAGTGCGTCCAAAGCTCGAAATTTACCGCCGTGGGCCAGACCTGGTGAGCCTCCATGGCGTCCATGGCTTGGCGCGCCAAAGTATAGGCGCCTGGTGCACGCAGCTTGGTCTCGATGTCGCCCGACATTCTGTCTTTCCCGATCCCGGAGGCTCCGCATTTCGCGCAGAGCTTCAGTACTTGCCGGGAAGCCTAGTCGACATAGCCGAACGAGCAGTTAAGGGCGATCTATTCTGTTGTGGAAGGTCTCGGCGTCGCACGAAGCAAGAACGCCGGGGTGTCAGCCCCGAAGCCCACGACGCTGTCGCGGTCATCGTGATCGTCACGGCGCGGCCGGTCTTCACGGCGCGGAGGCCGTGCTTCGCGTTGCGGGCGCTCATCACGTTGAGCGCGCTCTTCACGTTGCGGCCGTTCCTCGCGCCGAGGGCGCTCCTCGCGTTGCGGACGTTCGGCGCGCGCGGCGGGGGGAGCTTCGGCCGCGGGCGTCGCCTCGGGCTTCGGCTTGGCGCTGCTGCGGGCTTTACGGCGCGGAGCGGCCTCTTCGCCCTCGATCGGCGTCGGAGCGACGATAGCGTCCATCGAGGCGACTTCGCCGTGCGGTTCGATGCGGCGCGGGCGTTGGTCGCGGCCGCCGCGATCACGGCCGCCACGCTCACGACCGCCGCTGCGTTCGCGGCGCTCGTCCTTGATGCTGGCGAAGTCGACGCCTTCCAGCACGACTTCTTCCGGATTCTTGCCGATGAGCTTCAACACCTTGTCGATGTTCTTCGCATCGGCAGGCGTGACGATCATATAGGCCTTGCCGCTTCGACCGGCGCGGCCGGTGCGGCCAATCCGGTGCACATAGTCGTCGGCGTGGTGCGGCACGTCGTAGTTGAAGACATGGCTGACGTCCGGAACGTCGAGGCCGCGGGCGGCGACGTCGGACGCGCAGAGCAGCTTGAGCTCGCCCTTGCGGAAGTTCTCCAGCGTGCGCATCCGCGTGGCCTGATCGAGGTCGCCGTGGATCGCCGCGGCGTCGAAGCCGTGGGTCTTCAGGGACTTGGCCACGATATCGACTTCGGACTTCCGATTGCAGAAGACGATGCCGTTCCGCACGTCGTCGGCGGCGATCAGCATGCGCAACGCGGTGCGCTTGGCCTTCGGGTCGGCGGTCGGCAGTCGAACGATATATTGCGAGATGGTCTCGGCCGTGGTCGCCGGGCGCGTCGCCTCGATCCGAACCGGATCATTGAGGAACTGCTTGGTCAGCCGGGTGATCTCGGGCGGCATGGTCGCCGAGAAGAAGAGCGTCTGCTTCTTGGCGGGCGTCAGCTTGAAGATGCGCTCGATGTCGGGAATGAAGCCCATGTCGAGCATGCGGTCGGCTTCATCGACCACCATGATCTGGACGCCGGTCATCAGCAGCTTGCCGCGCTCGAAATGGTCCAGCAGGCGGCCAGGCGTGGCGATCAGGACGTCCACGCCCCGATCAAGCTTCAGTTCCTGATCCCCGAAGGATACGCCGCCGATCAGCAGCGCCCAGGAGAGCTTTTGTTTTTGGCCGCGCGAGTACTTCTCGAAGGAAGCCGCGACCTGATCGGCGAGTTCGCGGGTCGGCGCGATGACCAGGGCTCGCGGCATGCGCGCCTTGGCTCGCCCGGCGGCCAAGCGATCGATCATCGGTAGGGTGAAGGCGGCCGTCTTGCCGGTGCCGGTCTGCGCAATGCCAAGGACGTCGCGACCCTGCAGGGCGACGGGGATGGCCTCGGCCTGGATCGGAGTGGCGGTGGTGTAGCCGGTGTCGGCCACGGCCTGGAGCGTCGCGGGCGACAAGCCCAGTTCGGAAAATTCGGTCATTCAGTTGCAATGGGGGCGGCGCGCCCGCCCGAAAAAGGAAGAGAGCTTGCATGCCGCGGCGGCGCGGACGGCGATCGTCACGCGCGGCGGCAAGATACGGCGTGCGAGCTTCAAGTCAAACGCGTTCTGTAGCGAGTAGTTCACCGGGTCCCGGCGATGGGCCGCTCGCCAGCCCAAATCACCCTTGGTTGCGCGGGGGCTGGAGGAAGACGACGGGATGACAAGTCACGCCGCGATTGCGGTCGGCCGGGTGAGGGCAAGACGCTGGGCGATCCGGCGGCCGAGCTGAATTCCCGGCGTCTCAACGAAGACGTACAGACCCCAGGCCAGGGGCACGACGAAGGCTGCGGTGACCAGCACGGCCAGAGGGAAGGTCACGCCCGAACCGCCCGGCGCCCGCAAAATGAGGTCGTAAACGCCCAGATGCTTGAGAGCCAATATGATCTGGCGCGCCCCAGGCGAACATGTAGAGGACGTTCTTGTAGACGCCCGCTCCGGGGCGCGTGAAGACCGGCGCCGTCGCCCAGGCGACCACCAGCAGCGCGAGCCCGCCGGCAATCAGCAGGCGTCCATACCGCTGCGGCGTCTGTCCGAAGAGTTGGAAGGCGATCAGGCCAAAGCCGAAGTAGGGCAGGTTGAACACCAGGCCGTGGACGATGAATGACGGGTTCAGCTTCAGGCGGCTGGTCATGATCGTATAGGCGATGCCGAGAGCGGCGAACGCTGCGGTCAGGACGACGGCGCGCGGGAGTGTCGTGGCCAGGGCGAGCACGAGCGGAAACGCCGCGTAGAACAGCATCTCGACGCCGATCGACCATGACGCCGGCGCGATTCCGTCGACCATCTCCGGGCTGAGATTGAAGAGAAATCCGAAGGAAAGGGCGATGTCGCCCGCCGAGGGCATCGCGCCCCCGGTCGCTTTGATGATGGCCAACTGCGCCAGCACCGCCACGTAGTAGAGCGGGGCGATCCGCATGACGCGACGCAGGTAGAAGTCGGCGGTCTCGGCCTTGGTGGAGAGCTTGTCCGCGTAGCCGTAGGCGAGGCTGAAGGCGCTGACGACGAAGAACAGCGGCACGCCGTAGGCGAAGAACGTCTTGATGAATTCAAGGCTTTGGGGAACCGAACCCGGAGCCATATGGGCGACATGGAAGATCACGATGGCGAACGCCGCATAGGCGCGCATCGATTCCACGCCGGGAAGGTGCGGGCGGTAGGCGTGGGGATTTGTCGACGTCGCGAGCATTGCAACCTTCAACCGTGGCGCCCCAGCCTAGGCGAGATTTGGCCGATCGGAACGGCGGAAGCCGTCTAGACGTCCAGGTCCGCCACCGCGAACTCGGCGTTTTCCTGAATGAAGCGGAAGCGCAGCTCCGGCTTGCGACCCATCAGGGCCTCGACCAGATCCTCCACGCTTTCCTCGGCGCGAGGCAGGGTGACGCGCGCCATGGTCCGGGTGGACGGATCCATGGTGGTTTCCTTGAGCTGGGCCGGCATCATCTCGCCGAGACCCTTGAACCGTCCGATCTCGGGCTTCTTGCCCTTGAATTCGGTGGCCAGCAGTTCTTCGCGGTGAGCGTCGTCGCGGGCGTAGATGGTCTTGCCGCCGTGGCTCATACGGTAGAGCGGGGGCAGGGCGAGATAGAGCCTGCCCGAGCGGATAAGGTTCGGCATGGTGCGATAGAAGAAGGTGATCAGCAACGATGCGATGTGGGCGCCGTCGACGTCGGCGTCCGTCATGATCACCACGCGCTCATAGCGCAGGTCCTCTTCCTTGAACTTGGAGCCGCCCTGAACGCCGAGCGCCAGCATCAGGTCGGTCAGTTCCTTGTTGCCGCCCAGCTTGTCCAGCGTGGCCGAAGCGACGTTCAGGATCTTGCCGCGTAGGGGCAGGATCGCCTGGGTGCGCCGGTTGCGCGCCTGCTTGGCCGAGCCGCCGGCGGAGTCGCCTTCGACCAGGAAGATTTCGGTGCCGTCGGTCGCCTGGCCCGAGCAGTCGGCCAGCTTGCCCGGCAGCCGCAGCTTGCGTGTCGCCGAGGCGCGCTGGACATCCTTGTCGCGGCGACGCTTCAGGCGTTCCTCGGCGCGCTCGATCACGAACTCGAGCAAGGCCGACGCGGCCTTGGGCTGGGCGGTCAGCCAGTGGTCGAACGGGTCGCGCAGGGCGTTCTCGACCAGCTTCTGGGCGTCGGAGGACGACAGCCGCTCCTTGGTCTGGCCCTGGAATTCTGGATTGCGGATGAAGACGCTGATCAAGGCCCCGGCCTGGGAGATCACGTCCTCAGCCGTCAGGATGCTGCCGCGCTTCTCGCCGGTCAGTTCGGCATAGGCCTTGAGCCCGCGGGTGAGGGCCGCGCGCAGCCCGGCCTCGTGGGTCCCGCCCTCCGGTGTGGGCACGGTGTTGCAGTAGGACTGCATGAAGCCGTCGGCCTCGCCGAAGCCGGCCGGGGTCCAGGTCAGGGCCCACTCGACCGCGCCGCCTTCGCTCTTGCGCTCGATGCGGCCGGCGAAGGGTTCGGGGGTGACGGTCTCGATGTTCTTGACCCGCTCGGCCAGGAAGTCGGCTAGGCCGTTGGGGAAGCGGAAGGTCGCCTCGGCCGGCGTCTGGTCGTGAATGCGTGAAGGATCGCAGCTCCAGCGGATCTCGACGCCGCCGAACAAATAGGCCTTGGAGCGCGCCATCCGATAAAGGCGGGCGGGCTTGAAGATCGCCCCTTCGCCGAAGATCTGAGCGTCGGGCAGGAAGCTGATCGCCGTGCCCTTCTTGCGGGTGGGATTCAGCTTTTCGATGCCGCCCAGCGGCTTGCCGCGGCTGAACGACTGGCGCCACTCGAAGCCGTCTTTCCAGGCGGTGACATCGACGCGCTCGGACAGCGCGTTGACCACTGAGACGCCGACCCCGTGCAGGCCGCCTGACGTCTCATAGGCCTTGCCGGAGAATTTACCGCCCGAGTGCAGGACGGTCATGATGACTTCCAGCGCCGACTTGCCCGGGTGTTTCGGGTGCGGGTCGACTGGGATGCCGCGGCCGTCGTCCTTGACGGTCAGGACGCCGTCGGCGTCCAGCCTGACCTCGATCACCTTGGCGTGGCCGGCGACGGCCTCGTCCATGGCGTTGTCCAGCACTTCGGCGAACAGGTGGTGCAGGGCGCGCTCGTCGGTGCCGCCGATGTACATGCCCGGCCGCTTGCGCACCGGCTCCAGGCCCTCAAGGACCTCGATGTCCTTGGCCGAATAGCCGCCGGCCGGCTCCTTGGCGCCCAACACGACGGGGTCGGGCCGCGGCTCATGGCTTTCGGCCAGGGGCGCGGCGGGCGCGGGGTTCAGCGCGTCGTCGAACAGGGAAGCTTGCGGAGTGGGGGGCTGGGACATGCTGCCGAGAAAATGGAACGATTCGAGATCGCCCCATATGAATCGCCGTCCATGCGAATGCAATGTAGCCAAGCGCCACGCGCCGTCGCGGACTGGGGAAGGAAGCAATTATGAGTGGGCAAAGCACAAAGCCGCTGCGGATCGGCATACTGGGCGCGGCGCGCATCGCACCGATGGCGCTGATCGCACCGGCAAAGGCCACAGGCGTCGCCCAGGTGGTGGTTGTCGCCGCCCGGGATCCTGAGCGCGCGCGGGCTTACGCCGCCGAACACGCCATCCCCAATATCGCCGAGGACTACGAGGCGCTCATCGCCCACCCCGAGGTAGACGCGGTGTACAATGCGCTTCCCGCCTCGCGACATGCAGACCTGACGATCGCGGCTTTGGAGGCCGGTAAGCCGGTGCTCTGCGAGAAGCCCTTCGCCATGACGCTGGCGGAAGCCCAGCAGATGGTCGCGGCGGCCGATGCGCGCGGCCTCGTGCTGATGGAGGCGTTCCACTATCGCTACCATCCACTGTTCGCGCGGGTGCTGGAGATCGTGGCCAGCGGGGAGATCGGCGATGTCCGCCGTCTGGAGGCGGTGTTCTCTACCTCCATCGAGGCGACAGAGACGGAGCTTCGCTACGACCCCGGCCTTGGCGGTGGTGCACTGATGGATCTTGGGACATACTGCCTTCACTGGGTCCGCACGGTGGTCGGCGCTGAGCCGGAGGTGCGGGCCGCCAAGGCGATGATCGGGGCGACGGGGGTCGACATCGCGACCCAGGCGACCTTGGCCTTCCCACGCGGCGTCGCCGCTGAAATCTCTTGCGACATGGCGGGCCCGGTTCGCGCCACCTTGGAGATCGAGGGGCTGGAAGGGAGGATCAAGGTTATCAACCCGCTTGCGCCGCAGATGGGCCACCTGATCGAAGTGAGCGTGGAAGGGGAGGAGGCGCGCCGAGAGACCGTGAGCCGCGATCCGACCTACGATTTCCAGCTTCGCGCCTTCGTCGATGCGGTGCGAGGTGTTGCGCCGCCCCTGACCGGCGGGGTTGACGCGGTCGCGCAGATGGCGGCGATGGAGACCATCGCCGCCATGTCGAGGGCCTAGTTCCCTTTCAGGACCAGCACTGGGCCGGCGCCGTCCTTGGCGATGTCGACCTTGCTGAAGGGCAGCCGGTGCCAGCCCTTTTTCGAATAGAGCCAGGTCTGGTCGGCGAAGTGCGGAGAGGCCGGGTCCGCCGACTGCGAATAAGACAGCACCGCATCGGCCACCGGGCCCTTGTCGTCGAAGGTGACGACCTGGATGTAGCTTGAGCCGTGATAGGGGACGTAGCCTGCGGCCTGGCCGTTCCAACGCGATTGCTGGGCGTTCAGCACGCCGTCGCCGCCTTCGCCGCCGTGAACAGCGATCTTGTGGTCGCCTCGGATCGCGAAATGGATCGAACCATAGGGCGCGTCCAGCGGCGTCTTTTGGGCCTCAAGCACTTCAACGGCGCCGGCCATGGCTTGGAGCAGCTTGGTCGCGGTCTCACCATCGGTCTTCAATCCGCGCGGGGTGTGGACCGGATCGGTGGGATCGAAGGGGGTGACGTAGAGGTTCGGGATCTTCTGCGCCAGGCGCCAGAACTCGACGAAGACGTGGGCGCCGACGCTCTCGTTGTCCATGCGGCGATCCCATTTCGCCAGAACGTCACAGGCGGCCTTGATGTCGACGGTCTTGCCGGCGGCGGTGGTCGCCGTCGGGCTGGTCGCGCAGACCTTCAGCGCGTCGTCGAGGAAGAGATCGGCGGCCAGATTGCGGTTCCAGAACAGCATGGTCTTCACCTTCTCGACGTCGAAGGTGTTTCCGGCGAGCCCGTCCTCGCCGGCCAGACGGCGGTCGATCTCGATGATCCCGGACCGCGTGCGCAGGTTTTGCGCTGTAGCCGCCGGGCCGACCAGCGGCGAGAAGGCCGCCATCGGCGCCTTGGCGTTGGCGAGCCAGTAGCTGTCGTTGCTGTTGGCCACATAGTCGGTGCGGATCATGGCCGGCATGGTCGCGCCGGGCATCAGGCCAGGGGAGTCCCAGTCGCAGGCCGAGCGCGCGCCATCCAGCACGTAGATCCGAGCGGAGGCGGCGAGGGCGGCGGCTGGGGCGCTGGGCGCGCAGTCCTTCAGCTTCTGGGCCGAGACGTTCGGCGTCGCGGTGATGTCGGCATAGAGCGCATCGCCATGGCGGTCGGCGGCAATGGTGTTGACCCACGGGATGCCGAGCGTCTGCTCGATGACCTGCTTGATCTCGCCCACCGACTTGGCGCGGCTGATGCGCAGCCAGGTATCCGAGGAGTTGGAGTTGCCGCGGTTCGCGTCACGTAGGGCGTAGGCGGTCTTGGCGTTCCAGGTCAGTCCCGCCTGCGGCATGACCACCACCGGGCCGTAGCTGGTCGTGTAGAAGGTTCGGGTCTGCGGACCGGTCGGGGTTTCGACCGTGACGCTTTTGCGGTCCATCGCATGGCGCTTGCCATCCACGAGGTAGGCGGTCGGATCGGCCGGATCGAGCGCCAGTTCGAACAGGGTGAAGTGACGGTCGGTGGAGACCGTGTGGGTCCAGGCGACGTCCTTGTTGAACCCGATCGACATGCCCGGGCCGCCGGCGATGGTCACGCCCATCACGTTGAACTTGCCGGGGATGGTCAGGTGGGTCTGGTAGAAGCGGTTGGTGCCTTCCCAGGGGAAGTGCGGATTGCCGAGCACCAGGCCGGACTTGTTGGTGGTGACTTCGCGCCCGAAGGCCCAGCCGTTGGATCCCAGGCCGATCATCTCGGCCATGTTCGGCAAGCCAAGGCTAGCGGCCGGTTTCAACGCGGCGTTGGCCGTTGGCGGTGCTGCGGCGTTGGTCTGGCGCAGCCACGCGCCACCGCTGGCCTGGATCATCCGTTCCTCGTTTAGGCGCAGCATGTCGTCGACCGTGATCGGGCGCAGCCAAGCCTTGTCGCCGCACTCGGCCGGCAGCTTGTCCTTGGGAGTGTCGGCCAGATAGCGGTTAAAGCCGGCGACATAGCCGTCGACCAATTCGCGATAGTCGGCCGAGCCCTTGGCGCGCCCGGCGCGCAAGACCTCGATGTCGGTGTTGGCGCGGAAGAAGAAGTCGCTTTCCAGGTTCTTGATGTCAGTGAAAGCGATGACGGTGGTGGCGTCTGGCCCGAAGTGCTTGGAGCGCTCGCCGTTCACCGTCACGACCTTGTCGGCCAGCAGGCAAAGGTTGTCCTGGGCGAAGGTGTAGCCCTGGCCATAGCCGATGCCGCGGTAGTTCTTGGCGGTGATGTGGGGGATGCCGAACTGGGTGCGGACGACCTGGGCCTCATAGGTCGCCGCCTGGGCGCCTGTGGCCATGCCCGCGCCTAGCAGCAAGGCGGCCGTCGTCAGAAACTTCATCGTCATTGCGTTCCCCCTCTTGCCCGCGTGTTTCCGCAAGCTTGGCCGGGGATGACGTCTGATTGAACCGCGTCCGTCAACGCTGGAGGCGGCGCGCAACGAAAAAGGGCCGTGGATCACTCCACGGCCCTTCTGAAATCGCCTCAGGCGGCTTCGATCAGCACGAATAGTACATGTCGAATTCGACCGGGTGCGGATGCAGTTGCAAGCGCATGACTTCCTGCATCTTCAGCTCGATGTAGGCGTCGATGAAGTCGTCATCCATGACGCCGCCGGCCTTCAGGAAGGCGCGGTCCTTGTCGAGGTTTTCCAGGGCTTCACGCAGCGAGCCGCAGACTTCCGGAACCTTCTTCTGCTCGCGCGGCGGCAGGTCGTAGAGGTTCTTGTCTTGGGCCGCGCCGGGGTCGATCTGGTTGATGATGCCGTCCAGGCCGGCCATCAGCAGGGCGACGAAGGTCAGGTAGGGGTTGCCCATCGGGTCCGGGAAGCGGGCTTCGATGCGCTTGGCCTTCGGCGAGTCGACGTGCGGGATGCGGATCGAGGCCGAGCGGTTGCGGGCCGAATAGGCCAGCTTCACCGGGGCTTCGTAGCCGGGCACCAGACGCCTGTAGGAGTTGGTGGTCGAGTTCGAGAAGGCGTTGATAGCCTTGGCGTGCTTGATGATGCCGCCGATGTACCACAGGCACATTTGCGACAGGCCGGCGTACTTGTCGCCCGCGAACAGCGGCTTGCCGTCGGCCCAGATCGACTGGTGGACGTGCATGCCCGAGCCGTTGTCGGCGAACATCGGCTTGGCCATGAAGGTCGCCGACTTGCCGTAGGCCGCGGCCACGTTGTGGATGACGTACTTATAGAGCTGCATCCGGTCGGCCATGACGATCATGGTGTCGAACTTCAGGCCGAGTTCGTGCTGGGCCGGCGCCACTTCGTGGTGGTGCTTTTCCGGCTTCATGCCGAGCTCGCCCATGACGGCCAGCATTTCGCCGCGCAGGTCTTGAGCCGAGTCGACCGGGTTGACCGGGAAGTAGCCGCCCTTGGGACCCGGGCGGTGGCCCATGTTGCCTTCGGCATAGGCCTTGCCGGTGTTGGCCGGCAGTTCGGTCGAGTCGTAGGAGTAGCCGGTGTTGTGCGGGTCGGTGGACCAACGCACGTCGTCGAAGATGAAGAACTCGGCTTCAGGGCCGAAGAACACGGTGTCGCCGATCCCGGCCGCCTTCACGTAGTTCAGCGCCGCCTTGGCGATGGAACGCGGGTCGCGGTTGTAGGGGGTGCCGGTGTCGGGGTTCACGACGTCGCAGAACAGGCACAGCGTGGTCTGCTGGTAGAAGGGGTCGATATAGGCCGTGTCCAGGTCGGGACGCAGCTTCATGTCGCTTTCGTTGATCGCCTTCCAGCCCGCGATCGACGAACCGTCGAACATCGTGCCGTCGGTCAGGAATTCCTCGTCCACCAGATCGATATCGAAGGTCACGTGCTGCATCCGACCGCGAATGTCGGTGAAGCGCACGTCGACGTACTTGACGTCCTTTTCCTTGATCTCGTTCAGAATGTCCTGGGCGCTAGCCATTGGTCTTATCCCCTTGAAGAAGTCTCGATAGCCTTGATTCAGACGGCCGCGGCGCCGGTCTCACCGGTGCGGATGCGCAGGACGTCGGTAATTTCCGAAACGAAGATCTTTCCGTCGCCGATGCGACCGGTACGGGCCGCGCCTACGATGGATTCGAGGGCGGGCTCAAGCTGATCGTCCGAGACAACCACCTCGATTTTGATCTTGGGCAGGAAGTCGACGACGTACTCAGCCCCACGATAGAGCTCGGTATGGCCCTTCTGACGGCCATAGCCCTTGGCTTCGATCACGGTCATGCCTTGAACGCCCAGCTCCTGCAGGGCTTCCTTCACCTCGTCGAGCTTGAACGGCTTGATGATGGCTTCGATCTTTTTCATGACCAGGTTTCACTCGTGCGACGCCGCCCCTGCGGTTCGGGGCTACGAGCACGCTCCAGCGGCGGGCGACAAGAGGGAGGGGCTTGCGGTTCCGTCGCGGGAGCGTGCGATGATCTTAATGCCGTAATTTTAGTCACAAGGCGCCCAAATAGCGATCAGCGCCGCAAACGCATAGCCCACTTCGTTTGGCGCCTGTCTTTGGCGTCGATGAAGGTCGGGAGGGGACGGAAAATGGACGACAGGACACCGGTTCTTATCGGAGCAGGGCAATTCACCTATCGCGGCGAGCCGGGTGCTTCGCCATCTCCCACCGCGTTGCTGAAGATTGCGGCGGAACGGGCCGCGCTCGACGCGGGGCTCAAGCCGGACGCCTTGGCGGGGATCGACACCTTGGCGGTGGTGGGCTTCACGATCGACGCGCCTGGCGGCGGGCGGCTGGTTCCGCACTCCACCAATCCCCCTGCGACGCTTGCGAAGCGACTGGGCGCCGACCCGGCCCACGCGGTCTATTCGCACATGGGCGGCAATAGCCCGCAGCAGCTCGTGAACACCGTCTGCGAACGAATCGCCAAGGGCGAGATCCAGTTCGCCTTGGTCGTGGGCTGCGAGTTCCTGGGCTCGGCGACCAAACGGCTGCAGCGTGGACTGGGTTTCGACGACTGGGACGACGCCGAGGAACTGCCCGAGCCGCAGCGCATCGGCGACCCGCGTCCCGGCACGACGCCCTACGAGAACGCCCACGGCATTGGTCGGCCGATCAATTGCTATCCGCTGTTCGAGAATGCGCTGCGCGGCCGCGACGGCCGTTCGATCCCCGATCACCAGAAGCGGCTGGGGGAGCTATTCGCGCCGTTCACCCAGGTGGCCGCGAAAAACCCGGAGGCTTGGTTCCCTGTCGAGCGTTCGGCCGAGGAACTGATCGAGGTCACCGATCGCAACCGGATGGTTGGCTTTCCCTACACGAAGTATCTGAACGCCATCATGGAGGTCGATCAGTCGGCCGGGGTTCTGGTGACGAGCCTCAAGAAGGCCCGCGAGCTGGGCGTGCCGGAGGACAAGCTGGTCTACCTGCATGGCTGCGCCGACGCTTCGGACCTCTGGTATCCGATCGACCGCCAGGACTTCCATTCCAGCCCGGCCATGCGACTGACCGGTCAGAGGGCTCTGGAGATGGCGGACGTCGATATCGCCGACATCGGCCATATCGACCTCTATTCCTGCTTCCCCATCGCCGTAGAGATCGGCGCGGAAGAACTGGGACTGGAATTGGACGATCCGCGCGGCCTCACCGTAACCGGCGGCATTCCCTACATGGGCGGGCCTGGCAACAACTACGCCATGCACTCGATCGCCGTGATGCTGCAGCGGCTGCGTGATGATCCCGGATCTTACGGCCTGGTCACCGCCAACGGCTGGTTCCTGACCAAGCAATCGACCGGCATCTATTCGACCACGCCCCCCAAGGGGCCGTTTGAGCGCCAGGACCCGAAGCTGATCCAAGCCCAGATTGACGCCCTGCCGCACCCGGTTGTCATCGAACAGCCAAAAGGTCCGGCCACAATAGAAACCTACACGGTCGTTCACGGTCGTGAGGGCTACATGATGGGCATCGTCATCGGCCGCGATTCGGAAGGCCGCCGTTTCATCGCCAACACCCCGACCGACGAAGCGACGCTTCGTGGTTTGGAGGCGAACGAGGCGGTTGGCCGGACCGGAACCGTCGGACGCTCCGAGGACGGCGCACGCAACATATTTGTACCGGATTGACCTGATGTCTCGTCTCTACCTGATCCGCCATGGCAAGCCGGCCGCCGTATGGGGCGAGGCCGACGAAGATCCCGGCCTCGACGAGACCGGAAAGGCGCAGGCCGAGGCGGCGCGGGACCACCTGTTGTCGCTGCCGGAAGCTGATCGCCCTAAGCGGGTGGTCAGTTCTCCGCTCCGGCGCTGCCGGGAAACGGCCATGCCGACGGCGGAGGCGCTCGGCGTCGAACTCGAGATCGATCCTGCGGTCGGCGAGATCCCGACCCCGGCCGGCCTGAGCGCGGAAGATCGCCCAGCCTGGCTGCGCGCCGTCTTCCAGGGCAAGTGGAAGGATGTTGAAGGCGACGTCGACTACGAAGCGTGGCGCAGCGACATGGTGAAATCCCTGCAGGCGCGAGGCGGGACGGCGGTGTTTTCGCACTATGTGGCGATCAACGCGGTCATGTCGCATCTGGACGACGATGAGCGCGTTCTGGTCTTCCGCCCCGACCATGCCTCGATTTCCACACTGGAAGCAGGCAGTGACGGCCTGAGGCTGGTGGAACGGGGGCGTGAAGCCTCGACCGGCGTTCTATAGTTTCATCGTAAGGAGCGGCTGTGCCCGCGCGCAGGATTCACACGGTCGCTGAGATCGCGGCCGCCGACCAGGCCGCCATCGCCGCCGGGACGCCTGGTTCCGAACTGATGGAGCGGGCCGGCGCGGCTGTGGCCGACGCCATTGTCGAGCGGTTTTCCGTCCGTCCCGTGACGGTGCTGTGCGGCCCCGGCAACAACGGCGGCGACGGCTATGTCGTAGCTCGCCTGTTGAAAGCGCGCGGATGGCCGGTGGAGGTGAGGGCGCTCGCCGCGCCGCAAACGCCGGACGCCCAAGCCGCCGCTGCGGCGTGGGATGGCGGTCTGGTTCCCTTCGACGCTGCGTTGCAAGCGCGGCTGTTCGTCGACGCCATGTATGGCGCGGGCCTTTCACGCCCCATGAACGGGGAGGCGGCGGCCATCGCGGCCAGGCTGGCCACGCAACCCGAAATGGTTGTCGCCGTCGATGTCCCAAGCGGCCTGCCGGGCGACACTGGGGCGCCGCAGGGGCCGGTGGTTCGCGCCGGCCTGACGGTGACCTTCCACGCCAAGAAGCCCGCCCACGTGCTCCTGCCGGGCCGCAGCCTGTGCGGCGAGGTGATCGTCGCCGATATCGGTCTGGAGGAAACGGGCGGGGATCTGGTGGAGAACGGCCCCGAACTCTGGCTCTCGAATTTCCCGTGGCCCACCGGGCTCTCGCACAAGCACGCGCGAGGCCGTTTGGTGGTGATCTCCGGCGAGGCCTGGAGCACCGGCGCGGCTCGGCTGTCGGCGCGCGCGGGCCTGAGGCTGGGCGCCGGGGTGGTGACCTTGCTGTCTCCCACCGAAGCTCTTTCGGTCAACGCTGCTCACCTGGAAGCGATCATGTTGCGCGGGTTCGACACCGAAGCCGAACTTGAACAGCTCGCGGCCGATGTGGACGCCGCGGTGATCGGCCCCGCCGCTGGGGTCACCGAGAACACCCTGGTCAATGTCTTGGCCCTGGCTCGCACCGGCGCCGCCCTGGTGCTCGATGCGGACGCCATCACGGTGTTTCGCGACGATCCCGAGGAATTGTTCTCCGTGCTCGACGTCGACGACGTCCTGACCCCCCATGCCGGGGAGTTCGAACGGCTGTTCCCAGGCGTCCTGAAGGATGCTCCGGACCGGATGACGGCGGCCAGGCGTGCCGCAAAGCGGGCTGATGCGATCATTTTGCTGAAGGGCGGCGACACCGTCATCGCCGCGCCCGATGGCCGAGTGTGCGTCAACGCCCACGGATCTCCGTGGCTGGCCACCGCTGGCTCAGGCGACGTGCTGGCGGGTTTCATCGGTTCGCTGATCGCTCAGGGCATGGAGAGCTTCGAGGCGGCCTGTGCGGCGGCCTGGATCCACTCCGAAGCGGCGGATCTGCATGGGCCGGGCCTCATCGCCGAGGATTTGCCCGGGCTAGCGCCGAACATCCTGCGCCGCCTCTATGAGGGGCGGGATATTTAGGGGCTGTGGCCAAGCCGGGCGGCGCATGATACGCGGCCGTCAACATGACTTCGATCTTCCCGCACGCAGCCGCTCTTCAGGCTATTGGCCGCCCGGTATCCATCGGGCGGGCAATCATGCACGTGTCGGAGGGCGTTGAGGTCTAGGGGCAAGCAAACCCGACGATCTTTTCAAAACCCCTTCCGGCGACGGCGGGGGTTTTTGCATTCAGGGCCCCTGATCCTGCGTCGGAGACTTCCATCAGGAACCTCCATGACTGCGCTCACTCCCGAACTCCTGGCGGCGCTGGCGCTCTTCGCCTTCGTCTCCTCGATCACGCCTGGCCCGAACAACACGATGTTGATGGCCTCAGGCGCCAATTTCGGCTTCCGCGCCAGCATTCCGCATCTGCTCGGAGTCAGCGGCGGCTTCTTCGTACTCGTGGTGGCCGTCGGGCTTGGCCTGGGCGGCCTGTTCTCCGCCTATCCCGAACTGCACGACATCCTGTCGGCGGCCGGCGGGCTCTATCTGCTGTGGCTGGCCTGGAAGATCGCGACCTCCAAGGGGATGGCGACCAGCGGCGGTTCGGGCAGGCCGCAGACCTTTCTGCAGGCCGCGGCCTTCCAATGGGTGAACCCCAAGGCCTGGGCGATGGCGCTCGGCGCGGTGACCGCCTATGCGCCGCGCGAGCACTATGTCGCCAACATCCTCGCGGTCTCGCTGATCTTCGTGGCCATCAACCTGCCGTGCGTGATGAGCTGGACCGGTTTTGGCGTGGGCTTGCGCCGCTTTCTGGACAAGCCGGCCGTGTTGCGCGGCTTCAACATCGTGATGGCGCTGTTGCTGGTGGCCTCGTTGGTTCCGCTGGCCCTGGAGTTGATCGGTCGCTAGCTCTCGGCCCGAACCGCGCTCGGGTGATGGCCTGCGCGCTGAGGCAGCACCAGGATCAGCACAACGATCACCGCCGCCAGAACGCCTGAGGCGATCGGGCGGCTAAACGCCAGGCCGCCATGGTCGAGGGGCTTGTCCAGGAAGTCGCCGACCGTTGCGCCGAGCGGCCTGGTCAGGATGAAAGCGGCCCAGAAGAGCAGAACCCGGTTCACGCGGGTCCAGAAATAAAGGCCGGCCACTCCGGCCAGAAGAGCCCCGAACACCAGCGCCGCGCCTATGTAGCCAAGGCCGCGGCTGTCGGCGACCCAGTCGCCCAGCGCCGTGCCCAAGGTTTGCGAGAAGGTGATCGTGAGCCAATAGAAAGCCTCGGCCTTGGGCGAGTTGATGGCGTCGGACGAAATCGATCCCAGCGTCAGCCGCCATGCGGCCAGCGAGGCGATGACACAGGCCAGTAGCAGGGCTGAGCCGCCCGCATAGCCGATCCCCAAGGACCGCGTGGCGTAGTCGGCCATGGTCGTACCCGCGGTGGTCGAGGCGATGATTGTCGCCCAATACAAGAAGGGTCGGAAGCGATCGGCTGCGATCTGCATCCAGACGAGCATCACCAGGACGGCCAGGAAAATTCCGGTGCCGGCGAGATAGCCGAGGTTCATCGTCATGCTGACGGTGTCGCCGCCGGTCTCGCCCAGCGTTGTCGCCAGGATCTTGATCACCCAGAAGCCGAGGGTGACGGCCGGCACCTTGCTGATGAACTCGCGCTGCTCTTGGTCCGTCATGCGGCACCTAGGCTACCGGTCAGGATGGAGGCGACTATGCGCCATCCCGCTGGCTTGCCTAGGGACTTCACAAGCAGAGTTTCGGCCTATGCGAGTTGCTATTCGACGTCTCGTCCCATAAGGGCAGGGACGGAACGCGGGCGTGGCGGAACTGGTAGACGCACTAGATTTAGGTTCTAGCGCCGCAAGGCGTGGAGGTTCGAGTCCTCTCGCCCGCACCACTCTTCAGATAGACGGCGTTGATCGCGGGCGGCCATAGGTCAGTCGGGTTCGCACGTCATAGGTCAGAACGCCGTCGCGAGCATGCGGCGTCAGCAGTGCGCGCAGGTCGGCGTCGAACGCCGCAGCGCGGTCTGGTCCCATCTTCCGGCGTGTCCAGGTTCCCCTCGAATGCTCGCCGTCGATGAAGGCTTCGATGGGTTGGCTGACGCTGGAGGTGATCGTCTCACGGCCGGCGATCTCCATCCAGGCCTCATGCGCCGAGGCCTCCGCCGCGAACGCCTGGCGGTCATAGGCTCCGCCCATCCGGCTGATCCAGGTGCTCATCAGCGTGGGCCATTCCTGCGCCCAGGGCGGATCGTCGGCCTCGTCGCCGCCAACAATGGCCACCATCGCGTCCTCCGCCATGTGCGTGCAAAGCCTGGGAAACACGACCTCGTGGTCCATCCAGTGAATGCTGACGCCGGCCACCACCAGGTCGTAGGGGCCCGATAGCGGCGCGGCCTCCGCCGTCGACACGAACCAGGCGATATTGGGATGGGCGCCGGCGTCCAGATCGCGCCCGACGGCGATCATCGGCGCGGCCGGGTCAACCGCATGGACGTGGTCGAACCGGTCCGCCAGGGGCCTAGCCAGCTTGCCGGGACCGCAGCCGAGATCCAGCGCCAGACCCCGGCGCGGCGCACGTTCGCCGAGGCGTTCGAAGAGCTCGGGAGGGTAGGGCGCGCGATTCGCATAGGCTCTGGCGACATCGAGGTCGTCGAAGGCCTGCCCGCGTGTCGGGTCGGTCTTGGCGATGGGCTGGGTCATTAAGCTCGCTTTCCGAAGCCTTGCTGGGAGCCTAGGGTTCGGAAACACCGTCGGAAAGCGCCGTCTTTGCGCTTGGACTGGCGCGTGCGAAATGACATAAGAGCGCCCGCTCGCCGCCGCTTGTTCGGCGGCGACCATCGTTTCACCCCTAGGGCGGATCTGTTGGCGCGAGGTAGCGCCGCACTCCGGAATTTCGAGAATGTCGATGCAGATCGTTGAAAAGTCTGGCGAAGGCCTGAGCCGCGTCTACGGCGTGACCGTTCCGGTCGCGGACCTGAACGAACGGCTTGAGGCGCGGATCGTCGAGATCACGCCGCAGCTCAACATCAAGGGCTTCCGTCCTGGCAAGGTTCCGGCCGCCCACGTCCGTCGCCTGCACGGCAAGGCTCTGATGGCCGAAGTGGTGGAGCAAACCATCACCGAGACCACCCAGAAGGTGCTGGAAGACAACAAGCTGCGCCCCGCCGGCGAGCCGGACCTGAAGCCAGAGGGCGACATCGCCCAGGTGATCGACGGCAAGGCCGACCTCTCCTACGAGATCGCCGTCGAGATCATGCCGGACTTCGAGCCGACCGATCTGACCAAGATTGCTCTGACCCGCCCGGTCTACGAGCCGACCGACGCCGAAGTCGATGAAGCGGTCGAAGAGCTGGCCAAGCAAAACCTGACCTACGAGCCGCGCACCGGTAAGTCGGTCAAGGCTAAGGACGGCGACCAGGTCGTGATCGACTTCGTCGGCCGCATCGACGGTGAAGCCTTCCAGGGCGGCACGGCTACCGATTCGGAGCTGGTGCTGGGTTCGGGCCAGTTCATCCCGGGCTTTGAAGAGCAACTGGTCGGCGCCAAGGCCGGCGACGAAGTCATCGTGAAGGTGGCTTTCCCCGCCGACTATCAAGCCGCCAACCTGGCCGGCAAGGACGCCGAGTTCACCACCACGGTGAAGGAAGTCCGCGCCCCGGTGGAGTCCAAGGTCGACGACGCCATGGCCGAGCGCCTGGGCATCGAAAGCCTCGATAAGCTCAAGGAACTGCTGAAGACGAACCTGGAGTCGCAGTACGCCGGCGCCTCGCGTTTCAAGCTGAAGCGCGCCCTGCTGGACGTTCTCGACGAGCGCCACGACTTCCCGCTGCCGCCGAAGATGGTGGAAGCTGAATTCGCCGCCATCTGGCAGCAAGTTCAGCAGGACAAGGAACGTGGCGGCCTGCCGCCGGAAGATTCCGAAAAGTCGGACGACCAGCTGCAGACCGAGTACCGCAAGATCGCCGAGCGCCGCGTGCGTCTGGGCCTGGTCCTGGCCGAGATTGGCCGCACTAACGAAGTGCAGGTCACCGAGCAGGAACTGCTGGAAGCCATGCGCGCCGAAGCCATGCGTTACGGCCAGCAAGCCCAGCAGATCTTCGACATGTTCCGCCAGAACCCGAACATGCAGGCCCAGCTCCGCGCCCCGATCTTCGAGGACAAGGTTGTCGACCTGATCGTCGACAAGGCCACCGTGACGGAAGAGAAGGTCTCCAAGGAAGACCTGCTCAAGGAAGACGACATGCCGGACGGCTACGGCGCCTAAGCGTCAAAAAACGTCTGCCGGACCATCAGAATCCCTCCCCGAACAGGGGAGGGATTTTCTTTAGGACCATCGGTCACCTTGCGTTGGCCCCTCCGCCACGCGATATCGGTGGGGAACGCGGCTCTGCGCGCAGAGTCGACCAATCCAGAGAGGCTTTCTTCTATGCGTGACCCGCAGATCACCGCGCTGAACCTGGTGCCCATGGTCGTGGAGCAAACCAGCCGCGGCGAACGCGCTTTCGATATTTTCTCCCGCCTGCTGAAGGAACGGGTGATCTTCCTGAACGGTCCGGTCGAGGACGGCATGTCGGCGCTGATCTGCGCCCAGCTGCTGTATCTCGAAGCCGAGAACCCCAAGAAGGAGATCCAGATGTACATCAACTCCCCTGGTGGAGTGGTGACGTCGGGCCTCGCGATCTACGACACCATGCAATACATCAAGTCGCCTGTGGTGACGCTCTGCATGGGCATGGCCGCTTCGATGGGTTCGTTCCTGCTGATGGCTGGCGAGAAGGGTTCGCGCATTTCGCTGCCCAACGCCCGGATCATGGTTCACCAGCCGTCGGGCGGTTACTCGGGCAAGGCTTCGGACATTGAGCGCCACGCCGAGGACATCATCAAGACCAAGCGCCGCTTGAACGAAATCTACGCCAAGCACACCGGCCGGACCTATGACGAGGTCGAGGAGAAGCTCGACCGCGACACCTTCATGACCGCCGAGGAGGCCAAGGAGTGGGGTCTCGTCGACCACGTCTACGAGACGCGGTCGGACGACTAAGCCCATGCCTGCGCACATCCTTGTGGTGGGCGGCACGGGCATGCTTTCGGGACTAGTGGAGGCGCTCGCCGAGGATGGCGGGCGCCTTTCGCTTTTGTCGCGTCATGCGTCGAGCATGGCCGGCGAGGACGGCTTTGACTGCGACTATCACGACCCCGAGGCCTTCGTTGCAGCTCTGGCGACGGCGGTGCGGCGATCCGGACCCATCGACCTCGCCATCGCCTGGTTTCACACCCTGAAGATCGCCGCGCCCAGGTTGCTGGCCGAGCAGGTGAACGGGCGGCTGTTCCAGGTTCTGGGCAGCGCCACGGCCGATCCTGGTCATCCAGACCGCCTGGGCAGGGCCGCAAGCGTCGCGGCTGATTTGCCAGACTGCCGGCTTCGCCAGGTCGTGCTCGGCTTCAAGGTGGTCGAGGGCGGGGCGCGGTGGCTGACCAACGCCGAGATCTCGCAGGGCGTGTTGGAGGCCGTGAGCGCCGATCGCGCCGTGACCATCATTGGCCAAGTGGATCCGTGGGCGGCTAGGCCCTGAGCCGCTCCGCTACGGCCGCGACAAGCGCCTCGCGCAGGGCCTGCGTGCTCACATCGTAGCGGTCGAAGTCGTCGCCTGCGGCGCTGCGCAGGTCCGCGAACAGCCCGGCGGGGTCTTCGTGAAAATGCAGGAAGGCCTTGGACTTTCGATAAAAGACGCCCCGCTTCTTCTCGGTCATCCCAGGCAGGGGGCGCAAGGCGACGAGCAGCGCCTCCAATACGTCCAGAGCCTGTTCGCCAGCGTGCTTCATGGCCGTCTCAGTCTTCACGAGGATACTGTGTCGGTCGCGCCAGATAGTACTCGGCTGCTGGCGATCCGTCGTCAGCTTCGACGGCGGCGTTGAATACGCGTGCGTCGAACCCGCCACGCTCGGCCCGTTTGGCTTGCCGGCAGGCTTCGACGTCGTCGAAGCTGACGCCGCTGGCGCTCGCCAGAGCGTGGACGACTTCCAAGACATCGGCGAGTTCCTCGGCGAGCTCGGCGCTTGAAGAGGCTTCGTGCGCCTCCTGAGCCTCTTCCAGCAGCTTGTCCTTGAGAGCGGCGACGAACTCCGCCTCATCCAGCCGGCGCTCAAAGACGGCCAGCCCCTGCGCCCGCATGATCGCCGGCAGCTGGTCGCGGATCAGTTTCTGGACCCGAAAGCGCATGGGCTATTGGACGTCGTCGTCGGCTGGAACGCCGCCTTCGTCTTCCCAGGCGCCGATCGCGCGGGCCTGACTGCGGCTGAACTTCAGGCGGACGCCGGCGCCGAAGCCGCCGCTCTCATCGATGAACATCGCCCCCAGATCCTCGAGCGCCCGCCGAACGATCACCAGGGCCTCGTTGTTCTCTCGGTGGACGGCCCGCTTGGCCTCAAGGCGGCGGATGGTGGGCAGGTCCAGACCCGAGCGGATGGACAGTTTGGCTTGGCTGATGCCGGTCAAGGCGCGGGCGGCGGTGATCTGCGGGCCGGTGATCATGGGTGTGTCGTCCTCCGTCTTAAGGCGACCGAGCAAGCGGCGTCAGGGCTTTTCCTTGAAGACTCGGTAGCCAGGCTCGTCGGCGATAGCCAGCATCTCACGATCTCCGCTGGTGTCGCCATAGGCCGCCGCCAGATGGATTTCGGGACCAAAGACCGCCTGCAGGCGGCGGACTTTCTCCGGACCGCGGCAATTGGGGCCCGCGAACCCTCCAGCCACGCGATCGTTCTCGTCGAAGGCCAATTCTGTGCCGATCAGCAAGTCTGCGCCCAGCCCGCGCGCAAACGGCGCGACAACGATGTCGGGCGAGGCGGTGACGATCACCAGCTTGGCGCGGCGTTGGTCCCAGCGGCGCCAGGTCCGCACGGCGTCCGGGCGCAGCAGGCGAGGGGCCATGATCTCGGCGAATTGACGCGCCTCCGCCTCCAGTTGCTCGCGCGGTACGCCGGTGAGGTACTCCCGCACCGCTGCAGCCTTGATCCGCCCGCGATTGCGGTGGCCGAGATACGAGATCGCGGCTGGAAGCAGCTTGACCAGGCCACGATTGTAACGCGCCGGACCCGCTCTCCACTTCAGGAAGGCCGTGAAACTGTCACGCACGGTCAGAGTGCCGTCGAAGTCGAAGGCGACGACGCCGGCGTCCTCCACATGTTCGTTCAAGGATTCGATCGGCGAGGCTCCTATGCGCCGTAGATTTCGCCTAGCCATACTACCCCCGACACGCCGCCCCGGCGCGTGTTTCAACTGCAAGCCGAACCTCGCGACGCCGTTTCGGCCTTTGGGGAGGAGCCGGTGCGACATCAGCGACGGCTCACTTGCACCGCTTTAACCGGTTCCCATCTAGGGATTCGGATACGCTCGCCATCGGGCGCCCCGACACCAATTGTCACTGAGTTCTGTCGAAGGCTTGTGATCGTGTCTCGGATCGGGGAATGTCAAGGATTAGACAACCCCGGGCGCGTATCCTGTATTGATGGCGTTCAGGGACGCCTCCGGGCCGAGCGATGACGATGATGCGTCGATGTCGTCGAGAGAGTGAGAAACGACCATGACCAAGGCCGCGAGCGGGGACTCCAAGAGCACTCTCTATTGCTCTTTCTGCGGCAAGAGCCAGCATGAGGTCCGCAAGTTAATCGCGGGCCCGACCGTGTTCATCTGTGATGAATGCGTAGAGCTGTGCATGGATATCATCCGCGAAGAACACAAGATTTCCTTCGTGAAGTCTAAGGATGGCGTGCCAACGCCGAAAGAGATCCGCGAAGTTCTCGACGATTACGTGATTGGCCAAGACCACGCCAAGAAGGTGCTGTCGGTCGCCGTTCACAACCACTACAAGCGTCTGAACCACGCGACGAAGAATAACGACGTCGAGCTGGGCAAGGCGAACATCCTGCTCATCGGCCCGACCGGGACCGGCAAGACGCTGCTGGCCCAGACCCTGGCCCGAATCATCGATGTTCCGTTCACGGTCGCCGACGCCACGACCCTGACCGAAGCCGGCTATGTCGGCGAAGATGTCGAAAATATTATCCTGAAGCTGCTGCAGGCCGCCGACTACAACGTCGAACGCGCTCAGCGCGGCATCGTCTACATCGACGAAGTCGACAAGATCAGCCGCAAGTCGGACAATCCCTCGATCACCCGCGACGTGTCGGGCGAGGGCGTCCAGCAGGCGCTGCTGAAGATCATGGAAGGCACCGTCGCCTCCGTGCCGCCGCAAGGCGGGCGCAAGCATCCGCAGCAGGAGTTCCTGCAGGTCGACACCACCAACATCCTGTTCATCTGCGGCGGCGCGTTCGCCGGGCTCGAGAAGATCATCTCGGCCCGCGGTCAGGGCACCTCGATCGGTTTCGGCGCGAAGGTGTCGGATCCGGACGAACGCCGGACGGGCGAGGTCTTCCGTCAGGTCGAGCCTGACGACCTGCTGCGCTTTGGTCTGATCCCGGAGTTCGTCGGCCGTCTTCCGGTGATCGCCACCTTGGACGACCTGGACGAGGCGGCGTTGGTGAAGATCCTCACCGAGCCGAAGAACGCCTTCGTGAAGCAGTACCAGCGTCTGTTCGACATGGAGAATGTCGGCCTGACCTTCACCGACGACGCGCTGAACGCGGTGGCCCGCAAGGCCATTATCCGCAAGACCGGCGCGCGCGGCCTGCGCTCGATCCTGGAAGGCATCCTGCTCGACACGATGTACGAGCTGCCGACCTATGACGGCGTCGAAGAGATCGTCGTCAACGCCGAGGTTGTAGAGGGCCGCGCTCAGCCGCTGGTCATCTACGCAGAGCGTCGCGACAAGGGTGGCGCGGCTTAAGAGCCGGGACGCCTGAACATGATCAAGGCCCCACGGACCAGTTCCGTGGGGCCTTTTTCTTTGCGCGGTCGCCGATGACCTATGCTGCGCCACCCTGCGACCGAGGCGTGGTCGCGACGACGGTCGGACAGCCCGGCAAGGCCAAGGGGGCGCTGGTTCTCGTTGGGACGGTCCTTGGATCAAGCCTGGCCTTCATCGACGGATCGGCGGTCAATCTCACCCTTCCGGTGATCCAACAGCAACTCGGCGGCGACGCGGCCTCGGCCCAATGGATCATGAACGCCTACTTGCTGTTCCTGGGCGCCTTGGTGTTGGCGGGCGGCGCAGCGGCGGATCGTTACGGCCGGCGCAGCGTGTTTGTCGTCGGGGTCATCATCTTCTCCTGCGCCTCGGCCCTATGTGGGCTGGCGCCTAGCCTGCACCTGCTGATCGCATCGCGCGCATTGCAAGGGGTCGGCGCAGCCATGCTTGTCCCTGCCAGTCTGGCCATTCTCGGAGCGTCCTTCGACAAGGATGGCCGCGCCAGAGCGATCGGCATCTGGGCCGGGGCAGGGGGATTGATGAGCGCCATTGGGCCGGTGCTCGGCGGGTGGCTCACCGATACCGTCAGTTGGCGGGCCGTGTTCCTGATCAACCTGCCGCTGGCGGCTCTCGCCATCGGGTTCATCCTGGCCGGCGCCCGCGAGAGCAAGGCCGCGCAAGCTGGACCGGTGGACTGGGCTGGCGCTTTGAGCGTGACGGTGGGCCTGGCCGCGTTGACATGGAGCCTGACCGAGGCGCCCGCTCGCGGCTTCACCGCTGCGCCGGTTGTCGCCGGTCTATTGCTCGGCGTCGGCGCCTTGGCGGCCTTCATCGTGATTGAGCGGCGGGTCGAGAGTCCGATGGTTCCGCTGTCGCTCTTCGGCTCAGCGACATTCGCGGGAGCCAATGGCCTGACCTTCCTGCTGTACGCCGCATTCAGCGGGGCGCTGTTCCTGTTGCCCTTCCAGCTCATCAATGTGCACGGCTACGCCGCAGCCAGCGCGGGGGCGGCCCTGCTGCCGCTTTCCATCGGATTGGCGATCCTATCGCCCCTGGCGGGCGCCATGACCGCGCGGGTCGGTGTCCGCCTGATGCTGACGGTCGGTCCGCTATTGGCGGCCGGAGGCTTCGCGCTGCTGGCGGTGCGGGCGGCGGAGGCGAGCTATTGGAGCGGTGTTTTCCCCGGCCTGGCCTTGCTGGCCATAGGCATGGGCGTGGCTGTCGCGCCCCTGACCGACGCGGTGCTGGGCGCAGCGCCCGCGGCCTACGAGGGCGCCGCTTCGGGCGTAAACAACGCGACGGCCAGAATAGGCGGCTTGGCCGCCGTCGCCCTCGCCGGGTTTGTGCTGGCCCAGGGCGCCGGCCAAGGGGCGATGTCCGATCTGGCCGACGGCTATCAAGTGGCGATGAAGGTCGCCGCCATGGCGGCCGCGGCGGCGGGGCTGATCGGCGCCGCCACAATAAGATCCGGCGGCAAGGGCGCCTGACCTAGTACTAGTCCGTCGTGGGCTTGGTGGAGGCGCGAGGTTTCATCCGTTCCATCCAGTCCAGCGTCGTCAGCCAATACTGGTCCGTCCGCGCCAGGAAGCCGTCGCGGCGCCGCGCCTCGATCCAGCCATCGAGCAGGTTGAGCAGGTCGGCGTCACCCTTTCGGACGGCGAAGGCGTCTGCGGTGCCGGCCAGCGGGTCGCCCGCGACGACAACATACTTCTCCGGGCTTCGCGCCGCGATCAGGCGCGGGATGGGCGCCTTGTAGGCCAGCCCCATGATCGCCCCGGCCTCAAGCGCCTTCTCGGCGGCGATCAGATCGGGGAAGATCTCCACCGTGGCGAGCGGCAGGCGGGCCTTGGCCAGGTCGGCCGCCGGAGTGCCGGCGACTGCGCCGATAGTCACGCCGGCCTTGTCCAGGTCGGCAAGCTTGTGACTTCCGGCGGTGACGATGCTGACCTCGCTCTCGCCGTACGGTCGCGTGAACCAGGCTTGGCGCAGACGATCAGGCTCGATGGCCAGGGAGGCGGCGATCAGATCGCAGTCCCCCTTCGCCAATCGCGCCATCATGTCCCCGTAGGTGACGGGGACAAATTCGGGTGCGAGGTTGAAATCCGAGTTCAGCCGCTTGGCCACGTCGATCTCGTGACCGATCCAGCGGCCGCGCGGCGTCTTCAGCGCGTAGGGCGCGGTCTCAACGATACAGACCTTCAGCGTCCCGCGCTTGACGGCGGCGTCAAAGGTCTGCGCTCCAGCCGTTCCGGCCAGGAGCGTCAGCCCCAGAATGGCGCTCGTGAGCAAACCGTGCCGCATGTGGATAACCTCGCCAATTCTTCTGTGATCTGAGTTCGATTGGGCGCCTATGACAAGGTCTATTCTCAACGGAAGGTTGTTCGCGTTAGGGTGATGCTCAGCGTTAGCGGAGACCACCATGCGCGTCGGCTTGATGATTACGGCGACGATCCTCGGGCTGTGGGGAGCGGCGCCTCCGACGGTGGCCTTGGCCGATTCCTACGTCGACTGCTCGTCCAGCGGCTATGGCCGCAACTACTGCTCGGTGAACACGCGTGGCCGGGTGTGGCTGGATCAGCAGTACAGCAACGATCGCGGCCCCTGCATCGAGAACCAGACCTGGGGCCAAGACGGGCGGGGCATCTGGGTGGATCGCGGCTGCCGTGGACGTTTCCGGGTGGAGGATCGCTACTCGGGCGGCGGCAAGGACAAGGACAACACCGCCGCCGTGGTTGGCGGCCTGCTGATCGGTGGACTGCTGCTGGGGGCGCTGGCGGCGAATTCCAAGAACAATAGCGACAACAGCAGCGGCTCGTCCTGGACCGGCGATTCTCGCCGCGCGGTCGACAGTTGCTCGAACGAGGCGATGAGCCAGGCCTCTCGCTACGGATCGCGGGCCAGGATCGACCGGATCACGTCGGCGCGCGCGCAGAACCGCGGCTACTCGGTCCAGGGCTACGTCGCCGCCGATGTCGGACCACGGACCGTTACCTACAGCTTCGATTGTGACTTCGACGGTCGTTACGCCAATGTGGAGCTGAACTAGATGCGCGTGCTTGCCGCTTCGGCCATCGCCCTGTTGGGGGCTCTCCAGGCCGGTTGCGGCCAGCCGGCGGCCGAACAGGCCGAACCGGCCAAGCCGGTTCAATCGCCGCCCGCTGCTGTCTCGCCTGCGACGACTGCAGCGAGCGTGACGGCGCCTCAGGGCAAATTCGATGCGATATCGAATACGGCGATGGGAGTGACCGGCGATCTGAGCGCCACTGGCGGCGGCTTCGCCTTTTCTCAGGGCCAGACCTACGGGTTGGAAGGCGTCGGCACGGCGAAGGGCGCAGATCCCTACGCGGTCACCAAGGCGAGCTTTTCAAGCTTGATCAATGTTCCGGACGCCGCGGTCCTGGATGTGTTTCGCATTACCAAGGAAGATCACGCCCAGGCTCGAAATGGCGGCTTCTGCGGGGCTGAGCCGACGACCTTCATCGTTACTCATGAGGGCGTGGATAGCGGGGGCGGGCCGGCATTGTTCCTGATCGCCTTCAGCGGTGCCAGCCCGCCGTCGGGAAACTCGCCCGAGAACGAGCTGTGCGGAACGTTCATGTACGCGCCGTCGGCCGGGCCGCCCGCGACGAAATAGCCGTGCATTCCGCCGACCTCGATGGGACGAGGCGGTCATGAGGCGCTAACAGGGAGAGGATTCTCTAGCCTGAGGCCCTCCATGCGTCGTCGTTCGCTGCTTTCCATCGCCCTTGCCACTGCATTCTGCCTCGCCGGCGCCGCGCGCGCAGCCGAACGGGTCGATCTGCTGATCGTGGATGCAACGGTGATCGACGTGGCGACTGGCGCCCTGTCGCCTAAGACCGCGATCGCGGTGCGCGGCGGCGACATCATCGCCGTGGGACCCAGCGCGACTGCGCGCAAGACCTACACCGCGTCCAAGGTTGTTCAGGCGGGCGGCCGGTTCGTGATGCCGGGCCTGTGGGACAACCACGTCCACTTTGGCGGCGGGCCTGACCTGATCGGCGAGAACAAGGCGCTTCTACCGCTCTACCTTGCGCACGGGATCACGAGCGTCCGCGACGCGTCCGGCGACTTGCCGCTGGATGTGTTGGCCTGGCGGGACGAGGTGGCCGCCGGCAAGTTGCTGGGACCGACGATCTACAGTTCGGGCCCGAAGATCGAAGGCCTCAAGCCGATCTGGAAGGGCACGCTCGAGGTTGGAACCGAGGCCGAGGTCGACGCCGCCCTGACCAAGCTGCAGGGCCTGCGCGTCGATTTCGTCAAGGTGACCGACAACACCCTCACGCCGGACCTCTTTCTCTACACGCTGAAGCAGGCCAAGGCCCGAGGGCTCACGACCTCGGCCCATATCCCCGCCGCGATCACGGTGGAGCAGGCGAGCCAAGCCGGTCTCGGTTCGATTGAGCACATGGGATACGCCCTGAAGATGGGCTCGCCCCAAGAGGCGCAAATCTCGGCCGACGTGGCCGCGGGCAAGATCACGGGAGCTGAAGCGAGCGCACGCACGCTGGCGACCTTTGATGAAGCTACGGCCCGCGCAGCGTTTCGCGGGCTCGCGGCGCGGGGGACCTTCGTCACCCCGACGCTGAACGGCAGCCGCGTCACCGCCTATCTCGACCAGGACGACCACGCGACCGACCCCTGCCTCGCCTATATCGGTCCGGGTCTGAAGGGCACCTATGCCTGGCGCGTGGAGCGGGCTGCGAAGGACGACGCGGCGGCGATCGCGCGTCGCCACGCGGTCTATGAAAAGAACGTCTCGCTGTTGCCGTTGCTGCAGGCGGAAGGAGTCTCGATCCTGGCCGGCACCGACGCCGGCTTCCTGAACTCGTTCAACTATCCGGGCGTCGGCCTGCATGACGAGCTTCAGATCTTCGTCGACGGCGGCCTGACGCCGCTGCAGGCGTTGCAAGCTTCCGTGATCAACGGCCCGCGGTTCCTCGGTAAATCGGAGCGCTACGGCGCCGTGGCCGCCGGCAAGGCCGCCGACATCCTGATTCTGGATCAAAATCCGCTCGCCGATATCTCCGCGACCCGACAGATCCGCGCTATCGTATTGAAAGGCCAGTATTTCGATCGAGGCGCGCTGGACGGAATGCTGAAAAACGCCCGCGAACAGGTCGCAAAAGAAGAAGGCGCTTGAGTATCGGGCGCCACAGTTCCTAGACAGAACGCCGCAGACGTTTGTTGCCGCGCTTGAATGCGCCGCAGAAGCGTCCACATAAATGAACCAACAAGCCGCCAACCAAGGCGGACGGGTCGTCCGACTCAGACGCATCGTCTGATGTGACCACGGCCCGGGGGCCGAGCCTGACTCCCCAACAGGCCGGCAGGAGTTGAATGCATCATGTCTGAGATTAAGACCCTTCCCATTCTACCGCTGCGGGACATCGTTGTTTTCCCGCATCAACCGGTGCCGCTCTTCGTGGGCCGGGAGAAATCCGTACGCGCGCTCGAAGAGGCGATGCGGGGCGAAGGCAAGCAGATCCTTCTGGCCACCCAAAAGGACAAGGACGACGATGATCCGTCGCCCGAAGCCATTTATGACGTCGGTGTGGTCGCCACGGTTCTGCAGCTTCTGAAGCTGCCCGATGGCACTGTGAAGGTGTTGGTGGAAGGCAAGGCTCGCGCCGGCATTTCCCGTTTCACCGAACAGGAAGAGTTCTACGAAGCCGAGATCGCCTTCATTTCCGAAGACGGCGGCGCATCGGCCGAGGCCGAAGCGCTGTCGCGTGCGGTCGTCGAGCAGTTCGAGAACTACGTCAAACTGAACAAGAAGGTGCCGCCGGAGGCCCTGGCCTCCATGCCGCAAGTCGACGCGCCCGGCGAACTCGCCGACCGCATCGCCAGCCATCTGTCGGTGAAGATCGCTGAGAAGCAGAGCCTGCTTGAGGTCTTCAACGTCGTGAAGCGCCTGGAGAAGGTCTACGCCCTGATGGAGGGCGAGATCAGCGTCATGCAGACGGAAAAGAAAATCCGTAACCGCGTGAAGCGCCAGATGGAGAAGACCCAGCGCGAGTACTATCTCAACGAGCAGATGAAGGCGATCCAGCGCGAGCTGGGCGAGCAGGACGATCAACGCGACGAACTGCTTGAGCTGGAAAAGCGCATCAAGCGCACCAAGCTGACCAAGGAAGCCCGCACCAAGGCTGATGCGGAGCTGAAGAAGCTGCGCAACATGAGCCCGATGTCGGCGGAATCCACCGTCGTGCGGAACTACCTCGACTGGCTGCTCTCGATCCCGTGGGGCAAGGCGAAGACCAAGGCTATCGATCTCGTGAAGGCCGAAGAGGTCCTCGACCGCGATCACTATGGTCTGGAGAAGGTCAAGGAACGCATCCTGGAGTACTTGGCCGTGCAGGCCCGGACCGGCGCCCTGAAGGGCCCGATCCTCTGCCTCGTCGGCCCTCCGGGCGTGGGTAAGACCTCGCTGGGCAAGTCGATCGCCGAAGCCACGAACCGTGAGTTCGTCCGGGTCTCCCTGGGCGGCGTGCGCGACGAGGCCGAGATCCGCGGTCACCGCCGGACCTACATCGGCTCCATGCCGGGCAAGATCATTCAGTCGATGAAGAAGGCCAAGTCGACCAACGCCTTCTTCCTGCTGGATGAAATCGACAAGATGGGTTCCGACTATCGCGGCGACCCGTCCTCGGCCCTGCTGGAAGTGCTGGATCCGTCGCAGAACTCCACCTTCGCGGACCACTATCTCGAAGTGGACTACGACCTGTCGCCGGTGATGTTCGTCACCACCGCCAACAGCCTGAACATGCCTCAGCCGCTGCTGGACCGCATGGAGATCATCCGCATCCCCGGCTACACCGAGGATGAGAAGGTCGAGATCGCCCTGCGGCACGTGCTGCCCAAGCTGACCAAGGACCACGGCCTGACGGCCGAGGAGTTCGTGGTGCCGACCGAAACGGTGCGCGACCTGATCCGCTACTACACGCGGGAAGCCGGCGTCCGCTCGCTCGAGCGGGAGCTGGGTAATCTGGCGCGGAAGACGGTGCGCGACCTGGCGCGTGAAAACGTCAAGTCGATCACCATCGACGCCGAACGGCTGGCCAAGTATGCGGGCGTTCAGAAGTATCGCTATGGCGAGACGGACGAGGAAGACCAAGTCGGCATCATCACCGGCCTGGCCTACACCGAGTTCGGCGGGGACATCCTGACCATCGAGGCGGTCAAGATGCCCGGCAAGGGGCGCATGTCCATCACGGGCAACCTGAAGGACGTGATGAAGGAGTCGATCTCGGCCGCGAACTCATATGTTCGCAGCCGCGCGACCCACTTCGGCATTGAGCCGCCGATCTTCGAGAAGACCGACGTGCACATCCACGTGCCGGACGGTGCGACGCCGAAGGACGGCCCCTCGGCCGGCGCGGCGATGGCCACCGCCATCGTTTCCGTGCTGACGGGCATCCCGATCCGCAAGGACATCGCCATGACCGGCGAGGTCACGCTGCGGGGCAGGGTGACGGCCATCGGCGGCCTGAAGGAGAAGCTGCTCGCGGCCCATCGTTCAGGCGTCAAGACCGTGCTGATCCCGCAGGAGAACGTGAAGGATCTGGCTGACATCCCGGAAAACGTGAAGTCAGCCTTGGAGATCATCCCGGTCTCCAACGTCGACGAAGTCCTGGCCCAGGCGCTGATTCAGCCCCTGACTCCCATCGACTGGAACCCCGCCGACCAACCGCCGGTATCGGTTGCGGCGGATGACGCGGGCGACGAGGCCGTCATCACCCACTAATCGGTGGAAAAGTGAGGTAAATTCAGGCGGCGCGGGTACTTCCCGCGCCGCCTTCGTTTGACGCGCGGGAATCGACCGCCATAATCGCGCAACGCGAAGCAGCCTCGCGCTTCCGCGAGAGGTTCGCGGTTTGAGATAACGGGCTGGGAGAGACAAACAATGACCAAGGCCGAACTCGTCACGGCGATTGCCGATAAGGCGGGCCTGAATAAGGCGCAGGCGAAGGACGCGCTGGAAGCGTTCATCGACAGCGTCACCGAGTCGCTGAAGGCGGGACAAGAAGTTCGACTCGTCGGTTTCGGCAGCTTCGTGCCTGTGAACCGCGCCGCTGGCACCGCGCGCAATCCGCGTACGGGCGAGACGGTTAGCCGTCCGGCTTCGAAGACCGCGCGTTTCCGCGTCGGCGAAGGCCTGAAGGGCTCCTTGAACTAAGGCGCGTCCAGGCGGTCTTAGCATTCAGGGCGGCTTTCGTACCCGGAGGCCGCCCTTTTCGCTATCTGTAGGCGCGCCATTTGGAGCGCTGATCGGGCGGCTAGCTCAGTTGGTCAGAGCACCTGGTTTACACCCAGGGGGTCGGGGGTTCGAGCCCCTCGCCGCCCACCATTCTTCGCCCATCCGTGGGCTCCGGCTCGGTAGGTCGCGCTTAGGGCCGGCCTCGCCATGAAGTGTCTCTCAAATGCAGTACCGACCGCTCGGCAAGACCGGCCTGATCGTCTCGGAGATCGGGCTCGGCTGCGCAAGTTGGTGGGGGCAGAAAGCCTTTAATGAGCGCCAGGCGGTGGGCCTGGTGCATGCGGCGCTCGACAACGGCGTGACCTTCTTCGACACCGGCGCCGCCTATTCCGGCGGGGAGGCCGAGCCGAGGCTGGGTCGAGCGCTCACGGGGCGAAACCTGGACGGGGTGGTGGTCGCCACCAAGGCAGGCACGCGGCATGACGGCCGCCGTGTGATCCGCGACTTTTCTCTCAAGGGTATCGAGACGAGCGTCGAGCGCAGCCTGAGCAATCTTGGCCTTGAGACATTGCCGCTTCTGCAGCTGCATGGGCCGGCCGCGGGCGAACTCGACGACAAGATGCTGACGATGCTGGAGGGTCTGAAGCGCCGGGGGCTGGTGCAGGCGCTAGGCGTCAACAGCTTTGACCCGGCTGTGATCGAACACGTGATCGGCCTCCCAGTCTTCGACGTGGTGATGGTCGACTACAACGTTCTGCGCCCGGAACGCGCGCCGTTGATCGCCAAGGCCGCGGCGCAGGGCAAGGGTGTGTTGGCCGGTATGGCCCTGGCGATGGGGCACGCCAATCGCCAGGTTCTTCGTCTGCGGGCCCCCCGCGACGTCTGGTATGCATTGCGGGCGCTGAAGAACCACCGGGCGGACATCGCCAAAGGTGCGAGATTTGGCTTCCTGTCGCAAATTCCGGGAATGAGCGGTTCGCAAGCGGCGCTGGCCTACGTCCTGGCCGATCCGAATGTCGCCTGCGCGGTGGTCGGCACCACGCGGTTGGCTCACTTGATGGATAACATCGGCGCATCCGGAACCAAGCTGTCGCGCGAGACTCTGGATCGGATAGGGCAGGCGCAGAACTAGGAGGCGAGCATGCCGAATGACGCGCACTTCTTGCGACAAGCAATCGACCTGGCGCTCGCCAATGTGAGTGATCATGGCGGGCGTCCCTTCGGCGCGCTGGTTGTGAAGGATGGCGAGGTGATCGCAACCGGGGTCAATGAGATCGGCGCGACCGGCGATCCGACCGCCCATGCCGAGCTCACGGCGATCCGGAAGGCCGCCCAGATGCTGGGGGCTCCGCGCCTCGATGGTTGCGTCGTCTATGCGAGCGGGCAGCCGTGCCCGATGTGCCTGTCGGCAATGTACCTGACCGGGGTGGACGCCGTCAGGTTCGCCTACTCCAACGAGGATGGGGAGCCGTTCGGCCTGTCGACGGCGACGATCTATGCGGAGATGGCCAAGCCGTTGGAAGACCAGGCGCTGGACGTGCGTCACCAGCCGGTCGACCCGGATCAGGAGTCTCCTTACGTGGCGTGGCGGAGGCTCCAGGGCTGAGGCCAAGGTCGGTGCGAACCGAACCTAGTTTGGATTTTTAAGGCGTTGTGACAGCGCCTTGTTTGGGATTTCATCTCGGGAACGACGCCGGTCACGGCCTCCCAGCCGCGAGCCAGGCGCTGAACCAGGGAGGATCGCTATGGCTGACGGCGCCATGAAGCTGGCCGACGAAGCGCGGGATCGCGCCTATTCGATGCCGCTCAATGAAATGCATCCAGGCGATCCGGAGCTGTTCCGAACCAATACCCACTGGCCCTATTTCGAGCGCCTGCGGCGCGAGGACCCGGTCCACTACTGCGCCGACTCCGAGTTTGGGGCGTATTGGTCGGTCACGAAGTACAACGACATCATGGTGGTCGACACCAACCACGGGGTCTTCTCCTCGGAGGCCGCGCTCGGCGGCATCACCATTCGGGACGCTCGCCCCGACCTGCGCAGGCCAAGCTTCATCGCCATGGACCCTCCGCGTCATGACGTTCAGCGCAAGACCGTCAGCCCGATCGTCTCGCCAGCCAATCTGCACATGATGGAGCCGATCATCCGCGAGCGGGCGGCCAAGATCCTGGACGCATTGCCCAGAGGCGAGACCTTCGACTGGGTTGACCGGGTGTCGATCGAACTGACGACCCAGATGTTGGCCACCCTGTTCGACTTCCCGTTCGAGGAACGTCGCAAGCTCACCCGCTGGTCGGACGTCGCGACCTGCATCCCGATGCCGGGCGGGATCTGCGAGACTGAGGATGAGCGGCAGGCCGAATTGATGGAGTGTCTGGCTGAGTTCACTGAGCTCTGGAACCAGCGGGTCAATGAACCGCCGCGCGGCGACCTGATCTCGATGTTGGCGCACGGCGAAGCCACTCGGAACATGACGCCGGACGAGTACCTCGGAAACATTATCCTGCTGATCGTCGGCGGGAATGACACCACCCGCAACTCGATGTCCGGCGGGCTGTACGCGCTAAATCAGAATCCGGAGCAGTACGACAAGCTGCGAGCCGACCACTCGCTGATCACCTCGATGGTGCCCGAGATCATCCGCTGGCAAACGCCGCTCGCTCACATGCGCCGGACGGCGACGGAAGACTTCGAGCTGGGCGGCAAGACCATCAAGAAGGGCGACAAGGTGGTCATGTGGTACGTCTCCGGCAACCGGGACGATGAGACGATCGCTGAACCAGAGCGCTTCATCATCGATCGTGAGCGACCCCGCCAGCACCTCTCATTTGGCTTCGGCATCCACCGCTGTGTCGGCAACCGCCTGGCCGAAATGCAGCTGCGTGTGGTCTGGGAGGAGATCCTCAAGCGCTTCGAGCGCATCGAAGTCGTGGATGAGCCGCGCCGCGTGCGTTCCAGCTTCGTGAAGGGCTACGAAACTCTGCCGGTGCGGATCGTCGCCTGAATGGACGGCGCCCTGACGCAAGGGCGCCCTTTTCCTTGCCTGCGAGAGGCGTAAGCTCCCTTCAAAGAACAAAGATTATCCAGGGAGGAAGCGCATGGCGGTCGATCTGGCCCCCCTCGATCAGGCTTTGGAGAGCGCGCATCTGCCGGCTCTGTCGGCGGCCCTGGTGCATCTGACCGGAGACCTGAACTGGCTGCGGCCAGAGTGGCGGCCGATGTACATGCCGCTGTCGCGCGGCGAGACCGGCGTCCCTGAAGCCGAACAGGCCAAGATGCGCGCGGCTGCGAAGATCGCGATTACCGACTATCTGACCGGCAAGCGGCCGATGGCGGCGATCCCGGGGCCCGAGGCCGTCCGCCAGATGATCAGCTTCGTCGCCGGCGCGGACATTCCCGATGGCTATGGCGAGTTCCTCACCGACGAGCTCGCGCTCGATGGCCATAGTTCCAAGGATCCGCAATGGTCCTCGCCCGAGCTCAAGGCCGCCGCGCGTCGCCTGAACGTGCTGGTCGTCGGGGCCGGTATGTCCGGCATTCTCACAGCCATCCGGTTGACCCAGGCCGGGGTGCCGTTCGAGATCGTCGACAAGAACGCCGATGTGGGCGGGACATGGCTGGAGAACACCTATCCGGGGTGTCGGGTCGATTCCTCCAATCACATGTATTCCTATAGCTTCGAGCCCAACCATTTCTGGCCTCAGCACTTTTCGACCCAACCCGTGCTGCTGGACTATTTCCGGGGTGTCGCCGCTCGCCATGATGTCAAGAAGCACGTCCGCTTCGAGACCACGGTCGAGGAAATGGTCTGGGACGAACCGCGCGCGGTCTGGAAAGTGCGGCTGAAGACCCCCGCAGGGATCGAGCATGTCGAGGCTAAGGCGGTGATCACCGCCGTCGGCCAGCTCAACCGGCCTCGCTATCCGGAGATCAAGGGACGCGAACGCTTCGCCGGTGCGGCTTTCCATTCCGCCGAATGGCGTCATGACGTCGATCTGACCGGCAAGCGGGTGGCGGTGATTGGTACGGGGGCCAGCGCCTTCCAGTTCGTGCCCGAGATCGCCGGCAAGGTCGCCAGCCTGACGGTGTTTCAGCGCACGCCGCCGTGGGGTTTCCCGGTGGCGCACTATCACGAGGATGTCCCGGCCGGGATGAACTGGCTGATGGAGCACGTGCCGTTCTACGACAAATGGTACCGCTTCTGGATGTTCTGGACGGTGACCGACGGGCTGCTGCCCATGGTCACCGCCGATCCGAACTGGACGGGCCCGGCGACGGCGGTCAGCGAGATGAACCTCGGGTTCCGCGAGATGATCGCGCAGGCGATCGCCGCCCAGGCGCCTGATCGGCCCGACCTGATCGCCAAGGTGATCCCGACCTATCCGGTTGGCGGCAAGCGATCCTTGCTCGACAATGGCGTGTGGATCGAGGCCCTGAAGCGCGACAATGTCGAACTGGTGACGGAGGGCATCTCCGAAATCACCCCGCAGGGCATCGTCACTGTCGATGGCGAAAGCCGCGAGTTCGACGTGATCATCTATGGCACCGGCTTCTACGCCTCGAAGTTCCTGTGGCCGATGAAGATCACCGGCCGCGACGGGGCCGACCTTCACGCCAGCTGGGATGGTGACGCCCGCGCCTATCTGGGGATGACCACGCCGGGCTTCCCAAACCTCTTCATGATCTACGGGCCGAACACCAACATCGTCGTCAACGGCTCGATCATCTTCTTTTCCGAATGCAGCGTCCGCTACATCCTCGGGTGCCTTAAACTGCTGGCTGAGACCGGGGCCGCGGCCATGGAGCCGAAGCGGGATGTCCATGACGCCTTCAACGCCAAGGTCGATGAGGGCAACAGCCTGATGGCTTGGGGCGCGCCGCAGGTGACGAGTTGGTACAAAAACGAAAAGGGCAGGGTGAGCCAGAACTGGCCCTTCGCCCTTGTGGACTATTGGCGCGCGACCTTGGCGCCGGACCCGAAGGATTTCGTGCTTACCAAGAGCGCCGAACTGGTCGGCTAGGGAAGGGACGACATGAGCGAGTTGCAAGGCGGCTGCGCCTGCGGATCGGTCCGTTACAAGATCACCCAACCGCCCATGGCGGTCGGCGTCTGCCATTGCCGACAGTGCCAGTACAGTTCCGGCGGCGGACCCAACTATGTCGCGCTGGCGCCGCGCGCAGCCTTCGAACTGACCAAGGGCTACCCCAAGGGGTTCAGGAGCCCAGGCGGCAGCGGCTCGGACGTCGAGCGGGTGTTCTGCCCCGAATGCGGGACGCCATTGTACTCTGATCCGATGGCCATGCCATTTGTCGCGGTCAAGGTCGGCAGCCTCGACGACCCGTCGGCGCTCTCGCCTGCCATGCATATTTGGACCGCCGAGGCGCCTGCGTGGCACCAGCTGACACCGGGTCTTCCAGCGTTCCCTCAAGGCCCGCCCGGCTAGCGATCGGCGCTCAACAGGCTATAGCTGGCCTCAGCATTCCACGAGGTCGACCATGTCCCTGAAGCTCAATGTCATCGTTTGCTCCACTCGCCCCGGCCGCGTCGGGATCTCGATTGGCCGGTGGTTCGAGACCTATGCGAAAGCGCATGGCGGGTTCGAGGTCGAACTGGTCGATCTCGCCGACTTCGATCTGCCCGTCTACGACGAGCCGCATCATCCGCGCCTGCGGAAGTATGAGCACGATCACACCAAGGCCTGGAGTGCGAGCGTCGAGAGCGCCGACGCTTTTGTCTTCGTGACCCCGGAATACAACTACGGCCCGCCGCCCTCGCTGGTGAATGCGCTGAACTATCTGGTTCACGAGTGGGGCGAGAAGGTCGCGGGCTTTGTCAGCTATGGCGGGGTGTCGGGCGGCCTCCGGGCCGTGCAGGTCGAGAAGCTGATGCTGACCAGCTTCAAAATCATGCCGCTGCCCGAGCAGGTGACCATTCCGATGTTCCCGCAACATCTGGACGCTGAGAAGACCTTCACGCCGAACGACCTGCACGAGACCTCGGCCAAGGCGATGCTGGACGAGTTGGTCCGCTGGGGCGGCGCGTTGAAGGCGATGCGCGCGGCCAGATAGCTTGCCGGCGGGCTGGCGCGTGCGGCGTTGCGGCGAGGGGAGTAGCTGATGGCCGGGGACTCACGCTTCGCGATCTACGCCGCCGCGGCTGGGAACCTCGCCATCGCGGCCAGCAAGTTCGCCGCCTTCTTCTTCACCGGCAGCTCCGCCATGCTGACGGAGGCGGTCCACTCGCTGGTCGACACCGGAAACCAGGGGCTGCTGCTGCTGGGGTTGCGCCGCGCGGCCAAGCCGCCGGACGAGGGCCACCCTTTTGGCCACGGCATGGAGCTCTACTTCTGGGGCTTCGTGGTCGCCCTGATGATCTTCGCCTTGGGCGGGGCATTCTCGATCTATGAGGGCTTCCTCAAGATCATGAACCCCGAGCCGCTGACCAAGCCGTGGATCAATTTCCTGGTGCTGGGCGTGGCTATCGGTTTCGAAAGCGCCTCATTCGCTGTGGCCTGGCGTGAGAGCCGCAGGCGAAATCCAGGCGCGCAGATGCTGTCCGCTGTGCGCAACAGCAAGGACCCAAGTCTGTTCGCCGTACTGCTGGAAGACTGCGCGGCGCTAATCGGTCTGGCCATGGCGCTGGTCGGCGTCGGTGCGGCGGTGGTGCTTGATCTGCCCTGGGCCGATGGCGCAGCTTCAGTCGGGATCGGCCTGCTGCTGGTGGCGGTCGCGGCCTTCATGGCCAATGAGACCCGCAGCCTCCTGACCGGCGAAGCCGCCTTGCCGAGCGTGGTGGCCGATATTCGCAGGATATTGTCGGCCGACACCAGGGTGGTCGAGGTGATCGAGGTGTTGAGCCTGCATTTGGGGCCGCAGGAAATCCTGGTCGGTGTAACCATCGATTTCGACGACGATCTGCCGGGCGTCGAGATAGAGCGCGCGGCTCAGGATCTCAGCGAGAAGCTGCGGTTGGAGCATCCCGAGATCACGAGACTGTTCCTGCGGCCTGGAGAGGCTGCGACAAGGACGTCTTGATTGCGCGGGGAGGGTGGCGCGAATGACGGGACTCGAACCCGCGACCTCCGGCGTGACAGGCCGGCGCTCTAACCAACTGAGCTACATCCGCAGACCGGCTGTTCGAACCCCGGTTGGACCGGAACTTGAACCGCTGAGAAGCGAAAGAAGAATGGCGCGAATGACGGGACTCGAACCCGCGACCTCCGGCGTGACAGGCCGGCGCTCTAACCAACTGAGCTACATCCGCGTGACGGCTACGTCGCCGCGAGGGGCGTCTGATATGACCCGACTTGAATCGTGTCAACGGCCATCTGCAAATCAGCGCGAGAGCGCCGTGCATAAGATTGGCATTTGCGTGGTGCGAGCTAAGTCCCGAGCAGCCGCCGGGTCGGCGTCAGTCATGCGGCGCACGCTCTTTCAGCGCTGATAGCGCCGCAGCCGCGCCGATGCCGGTTCCCGCCTGCGAAGGTGGGAAGTCGTGCATGCTCTCCATAAAGGCGGCGATCGGCTCCATCAGGAGCGGCAGGATCCAGGATTTCTCCTTCATCCACAGGAAGTGGCCGCCGGTCTCGGGGCTACGTTCGAAAGGGTCGGCCTTGATGTCGATGATCATGCCGCCAGGCAGCTTCTTTGCCGCCTCTAGCCACTTGTCCTTGATCGCCAGGTGGATCTTCCACTGATCGACTCGCAGGGCGGTGAGTTCGGTTTCGGCGAAGTAGAAGAACTCCCGACGCGCCGAAGCGCCTTTGGGCTGGGTCAGGAGGTCGAGTTGGTTGTAGCCGTCGAGGTGAACCTTGTAGTCGGTCCCTCCGACCGATTTGCCCTCGAGTAGGCTGTCCTTGACGTCTGGATCGCCCGCGGCCGCCAGCAAAGTCGGCGCCCAGTCCTCGCTGGTCATGAAGCCGTCCGTCCAGCTGTTCGCGGCGATCTTGCCCGGCCAGCGCACCAGCATGGGGACGCGGAAGCCGCCGTCCCAGGTTGTCCCCTTTTCGCCGCGGAAAGACGCTGACCCGGTCATCGGCCAGTGGGCCAGATTCGCGCCGTTGTCCGACGTGAGGAGAACGATGGTGTCTTCAGCCAGCCCTTCGGCGTCGATGGCGTCGAGCAGCTTGCCTACCAGCGCGTCCAACTGCAGCACCGCGTCGAAGTAGGGCGTGTGCCCGCTCTTGCCGAGCCATTCCTTCGCTACGTGGATCTGCTGATGCATCCGCGAGGGGCAGTACCAGAGGAAAAACGGAGTTCCGGCCGCTTTCTGCGCCTTCAAATACGCGATGGCGTCGTCGGTGAACTCGTCGTCAATCGTGCCCATCCGTTGGCTGTTCAGCGGGCCAAGGTCTTCGATCACCTGCTTGCCGACCCGGCCCCACCGTGGATCCTCGGTCGGATCGTCCTGATCGGCGGCGTGGCTGTGAATGATATTGCGGGGCCGGCCGGCGAAATCAGGGTTGGCAGGGAAGTCCGGCTGCTCGGGCATCTCCATCATGTTGAGGTGGTAGAGGAAGCCCTTGAACTCATCGAAGCCGTGGACCGTCGGCAGGAACTCGTTGCGGTCGCCCAGGTGGCTCTTGCCGAAGAGGGCGGTCGAATAGCCTCGGTCCTTCAGAAGCGCGGCCAGGGTGATGTCCTTGGCTTGCAAGCCGACCTTGCTGCCCGGTTGCCCTACCGAGGTAAGACCGGTGCGAATGGGGTATTGCCCGGTGAGGAATGCGGCGCGCCCGGCCGTGCAACTCGGCTGGGCGTAGTAGTCCGCAACGATCATGCCTTCGCTGGCTAGCCGGTCCATGTTCGGGGTCCTCACCGCCCCAACGCCTCGGTGGTAGGCGGAGAGATCCATGGGGGCCATGTCATCGATCATGATGGCCACGATGTTCGGACTGCGGGGGGCGGCGTTGGCCATCGCGAAGGTTCTCCCAGCTCAAAGGCGGCGCCTGGCGGGCGTGGATGCCGCCCGAGGACGCTCGGCTTCAGGCTAGGGTTTCACCGCGGCAGGCGGCACTAGGGGAATCCCGCGCGGTCCAGCGTGAACGACCTGAGCTGCCTCACGGGACGGTCGTTAATCGGCGACCTGTCAGGTTTGCGTAGGGGGCAAAACGACGTGAAAGACCGAAAATAGCGCCTATAGTTGAGAGTGATTATTACTAGCGTGTCTGGCGGCGGGAGAAGTTAATCACGGCGCAAATGGGTGTTTTCCAAGGCACGGAAAGGGCTTGAGCCTCACAGACGCGTCGAAATTTTCCGCCGATGCTATTTAAGTTCCGCTGCGATACCAACGGTCGCACCACGCCGTTTGAACCCTGCGCAATGGTGGTCTAGAAGGGCGCGCGACTCCTTCGAGGATTCCATGAACGCCTTTCTTTTGCAGTATCTGCCCATCGTGATCTTCCTGGGGATCGCGGCCGTTTTGGGTCTCGCCTTCCTCGTGGCGTCGGCGACGCTTGCGCCGTCGGCTCCCGATCCGGAAAAAATGTCGACCTATGAGTGCGGCTTCAACGCGTTCGATGACGCGCGGATGAAGTTCGACGTCAGGTTCTACCTGGTGTCGATCCTCTTCATCATCTTCGACCTTGAAGTGGCCTTCCTGTTCCCCTGGGCCGTGGCGCTGATGAAGCTGCCGCCGGAAGTGGCCCAGTTCGCCTTCTGGTCGATGATGTCCTTCCTGGGCATTCTGACCGTCGGCTTCATCTACGAGTGGAAGAAAGGCGCCCTGGAATGGGAGTGATCGTTCCCGCGGGTTCGGCCGGCCGTACGACGGTCGAAGGCTACGACCCCAAAGTCCACGACCCGTTCTTCGACGGCGTGTCGAGTGAACTGGCCGACAAGGGCTTCATCACCGCGGCCGCCGACGACCTGATCACCTGGGCGCGCACCGGCTCGCTCATGTGGATGACGTTTGGCCTGGCCTGCTGCGCCGTGGAAATGATGCAGGCTTCGATGCCGCGTTATGACCTGGAGCGTTACGGCTTCGCGCCGCGCGCCTCACCGCGTCAGTCGGACGTGATGATCGTCGCCGGCACGCTGTGCAACAAGATGGCCCCGGCCCTGCGCAAGGTCTACGACCAGATGCCGGAGCCGCGCTACGTCATCTCGATGGGCTCGTGCGCAAACGGCGGCGGCTACTACTATTTCAGCTACTCCGTCGTGCGTGGTTGCGACCGGATCGTTCCGGTCGACATCTATGTGCCCGGTTGCCCGCCTACGGCTGAGGCCCTGGTCTACGGCGTTCTGCAGCTGCAGAAGAAGATCCGCCGGACGGGGACGATCGAGCGATGAGCTGGCCCGTCACCGAGGACGCCCTGCAAGCGCTGGGCAACGAGATCGTCACCTCAGCGGCCGGCGCGGTCGCTGGCTACG
>JAESFP010000112.1_pt1 | contig 82442 bp, 71 predicted proteins | sample 9266181 | NCBI WGS metagenome assembly JAESFP01 (sample SAMN14502547, study PRJNA617102) | algae metagenome | isolation source: Pegethrix bostrychoides GSE-TBD4-15B and co-occurring heterotrophs from... | place: USA: Grand Staircase-escalante National Monument, Utah | collected 2006-08-15 | reverse complement strand
AACGTAATCATTCACAAAAGTCCGTAGATTGGCAGTTCACAACAGCAGATGCTCGGATTCGTCTCAAGCGTCTTTACCCACAAATTGAAAACTGACAGACCACTAGTCTAGATCTCGGCTGGATTTAGCCTGCGTCCGCCTCAGCGGGTGCCAAACAGCAGTTGGTCATTTTGGATCGCGACCAGCTTGAGCTGAGCGCCCGCAATATAGGCATCTTCAGCTGCAACTGCCTTGACTTCTAGTGAGTTGGCGCTCTGCTGCACCTGGGCAATAAAGTCCAGAATTACCTGCCGCTGGTTGCCCGCAATTGTCACCGTATCGTCCAGGATGCCAGCTTGACGACAGCGGAACTGAGCCGCCGCAATCAGCAGCAGAATCCGCTCGTTCAGCTTTTCTTCCTGCATGACACTGGGGTTGACGGTGGTAGCTGCAACCACTTCGCCCTGCTGAAACACGACTTCGTTAGGGGCAGCGGTGGCCACCACATCCACGCAGGCTTCGCCCGCTAGGACGCAGGGCTCACCCACGACATAGTTGCCAGCCGACATGACGCGCACCACATAGTCTTGGCCGCTAGTGATTTGGCTCGCCAGCTGCTCAACTTGGCTGGTCGTAATCCGGATCACCTGCTGATCGCTGCGGCTTGTGCCGGGTTTGATGATCTGGGCGACGAGCTGATTGGCGCGCTGCAAAAGCTGAGAAATGGCCTGCGGAGCCGCATCCGGGCGCTCGACCCGCAGCACTCCCCAGGCCAGCGTCTGATTGCGAAACAGCGTCACGTTGCCTCGGCGCAGATCTTCGTATTCGCGCTCTAGGCTGACTTTTTGCTGATCGAGAAAGGCAATTTGGGTTTCGAGGTCTTTGAGCTGGGCTTCGCGGTTGCGGATTGCCAGATCGCGCTGGGCAATCTCTTGATCGCGCTGGGCAATTTGACCTCGTACCTCGTTACGCTGCTGGATCAAGGTCTGTCGGTCGCTCTGGAGCGCCTGAATTTCGGAGCGGAGTCTAGCCGCCTGCCCCGATACCGAAGCTAACAGCTGCTGCGCCTGCTGAAACTGAGTCTGGCTGGCGTTGAGGCGCTGTTCGGTAGATTTCAGCTGCGCCTGGGTTTGGGCCTGCTCTGTCACGGCTTCACGCAGCGACCGATTGGTTTGCTCCAGGCGACGCTGAGCCGTATTTTGCTGCTTGCGGGCAGATTGCAGCCGAGTCTCAACCTGCTCTTTCTTGGCTGCCGTTTCTCGCAGCTCACTGCGCGCCTCTTCGAGATTGTCTTGAATCCGATTGAGTTCAAACACGCCTGTCCGCAGCTGATCGCTGACCGCAAACAGCAGGCCAAACGTCGAGGCCGAAATCACAATGCCAGTCATAATCGTAATCAGGGTCGCAGTCTGGCGAGGGCGCAGATTAAATAGGCTAAGCCGCGCTTTGCCCACGCGCGTGCCCAGGCGATCACCCACAGTCGCAATCACCCCACCCAACACCAAAGCTGCCACAATCAAGACCAAACCTGTGGTCATCGCATTTGAGAACCGATTCACATCCAGCGTACAGTATCGTAAACGAGAGGATGGCATCAAAGCCGCCTGTTTCAGATTTTGATCCTGGTTTTGATCCTGGTTTTGATCTAGGCTCTCCCAATCTGCAAGACCCTAAGTACGCAACCTCAAGCGACGCAACATGAAGCTACTCTGCATCAGCAACGGGCATGGCGAAGATGCAATTGCGCTGCGGATTTTGCAGGCGCTCCAGCAGCAGTCGCAGCCGCCAGAGATCGCTGCCCTGCCGATTGTGGGGGAAGGTCAGCTCTACCGCCAGCACGGCATCCCAATTTTCGGGCCAGTCCAGGCCATGCCGTCGGGCGGATTTGTCTATATGGACGGGCGGGAACTGGTTCGCGATCTGCGCGGCGGGCTGCTGACGCTGACGCTGGCTCAGCTCAAAGCTGTGAAACAGTGGCGCGCCAAGTCCCAGCCTGGAGATCTGCTGCTGGCGGTGGGCGATATTGTGCCGCTGCTCTACGCCTGGTACAGCGGCGCTGACTATGCGTTTGTCGGTACTGCCAAATCCGACTACTATCTGCGGGACGAGCAGGGCTGGCTGCCCCGTCACTCCTGGCTAGAGCGCTTAGAAAACTGGTCAGGCTCGGTCTATCTGCCCTGGGAACGCTGGCTGATGGGACGGCCACACTGCAAGGCGATCTTCCCCAGAGATCGCCTCACGGCAATGGGGCTGAGGCGGCGGCAGCTCCCGGCTTTTGATTTGGGCAACCCGATGATGGATGGCCTAGAGGCAACTGGCATCAGCTGGACGGCAGATTTGCCCAGTCTGGAGGATCTGCCGCAGCTTACCCTGCTGCTGCTGCCCGGATCAAGGCCACCCGAAGCCTATGAAAACTGGCAGATCTTGCTGCAAGCTGTCTCAACGCTGATCGCAATCTTGGGCAATCGCTATCGGCTGCTGTTTTTGGCGGCAGTTGCCCCGCAGCTCCAGCGTCAGCCGCTCCAGCAGGAGTTGACCGCTCGCGGCTGGCGGCTAGTTGATGGGAGTGAACAGCTAGATCAGAAATTTGAGCAATACCGCGGCGGGCTGGTTTTGACCTCGGCGTTCAATGACTGTCTACAGCAGGCGGATCTGGCGTTGGGGATGGCGGGTACAGCCACCGAGCAGTTTGTTGGCCTGGGTAAGCCTGTTTTTAGCTTTGCGGGAGCAGGCCCGCAGTTCACGCCGCGCTTTGCTGAAGCTCAGACTCGACTGCTGGGAGCCAGCGTCACGCTAACTGAGCCAGCCGATCTGGTCAAAGCCATCGAGCTACTGCTGCATGACCCAGATCGGCTGCAAATCATCCAGGCTAATGGCAAACAACGCATGGGTAGTCCCGGCGCGGCGGCTAGGATCGCCGCCTGTCTAATGCAGCTCGATGCAGCGGTCAATCTGATCTGAGATCCAACTCATCTGAGATCTGAATAAACCCTCAGAGTTCCCTCATAGCGACGGAACTTAGTGATGGAACTTGGCGACAGAACTCATAGGTCTCATGGCCTCTATCCAACCTGCGCTCACTCAATTTATAATGTGAAATGACTGTAAAGTGTGACCTGTTATAGTGCAGTGAAAAATAACTTTAGGTCAAGAAAATTTCTTGAGCTTGACAGTTCGCGAAGTTGAGGGGCGGATTCAAATATTTAGGGCTATCTACGGCGGACATCTAAACAGGGATGCCTACTGAACTTCAGTCACTTACAGGCAGATATTGTGAAAAACGAAGAGCTAATTGCCCTATATCAACAGGGTGAGCGAAATTTCAGAAAGCAGAATCTGAGCGGTCAATCGTTCGTCGGCCAAGATCTATCCGGAATTGATCTCAGTGGTGCTGACTTACGCAGCGCCAATTTCACAAACGCCCTCCTTCAGGGCGCTAACTTTACTGGCATTCGAGCTGGATTGCAGCGGCGCAAGCAGATCTTACTGCTGCTCTTGCTAGGCATGATTACCCTACTGCTGGGCACGGCAGCGGGTTTGGTTAGCACCTTACTCAACCTGGAACTCCGCAGCTTCACGACAAACTTTGAAGAAGTGACGGCAGGCTGGGCTGTTCTATTCATTTTGCTAGTCTTTGCGCTGGTTTCTGTTTTGGAAGGCGTGATTGCCGGGTTTAGCGTTTTTGCGCTGGCCTTTGGAGTTGCCGTGGCGCTGGCCGTCATTGGTCCAATTTTCTCGACGCTAATTAACCCGATTGCCTTTGCTGCTGCCGGAGCAATTGGACTCGCTATTACGATTGTCTCGTCAGTCTCGGCTTTCACCATCTTTACTACAGTTGCCGCGATGGCTGCTCTCCGAGCTTTTGACCTGCGAATCGTCCTGGCGGTCCCCGTTATCTATACGCTGGTGTTCGCCTATATTGTCTCAATTACCGAGATTGTGACTTCGATGGTGATGGTGGTGCCTGCGGTAATGTTGCTGGGCGGCTATGTGGGCTGGCAGGCGCTTCAGGGCAACCCCAAGCATCGTCTGATGCGGCGCTTGGCTCGCTCGCTCGTCATTCGCTGGGGCACAAGCTTCCGAGGCGCAGATCTAACAGAGGCCAATTTTTCGCACAGCGACCTTAAAAACGTTGACTTCGACGAGGCCAATCTGGCTAGAGTCTGCTGGACAGGAACCGAGTCGAATCAGACTACGCTCTCGGTGCCGTCTAGCTCGTGAGGCTCACCCCAACCTAGTCCTGATACAGCTTGAGCACGGATGGCTCCGTCTGGATCGGCAGCGCCTCTAGCGTATCAGTCTGAGCGCAGTACTTCAGGTCGTCGTGACAGTCGAGCCGCAGCAGCCGCTGACCATGCGAGGCATGTTGCAGTAATCCCAGCAGGTTGGTCTGCCACTGGCTGTAGAGGGCGACAGCGCTAAACACCTCGTCATTGCCGGCGAGTTCAGCCAGCGATGCACTCGGTAGCTCGCTGAGCTGATGCACAATTGCCCCCGCGCAGACGGTATCTTCAAGCGAAAAGCTGCCCTCCCAGCCTGACCCTACAATCCAGACGGTTTCGGGCTGGTGCTGGTGCAGATAGCTGACAACTGCGGCTCGATTCACGAGCGCTGCCGTCAGGACGGTTTCGGCATTCTGGATGCGGGAGAGGCAGCGCGTTCCGTTGGTGGTGCTAATAAACAATCGGCGGTTCTGGACAACGTCCGGCAGGCAGTCGAGCGGTGAATTGCCTAGGTCGCAGCCTGCAACCTTTGCGCCACCGCGCTCTCCGGCTCGCAGACGCTTGTCAGCAGGCCAGTCCTCGCTCACCTGCATCAGCTCGTCCATGCTGCTGAACACCTGCACCGCTTCGGCTCCAGCAGCCAGCACGGTGGCCATTGTCGTCGTGGCGCGCAGCACGTCAACCGCGATGGCGCAGTTTGGCAGACTGTCAGATGGCGTGAGTTCGGGCGTATGAAAAACAGATATTTTCACAGGTTTATAGTTGCGTTAAAGCAGGGGATAGTACGGTCAGGTCCAAGAGCCAGGGAAGCACTGGCTTTTCCCCGTCATTCGCAACCTAACTTAATGCATTCTATCGGCTAATTCAGCCGAATTTGGCACAGAGCCTTGATTGATTGCAGTGGGTTTTCTCTATGGCTTCTAGCGACTGCCGCTAGTCAAATTAGCGCTCGATGACCATCCAGGCGCGCAAAATCTCAGCGACCGTCCAGGCTTGAGCAATGCAGCCTTTGGGCATCATCGGCGCGTCGCCGTCAAAAATTTCGCTAGCGCTGCCCAAGCCATGCGCCAGCAGATGATCGGCCATGGGTTCCAAAAGCTGCCTTGCCTGTACCAGATCACCATAAACGCGCAGATGTGCCAACACATAAGGCCCCAGCAGCCAGCCCCAGACCGTGCCCTGATGATAAGCTCCGTCGCGCTGGCGCAGATCGCCGCCATAGTGCCCCTGATAGCTGGGATCGTGAGTCGCCAGAGAGCGGAGTCCATAGGAAGTCAAGAGCGCTCTGCCGCAGGTTTCGACGACGCTGCGCTGCTGAGCAGGGTTGAGCGGGCTTTCGGGCAGCGAGACGGCAAAAATCTGATTAGGGCGCAAGCTAGCATCGTTGCCAGTTGGCGCATCCAGCACGTCATAGCAGTAGCCCAGATCCGGGTTCCAGAACCGCACAAACCGCGCCAGCGTCCGGTCGGCAATCGCCTCATATTCCTGGTGCGGCTTGCCTAGCATCCGGGCAAATCTCGCCATCGTCCGCAGCGCGTTGTACCAGAGCGCGTTGATCTCGACGGCTTTGCCAGTCCGGGGCGTGACAACCCAGTCGCCTACCTTAGCATCCATCCAGGTGAGCTGAAGACCTGCTTCGCCCGCATAAAGCAAGCCATCGGCTGGATCGAGGTGAATGTTGTAGCGCGTGCCCCGGCAGTGCCAGTCGATGATTTCGGCCAGAATTGGGTAAAGCTCGCCCAGCAGGTCGTCGTCTTGGGTAGCCTTGTAGTAATGCTGGATCGCCTCAAAGTACCAGAGCGTTGCGTCAACGGTGTTGTATTCAGGCACTTCGCCCGCGTCGGGAAAGCGGTTGGGCAACATGCCTTGATCAACATATTGGGCAAAGGTTCGCAGAATCAAGCGGGCAATCTCGGAGCGTCCGGTCGAAAGCGTCAGACCAGGCAGGCTGATCATGGTGTCACGTCCCCAGTCGCTAAACCAGGGGTAGCCCGCAATAATCGTCTTGCCTACTAAGATATCTTCTGCTTCAGCGTTCGGGTCAGGGACTGATTCAGGTTCAGGTTGCGCTAGCTCAGGCTCAGCCACTAATTTCGCTAAGTTCACCCTGCGGTTGACGATAAACTGATCCGCAGCCAGCACCAGCTGATTTAGCCAGGGAGCTGGCTCTTTGCTACCCAGCGGCTGGTTGGTGCGCCAGAGATTCAGCAGCTTTTGCTCGTAGAGATGCCGCTGCTTGAGCGTTAGCTCGCCGTCTAGCTCTGGGGCTGGCTCTGTGCTCGCGACCACCGTCAGTGATTCGCCAGGGTGCAGCGTCAGGTGAAAGGTGGCCACATGCAGATGATCCTCGCGGTCGGGTAGCCCCCGGCGACGCTCCGTAGCCAGATCAAACTGATAGTACCAGTCGTGCAGCGTCAGCACTTCGGCGCGATCGCTGAGTAAATAGAGCGGCGTGGCTTCAGCAGTTGCCAGCACCTTGATGCCTGATGCGACCCGCTCGACTCCCATCTGCCAGCCCCAGCTGCGAATGCCGCCATGATGGTCGCGGTAGTTGACCAATGCTTTTAGCAATAGCGCCACAGGCTGACTGGCTCGCAGCAGATGATACTGCACATAGGTTGTGTTCGCGCCCTGCTGCATCCAAATCCGCTTTTCCAGCAGCGCATCCGCACAGGCAAAGCGCCAGGTGGGTACGGTTCCTTCCAGGCTAAATCGCTCAATCTGTCGATAGCCCTGCGGTTCAATCTGCCCGCCTGCCCAACGGTTGCTGCTGAGCGCATAGACCTGCTGGTCGTAGTGCAGAATTTCTTCGAGCTTGGTCAGCATCAGGGTGCGACCCAGCGGCGGCTGCAAGGCAGCAATCAGCAGGCCGTGATAGCGTCGGGTTAAAGCGCCCGCCACGGTGCCAGATGCGTAGCCGCCAATGCCGTTGGTGATCAGCCATTCACGCGCTGCGGCAATCTCAAACTCCCCGCAAATTTCCCTGCCGAATCCAATGCTCATGAAAAATCAGCAGCGCTACGCTATTAGAATACCGTGATGCCTAACATGCCTAACATATCGGATATTTGGGCTGCAAGGCTTAGATCAGCCTGAGGCTGGGCTGAAAGTTCACTCATGACTAGTTACTCATTACTAGCCTGACAGACTTAGGGACTACCGTATGAATTACCTCGTTGAATTACCTATCGACATAGTGCGTTCGCCCTAGGCTGATCCTGCCCTGACTAGCCGCCAGAGCAATCGATCATCTACCATCAATAAGGGCATTAACCAGAACATTAACCGGGCGACAGCTCGGCCATTTATCGCAGAGGTAGGTCATGCAGTTTATTGACCAGGCAAAAATTGAGGTCAAAGCGGGCAACGGCGGCGACGGCATGGTCTCCTTTCGGCGCGAGAAGTATGTGCCTGCGGGTGGGCCATCCGGCGGCAACGGCGGCTATGGTGGCTCGGTGCTGCTCGTCGCGGTCGAAAACCTGCAAACCCTGCTGGACTTTCGCTATCTGCGGATCTTTAAGGCAGAAGACGGCAAAAAGGGCGGCACGAAAAATATGACGGGTGCATCAGGCGATGACCTGCGCGTGGAAGTACCCTGTGGCACGATGATTTATGATGCCGAGACCGGCGAGATTCTAGGCGACTTAACCCAAAACGGTCAGGAGATCTGCATTGCTCAGGGTGGCAAAGGTGGCTTGGGCAATCGCCATTTTCTCAGTAACAACAATCGTGCCCCTGAACGCGCCCTGCCGGGACTGCCCGGTGAGGAACGCACCATTCGGCTAGAGCTGAAGCTGCTGGCCGAGGTAGGGATTATTGGTCTGCCCAATGCGGGCAAATCGACTTTGATTTCAGCCCTCTCGGCGGCTCGCCCCAAAGTGGCCGACTATCCCTTCACGACGTTGGTGCCTAATCTGGGGGTCGTGCGAAAGCCCAGCGGCGATGGCACGGTGTTTGCCGATATTCCCGGCCTGATTGAGGGCGCGCATCAGGGCACTGGATTGGGGCACGACTTTCTGCGCCATATTGAGCGGACGCGGCTGCTGCTGCACTTAGTAGACGTAACCCAGCCTGATCCAATTGCCGCCTATCAAACGATTCAGGCAGAACTGCAAGCCTATGGACGCGGTTTGGCCGATCGTCCCCAGATTTTGGCGCTGAACAAAACGGACGCTTTACCTGCCGACAGCGAACTGCCGCAGGATTTAGCTGGTCAGCTGGCGCAGCTGACCACTGCCCCAATCTTCGTGGTTTCGGCAGTGGCTCAGACTGGACTCGCACCCATGCTGCAAGAGGTGTGGCGACAGCTCGAAATCGCCAAGAATGTCGCAGAGAACGTCATAGAGAATGAATCTATTGACGCTGCCAAGAGCGCCGCCAAATATCCTGTCGCTGAGGATCTAGAGGAAATTGCGGCTGCGAGCGCTACGGCCGAACTGGTCTAGCACAGCTGCCGCTAGAGCCTTAAGCTGCCATGGCCTTCACAGGCCCTATGACTCATCCCAAGACTCCACAGCCAGCAAATCACCAATGGGGTCTTGCATTGAGAATTCAAACTCCTCTAGCTCTCTTTTCCAATGCTGCCATTCCTCGCCATAAAGCAAGGCGATTTTCCAAATGCTGTCCGTGGGTTTGACGGCCTTGGACTGTACCAGGGAGCGCACCTGGCGCTGAAATTTTTCCATGGGATGAGCAACCGGGGTCGCAAAACCTTCAGTCATATTGATCACTAATTTTTCAAATGCTAAGTGGAGAACAGATTAGCTGGCAGAGCGCATCACCGATTAATTTCCGGATCGGTTAGTTTCCGGTCAGTTTCCAGTCAATTTGAAGCTTTGACTACGCTCATCTCAGATCCAACTGCCAGTATTCTATGTTAGCACAGTCGATTTCCAACCTCTCCAAAGGCTAATTTCTGACAGATTCTATTATATTTTCTAATAACCTGCCGACATCCTAGCCTCCTCTGCTTATTCTCCAAGATTGGCTTCAAAATTGGCTTTAGCGTCCTAAATCATGCATCGCATGAATAATGTCCACATACTGCTGGGTGACGGCTTCTAGCTGCAGGCGGTCGGAATTAGGCGGCGGTGGTATGGGTGCCCCGATTCGCACCGTAATTGGCACAGGCTGAGGCAGCTTGCGGCCTTTAGTCACAATGAACTCGGTGCCCCAGAGGCTGACTGGCAGCAGTGGCGACTGAGATTTGGCGGCTAGCAGGGCTGCGCCCAATTTTGGGATGGAAATGCGGCCATCGGAACTGCGCGTCCCCTGCGGGAAGACACCAACCGCCCAGCCCGCCTCAAGCTGAGCCAGCGCCGCCCGAATCGCGCTGCGGTCTGCTGAGCCGCGCTTCACCGGATAAGCTCCGTAGAGCCGAATCGCGTGACTCAGTACAGGTACCTGAAACAGCTCCTCTTTAGCCATGTAGGACACCGGACGCCGGACGCAGCTAGAGAGAATTGGCGGATCAAAGTCGCTGGCGTGATTGGCCACCACAATGAGCCGTCCGCGAGCGGGCACATGCTCAGCTCCATAGATCTGCCCCCGAAAGTAGCTGTGTAGCAGCGGACTCACAACTGTCCATTTGAACAGGTGATAGAGCGCCAAGCTTAGGGCGGGTTCGCGTTCACGCATAGGGAATGCCACAGCCTAGTGGTTCAGCTCAATAGTTTGTTTGACAGGTCGGTTCACAGCTTGCTTGTCTAATTGCTTGTCTAAGCGTTTGCTTAATAATTCGTAAAAATACGGATGCAGTTGGTTTAATCTGACTTGCTGAGTCCGTGCAACTACGCTTCATCCAATAGCGTACCAAAGGCTACGATGCAGAGCGAACTTCATCGAAACGTCAAGGAAGTTAGGCGGAACTGATGAGCAGGCTTGGAATAGTGAGAAAGAACTGGCAGCTTCGTAACCCCGTGACTTGTCTAAAAGATCAAGCCTCATCAAGTCTGGCGCTGGCTCACAGTCGCGTCAGTCAGCTCAAACTGGTGCGAACCGCCCCAGGCCGATCCTATGACTATATCGACGAGCTAAGCCGCGAACGCTCGCACAGCTTTGCCTTCCGGCTAGATCAAACCCGTAAGGTTTCAATTGATCTAGCTAACGAGCGCGATCCGGGGCTGTTTGGAGAGCTGCTGCGATCTCGGAACATTGAGGTGACGCTCTGGAGTGAATCTGGCCAGAAGCAGGCGCTGTTTTCAGTTGCGCCGGGAGATCGCGACCGCGAAACCGTGACGCTTGCATCCGGTCGCTACCTGCTGGAATTGAAGACGCATACGCATCAAAAAATCGACTACGCGCTGAAGCTGATGCCGATGAAATGGCTGCTGCTGGGCTATTTTGCCAGCTAGTTCGCAGGCTGGCCGATCGAGCGGCTTTGCTGCGTTTGTAGCGAATTGCTAAAATCAATTGCTCCAACTGCCAATTCTTGTCAGGCTCAGATCGCAGTAGTTTACCCAGATGGATTCGGGTATAGATTTGGGCATAGATTTGGGAGCAGTTTCATGAACTTTTCGGTAATTAAATTTTCCTCAGAAGATTGCGGACTCTGCCACAAGATGGCGTTCTACGATCAAAAAGTGGCTGAAGAGCTGGGGCTTAAATTTGTAGATGTCAAAATGCAGGATACCGCCACCTACCGCAAGTACCGCAAAATCCTGCTGGCGCAGTACCCAGATAAAGCCGAAATGGGTTGGCCAACCTATCTGATCTGCAAAAATCCCGAAGGTGAGTTTGAAGTGATTGGCGAAGTAAAAGGCGCACATCCCAAAGCCGAGTTTCGCAGCCGGCTTCAGAAATATCTGGCCTAGCGGTTCTCGCCAGATTGACCGAGCAGATTTTTATGCAGATTTTTATAGGGGGAGCCTATCCGCAAAGAGGGGCGCTTGATTCGCCCCTGGGAGTTGATGCGATTGGAGAGACCGCTAACCTGCAGCCTGTGCTGGTTTTTGGGGCGAAACTGCGCTTCTGGTGCGGGTTTTAGCCTCTAGCGCCGGATCCACTAAGGCAAACTCAATATGGTTGAGCAGCGTGGTCACAAAGGCAAACAGCAAAAACGGCAGCGACAGCACCAAAATCAGCCCGACAGTAGCCAGCGCATAGATCGGGCGGCTGGCCCCCATCAGTCCCAAAGCTGCGGCTAGACTGATGAATAGCACAACCAGCCAGACAATAATCTGACCATAAATATCTCCAAACGTCAGCGTACAGACGACACGATATTTTCTTAAATCCATTGCCTTCCCCCTATAAAATTGCTTAATACTAACGTTTTACAGTAAGTCACAGACTAGGGCATAGGGGAGGAGTCTAAACCTTTGTGACAGTTTGCAACAGTTCTTTACACTTCTATGCCTGATCAATACCTGCTGTTTCACAAGCCTTATAACGTGCTGTCGCAGTTTGGCCAGCAGGCTGACAGTCCGGCTCGCAGCCTCAAAGACTTTATTGATGTACCAGAGGTCTATCCGGTTGGCCGCCTAGATCGCGACAGCGAGGGACTGCTACTGCTCACCAACAACGGTCGGCTCCAGCATCGGCTCAGCGATCCGAAATTTCGGCATCCGCGCACGTACTGGGTGCAGGTAGAACAGATGCCGACTGCCGTCGCGCTCCAGCAGCTCCGCGAGGGTGTGGTGATTCAAACCTATCGCAGTCGTCCGGCTGAGGTAAAGCGGCTGGACGAACCTGATCTGCCGCCTCGCGATCCGCCGATTCGCTACCGCAAGCAGATTCCAACCGCCTGGATAGAGCTGACGCTGAGGGAGGGCAAAAACCGTCAGGTGCGGCGGATGACGGCTGCTGTTGGCTTCCCAACGCTAAGGCTGGTGCGGGTGGCGATTGGTACCCTGAGGCTGGGGCAGCTACGTCCCGGAGACTGGCGCGACTTGACTGCTGCTGAACTGAAAATGCTGGTTGAGAACATGCGTTAAAATCACAGACCGAAGTCAGGCTACTTTTTAGGGTTCCAGGGCATTTGATCCAGCCGGGTTTTGCGAGAGAAGGCAACCGAGAAGTTGCAGTCTACAAAGCCCCAGATGTCTTTTTTGGAGCCTTCAACAATGTTGGTAATTTGCAGCGGTAAGCGCAGCGAGAACCGGAGTGGCTCCTTGCCTGCTAGAAAGTCACCATACAGATTTTTCAGCTTTTGAATCCGCTCAGCGTCCGCTTTGTCTTTGGGTTTGGCGGCCTGATCTTGAGCCAGCTTTTGGATATCCACAACTGGTCTAGTCGCTGAGAGTCGCCCGGTTTCGGCATTTGCTTCCAGCAGATCTTCGGCAGTTAGCACTACGCTGAGGCTGCGCTTAGGCGAAATGCTGCTGCTGGCCTGAACCTGAGACTGGTCGCCTTTCTGCATCCCGTCAATGACGCGCACCAAGCGTCGGTCGCCACCCTGAAAGTTACGAAGCGACCCCCGCTCCCAGTCCACCGTAATGGTAGCAGTGCTGGACTTATTGCTGACTGTGGTCGGCAGCTGAGTGGGCTGCTTGTCAAACGCATAGGAGCCGTCCACTTTAAATTTGACATCCACAAAGTCTTTCAGCGCCTCATAGTCGTAGAGATTGCCCTCATGCTTGATCACGGTGCTGCGGACAATCGGAATCGACTCCCAGGCTTGCAGGAGCACGTAGTAAATGCTGATCAAATAGACCGCCAAAATCACGAGATCGGTTTGGTTCATCAGCCGGAGCGCCAGTAGATCGTGGCCCATGAGTTATGGCCCAATTTTAAGGTAGTCCGCAGGATCATCGGTGGGGCGCTATTCGACGCTATTCGATATTTATTAACCTGTAATGCCTAAAGAATGATTGCAGAGAAATGCATTCAAGATAACTTAATGATCTCACTAAATTAGTGATCCCACTCATCAGGCGCACTCATCAGGCAATCTCGCTATGGCATCCTCCCCACTTGAGTATCCATCGGCGGTGCAATGGCATCAGCGATCGACCGTCGAGACGGCAGAAGATCTGAAAACAGACTTAGAAGCAGGATTATCAGAGGCAGAAGCCTCTCAACGTCAGGAGTGCTATGGGTTTAATGAATTAACGGGGAAAGCGGGGAAAAGCCTCATTGTGCGTTTCCTGATGGAATTCAACCAGCCCTTAATTTATATTCTGTTGATTGCTGGCATTGTGACGCTGCTGCTACGGGACTGGGTGGATGCAGGGGTGATTCTGGGCGTGATGTTGATCAACGCCACGATCGGCTTTATCCAAGCATCGAAAGCCGAAAATGCGATCGCGGCTCTTGCTAAATCTGTCACGACAGAGGCCACCCTGATTCGAGAAGGGCAAAAGGTACAGCTCAACGCCCGCAAACTGGTTCCTGGCGATCTGGTCTTACTGACAGCCGGTGACAAAGTGCCTGCGGATCTGAGGTTAGTGACGGTGCGTGACTTACAGGTGAGTGAATCGGCATTGACCGGGGAATCGGTGCCCGTCCAAAAAGCCATGCAACCCCTAGCCGCTGAAACAGTTTTAGCCGATCGCCACAACATGGCGTATGCCGGTAGTTTGGTCACATTGGGGCAGGCAAAAGGACTAGTGGTGGCGATCGCCAACCAGACCGAAACCGGGCGCATTTCCCAACTGATGGCGCAAAGCTCTGGTCTGGAAACTCCCCTGACGCGCAAGATTGAGCAATTCAGTAAGAGCCTGCTGTACGTCATTCTGGGGCTGGCAGCCTTCATGTTTGCGGTGGTGATGGGCAAAGGTGGAACCTGGACAGATGGGTTTAAGGCAGCCGTTGCCCTGGCCGTGAGTGCCATTCCTGAAGGACTCCCCGCTGTGGTGACAGTGACATTAGCGCTGGGTGTGGGACGAATGGCACAGCGCCATGCCATTATCCGCAAACTGCCCGCTGTCGAAACCCTTGGGAGTACGACAGTCATTTGTTCCGATAAAACTGGCACGCTCACTGAAAATCAGATGACTGTCCAGGCTATTTATGCGGGAGAAAAAACTTACCCTGTGAGTGGGGTAGGCTATGATGCGGCAGGCTCGATTTCACAAGAGGATCAGCCTATAGAAGTCGGTCAATTCCCTGCGTTGCAGGAATGCTTACAGTGTGGGCTATTGTGCAATGACTCTCACCTTCAAGCACAAGACGGGCAAGAAAAAGATGGGCAAGTATCGGTAGCAGGCGATCCCACTGAAGGAGCATTAATTGTCTCGGCACAAAAAGCAGGGTTAACGCGGCAAGCCCTAGAGCAAGAACAACCACGACTCGATACGATTCCCTTTGAGTCGCAATTTCAATACATGGCAACTTTGCATCAGCAAAGAGAACCAGCCAATCGCCACAGAATTTACGTCAAGGGTTCGGCGGAAGCCCTTTTGCAGCGATGCCATCATCAACTTGATGCCAAGGGTCAACCCATAGATTTAAACTCAGCGCAAATTGAGGAAGCTGTGGCTCAGATGGCATCCCAAGGTCTACGAGTGCTTGCCTTTGCGAAAAAGGATATTTCTGCCCAACAACAGGGGATCGACCACAAAGATCTTGAAAACGATCTGGTCTTTTTGGGACTTCAAGGGATGATCGACCCCCCTAGAACCAAAGCGATCGCCGCCGTGCAGGTCTGTCAGTCTGCGGGGATTCAAGTCAGAATGATTACAGGCGACCACGCCCTCACTGCCGCTGCAATCGCCCGTCAGATCGGACTGAGCCAAGATCGCGATCCCGTCGTGTTTGAGGGCAGGAAAATAGCAGAAATGGACGATCGAGAATTGGCAAATGCTGTCGAACTCAGTAATGTGTTTGCGCGGGTTGCACCCGAACAAAAACTACGACTGGTGGAAGCGTTGCAGTCTAAGGGTGAGATTGTGGCGATGACTGGAGATGGGGTCAATGATGCCCCCGCCTTAAAACAGGCAGATATCGGCATTGCGATGGGGATTACTGGTACGGAAGTTGCCAAAGAGGCGGCGGATATGGTGTTGACCGATGATAATTTTACTTCGATCGAAGCCGCTGTCGAAGAAGGACGTACCGTATATAGCAACCTGCTCAAGACAATTGGGTTTATCCTCCCTGTCAATGGCGGCGAAGCGATGACCCTCGTAGTCGGCATCTTCGCGGGTATCACCCTGCCCATTTTGCCCGTGCAGATACTCTGGGTCAATATGGTGAGTTCCGTCGCTCTCAGCGCCACGCTCGCGTTTGAGCCAAAATCAGCCGATACCATGCAGCGTTCGCCCCGCTGCCCCAATGAACCCCTGTTGACCCAACCATTGCTGTGGCGCATCCTAATTATTTCCACCTTTAATCTGATTGCGGTTCTTGGCATTTTTGAATGGGCTTCGCAAACCACAGGCAATGTTGACTTGGCTCGAACCATGGCAGTTCATACCCTAGTTGCCGCAGAAACCTTTTACTTGCTGAGTATTAGTCAATGTATTCCATCCCTATTTGCCTATTTCCAAGACCGCACTCGCGTCATTGCCTATATTCCGGTCATCGGTGTGGTTTGCGTCTTGATCTTGCAAATGTTCTTTAGCCAGTTAGCAATCATCAACCCGCTGTTTGACACTCAACCGCTCAGTCTAATTCAGGCATTCATTTGCATCAGTGCGGGGATTCCAATTATTTTGCCTGCTTTATTGCTAAAACGATTTGCTCCTCTCGCCTAAGGTTAATTCTCGTGCAGCTTAGTTACATTTCTAAATTAGAGCCTTAAATTAGAGCCTTAAATTGGAGCTGCGACCAGGTGAAATTCTTGCAGGGCAGGCAGGAAGTTGGCGTTTTCGTGCTGGGAGCGGCTGAGCTTGATTAGCGCAAACCGCTGGATTGGCAATAGATGCTGCCACTGAATCAAGGATAGGGTTTGACCCACAGCGGCTGCGGCAGTTGCGACGCTCTCGGGGATCTGGCTGGCATCCATCCAGGCGGGCTGAGCTTCAACCGGCAAATCGCTGGGCAGGTTGCCTGTTTGCTGCTGCACCCAGTCGCGGAGCTGAGTGCGGTAGGCGGCAGCTTCTAGCGCGGTGGCGCAGGGTGTTTCGACTAGCTGCTGGCGCTGAGTCTGGCTGAGCTGATTCCAGTGGAAGAGCTTGAGCTTAACCCCGCAAGTATCGAGCTTGTAGCGCACAATCATGGGAATGCAGCGCAGCGATTCGGTAAAGTCGGCCTCAAATTCAAAGAAATTGGTTTGAGAGAGGTCGGTCATAGCGGCAGCTCAATCTTCGCTTCTGAACTTGGCTGGAAGGCTGTCTGGAAAGCTGTTTGGGACGGTGGAAGCCTTAGGCATCAGATGCGACAGCACCTCACCACCGTTTGATGCAGGCTCCAGTGATGTAGAGTCCAACTGGCTGGCAGTCACGCTGAGGCTGGGCTGGTGTAGCCGAATTAGCTGAGCCAGCGTTTTTTTGAGCTGAGTGCGCGGCACAATCGCATCGATGAAGCCATGTGTCAGCAGATATTCAGAGGTTTGAAAGTCGTCGGGCAGCTTTTCGCGCAGGGTTTGCTCTACAACGCGCCGTCCAGCGAATCCAATCGTCGCCTTTGGCTCAGCCAAAATAATATCGCCCAGCATGGCAAAGCTCGCCGTCACGCCGCCCGTGGTCGGATGGGTGAGCACCGGCACATAGAACAGTGCTGATTCGCGATGGCGCTCCAGCGCTGCCGAAATCTTGGCCATCTGCATCAGGCTGAGCATTCCTTCCTGCATCCTGGCTCCCCCAGAAGCGCAGACAATAATGACCGGCCTGCGATCACGGCTAGCCGCCTCAATCATCCGAGTCAGCTTCTCGCCTACCACCGACCCCATACTGCCGCCCATAAACCGAAAATCCATTACGCCTAGCCCAATCGCCAGCCCATCTAGCTGCCCCAGTCCAGTCTGCACGCCGTCGATCAGACCTGTTTTATCTTGGGTTTCACGCAGACGGTCGCTGTAGGCTTTGCGGTCGCGGAAGCTGAGCGGATCGACTGGGCGCAGGTCGAGATCGAGGGGCTGCCAGCTGCCGGGATCAATCAGCTGCTCAACCCGCTCATCTGCATAGATCCGCAGATGATGGCCGCACTCAACGCAAACCATCTGGTTGGAATGCAGATCTTTGGTGTAGGTGAGCGTGCTACAAGCGGGACATTTCGTCCAAAGGCCGTCAGCAATCTCCCGCTCCTGACGGTCTTTGGCCGGAGATTTGGGCTTTTGACGATTGGCAAACCAGTCAAATAGGGACATGGGCATCAGGGATGAAAAATCAGGAAGTGTGAGGAAACTCTGCGCTCGCAGGCTTTATTCAGGCAGATCCTCGCTCTCTTCAACCGGGCTAAGTAAAAGCATAGCAGTCCAGCGATCCTGGGGCTGCACCTGCAAGCCTGCGGCGGCCTGCCCCAGATGCACCACGCTCTGACTCACGACCCTGGCCGGAATTTCGTGAGCGGCCAGCATCTGTTGCATCCATTCCGCTTCCCAGCGGCTGCTGGTGGTCTTAATAGTGATCCAAATCACGCAATGCGGAGTGCAGACTCAGAGTGTAACGTCAGCAAGAGAATCAAATCAACCTTGAATCAGTGACCTGATCATACCGCGACCTGATCATACCGCTTGAGCCGGACTCGATTTGCCAGATCCTAAAACTCCGTCTCAGCTCAAGCCCAGCCGGGAAAAAACAGCCGGACGTAGCCAGATAGCAGCGCCTCTCCAAAGAAGACTGCCAGCATAGCACCCAGCGCCAGCATGGGGCCAAACGGCATCGGCTGACGGCGACTCAGCAGCCCCAGCGCGATTGCGCCACCGCCCGCAAATGCCCCAATCGCGCAGGCCAAAAAACCGGCCAGCAGCAGCAGCTTCCAACCCAGCCAAGCGCCCATCATCGCCGCCAGCTTAGCATCGCCGCCGCCCATGGCCGTCTGGCCAAACAGCATTGACCCGGCAAGGGTAATCAGCTCGAACAGCCATAGCCCCAGCACCGCGCCCCAAATGCCGCCCATCAGCTGGCTGGCCGCCCCCGCCGATTCAGCCATCAGCCAGCCCTGTCCCGCCTGAAATAGCAGACCGATCACCAGCCCGGACTGGGTGAGCGAGTTGGGCAGCGTCAGCGTATCGAGATCGATCAGCGCCAGCGCCAGCAGCCAGCTCAAAAACGCCCAGTAGCCCAGCGACAGCAGCGACAGATCAAACGCTAGATAGACCCAGAGAAATAGCAGGCCAGTCGCTGCTTCAACCAGCGGATAGCGAACCGGAATCCGACTGCGGCAAAATCGACAGCGGCCTTTGAGCCAGAGCCAGCCCAGCACTGGCACGTTGTCATAAGCCTTGAGTGGCCGCAAGCACTGCGGGCAGCGCGAGGGCGGAAACAGGATCGACAGACCTGCCGGAACGCGGTAGATCACAACGTTGAGAAAGCTGCCAACTGCCGAGCCGAGTAAAAACACGATCAGCCCAATCAGGGCAGAAAAAATTAGCTCCATAGGGCGCTCTGTGCAGATTGACTGCGCGATTCACACCTTCTGAATATTAGGGCAAATTGTCTGCTGAATCCGGTCAGCGGGGGGCTGATCTTGCCAGCCGGAAAGAATGCCTTGCAGCTCGGCGCGCAGCGTGGTGAGGGCATCAATCTGGTGGGAAATATCCGCCACTTTAGCTTCGAGATGCTGCTTGATGTCGCCACAGGGCAGTTTGCCATGGTCATGCACCGCCAGAATCTGCTGGATTTCCTTCAGGTTGAGTCCAAGCGCCTGTGCGCGTTTGATGAACGCAAGTCGATTGAGTACCTCAGCCTGAAACAGCCGATACTGCGCCTCAGAACGCTGCACGGTGGGAATCAGCAGGCCAATTTCTTCGTAGTAGCGAATTGTTTTGACCGGCAGGCCGCTCGTTTCTGCAACTTCGCCAATTTTGAGTAGCTTTGTCATCTTGCTCCCCAGCGTTTAATCCAGAGCCTTAGCGCAGCAATCAGGACTCAATCAGGATCAAAACTCTACGTTAGCTTGGCAAAGGCAGATGCGGCCTAGCGCCAAAATCAGGGAGCGCCACCGGATTTTCGGCTAGATCATGCAGGATTACCTCAATTGCTTTTTCCAGCTGGCTATCTCTTCCTTCTGCCCAGTCTTGGGGCGTAATCTCAACTTCAATATCGGGAACCGTGCCGTAGTTTTCGATCTGCCAGCCTACGTCTTTGAACCAGAACGAAAATTCTGGCTGCGTCACCTGGCTTTGATCGACGAGTGCCTGCCGATTGGAGAAGCCAATCACGCCGCCCCAGGTGCGCTTACCAATCAGCTTGCCCAGCTGCATCAGCTTGAAGCAGTGGCTGAAAATATCGCCGTCCGAGGCCGCATATTCATCGGTGATCGCCACCATTGGCCCAGCCACCGAATCAAACGGAAACGGCACAGGCTTGCTCCAGCGGGTAACATCGTAGCCCAAGCGCCGCCGCGCCAGCTTTTCGAGAATTAGCTGTGAGACAAAGCCGCCCCGGTTGTAGCGCAGGTCGATAATCAGACCGTTTTTGTAGACCTCAGCGAAATAGTAGCGGTGAAACTCGGCATAGCCCGCTGGCCCCATGTCGGGAATATGCAGATAGCCAATCTGACCGTCGGTAGCCGCCTGCACCTGCTGATGGTTGGCCTCAACCCAGGCGCGGTAGCGCAGCGGTGTTTCGCTTCGCAGCGTTTTGACAGTAATCGTGCGATGCGGGGGCTGGCGCTGATCTGCTCCGGAACCAGTCGCAGAACCCGCGCCAGCGAAGGTCAGCGCCACCTCAGATCTAGCTCGATTCACCAGCAGCTCTTGGGGAGCTAGATACCGACTCAGCGGCTGGCCATCAATTGCTAGCAGCAGATCGCCCGCCCGGACATTTACCCCTAGCTGACTCAGGGGCGAACCCTGCTCGCTCCAGGCATCGCCTTGAATAATCCGCTCGACGCGATAGGCATCTGAGTCGGGATCATAGCTAAAGTCTGCGCCCAGAAAGCCGATTGGGTACTGTGGCGACTCGCGGTAGTCGCCGCCGCCCTCGTAGGCGTGAGACGTACCGAGCTCTCCCTGCATTTCCCAGATGAGATCGGAAAGCTCAGAGCGACAGCCAATTCGCTCCAGCAGCGGACGATAGCGCTCAAACACGCGCAGCCAGTCTACGCCAGAGAGATCTGCTGTCCAAAATTGCTCTTGCTGCAGCCGCCAAGCCTCGCGAAACATCTGCGGCCACTCCTGCTCAGGATTGACCGAAAGCCGCACTCGATTTAGATCCAGCCAGCCGCTCTTGCGCCCTGGCTCAGCTTCTTTGCGGTCGCGCTCTAGCGAGCTAAGGCTGCTAATCTCGCAAACTCGCAGCCGATATCCAGCTCGATAAATCAGCGTTTTTTGATCTTTGGCGAGTCGGAAATCGTTGGCCTCAGCTAGCCGCTCCTGCTTCTGGGACTCAAAGTCATACAGCTCCAGCGAGGGCTTTTCCTTGGGCTGCTGCCCGCCCAAGCTGCTCTGCACCGGGAACGTCGTCAGCAGCACTTTGCCCTCTAACCCATGGATCTGCCCATAGATGCCCTCGGCTACCGGGAAGCCCAGAATCCGCTGCTGGATGCCCTCGAAGTCGATGTTGAGCGGGGCAGGCGAGGTAGGTTCAGCCGGAGTCCGTTCAGCAGGGGCAGGCGGCTCTTCAGCGGCGGGAGCCGTATCGGCAGCTTCTGACAGCTCTGGCTCCGCCTCCGGGATATCTGGCTGAATTGGGGGCAGGCTGGCGCTGAGCGATCGGGTGACAGGCCCAAACGGCGAGGCAGTCTCGGCTTGTAGCGCAATCAAAAATGGCCGCATCGCCTTGGGGAAGCTGAGGTCGAAGTAGACTCGATCGTAGACCGGATTGAACTCGCGCACCGAGAGAAAGTAGATAAATTTTCCGGCTGGATCAAAGGCTGGCTGGGTATCTCGAAATCGAGGTGGCGTTAGCAGGTGCGTCGTGCCGCTCTCAACCTGGCAGAGCTTAATCGAAACCGTATGCTGAACTTCAGCCATGCCGTAGGCAACCCACTCCCCGTCTGGCGACCAGCAAAAGCCTTGGATCGCGTCATAGTCGCTGCGGTCGAGCTGGCGGATTGCGGCGCTAACCAGATCGACCCAAATTAACTCCTGCCGATGGTTGGTCAGAACCAGCTGGTCGGCCACTGGCGAAACAGCGAGCTGCTCCACCCGGCCAATGTTGAGTCCGGTAAGCGGCCGGGGAGACTGGTCAAACTCAGGCGAGAGAATTTCGAGTGTCTCAATACCGCTGCGATCGCAGACTCCGACTAAGCGCTGCCCGTCGTTGAGCCACTGCGTGAGACGATATCGCCCTGCTGGCTGATTTTCTGGCTGGCCTAGCTGAAACACTGCCCCTTCCCAGTTGCTAAAGCAAAAGCTCTTGCCCCGACTGGTAATCACCACTGAATGGCCGTCCGGATGCAGGCCATAGTCTTCTAAAAACTCAGCTGGATTGACGAACTTGCGCTGTCGTTGGAGGCGCGGGCTGTGAAACTGCACCGGGATTGGCTGGCTGGTGGCTGGGGACAGCGGATCAAATCGGAACAGCTCGGCTCCGGCGTGGTAGACAATCGTTTGGCCATCGCTGCTGGCGTTGCGAGCGTAGTAGTCCCGGTGCTGCGTGTGCGGCTGCAAATCTTCGCCGGTTGGCGTACAGGAATAGAGGTTGCCGATTCCCTCGTGATCGGACAGAAAGTAAATGCGCTCGCCAATCCAGATCGGCGAGTCCAGGTTGCCATTGATCTCGATGAGCTTCCGGAACTGACCGGTGCCCGCTGCATCTACCCAGAGCACGCCCATTTTGCCGCCCCGGTAGCGCTTCCAATAGGCGGGCTCGTCGGTGTTGCGGCCAATCACGACTCGCCCACTAGAGCCAAAGGCGACGCTATGCGCCAATCCGTAGGGCAAGAGCTGCGGCTGTCCGCCTTCAGGCGAGATGCTGTAGAGATGATCCATTCGCTCAATCGGCTGCTGAGCGCTGCTGACAAAGACGATCTCTCCGCCGGGACTCCAGCCCGCCACCTTGGCTGATCCCATAAAGGTCAAGCGCCGCGCTATACCTCCAACTGCGGGCATACAGTACACCTCAGCATGGCCTTCCTCGCGCCCCACAAAAGCCAAATGCAGGCCGTCTGGCGACAGCAGTGGCCGCTGTACCTGTGCCAAATTCGCCGTTAGCCTGATTGCTAAGCCGCCCTGCAATGGCAGGCTCCAAAGGTCATCCTCGCAGACAAAAACAACCCGCTCGCCGCTCACGGTCGGATGGCGGTAGTACCCGTATTGACTCATGCGTCTTGCTCAAACTTTTGCTCAAACTCAGAGGGGCGCAGGCAGAATTTATACCATTAAACCGTGATCTATCGGTAAAAATCTGATCTCTCAGGCTCTTTTCTGCGGCAGCGGCTGAGCTTGCGGCTCTAGCTAGCTATATCTATCAGTAGATAACTACGCCTTAGCTGATTCCGCCACCGAAGGCCGCTCTAGATCTCGCCGGGTTTGCAGGCTGAGCAGCGGCAGCGTTACCTTGACGGTTGTGCCCTGATCCGGGCCGGGACTGTGCAGCCCGATTTGTCCACCCATCATTTCGACGAGGTTGCGGGAAATCGCTAGTCCCAGCCCTGTGCCTTCCGCCTTGCGCGTGGTTGAGCCATCTACCATCACAAATGGACGAAACAGCTTGTGCTGCTGCGCCAAATCAATGCCAATACCCGTGTCCTGAATCGTAATCACCACCCAGTCTTCCACCTCATACGGATCGGGATGATGACCGTTGCCGTTACTGCTGGGCGTGGCTGAGCGCGACGGCAAATCCTGCGGAATCGACTCTAGCCGCGTCTGAATCGTGATGCTGCCGTGGTCGGTAAATTTGATCGCATTGTGAATGATGTTGATAAACACCTGTTGGAGCCGACCGGGATCAACCCGTACCATGATTGGCTCTGGCGGCTTCGTGAAATTTAGCGCCAGATTTTTCTGCTGCGCGGCCACCGTTTCGAGATCGACGGCATCTTTGAGAATCTGACGCAGATCGGTGGTTTCAATCGCCAGCGGCAGCTTCTTCTCCTCGATCCGCTGGATGTCTAGCAGGTCATTGATAATTTTCAGCAGGTGAATCGCTGCCTTATCGGCCTGTTCCAAAAACTCAACTTCTTCCTCGCGGCTGTCGCAGCAGCCATCTTTGACGAGCCGAATGCTGCCAATAATGGCGTTCAGTGGCGTTCGCAGCTCGTGAGAAGTCGTCGCCAAAAATCGGCTTTTCAGCTGATTGGCGGCTTCTGCCTCCTGCCAAGCTGACTCTAGCTCTTTGGCGCGTTCCTCCAGTCGCCCCACCATGTTGTCGAGCACTTCGGCCAGGTGGTTGAGTTCGCGGATGCGGAAGTTTTTGGGGGCGCGCTCTAAGGGGTCGCGCTTGTGGATTCGCAGCGCATATTTGCCCAGCTGCTCAATCGGCAGCGCCAGATCCCGCGCCATGTAGAGCATCGCCAGCAGATGCGCCGCCAGCAGCCCGACCGTCAGGATTAGTAAGATCTGGGTGATATCGGCCAGCCCGTCCAGCGCATTGTCAGCTGGCGTAACGGCCAGCACCGCCCAAGTTTCCTTCTGTTTTCGGGTAATTGGCACCGTCATCGGGCTAAAGCCCGCGATCCATTCAGTTTGCTCTCCCGACAGGTTAAACAAATGCCGCGAGTCCGCATCGCCCCGCCGAATGTTGCTGAGGATATCCTGGAACCGATCACCGTTGGTGCCCTGGGCAATGTTGAGTCCAACCTGTCCCTGCTGCGGATGCGCCAAAAACTTACCGTCTTGATCAATCACAATCGTCTCGCCCTGCTGCTGGAGCGGCGTTAGCGTCTTACCCTGGCGAATGGCGGTTTGGGCTGTGAGGCTGTAGCGCAGCTGTCCGGTGGTGCTGTAGACGGCGGTGCTGACCAGCAGATTCAGCGGACTGCCTTCTGTTGAGCTGGGGCGGTTGAGCGTATTGACCGTCAGGGTGTGGTCGCGGTTTAGCTCAGCCGAACTGTCGCGCTGTTTTGCCAAGTCCTGGGTGTTCTTTGCCCAGTCCTGGGTGTTCACCGCATCGAGGATTCGATTGCCGCAGGTGCTGGCGATCATCTGCGGGTTCTCCAGATCTTTGAGCTGGAGGCAGCTCACCTCTGTGGGCAGCTGCTTTTGAAGCCGATTGAGAAAAACTGCGGCTGACTCAGGCGAACCAAACTGGAGTGGCGCTGTCTCGCTGGCAATGGACAGACTAGTCTGGAGAGCGTTGATCGAATCTTGAATCGTGACGGCTTTGCCCACTGCGCTCTGCTCTAGGTTTTCGCGCGCGGTCTGGAGCAGACTGCTTCTGGCTTTGCGAAAGGTGACTGCCATACCCAAAAACAAAATTGGGATGCTGAGCAACAGAATTCGCAACAGCAGAATCCGACGAAACGAAGATTGACCCACCATTGCCATAGTTACTTTCCAAGCTGAGGTATGAAGTTCACACCCGGACGCGCTCCCCCTACTAAGATTAATACCGAACCCGTTGGGGTAGGTTTGTCATCCGTTACAGAAACCGTTTCTTCAAGAAGTCTTCACTGAATATAAAGGCAACTGCCTATAGAGGCGACCGCCGCAGATCTGCGCTGCTTTTGATGCGTCTGATTTTTGATACCCCTGATTTTAGAACCCCAATTACGCTAGATGCAGCTTCGTGATGCAATCTCGACCCCACACAACCGTTGTTTTGGCAATCAGCGCTGATGGCAAAATTGCTGACGTTCACCATTCTGCTGCTCGGTTTGGCTCTGCTGCCGATAGAGATCACCTAGAAACTCAAATTGCTCAAGCCGACGGGGTGCTGTTTGGCGCGGGAACGCTGCGAGCTTACGGCACGACGCTGAGAGTCACCCATCCGCAGCTCTTGCAGCAGCGAGAGGCACAGAGAAAGCCGCCTCAGCCTGTCCAGATCGTCTGTTCCGGATCAGGAGTGCTCGATCCGCAGCTGCGCTTTTTCCAGCAGTCGGTGCCGCGCTGGCTGCTAACAACCACTGAGAGACTGGCCTTCTGGCAAGACCGCCCAGAATTTGAGCGGGTGCTGTCATTCTACTCTGAAGCGCCAGATCAGGCGATAGCTGAGCTGGGGAGACTAGGGCTAGCGCGGCTGGTGGTGACGGGCGGCGGCAGATTAGTGGCTTCGCTGCTGGCGTTTGATCTAATCGACGAGCTGTGGCTGACAGTTTGCCCGCTGATTTTGGGCGGAGCGGCGCCAAGTCTGGTGGCGGGAGCGGGTTTTTTGGAGGCAACGGCTCCTCGATTGATTTTGCTTTCGGCAGAGGTGGCTGGCTCTGAGGTGTTTTTGCATTATCGGCGGCGGCAAAGCAGCGATGAGCAAGTTAATGTAACTTAAAGAAACCTTTGTTCATCGATTTATTCTCCTCCCCCGCTGCCGTATGTTTGAGCGTATGTTTGAGAAAAAACCTAGCTACGCCGTTTCCTGGATTAGCCAGATTGCCGAAGTGGCGCAGGCCGAGTGGGACGCGCTAGCGATGCCGCTGCAAACGCCGTTTTTGGAGTGGGACTGGCTGCACAATATGGAAAGCTCCGGCAGCACGACGGCAAAATCGGGCTGGCAGCCAAATCACCTGACGCTCTGGCGGGATCGCAGCCTAGTTGCCGCCGCGCCAATGTATTTGAAGGGGCACAGCTACGGCGAGTTTGTGTTTGACTACCAGTGGGCAGATCTGGCGTACCGGCTAGGGATGGAATATTACCCAAAGCTCTTGGGCATGTCGCCATTTACGCCTGCCGAGGGCTATCGGTTTCTGATTGCGCCTGGTGAAGATGAGGATGCGCTAACCGAAATGATGGTGGCGGCGATCGATCAATTTTGCCGTCGCAACCAGATTTTGGGCTGCAATTTTCTCTATGCTGACCCAGACTGGCGGCGGGTGATGGAGCGGCATGGCTTTAGTAGCTGGCTGCACCATAGCTATGTCTGGACGAACCAAAACTTCCAGAATTTTGATGACTATCTGGGCGCGTTTAATGCTAACCAGCGGCGCAACATCAAGCGCGAGCGTAAGGCGGTGGCTGAGGCGGGGCTGCGAGTGGAGCCGCTGACGGGGGAGCAGATTACGCTGGAGCTGCTAGATCAGGTCTATCAGTTTTACTGCGACACCTGCGATAAGTTTGGCTTCTGGGGCAGCAAGTATTTGACCAAGCAGTTTTTTGAGCAGCTTTACCCGACTTACTGCCACCGCGTCGTGCTGTTTGGCGTCTATGACCAGAATCATCCAGAGCAGCTCACGGGCATGTCGTTTTGCCTCACCAAAGGCGAGCAGCTCTACGGGCGCTACTGGGGCGCGGCGCAGGAGTTTGACAATCTGCATTTTGAGACTTGCTACTACAGCCCGATTGAATGGGCGGTGAGCCACGGGATTCAGACGTTTGATCCGGGGGCAGGCGGGCGGCATAAGAAGCGGCGCGGGTTCCCGGCGATGCCGAATCACTCGCTGCATCGGTTTTACGATGTACGGTTTGCCAAGATTTTGCAGAGCTATATTGGCGAGATGAATGAGCTAGAGCAGCAGGAGATTGAGGCCATTAATGCGGATATTCCGTTTAAGCAGGAGCGACCTGAGCTGAAGATCGAGGAGTTAGGGGGTGAGACGTAGGGTGGGGGTAGAGCGGGGCAGAGCAGCTGGCTGCGAACTGAGACTTGCTTGGGGGAACACCCCAAAAGGCTCGCACAACCCGGATCTCCCCCACTGCCCCAATCCACTAAGGCAATCCCCGAATCACCTCACCCAGCATCCCAATCATCTCGTCAATCTGCCCCCGCTCAATCACCAGCGGCGGCGACAGCGCAATAATATCCCCCGTCGTCCGAATCAGCAGTCCCCGCTCATAGCAGCGCAAAAAGCACTCAAACGCCCGCGCCATCGGCTGACCCGGCATCGACTCCAGCTCAATCCCCGCCACCAGCCCCAAATTCCGTACGTCAATCACATGCGGCAGCCCTCGCAGCGAATGCACCGCATCCTCCCAATATCCCGACAGCGCCGCCGCCCGCTCAAACAGCCCCTCCTGCTCATAGAGATCCAGCGTCGCCAAAGCCGCCGCGCAGGCCACTGGATGCCCGGAATAGGTATAGCCATGAAATAGCTCAATTGCGTTCGGCACCGAGCTATCCATAAAGCTGTCATAGATCCCCTGACGCACAAACACTGCCCCCATCGGAATCGTGCCGTTGGTGATGCCTTTAGCCACCGCAATCAGATCCGGCACCACGCCAAAATAATCTGCCGCAAACCCTGTCCCCAAGCGGCCAAACCCCGTAATCACCTCATCAAAAATCAGCAGAATCCCATACTTGTCACAAATCGCCCGCAGCCGCTGCAAATAGTCCTTCGGCGGCACCAGCACCCCCGTCGAACCCGCCACCGGCTCCACAATCACCGCCGCAATATTCGAGGCATCATGCAGCGCCACAATTCGCTCTAGATCGTCCGCCAAATGTGCCCCCCAGTCCGGCTGCTGACGGCTAAAAGCGTTATGCTCCAGGCTATGCGTATGCGGCAGATGATCTACCCCCGTCAGCAAGCCGCCAAAAAACTTGCGATTCGAGCCAATCCCGCCCACCGAAATGCCGCCAAACCCTACGCCGTGATAGCCCCGCTCCCGGCCAATTAACCGCTGCCGCGTCCCTTCGCCCCGCTCCCGGTGATAAGCCAACGCAATCTTCAGCGCCGAATCCACCGCCTCCGAGCCAGAGTTGGCAAAAAATACGTGATTCAAATCCCCCGGCAGCATTTGGGTCAAGCGGCTGGCCAGCTCAAACGCCCCCGGATGCCCCATCTGAAACGTCGGCGCAAAGTCTAGCGTTGAAACCTGCCGATGGATCGCCTCGACAATCTGGGGCCGACAGTGTCCCGCATTCACGCACCACAGCCCCGCCGTACCATCTAGCACCTGCCGCCCGTCAATTGTTTGGTAGTGCATATCCTGGGCAGAGACAAACAGACGCGGATTTTCCTTGAACTGGCGATTTGCCGTGAACGGCATCCAAAACGCTTCGAGATCGGCGCGGCTCAGCGTGGGGGTCGGACGGGTTAACTCTTGCATAGCGGCTTTCAATGAACGGTGGTAGGCAGACGCAAATAGGCAGACGTAAATAGGCAGACGTAAATAGGCAAACGGGCTGGAGGATGCAGCCAGCAATCTGAGCCAGGCTAGAGGCAGATCTGATTGGGGTGATTCATTTGGTTCATTCATAATGACCTAGAGTGCAGGGTGCAGCCAATTCTTTAGATAAATCTCAAGGTTTCTGCCCGCAGGATTCGCCAGATTGTTAGGATAAGCTTCTAGCTTGTTAACCGCTTCATAATTCTCCTCAAGCCCCACCGACTGTATATGGCAGCTACTATCGCGCTCATTGCTCATCCCCGCACCCAAGACCGACTCGCCGCATTGGTGGCTCAGTACCAGCCAGTTCTGCTCCGCTACCGCCTGCTGGCCACCGAGCAAACCGGCAATCAAATCGCCGCCGCTACGGGTCTGCCAGTCGAACTTGTGGCCGCTGAAGGACGAGGCGGCGAGGTGCAGATTGCCGCCGAGGTTGCTGCTGGCAATCTGGCCGCCGTCATTTTTCTCGTCGATGCTAGCGAAACGCAGACCTCCGATCTGCATATGCAAACGGTAGCCCAGCTTTGCAACCTTTACGACATCCCGTTTGCTACCAATCTGGCCACCGCCGTCTCCGTAATCGGCACGTTAGCGCGCAGCCGCGTGGCGCATCTGATTTTCAACCCCGTTTCAGGACAGGGAAACTCAGAACAGGAGCTGGCGTTAATTCAGCGACTGCTGGAACCGCATGTGCATTTGGAAATTCATCAGACGACGGTCGATCTCTGCGCGGAGCATCTGGCTGAACGCGCTGTCGCCGCCAATGCTGATCTGGTGCTTGCCTCAGGCGGCGACGGTACGGTTTCGGCAGTGGCGGGGGCGATTATGGGGACAGGAACGCCGCTGGGGATTATTCCGCGCGGCACAGCCAATGCCTTTGCCTCAGCACTCGGTATTCCGACTGCCCTCACCCCAATTCGCGGAGCCTGTCAGGTGATTTTGGCCGGCAAGACGCGAGCCGTTGATGCGGCTTACTGCAACGGTATTCCAATGATTCTGCTGGCCGGAATTGGCCTAGAGGCCGAGGTGGTCGATCGTGCTGACCGCGAAACCAAAGACCGCTGGGGCGCACTCGCCTATCTGATGGCGGGCTGGCAGCAGCTCGACGAACAGCAGCTGTTTGAGACAGAGGTTGAGGTCGATGGCAAAATCGAGCATTTTCAGGCAGGCGCAATCACCATCGCCAACGCTGCCCCCATCACCTCCGTTTTGGCGCAAGGCATTGGACAGGTGGTGTTTGACGATGGTTTGCTAGACGTGACGATTGCCACCGCCAGCAGCAAAATTGACGCGATCCGCACCATTGCCCAGCTGTTGGGCGCAGCGCTGTTAAAGCCTGCTGAAAATCCGAATATTCTGCATGTGGGAGCGCGTCGCCTCAAGGTGACCACCACGCCGCCCCAAAAAGTCGTCGTGGATGGCGAGATTATTGGCACTACACCCATTGAGGTAGAATGCATTCCCGATGGCCTGACGGTGTTTGTGCCCTAGCGTTTATGCCCTAGCGCGGGCTGAGAGTTGAAGAATTGCGGGTAGCAGAATGCAGTCTGAGGAACAAATTAAGCAGCAGGGTGAGCAAGATTTTTGGAGAAAAGTCCTGACTCAAACAGAGCACGCGCTGGCCACCGGAGCGCTTCAGCCGATCGAAACGCAGAGTCAGCGTCTCACCCAAGCGGGTATTGACTTTATCGTGCGGATCTCCAGCAGCCTACGTCGCAAAGCTCAAGCTGACAGCTCACCGCGCCCCAACCCCTTCCTGCCCTACGAGCCCGATCTGTTTGTGGCTGATCTCTCCCCAACGCACCTCTGCCTGCTCAACAAGTTCAACGTCACTCCCCATCATTTGCTGATCATCACGCGAGACTTTCAGCCGCAGGAGCTGCTGCTGGAGACCTCTGATTTTGAGGCACTCTGGAGCTGTATGGCCACAGTTCAGCAGCAGGGTATTGACAGCCTCGGATTTTATAATTCAGGCAAGCAGGCTGGAGCCAGTCAACCACATCGACATCTCCAGCTCCTGCCGCTCGCGCCAGACCAGCCCCTGCCAGTTCAGGTGCCGATGCAAGTGCCGATTCAGATGGCGCTAGCCGCCGCAACAGCCCAAAGCCCTAGTCTGCCCTTCAGCCATATCATTGGTCGTTTGTCTGACGGCACAACTGCGGCTGCGGCTCACAGCCTCTATCTCCAGCTTCTCGATCAGCTGGGCTTGCAGGTTGCAGAACCGCCGCCCTACAATTTGCTGATCACCCGCCAGTGGATGCTGATTGTGCCGCGTCGGCAGGAGCAGTTTGAGACTATCCCGGTGAATTCGCTAGGTTTTGCGGGCAGTCTGTTTGTGCATAGCCCAGACCAACTAGAGCAGCTCAAGCGGATTGGGCCACTCTCGCTGCTGGCAAAAGTTGCATTTCAGGTCGATCAGATGAATTAGTTGGATTAGATGGATCAGTTGGAGCGCGTTCCGCCCGTTTCAACTTGCAGTGAGGACTGAGCCGCACCGCGTCGGTTGAGCGCAATCGGGGCACGGAGGGCATTGACGGCCTGTAAATACTGCGGATCACTATCAGTTGCAATGAGCGCCTGGTTGCTCACCAAGCGGCGGCGCTGTGGCTCAGTCAGGTTAATTTCGATATCTGGGGTGATGCCAAGATGGCTGATGTCAGTGCCGTCCGGTGTGTAGTAATGAGCAATTGTCACGGCTAGCCCAGAGCCATCTGAGAGTGGATTGACTGACTGCACCAGGGCTTTACCAAAGGTCTGGCTGCCGACAATTACCGCCCGTCGATTGTCCCGCAGCGCCCCGGTCAAAATTTCGCTGGAGCTAGCCGAACCGCCGTCTACTAAAACGGCTAGAGGCAGCTGCGTCAGTGCCGTCTGGTTGGCCTTGATCTCTTGACTCTCTCCCACCCGGTCGATGGTTTGGACGATGAAGCCACTGTCGAGCCAGAGCCGGGAAATTTCGATGCTGGCCTGCAATAGCCCGCCCGGATTGCCGCGCAGGTCTAGCACAAACCCCTCGACATTCTGCTTCAGCAGCTCCTTCATCGCGTTGCGGACTTGCTCTGGCGCATGGTTGCTAAACTCGGTGAGGCGAATATAGCCAATCCGGGCGTTGGCTTCCTGACGCAGCCCGTAGTTGACGTTGGAAAGCTCAATCCGCGCTCGCTTCATGCTCAGATTCATGGCGGCTTGGCCATTGCGCTCAATCCGTAGCGTAATCGGCGCGCCCACCTCACCCTGAATCAGCTTAGAGGCTTGCTCAACCGTCATGCCGCGCGTGGACTTGCCGTCGATTGCGACAATTCGATCGCCAGCCTCAATCCCAGCCACGCTGGCGGGCGAGCCGATCACAGGTTCAATTACAGTCAGCATCTTTGATTCAGCGTCAATTCCCAGCCGCACACCCACGCCAGACAGCTCGCCGGAGGTCTGACTCGTCAAGGCGCGGTACTGCTCCGGATCGAGAAATCGGGTGTAGGGGTCATTGAGCTGCTTCAGCTCTTGGCGTAGAGCCTCGTAGGCCTGCTGATTGCTGGTATAGCTGCGACTCAACAGCCGTTGGCGACTGGCCTGCCAGTCCGTTTGGTTAAAGGTTTCGTCTACGTAATCCCGGTTCACAATCTGCCAAGCTTCATCCAAAACGGCCTTGGGGCTGTCTTCAAACTTGGCCTGAACCGGACTACTCAGACCAACCAACGAAATCAAGGCCACGGCTCCGCCCATGCAGGTCAAGGGCAGATCGAAGGAATCACGCAGTTGCTTCATGTAAACTGAATCCTAGTCGAGGAATGAATTAAACGTAGAGCGAATTTATATACCAAATGCTGACAAATGCTTAGCCTGAGCAAGAGCTGAGTGAAGAATTTTGATCTGAAGAATTTTGATCTACAGATCACGTTGGGAAATAGACTCCAGTGGGAGACAGACCCAGTTGCATCAGCCCATCTCAAACAATCTCTGCCCTAAGCCTCTGTACAAACATTGCTGATTAGTGTAGCAAAAGCCAGAGCTGATTCCGATGCCTGTCGCGAAGTTTTTAGAATTCTTACGGATTGGCTGATTGCTCGCCGCATATTCTGCTCAGCGTCGGTCTAGTCGGTGGCTGAGCGAGGGACAGATGAAGCTGTTTTAAGGCTCTTTGGCCCCAATCACCATTTGCAGCAGGAAGTTCTTGCCGCCTTTTTGGTGGTATTTGTCAGCCCAGGTGCGGATGGTCTCATCTAACTCTGCTAGGGCAGCCTCGACTTGCTCTGCTGGGATGTCCAGTTCTTCCAAGATCCGGACGCTGCCTGAGCGCCGCTCTGACCAGTCGCGCATCATCCGAAAGAAGCGAGCTGTGTCATCAATCATGGTGTAAGCGCGTTCTTCCTCGTCGGCGGGCGCATAGGAGGAGCGCGTCAGGGCATAGAACGGCAGGCTCCAGGGGGAGTCAAGGCGGGTAATGGTGCCCGAATAGAGCAGTCGCCGCTTAATATGCTCGGCAAAGGCTTCGCTGAGCGGCATCTGGCGATCCTTAGGCAAATCACTCTGTGCGTGATTATGCAGATGCTCAATCATATCGACAAGCTGAAAGGCGTTAACTAGCTGGGCATTCGGCATGTTGGGCGGCAGCTTTTCTTCAATCTGGCGCTTTTCTTCCGGCATAAGGCTGTTGCCGGGAACTCGCGAGCGTCCCGGCTGCCAGGGATACTGCTCCAGCCAAATATAGGGAAACTCAATCAAGTAGCTCGGCTCCTGAGAACCCAGCATTTTGAGAATCTTGCCTTCGGTGAGCGCCTGCCGCATCTCTTCGACAATCACCTTGACGCGCTTCGGCTCAATGTGATGCAAATGCCCCGTCATTCGCAGGTTTTGATCCTGCTCTAGGTAGGTCATGTAGATGGCGCATTTGGCCGCAGTGGCGGCAGCGTCTAAAAATGCCCCATGGCGATGCCCACCCAGCCGCATCGCGCTGAAGGCAAGGTAGATCATAATCTGATCGATCGCGCTAGGGCTGAGGCGTTTAATCAGATCAATATCATTGGTCATCGCGACACTTTGTAAAACCTTACCGAGAATTATTCTAGGGAGAACCTATTTGCAATGAGCCGACAGAGCAACTGTCCTCACTCTATGTTTGCAGCCAGATAAAGCAACTGTATAGGTGTCTATCGTGTATGGGTGCCTATCGTGTATAGGTGCTTACCGTATAGATAGCTCAAGTTGCCTGTGAGCTGAGCGACAGATGCAGAACGATTTCCATAGCTCCACTATCTATATTACTTAAGTTTTCTCGGTATTTCTCTAATCAAAGATATCAAAGTCAGCGATTCGGAGCACCAATTGGGCTAGGGTGTAGACAGCCTACACCCGGTCTTGCTATTCATTTGGCGTAAGACTCAGCTCTTGCAAAATTGATCAAAACTCAACGGTCGCTAGTGGCCAGAGCGATATAGTAGGGGAAACTAACGCGCTTGGCGGCTTTTTGATCACCTCTGGACTAGCCAGGGAACAGCAGCCGGGTCAGGATCTGAAGCTCAACGTTTAGCTTTCGCTAAAAATTCGCTGAGCCGCAAGCTGAGGGAGCGTTCAGCATTGCTCAAAAGTCTGTTCAAGTCGAGCTAAATTAGACGCAAGCTCAGAACCAGGAACGAGACGGCTGAGGCGCAGATAGAGCGCAAGTATTGCCCTAACGGCCACTGCCGCGATTGAAAGCTGGACGAGACAGGCTGGAATCAACAGCTGAAATCGCAGAAAATTGAATAGTCATGGTAAGTTACCGTATCAACATCATCTATTAGCTGATACAGCCACCTGACGGTTTGATCAGGAAAGAAATTATGCGAATTGAGAAAAAAGCGCTGAAAGGTGCTAGTAGATCAGCAGTAACCGCCTACCGGAGTGAACCTGAATGAATTCAGCTTGGCAGCACCTGACGTTAGTCAACCTCTCAGCTCGACAGTGGATGGAATCCAGCTATCTGCGGCATGTGATTGGCCTGCTGAAAAACTGGCGACGCGGCAGCTGGTTGATGCAGTGGGCAGAGCCAATGGGTGGTTTGCTGGTGATGCTGCTGTTTGGCGTTGCACCCTTCGCCTCGAAAGACCTGATCGGCATTCTGCTGATTGCCTGTGCCGGATTCTGGGCGATGCTGACCCTATCAGATGAGGCAGAAACCGGAACCGGAATCACACCCATTCATTTGATAGTGATACTGTACTGGGGAATTGCGGTTGTGGCAACTGCCGCTTCACCTGTAAAATCTGCCGCGCTAGAAGGCTTGATCAAACTCAGCCTCTATATGCTGCTGTTTGGCCTGCTGGCTCGCGTGCTGCGCGATCCGCGAATTCGCTCTGCTCTCATCACGGTCTATCTGATAGCGGCGCTGCTGGTTGGCGTTGTGGGGTTGCGGCAGTGGTTTTTTGGAGCAGATGCGCTGGCCACCTGGGTTGATCCTGAGTCGTCGCTGGCGGGAACCACGCGGGTCTACAGCTTTTTGGGTAATCCCAACCTGCTGGCGGGCTACCTGCTGCCAGCGATAGTTTTTAGCGCGGCGGCCTTTTTTGCCTGGAAGCGCTGGCTGCCCAAAGCGCTGGCGGCAACAATGTGGCTAGCCAATTCGCTCTGTTTAATTCTGACCTTCAGTCGGGGCGGCTGGATTGGCTTTGTGGTTGCCAACTTTGCGCTGCTAATTCTGCTGGTGCACTGGTTTAGCGTTACCTGGCCGCGCTTCTGGCGACGCTGGGCGCTGCCCATTTTACTAGGCGGTTCGGTGGCGCTAGTGAGTCTGGCTGTGATTGGCCTACCGCCGCTGCGCGACCGGGTGATGAGCATGTTTAGCGGCAGAGAGGACAGCAGCAATAATTTCAGAATCAACGTCTGGATGGCGGTGATCGAAATGATCAAAGACCGCCCAATTATGGGCATTGGCCCCGGTAACGACGCCTTCAACCGGATCTATCCGAGCTATCAGGCCACCGGCTATACGGCTCTCAGTGCCTACTCAATTTTTCTGGAGGTGGCTGTCGAGGCAGGCTTGATTGGGCTGAGCTGCTTTTTGTGGCTGCTGCTGGTGACGTTCAATCAGGGCTGGATGCAGCTACAGCGGCTGCGGCAGTCCGGCAGTCGTGAGGGATTCTGGATTTTGGCGGCGGTGGCGACAATGCTGGGAATGCTGGCGCATGGCGCGGTAGATACAGTCTGGTATCGACCGCAGGTGAGCATTCTCTGGTGGCTGATGATCGCCCTAGTTGCCAGCTACTATCACCCTGCTGGTCGCCCTGCTGGAGCTGAGCAAGACTAACCTGCAAAAACCTCTCGCGTCTGTCAGGCGAGAGGTTTTGCTAGCTCAGAGATAGGGTATGGCAGGCTTAGTATAGGTAAGCAGCGGCCTGTGCAGCAGCAGAGGTAAACAGGCCTGAGACAATTTGCAGCACGAAAATGGCTAGCATCGGCGAGAAGTCCATGCCGCCCAATGGCGGAATAAACGAGCGGAAGATATTCAAGTAGGGATCTGTAACCTGAGCCAGAAAAGAGAATGGCGGGTTGTACCAGTTGAGGTTGGGAAACCAGCTCAGCAAAATCCGAGCAATCAACATGACGAAATAAATTTGAAGGAAACCAGCCAAGCTCGTGGCAATTAGCGCAATTGGACTGCTCATGCTGTCGTTCTCTCGTAAAACTCTATGAAGGTATTAGCTTCAGTTTAACGGATAGTCGTGGCATCCTCCGGCCAGCTTAAGCAAAGCTCAAGGTGCTGAGATGGAGCGACTTGGAGCAAAGGCATCTAGCACCTGTTCAGATTCCAGGCCAGCAGCCTGAGTCGCCGCAAAGCGACGGGCAATCGGCGGCAGAATCGCGAATGGATTGCTGAACCCGGAGAACAGATATAGCCCCGGTTTCCCCGGCATTGCGCCCACCAGTGGCAGCCGATCGCCGCTAAAGGCCACCTGCGTGCGATACCAGTCTCCCGGCAGCGACTCCAGCGCAGGCAGAATCCGCCCGATCCCGGTACGCAGAGCCTGCTCGCTGGCTGCGGCATCGACCACTGGCTCCAGATCGCTGGTGACGCGGCTCAGCTGCCCAATCCGCAGTCGGCGATCCGAGAGCTGCACGACCCCGGCATCCAGAATCGGCGGCAGGATCTCTTGGTGAGGCTGATTCCACTGCTCCTGCTCTGGCGTTCCAGCTTCAGCTTCCATCGCAAACCGCTGGAGTTCGGCAGGCATGACCAGCGCTTGCAGCTTCAACGCAACAGGTGCAGTTTCAATAATCTCAGCCTGCGTGAAGTAGAGCGGACTGGAGATCCCGACTGAGCGCAGCAAATCCCGACTCATTGCCCCAGCGCAGATGGCTACCTGAGCCGCACTGTAGGTAGCGATAGCAGTTGTCACACCTGTCACCTGCTGATTGGCTTGGCGTAGTCCGGTGACTGAAGTGAACTGAAGCTTACCGCCTAGCCGCAGAAATGCTTGATTGTAGGCCGCAACCGTGGCTTCAGGTGAGACTTGACCATGCGGCAGGCGCAGCGCCCCAGAAACGGCGGCGGAGTTGAGTAGCGGCTCGCGCTTGGAGGCTGCTGCTGGACTGAGGATTTCTGGCAGAATCGCCATCTGGTCGTAAGATTTGGCGACCTGCTGAGGATCCCGATCAGGCGCAATGGTGAGCAGCAGATCGAGCTCTCGAAATCCGGTGTCGGCCTCTAGCTCAGCGCTCAGCTGCCGATGCAGGGCAATCCCCTCATTGCAGAGCAGTCGCATGAGATCGGTGCTGCCTGACCAGTAGGCAATGCCGCCGTAGCTGTAGCGAGTAGCGTTTTGGCCAGCCGGATCGAGGAGCAATACGGAGAAGCCCTGCTTTTGCAGCTCGTAGCTCAGTGCCGCACCGGCTAGCCCGTTGCCCACCACAATCCAATCTGTCGCCCCGCTCGTTGTTCCGGTCACCATCTCTTCTACCCCAGCGGTTGAAATATCAAGAATTTACAATAATTCATAATCGCTCAAATTCCTTCATCATTTCAGCATTGTCCACTATTCCGCTGGCTTCTGAGCTTGGGATATAACTGGGAAGAACTTACGTGAAATTCCCTCGCCCCTATGGCCTACGAACTCGAACAGCAGACGGCAGTCAAGGCAGTTTTACTGGCAGCTCAGCTTTGTCAGCAGGTGCGCCAAACGATTCGCCCAGAGGCAATTGAGAAAAAAGACCGCAGCCCCGTCACGGTTGCAGACTATGGTTCGCAGGCGATGATCTGTCGGCTGCTGGCCGAGGTGTTCCCGCAAGATCTGATTGTGGCCGAGGAAGATGCGGCGGCACTGAGTCAGCCTGAGATGGCTCCCTATCTGGCGCAGGTCTGCGATCATCTGCGCCAGATGATGCCAGATGCCACGCCAGAATTAGTGACAGGCTGGATCAATCAAGGCAACGGTCAGGTTGCACCTCGCTACTGGACGCTCGACCCAATCGACGGCACGAAAGGCTTTTTGCGCGGCGAGCAGTATGCGGTAGCGCTGGCGCTGGTTGAGGCGGGTGAAGTCAAGCTGGGTGTGTTGGCCTGTCCGGCTTTTGCGGCCAGCCCAGAGGCTAGCGCAGATCCAGACTCCGGCTCTCTGTTTGTGGCGGTGCGCGGTCAGGGGGCGACGGTTGCGGCGATACAAGGCGCAAATCTGGGTGAGGCTCTGCCCGCGCAGGTGGTGCAACCCAACGATCCGGCCAATTTCCGGTTTGTGGAAAGCGTCGAGTCAGGGCATGGCGACCACGCACAGCAAGAAGCCGTCGCGCAGGCAGTTGGGATCAAAACAGATTCAATCCGCATGGACAGTCAGGCCAAATATGCGGCGGTTGCCAGCGGTCAGGCAGCACTCTATCTGCGGCTGCCCTCTCCCAAAACGCCCGACTACCGCGAAAAAATCTGGGATCATGCAGCAGGCGTGATTGTGGTGGAAGAAGCAGGCGGCAAAGTCACCGATATGCGGGGCAAACCGCTAGACTTTGGCCGCGACTATCGGCTGCTCGACAATCAGGGCGTGGTGGTCAGCAATGGCTCCTGTCACGAGGCGGCGATTGCCGCGCTGGCCAGCCTATCGAGATAGCCTGAATGCTGGTGCTGAGTCTAACGCTTCAGATGAACCGAGGCCGAAAATGAGGCCGACAGCGCCAAATTCACAGACCAGCGTGGCTGAGCAACGGGCAGTTGACTGTCCACAAAATCGGCGGCGGTCAGGCTCACAGGGCGACCGACAAACTTGACTGCAAGGTCAGGAGCAGCATCGCCATCGACATTAAACTGCGTCACCTTACCCACTGTCGTAATGCGCTCTGGGGCAAACGTAAAGCCGCGAATCGAGAGTCTGTCGGTTCCGGCTTCAAACCCAATCACCTGGTCAATTTCGCTCAGGCTAAAGTCTCTCGCCGTCCAGCGATAGATATCCGCCCCGCCTTGGCCAGACAGGATATCCTCACCAGAACCGCCTTGCAGCAAGTCGCTGCCTGTTCCGCCCAACAGAAAATCGTTGCCGCTGTCACCAATCAAGATGTCCTTGCCTTCCCCACCGCTGAGGAAGTCGTCATCTGCGCCGCCATCCAAAATATCGTTGCCCGATTCGCCATACAGCTCGTCTGCGCCCAAGCCACCGTCAATGGCATCGTTCTGACGACCGCCGTAGATCGCATCTTCGCCGAGGTTGCCATTGATCACGTCATTGCCGTTTAGCCCCCAGATCTGATCGTCTCCCGCACCACCCCGGATCACATCGCCGAAGCGACTGCCTGAAAACAGATCGTCACCGACCGTAAGGGTGACGTTTCGCAGGCGGCGGCCTTTAGATAGCCGCACCAAGCGAATCTTGACGCGACTCGGATCAATTTCCTCGGATGACCTGAGCGAGAGGCCAAAATTGACTTGAAACCGGAGGGAGAGCTGTACTGCCATGGAATTTTCAACAGGAAAGGACTCATCTCCTTGTTCGGGTCTACCTGCGGTCAATCCTGAGAATTACTGAAACCTGTAGCAAAATTTATCTAAGTGGCTGAGTTTTATCAGGAGCTTCACCCAGGGCTTAAATAAACCTCCAACCCCCAAATTTCAGGTTGGCTCTTTGCGGCAGCGGGCAAAAAACGAGCTCAAAGGTATTCTAGGCGCTATCCAATTGCAGAATCATGTTGGATACTTGATCTGATCAATCGCTATTGGCTAACAGGTATAGCTAATAGGTACAAAGCTACAGGCCTAAACTATGTCGAACCTGTTTGAGATGGTTTTAAAGGGTGGTCCGGTGATGATTCCGGTGCTGGGGTTTTCGGTGGCGACCATTGCCTGCGCGATTGAACGCACCTGGTTCTGGTATCAGCTGATGAGCCAGGAAGACAGAATTGTCCATGATGTCCTCGCTGCCGCTCGATACAATCTAGATGACGCGAGAGATATCGCCGAGAGTGCGCAAGAGCTGCCGATTGGTCGGTTTTTGCTGGCTCCGCTGAAGCTGCGTCAGTCCACTCCCGAAACCTTTCGGTTAGCAATGGAAGCCGCAGGCGACCGCGAGTTTATTCGGATGCGAACAGGCGACAAGCTGCTAGAAACAACCGTTGCCGTTGCGCCGCTTCTGGGGCTGTTGGGCACCGTTACCGGATTGATTGGGACGTTTGCCAGCCTCAACATTGGCGGTGGCGGCACCACCGAGCAGGCCACCCAGGCCGCAGGTGGAATTGGCGAGGCGCTGATTACCACGGCAGCCGGGATGATCGTGGCGATTATGGCGCTGCTGGTCTATCGGGTCATGGTGACGCTGCAATCGCATCAAATGGACTATTTCTCGGAAGTTGGCTCTGAACTAGAGCTAATCTACCGGCAGGTCTGGTACGAACCCAGCTTGAGTGATCGCGATGATCGGCCAGCGTCCTTGCCTGAAGCCGACATCCCAATGCAGCCAGACCCGGAGCCTGCTGAAGTATAAGCAGAGCTGAGGAGAGTCTCATCTTGTTGCAAGCAATCTCTTGAGGCTCGACGTAGCTGCCCGCAGCAGGCTTGATAGAATGATTACTAGCTTCGACTCTGAGGGTCGCTGCCGCTGACTCGAAGCCAGAGCTGTTTTATGAGCGTCATGCCTTGCCCTCTTTCCTGATCACAATTCGCGAAATTATTGCCCGCTGGTGGGCTGAGTTTACGTTGCAAACGCGGCTCATGGCCGCCGCGACACTGATGGTTTCGCTAATTATGAGCGGCCTCACGTTCTGGGCCGTCAACACAATTCAGCAAGATGTGCGCCTCAACGACACCCGCTTTGGCCGTGATCTGGGGCTATTGCTGGCCGCTAATGTAGCGCCACTGGTCAGCGTTGATGACCGGACTGAGCTAGCCCGGTTTTCGCATAGCTTCTACGACAGCACCTCCAGCATCCGGTATATGCTCTACGCCGATGAAGAGGGCAGTATCTTTTTGGGGATTCCCTTCTCTAAGGCCGAGGTGCAGAATTCGCTGACGATCCGGCGGCGGATGCAGCTACCTGACAACTACTCGCCGCAGTCAGATGCGCCGATGGTGCGCCAGCATCTCACGCCCGATGGCGAAGTCACAGACGTATTTGTGCCGCTCAACCAGGACGGCAAATATCTGGGCGTGCTGGCGATTGGCATCAACCCCAACCCGACGGTGGTGACTTCCTCTCACCTGACCCGCGACGTGACAATTGCCGTATTTATTTCGATTTGGGCAATGGTGATTTTGGGGGCGGTGTTTAACGCGCTGATGATCACCAAGCCCATCAAAGAGCTGCTGCTGGGGGTCAAAAACATCGCGGCGGGCAACTTTCGGCAGCGGATTGATCTGCCCTTGGGCGGCGAGCTGGGTGAATTGATTCTCAACTTTAACGAAATGGCTGAGCGGCTGGAGCGCTACGACGAGCAGAATATCGAAGAGCTAACCGCCGAAAAAGCCAAACTAGAAACGCTGGTTTCGACGATTGCCGATGGAGCCGTGCTGCTGGATACGAACCTGCGGGTCATTCTGGCCAACCCAACCGCGCAGCGGATTTTTGGCTGGGATGGCTCAATTACGGGGCAAAATGCGCTGGAAACCTTGCCCGAAGCCGTACAGCTCGTGCTGAGACAGCCTTTGAGCGAGCTGTCATGCCAGTCTGAAACCCCGCCGGAGCTGCGAGATGCCGCTGAATTTCGGATTACGATTCCAGAGCCGCCCGGACATACGGTGCGTATCCTGCTGACGACCGTGCTCGACCAGTACCGCGAGGGTATCAAAGGCATCGCGATTACGGTGCAGGACATCACCCGTGAGGTGGAGCTGAACGAGGCCAAAAGCAATTTCATTAGCAATGTCTCGCATGAGCTGCGAACGCCGCTATTTAACATCAAGTCGTTTATTGAGACACTGCAAGAATACGGCGAAGACCTCAGCGAACCGCAAAAGCACGAGTTTTTGGAAACTGCCAACCGCGAAACGGATCGCCTCACTCGCTTGGTGAACGACGTGCTCGATCTCTCAAAGCTAGAGTCAAACAAGCGCTACTCGTTTGATGCGGTTGAAATTATTCAGCCCGTTGAGCAGACGCTCCGCACCCATCAGCTCAACGCCCGCGACAAGGGCATTGAGCTGTGCCAAGAAATTGAGCCAGATCTGCCGCCCGTGCGGGGCAACTACGATCTGCTGGTGCAAGTGCTGTCGAATCTGCTGGGCAATGGCCTCAAGTTTACGCCTGCGGGCGGCAAGGTAGCGATTCGCGCCTATCGTATCGACTCAGATCCCGTTTCGTCCTGCGTCCGCGTAGAAGTGGCCGATACGGGTATCGGCATTGATCCAGAAGACCAGCAAGCCATTTTCGATCGGTTTTTTCGGGTCGAGAACCGGGTGCATACGCTGGAGGGGACTGGGCTGGGGCTATCAATTGTCCGTAACATCGTCGAAAAGCATCAGAGCCAGGTGCATTTGATCAGCGAAGTGGGCGTGGGCACGACGTTCTGGTTCGATTTGGCAATTATTCAGCCGCCGGAGACTCATCTTCAGCCTGCTCCATCGCTGCTGAGCCAGGTAACTGAAGCCCCGTGAGCTTGTTGTGTCCTGTAAAGTTACTTGAAGCTGGGCGCGCTAAAATAGGACTAGCGCTGTCAGATCACTTTGCACTCGACGAATTGCTATGAATAGACGTTTGTTTTTAGAAGCTGGCACAGTCATCCTAGGCACCGCTGCATTCTCTGACCTTCTACAAGAATCTTTAGGCGATATGGCAGTTTCCAACGAAAACTTTGAAGTCACCAAAACCGAGCAAGAATGGCGGGAAGTCTTGTCGCCTGAGCAGTTTCAGGTGCTCCGCAAGCATGGCACCGAGCGAGCTGGCACTAGCCCCCTCGACAAAAACTATGAGACAGGCGTTTATAGCTGCGCGGCCTGCGGTACACCGCTGTTTACCTCCGAAACCAAGTTTGACAGCCGCACAGGCTGGCCGAGCTTCTATCGCCCGATTGAAGGCGCTGTCGCCTACACGGTTGACCGGACGTTGTTTATGACTCGTACTGAGGTGCATTGCAGCCGCTGCGGCGGACATTTGGGGCATGTATTTGACGATGGCCCTGCGCCGACTGGCAAGCGCTACTGCATGAACGGCGTATCGCTAGAGTTTGCGGCGGGGGAGGCTGCACCTCAGGCTTAGGATTCAAACAAAATACTCAAGCAAAAGCGGATGCTGAAACGAGATAAATCTAGCCTTAAGCATCCGCTTTTAGTCTGTCGCTCTTAGTCTGTAGCCGCCTGAGCTGTGAGCTATGGCATCGGATGAAAGAGCAAATCGGGGAAGAACCGATTGAACTCAATCAGCAGTCCGGCTGTGAAAATCAGCAGCGCGAACAACAGCACTGGAGCTAGTGAAAAATACCGAGGCAGTCCATCCATAAAATCTTGAACTCCAAACGCAAGAAACAGCAGATTGATCGGGCGCTAGCGGGGCGATACGGTGATATCGCTCTCTTTGACTGTCAGTTCGCCCGTGGTCAGCTCCTTGAGTGCTGCCAGCGGCCAAGCAAAGCCGGAGAGCATGTATTTGATGGCACGGGGCACATCAATGATGATTTCCTTCATCTCAGCATCTTTCTCTTTGCGGACTGAGATTAAGTAGGCGCGCCCTACCCAGCCAATCCATCCGGCAATGTAGAGAAACAGAATGCTGGGAATCAGAAATTCACCTGCATGGCTGAGCCGACCATCTACCACCAAATGAGGCAGTCCTTCAGGCCCGCAGAGTACTTGAGACTTGGCATAGTTGTCAAACCGGGCTTTCGCCTGTGGTGTCGTAGCGTTTGCCGCACGCTGGAGGAACGCTTTTGACTGACCGCAGGGTGTCAGGCTCGCGACATCCGCCGAAGCGGGGGCAGCAAAAGGCATCCACAGAAACAGGACAAGCACCAGAGCAAACAATTTTCGCATGGATATTGTTTCCCTTGATTTACAAAAAACGTTGAAAGGTTTCCCAAACCTGAGCAGATGGCTCAAAATTTGGGCTGTGAGTGCAATCATACCCTCAAGGTCTGTCACCTCAAGTTACGCTCTTAAAAGAAGTTTACGTAAACTTAAGCAAGAAGCTTGAATTGGATCATCAATGTCTACTGTTTTAGCAATCGAAACAAGCTGTGATGAAACTGCTGTTGCTATCCTGCGCGACCGGCAGGTGCTCAGCAATGTGGTTTCTACACAAATTCTGGCGCATCAGCCCTACGGCGGCGTTGTGCCGGAGGTCGCCTCGCGGCAGCATGTTGAAACCATTAACTGGGCGCTGGCACAGGCATTAGCTGAGTCAGGCTTAAACTGGCCGGAAATTGACGGCGTGGCGGCGACTGCTGCACCGGGACTCGTAGGGGCGCTGCTGGTAGGGCTGACGGCTGGCAAAACTTTGGCCATGCTGCATCAGAAGCCGTTTTTGGCAATGCACCACCTAGAAGGCCATATCTACGCCTCCTACTTGGCTGAACCAGACCTGCAGCCGCCGTTTCTCTGTCTGTTGGTGTCGGGCGGACATACCAGCCTGATCCACGTCCGGGACTGCGGCCAATATGAGACGTTAGGGCAAACGCGAGACGATGCGGCAGGTGAAGCGTTTGACAAGGTGGCGCGGCTGCTGAAGCTGGGCTATCCCGGTGGGCCAGCCATTGACCGACTGGCGCAGACGGGCAACCCCAAAGCCTTTGCCCTGCCGGAAGGCAAAGTCTCACTGCCATCCGGCGGCTATCACCCCTACGACTCCAGCTTCAGCGGCCTTAAAACTGCCGTGCTGCGGCTGACCCAGAGCCTGCCCGCTGATTTGCCCGCTGATTCGCCCGTTAATTCGCCCGCTGGCTGGCCTGCTGCGCCTCCGACAGCTGATTGGATAGCTGATTTGGCGGCTAGCTTTCAAGCCGCCGTTGCCAAGGCCCTGACCAAACGCACCATTGCCTGCGCCCAAGACTTTGGCCTCAGCACGATTGTGGTGGGCGGCGGCGTGGCGGCCAACAGCGGTCTGCGTCAGCATTTGCAGCAGGCCGCTGCTCCAATTGGCCTGCGAGTGCTGTTTCCGCCGCTGAAGTTTTGCACCGACAATGCGGCGATGATCGCCTGCGCTGCTGCCGATCACCTCAACCGGGGGCATTGCTCGCCGCTGACGCTGGGGGCACAGTCGCGGATGCCGCTCTCAGATGTGATGCAGCTCTACCCGGCTGAGCTGCGCCTGCCTGCCCAAATCAGTTTGCGTTAGCGCAGCTTGAGTTGATATGGTTGAAAAGCGCTTTGAAGCAAGCATTTGATATTTCGATTTAATTTAAGCTGGATTTCTACCAAAATTCGCCCCAAATGCCCCCAACGTCGGGGCTGATGCTTGTGGATAACCTATGCTGGCTCGATCAGCCGCTACAGCGCGATCTAGTGGGGGACAAGGCATTTTATCTGGGGCTGCTGCGACAGCATCCAGTTGTGCCGGGATTTGTGATTGCGGCACCGCAGTTACAGAAGTTTTTGCTGAGGATCAACTGGCCGGATCAGCGCTTGGCCGACTTGCCAGATGCCTCGCTCTATGTGAATGCCAACCAGCCGCGTCAGCTTCAGGGATTGGCGCAGCAGATTCGGCGAGCGATTTTGGCGACCTCGCTGCCTGAATCGCTGCTGAATGACTTGCAGCAGGCGGTGGCTCAATGGTCACATCAAGAGTCGCAGCCTGCCGTAATATTTCGGGCTTCGTTGGCGCTGCCAGCAGGACTTGACCCGGCACTGAGTGTTAGAACGCAAAGTTTATTCGAGCCTCAGGTTTGCTACGGCGATGCGGAGTCGCTGGCGCAGGGGCTTAAACAGGCTTGGGCGGAGCTATTTCGGGCTAAAAGTCTGCTCTACTGGCAGCAGTATGGGATTCAGCTACCGCAAATTAGGCTGGCGGTGCTGGTGCAGCCGCTGTGGGCGAGTCTGGCGGCAGGGACGCTGAAAATTGCAGGCAACCAGATCGAGGTGCAGGCGGTTTGGGGGCTGGGGCAAACGCTGGAGTTGGGCGAAGCAGACTGCTACAAAGGTGATTTGCAGCAGGGCTGGCAGCCGCAAACGGTCGGCCAGAAGCACTATGTTTATGAGCTGAGACCAGTTGCGGCACCAGTTGCAACAACAGCGGCGCTAGTAAGAGGCGCTGCAAATCTGGCGGGTGAGGCTTGGCCCCCTGAACATCAAGCCTATCTAGCTCTGCGCTACCTCGACCCCGCCCGCCAGCGTCAGCCAGTGCTTTCATCTGAGCAGCTGCAAACTCTCGCGAGTCTGGCACAGCAGGCTCAGAGCCAGCTCAAAATGCCGCTGCTGTTAGACTGGCTGCTGACATCTGAAGCAGCAGGCTTTCATCTAACTCAGGTGATGCCGCAGCTTGGAGCAGCTCTGCATCTGAAGGCAAGCGAGCCTTTAGCTCAGGTTCTCCCGCCCCCCTCGTCCTCAGCTCGGCTGTCTGGACTGGCAGCGGCTCCTGGCAGAGCGGTAGCGGTGGCCTGGGTGATTGATCCAGCTGCCCTCGAAGCAGACTGGGCGACGGCGCTGGAGGGGATGCCGGAAGGGGCAATCCTGGTGACAGCCGCGCTGACGCCTGAGCAAATTATTCGGCTGCGGCAGGTGAGCGGCTTTGTGACGGAGCAGGGCGGCATGACCAGCCATGCGGCAATTCTGGCGCGCGAGCTGCGGATTCCAGCAGTGGTGGGCGTGGAGCAGGCCAGAGCGCAGATCAAAACGGGCGACTGGCTGGCAATGGATGGTGATTTGGGCGAGCTGTACCGCAGCAGTCTGCCGTTTGTGGAGCTGCCGACTCACTGGTCACCACAGCCCCATCTCCAGCCTGCCAGTTTACTCTTGTCCCATCCGACGCAGACGCAGCTCTGGGTCAGCCTCAGCCAGCTTGACCATTTGGCCGAAGCGGCGGCGGCTCCGGTGCAGGGCGTGGGGCTGCTGCGCTCGGAGCTGATGCTGCTGGATCTATTTGGCCAGCAGCATCCAGAGGTTTGGCTTCAGCAGCCTGCGGCGAAGCTAGTAGAGCAAATAGCTGAGCGGGTGAATCAGTTTGCGGCGGCTTTTGCACCTCGGCCTGTGTTTTACCGGGCGCTCGATCTGCGGGCGCAGGAGTTTGCCGCGGATGCCCATCAGCTGCATCTGTTGCCGCACCTGTCGCCGTACCTATCGCCTCAATCAATGCTGGGGGTGCGGGGCGCGTTTAGAATGCAGCTCCATCCGGCTCTGCTGCAAATTGAGCTGGCGGCGCTAAAGCAGGTACAGCAAGACTCTGCGAATCTGTCATTGCTGCTGCCCTTTGTGCGGACGGTGGAAGAATTTAGCTTCTGTCGGGCGCAAGTTGAGCAGGCGGGGTTGCTGCAAGCTGACTTTCAGATCTGGATTATGGCGGAAGTGCCCTCGGTGCTGTTTTTGCTACCTGACTATGCGGCGGCAGGCTTGCAGGGCATTGCCATTGGGGTGAACGATCTGACGCAGCTCTTGCTGGGCGTGGATCGCGATCAGCCGCAGATGGCCGCCGCCTTTAACCCCGGTCATCCAGCAGTGCGGCGCGCCATTCAGCAGTTGATTCAGACGGCTCAGAGCCTGAAGCTGCCCTGCTCGATCTGCGGCCAGTCGTTTCGGCAGCAGCCCGATCTGCTACAAGCTCTGCTGGACTGGCAGATTACAGCAGTTTCGGTAGATCCGGCTGAGCTGGACTGGGTGGCTGCGGCAATGCGGCAGGCTCAGAGTTGGCAGGACTAGCAGGCTTTTGGAAAATCATCAAATGTTGCTGAGGCAGCAGACTCAAGGTTTCCTGCCAGCTTAGCCCCACCTGCTCCATCTCGCGCCGCACCTGTCGCTGGGTCATTTTGTGCAGCGCCTTGATCGGAATCAGCGGATTTTCGCCTCGGTATTCCAAGAGCGCGACTCGCCCGCCCGGTTTGAGCGCCTGCACAATTGCCTGCATCATTTCGTAGGGATAGGCAAACTCGTGGTAGGCATCCACCATCAGCGCCAGATCGATGCTGTCGGCAGCTAGGTGCGGGTCGGTTTCGCTGCCCAGCGTTGGCTCCACGTTATTAGCCTGATACTCCTGCCGCAAAAACGTGAGAATCTCAATCATTTCCGGCTGAAGATCAACTGCGAATACTTTTCCGGCTGGCAGCAGTGGGCTAATCCGAAAGCTGAAGTAGCCCGTTCCTGCGCCAATATCAGCCAGAATATCGCTGGGCTGTAGATGCAGAGCGGCGATGGCTGCATCCGGCTGTTCTTCTAGACTGCGGCTGCCACGCTCTAGCCAGCCTGCGCCCTGATGTCCCATCACCTGAGCAATTTCGCGCCCCTGATAAAACTTGCCGATGCCGTCTGGACTATGACGAACGCGCTGTGCGTAAATAGAGCCGGGACTGGGTGAAGCCGTCAACGAAGTTTGACAGCCAGAAACGCAAAGGAGTATGAGACTCAGACAGATTGCTAAATACTTAGGCATATTTTGGAACGATATGGCTCATTCATCATCTAACAGGTAATTACAGCTAATCTAACGTACTGACCCCGACACCTTCTGCCTCAGTCACGAGTGCAACTAGCTGGTCAAGCTGCATAGTATCGACTAGCTCTCTCAGCGTGCAGGCCAGCGGAGCCTGAGCAGATGGCAACTGCTCAATGAGCTGAAGAACAAGTTCCTCGTCAGCTGTGCGAGCCGCCCACTGCATCTGCTCAATCCAATCTGACGGCATCTGCTCTAAGGCTGCTAGATGTTTCTCCGCTGCTGGATTTGAGTCTTCAGCACCATCGGCAGCTTCAGCAGGCGTTTCGTAGAGGTAGCGGACGGCAAGCTGTTCAGCCATTGTTTCAAATAGCAGCGCAATGGTGACGGGCTTACAGACTAGATCGTCGCAGCCTGCGGCCAGGATAGCTGAGCGCTCGTCATCAAAGGCGCTGGCCGTCAGGGCAATAATCTTGGGCGTGACTTGGGCTGAGGCTCGAATCTGGCGGGTAGCCTCATAGCCATCCATAATCGGCATGCGCATATCCATCCAAATCAAATTGGGCTGCCACTGATCGTAGAGATCGACGGCTGCTTGACCATCTCCTGCCTGCTGCACGTCAAACCCGACCGACTGCAAGAGCTGCACCAAAAACAGCCGATTCTCCGGCTGATCTTCAGCCACCAAGATGCGGTAGCGAGGCTGGTCAGGCGCTAGGCCAATCACCTTGCGGCGAGGGACTGAGGTCGGCAAGTCGCTGGCCTGCACGGGCAGAACCGGAATTTGGAAGTAGAATTTAGCTCCCTGCCCCAGATTGCTCTCCACCGTCAGTGTGCCGCCCATCAGCTGCACGAACTGACGGCTAATCGGCAGACCTAGCCCTGTTCCTTCCTGGGAGGCTTTTCCGGCCTGAGTCTGGACAAATGGCTCAAAGAGAGCAGCCTGCTCGTCGGGGTGAATCCCCAGCCCCGTATCTTCGACTGCAAATTGCAGCATCACAGCAGCAGCATTTGCCTCTGAGCTAGGCGCAACCTGTAGGCTCAGCGTCACCCGGCCTTGCTGCGTAAACTTAATCGCGTTGCTGAGCAGATTCATGAGCACCTGACGCAGCTTACCCTCATCCGTCTCGATCTGCGGCGGCACAGCAGCATCAATCTGAGTCACGAGCTGTAGCCCTTTGGAGCTAGCTTTGAGCTGAAAGAGTTCTTTGAGGCTGATGATCAGCTCTCGCAGATCGAAGCAGCTAGGGGTAAGAATGACCCGTCCTGCCTCAATTTTGGACATTTCCAAGATGTCGTTGATCAAATTTAGCAGGCGCTCACCGCTGCGGTTGATGATGCTGACCTGCTGTTGCTGCTCTGGCGGCAAGGCGCTGTCCCGATTCAGCAATTGGCTGAAGCCGAGAATAGCGTTGAGCGGGGTACGCAGCTCATGGCTCATGTTGGCTAAGAAAATACTCTTAGCCTGATTGGCAGCTTCAGCGGCCTGAGCTGTAGCCTGAAGTTCGAGGGTGCGCTGCTCGACGCGAGCCTCAAGCTCTAGGTTGAGCCGTCGCAGAGCTTGCTCAGCCAGTTTGCAATCGGTAATATCTGTGATCGTGCCCACATGACCGACCCTGTTTCCGGCCTGATCTTGTTCTGCGATGGCTTGCGCCAAAACCCAGGTAATCTGCTCCGTATCAACATTTTGGAACCGATATTCACTTTGAAACTGCTGACCCGCTTCAGCCGCTTGATACCACTCAGCAAAAATTCGCGCTCGATCATCAGGATAAATGGCACTAACCCAGCCTTGGCCTAGCGCTACTGCCAATGACAGTCCGGCAATCTGACACCAGCGATCGTTGGCATAAATACAGTCGCCATCGAGATTGGTGCGGAAGATGCCGACTGGAGAAACTTGCGCCAGGGTTTGGTAGCGTGCCTCGCTCTCGCGTAGGGCCTGCTCAGCTCGGTCGCGATCGGTAATATCCCGCGAGATGCCAACCACTTGAAGCGCCTCGCCTTGGCTGTTGAAGATTGGCGCCTTAATGGTGCTAAACAGCCGCAGTTCACCCGTTTGGCTCAGTATTGGCTCTTCAGTCTTGAGAACATTGCCCGTACTCAATACAGCGAAATCATCTTTCAGATACTGGTTGATGTACTCTAGATTGATATGTGGCTGATCTGCATGAGCTTGGAACTCTTCGAGTCCCGCACCCAGAAAACCTTGCCCCGCATAGTCTCGAAAAGCTTTATTCGCATAGACAATGCGAGATTGATCGGTTTTGCAAAAGATCAGGTCTGGAATGGCATCGAGGATTTGCTGATAGTGGTTTTTGGTTTGCCGCAGCAGATGACTTTGATATTCTAGTTCTTGGGTGCGCATCTGCACGCGCAGCTCAAGTTCAGCATTGAGTTGCTGTAGTGCTAGCTCTGTCTCTTTACGCTCGGTAATATCTTGCACCACGCCCAGTACGCGCTCTAACCCGCCTTCGCTATAGAGACCTTGCCCCATCACCCAGCGCCAGACCATGCGGCCATCTAAGAGCTGATAGCGGTATTCTTCGCTGAAGCTGCTTTGGTCAGCCAGCGCCTGTTGAATGCTCGCTGCAACTCGGTGCCGATCCTCTGGGTGCATTCGCTCCTGCCAGACCTGAAACATATTGTCCAAGCTAGGCGCAATTTCTAGGAGCTGCTCCATATTGCCATTCCACGCATATTCGTGGGTTAAGGGATGCCAGCTCCAAGCTCCAATTCCGGTGAATTCCAGCGTGAGCTGAAGTTGCTCCCTGCTTTGTTGCAGGGCTAGCCTAGTTTGGTGATGCTCAGTTGGGTAACGCTCAGTTGGGTAACGCTCAGTTGGGTAACGCTCAGTCATGCGGCTAGCAGCCAGGTTAGCTCTAAGCAGCTCTAGCTCTTCCTGCTGCTGCGTCAGCTGCTGCTCTTGCTGAGAGCGTCGCAGTGCCTCGCGCACCGTTAGGGCTAAATCTGCCTCGCTCCAAGGCTTTGCCAAAAACCGATAGAGTCCAGCCTGATGCACTAAACTGCCCAAATTCTCGCCGCCCAAATCTGCGACCCGATCTGGCTCGGTGAGTAAGATGCTGAGCATCTGAGGATAGCGGGAGTGGAGTTCCATCAGCAGCGCGTCGCCCTGCATTTCTGGCATGATCCAATCGGCAATCACCAGTGCCGGAGTTGCGCCCGCAGCCCGCAGCGTCTCAGATCGCTCTAGTGCCTCAGCCCCGCTTTGAGCAGTTGCAACTCGGCAATTGGGGAACTGCCGCACAAGCTGGGTTTTCAGGGTCAAGCGCAGAGGATCTTGATCCGCAACGCAGAGGATTGTAGCCGGCTTCATGGACTCGTGTGATTTGAGGGTGAACACTTGAGTAAATTGTTGGGCTAGGTTGCAGTTTGGCGATGCAGCGATTAGTTTCTATAATGCCCTGCTGCAACAGCATATCAAAGCGGGTAATTGCGCTGCTCCAGAGTTCGCTGCTCCATAAACAGACTGGCCGTCCTGCCGCTGAGCGGATGTGAGATTAAAAAGCCCTGAAACAAATTGCAGCCTATTTCCTGAAGCTTTTGGAGCTGCGCTGCGGTTTCCACGCCTTCGGCAATGACAGTCATGCCAAAACTGCTGGCCAGCGTCATGACCATTCTGGCAGTTTCTATATTTCGGCCAGGGTTGGCATCAATACGGTGAATAAACGAGCGATCGATTTTCAATATATCAATTGGAAACTGATGCAGTCGCCCCAACGAAGAGTATCCCGTCCCAAAGTCATCAATGCAGATCTGTATTCCCAGTGATTTCAATCTGCGTAGTGTCTCGATTCGCGCTAGGATATTTTCTAATAGATAATTTTCGGTAATCTCTATGTTCAGATATCTGCCTTCTAGTCCAGTTGCCTCCAGAATTTCGCGGATCTGCTCGACAATCTGGGGCTGCTGAAGCTGCACAGCCGAGAAGTTTAGATTCAGCTTCAGGTCGGCATAGGCTGGCCGCTGATGCCACAGATGTAGCTGACGGCAGGCTGTCTCCACAATCCAGCTGCTGACGGGCAGGATGAGCTGGGTTTCTTCTGCAATTGGCATGAACTGAGCCGGGGCAATCTGGCCTCTTGTCGAATGCTGCCAGCGCAGCAGCACCTCAAAGCTATAGAGCTGTCCGGTCGCGGTGAGAATCGGCTGATAGTGCAGGCTCAGCTCAGCCCGGTCGATTGCCCAGCGCAGATCGGTTTCTAGCAAGAGTGATTCGCGGAGCTGAAGCTGCATTCTGGGGTCAAAGACTGCGTAATGCCCCATTCCCTGAGCCTTGGCAGTACGCATCGCCACATCCGCATCGCGCAGTAAATCTTCAGGCCGCAAACCGTTCGACCCAGCCAGCGTGATGCCAATACTCGCCTGGGAGAAAATCTCTAGCCCTTCCAGGGTAAAGGGTTGCGTCATCTGCTGCTGCACTCGCTGCGCCAGCTCAATTGCGTCACCCTCGCTCGCTCTCGGCATCAGAATCGCAAATTCATCGCTGCCTAGACGGGCAGCTTGAGCGATCGGATCAGCTGCCAAGAGGCAGGCTTGCAGTCGAGCCGCGACCTGCTGCAAGAGTAAATCGCCAATTGCCGAGCCGAGGCTGTCGTTCACTCGCTTAAACCTGTCGAGATCGATAAACAAAACGGCGCAGCCAGGTGCTGGTGCTGCTGATTTTGCGACTGATGGTTGTGGCTGAAGCAACTGGCCAATTTGCTGAATAAATCGGGCGCGGTTGGATAAACCCGTAAGCGGATCGCAGTAGGCAATTTTGAACAGTGCCGCCTGCGTCTCTTGAATTTGCTGCTGCCGCGCTCTAGCCTGCCGCACAGTCTCCAGCGTTTTTTGCAGCGTGATTTCTAGATCTTGAAAGTCGATGGGCTTGGTGAGAAAATCAAACGCGCCCTGATTCATGGCCTCCCGAATTTTGGTGATATCCGCATAGGCTGATATCACGACTGCTTTCAGCGTTTCGTCAATTTCCGACAGCCTGTTAATGAACGTGAGGCCGTCCATTTGAGGCATGTTGAGGTCGGTCAGGACAATATCCACCGGAGCATGATTGATCTGAGCAGTTTCTTGCAGCAGCCGCAGCGCCTCAACTCCATTCAAGGCAAACAGGAAATCGAGTTCTTGCGCCTGAATTCTTTTGCGGAACCGCTGTCGAATCAGGCGCTGAAGTTCAATTTCGTCATCTACAACCAAAATTTTGACAGGCGGCATGGTGAGAAGATGGCAAAATTAAGCGCTATGTTGGTTGGAAAGATCTGGGGAAAGATTGAGAGAGAGATCTGGAGCAACTACAACGCAGCCTTTCCCCTGAGCCTTGGCTGCATACATGGCTAAGTCCGCCTCACGCAGCAGAGCGTCAGGGTTTTCGTGCTGTTTTTGGCTCAACGCAATGCCAATGCTCGCGCCAATCACGGCTTGAGCTTGCTCTAGCTCGAAGGGTTTGGCCAGATGCAGCCGCACACGCTCGGCAATCGCCACCGCCACCGCCACTTCCGGCACGGCGTCTAGGAGAATCACAAACTCATCTCCGCCCAGCCTTGCTGCCAGATCGCCCTCTCGCAGGCAGAGCTTCAGCCGCTCTGCCACCTGTTTTAAGAGCAGATCGCCCATTGCATGTCCAAAGCGGTCGTTGACCTGTTTGAATCCGTCCAAATCAATAAACAAAAGCGCCGTCACCGGGTTTTGCGGCTGCTTGCGCTGCTTAAAAACATGCCGCAAATGGTTATCTAACCAGGCGCGGTTGGGCAGCCCGGTCAGGGCATCTTGAAAGGCGACCTGACGCAGATCTTCTTGCAGCTTCAGGGTAGCGAGCTGCTTATCTTTCAGCTGCTGTACAAATTTGAGCGTCTTGTGAATCGTGCGCTCCAAATCCTGAAAGTCTAGCGGCTTCACCAGAAAGTCAAACGCGCCTTCGTTCATCGCCTGCCGCATATAAGAAATATCGTCGTATGCAGAGATCACCACCGCCTTCAGCGTTTCGCTGATCTTGGGGAGGCAGTGGATAAAATCTAGGCCGTCCATGGCGGGCATGTTGATATCAGTCAGCACCATATCAATCTGCTGGTCTTGCTGGAGTGTCCGCAGTGCTTCTATGCCATTTGAGGCAAAGATAAAATCTAGCGTTTGCGCCTGGATCTGCTTGCCAAATCTCTGCTGAATTAGACGCTGTAGCTCAATCTCATCATCCACAACTAAAATTTTGGCGGCAGCCATTATTGCTCCATCATTCTGCGAATTATCTGCTAATCACAAGTCACACAAAGCTTCCAGAATTCTAGCCTTGATTGCTTGCTAACAGATAATCAAAGCGAGCGAGCGCTGAGTAATCGCCTGCACAGAGAATTTTAGGGAACTGTGCTAAATCTAAGGTCAGACTGTTGCAACTTTTCATGCAACTTTTCAGATTTATAAATTGGCTAAAGCTGCTGTATAAAAAATTACTATTTAATGTCTCGTTCATGTCCCGTTAAAGCGCTTAGGAAAGTCAGGGCAAATGGCAAAAATTGAGCTTTATCTGATTCGCCACGGTATAGCCGCTGAGCACGGTACCTATGCTAACGACGACGAGCGCCCGCTGACCGAAGACGGGATTCGTAAGACTCGCCGGGTGGCCAAGCGGCTGTTTGATCTCAACATTCGCTTTAGCCTGATTTTGACCAGTCCGCTGCCGCGGGCCCGCCAAACCGCAGATATTTTGCAAACCTATCGACTCAGCGCTCAGCTTGAGGAGCAGATGGCACTCGCGCCCGGTGGAGATATTGCTATCTGGCTGAGCTGGCTGCAAAACTGGCGGCAGACGGGTGGTGACTGCTTGGCGCTGGTCGGTCACGAGCCAGATCTGGGCGAATGGGCTGAGATGTTGATTTGGGGCAGCGCTCGCCAAAACCTGATCGTCAAAAAAGCGGGCGTAATCGGCCTGCTGCTTCCTGAATCAGAATCGCCCATTGGCCGCAGCCAGCTCTTTTGGTTTGCCCCGCCCCGCCTGATCTTGGAATGATCCTATTTCTGGCTTCAAGATGAGCTGGAGCGCAGCAAATCATCTAGCTCAGCGTAGTCGGGCAGGCTGCTGTCGATCAGCTTGCCGCCCCGCAGAACTCGTCGGTTGCTCTGATGCCGCGCCAATAGCTCGCTAAACGACCGCGCCTGAAACAAAATGAGGTCAGCCGACTGTCCTAAGCCAATCCGCCCTAGCGCAGGCAGCCCCATCAGATCGGCAGGGGTTGCGGTGACGCTGCGGCACCAGTCGCCGTGGGGCGCATCCAGCTGAGCAATCCGCACAGCCTGGGTAAACACCTCATAGCCGTCATGATCACCATAGGCATAAAACGGGTCGCGGCAGTTGTCGCTGGCGAAAGCCACTGGAATGCCAAATTGCTTCAGCTCATGCACCAGCGTCACGCCTCGCCAGCGCGGGGTTTGGGTCTGGATTTGAATGCTGCCCAGCTGTTGAAGTTGCGCCAGCGGCTCGCCCAGCGCCTGCGTAAACTGAGCCGAGGCGCTCTGGTTGCGATCTTGCAGATAGAGATTGCACATCGGCAGGCTGACAACGCCAATTTTGGCCTGCCGCACCGCGCTCAATGTCGCCAGCACCTGCTCAGCAGACTGCACCGCCAGACTACAGCAGTGGCCGCAGACAATCTGCTCGCTAAAGTCATGCCGAATCGCCGCTTCAGCTACCTGCCTCAGCGTGATCGCCGCCGGGTCGCCGCTCTCGTCGGTATGGAAATCCAAGGGCATCTGCCGCGCTTGAGCCAGTTCAAACAGCCGATCTAGCTGCGCCGCTAGCGATTCGCCCATCATGGGCAGTCCGCCCAAACAGCCGCCGATTGCCGCCATCTGATCAGCTAGATCTATGCCCGCTGGCGTCAGGTAGTAGTCGAGCGTCACGAGGGGGACTGCCTGCATTGTGATCCGACTTGCCCAAGCCTGCCGCAGCGCACTGAACACCTCCAGGCTGGTTTTGAGATGCGCTCCCACGTCCAGATGCGTCCGGATGGCGCTGCTGCCGTGAGCATAGGCGCATTTGAGGCCAAACTCCATGCGGCGATAGAGATCGTCAGCCGTCCAATGCCTGTAGTCGCTCTGGACTGCCGTGAGCGCTGCATCAAAGCTGCCGTCTGGGTTAGGCTGGCGCGGCCAGACATGACCTTTATCCAGGTGGGTATGCAGATCGACAAAGCAAGGCCAGACTAGCCCCTGATGCAGATCGAGAGTGGGAGTTTGGCCAAAAAGCTGGCCAAAAAGCTGGTCAGAAAGCTGGCTAGAGGCCGCGACAATCTGAGCGATTTTGCCAGCTTGAATCTCCAGATGGACTGCCGCCACGGAGGCTGCAAGGCAGGTCGAGTCGGGTAATGAATTGGGCAAAGAATCGGGAAATGGCTCAGCTAGCAGCGAGACTGGAATTTGGGCGTTGAGCAGCCAGTAGTGGTCAGATTGGAGAATCATGCGGTCAGTAAAAAGTGAACCATCAGCCTAATTTTCTCGCGTAACGGCGCTTTCATGCCAGTGACGCAGCAGCAGATCAGATACAACGCTCAGCAGCACGAAAATGAATACGCCCAGAAATGTTGTCATCATCAGCGCTGCAAACATGCGCGGAATCTGTAAGTTAAAGCTGGAGATCAAAATTTGATAGGCAATGCCCGATTGTGTGCCGCCTGTGCCCGCCACAAATTCGGCCACGACTGCGCCAATCAGCGCCAGTCCGCCGCTGATCTTCAGCCCCGCCAGAAAGTAGGGCAGCGCACTCGGCAAGCGCAGGTAGAGCAGCGTCTGCCAGCGTGAGGCTCTGTAGAGCTGAAACAGATTCACCAAGTGATGATCGGCGCTGTTGAGTCCCAGCGTCGTGTTGGAGAGAATTGGGAAAAAGGCGACAATCCAGGCGCAAACGACGAGCGACACAAACGTCGAGCTTTCGCCCGGAACCAGCTGCCGCACCCAGAGGATAATCAGAGGCGCAATTGCCACAATCGGCGTGGTTTGCAAAATGACAGCGTAGGGGAAAAAGCTGCGCTCAATCCACTTGCTTTGGGCAAATAGAATCGCAGTGAATAGTCCGGAGAGAATCGCTGCGATAAACGCCACGGTCGTAATTTTGAACGTAATCCAGAGCGACGGCATCAGCACGTTCCACTCGCTGATCAGCGTCTGGAAGACCAGCCATGGTCCCGGCAAAATGTAGGGTGGTGTCTGGGTGAGGTGCACGCCCAGCTCCCAAAACAGCAAAAACAAAACGCCGACGAGCAGCGGAGCCAGCACGGTGGGAGAAGCCAATGCCGCAAACGGACGCGCTGCCGCAGGCTGGTCAGGCTGAGCGGGGGCAGCAGAATTCAGAGCGCTCACGAGAGTCCTCCGCAGGTCGAAGTTGCTTTTCTATCCTAACCCTGCTGGTTGAGTCAGACTGTGCTGGCTGTACCGAGATCTGGCCAGTCCATAAGCTATCTGTAACCTAACCTGCGACTTAACCTGTAATCTATCTGTAATCTAATTGACAGAAATGACAGCCCAAACGGATGATAGAGCAACGGTTCCATCAATTTTTTACGATGCAAAGCATAACCAATCTCTGCAATCCGCAGCCCCAGGAGCGCAGATGGATATCAGTCTAATTGTCTCGAACATCTTGAATCCGCCGATTCTATTTTTTTTCCTGGGAATGACCGCTGTGTTTGTCAAGTCTGACCTGGAAATCCCGGCTCCCATCCCCAAGCTGCTGTCGCTCTATCTGCTGTTTGCAATTGGCTTCAAGGGCGGCGTGGAATTGGTTAAAAGCGGTTTCACTGAGGCCGTCGTTTTAACCCTGCTGGCGGCAGTTGTCATGGCCTGCTTTGTGCCAGTCTACAGCTTTTTCCTGCTGAGGCTGAAGCTGGATGTCTACGATGCTGCCGCAATTGCCGCAACCTATGGGTCAATCAGCGCGGTGACGTTCATTACAGCGGGCGCATTTCTCAGCGAGCTGGGGATTGAGTTTGACGGCTATATGGTGGCGGCTTTGGCGCTCATGGAGTCTCCGGCCATCATCGTCGGCCTAATTCTGGTGAATCTATTTACAATTGAGCAGGGCAAGCGCGATTTCTCCTGGCCTGAGGTGCTGCAAGAAGCTTTCTTAAACAGCTCTGTTTTTCTGCTGGTAGGCAGCCTGCTGATTGGCGTGCTGACCGGAGAACATGGCTGGCAAGTGCTAGAGCCATTTACGCAGGGCTTATTTTACGGGATGCTCACCTTCTTTTTGCTAGATATGGGGCTAGTCGCGGCGCGGCGCATCAAAGATTTGCAAAAAACTGGGCTTTTCCTAATTAGCTTTGCCCTCTTAATTCCCATCCTCAATGCCGGGATTGGCATCTTGCTGGCCAAGCTGATTGGTCTGTCTGAGGGGAATGCTCTGCTGTTTTCGGTACTCTGCGCCAGCGCATCCTATATTGCTGTACCGGCAGCGATGCGAATGACCGTGCCCGAAGCGAATCCGAGTCTGTATATTTCAACGGCATTAGCCGTCACGTTTCCATTTAATATCATTGTCGGAATTCCCCTTTATCTGTACGGCATTAACCTTTTATGGAGATAGCCAGATGCATATTGTTAAAAAGATTGAAATTATTGCCAACGCGCTAGAGCTAGCCAAAATTTTAGAGAGTTTTGAGAATACAGGAATCTATAGCCATGTTGTCATTCGGAACGTAGCGGGCAAAGGTCTGCAAGGCTTCAGCGAAGACCTAGATATGACCATGCTTGACAACGTCTATATTCTGGCGTTCTGTATGCCCGATGATATTAAGCCTGCGGTGGAGTCGATTCGGGCAGTGCTCAACAAGTTTGGCGGCAGCTGCTACATTTCCGAGGTGATGGAAATTCGCTCAGTACGCTGCGTAGCCTCTCTGTAGAGGTTTGGATATAGCCTGTAGAACGTACCTGTAAAGAACAAGCAAATAAGGATAATAAATCAGGAGTTATTAAAATGTCAGCTTTCAGTTCTGCGTTAAATCGCCGCAGCTTCTTACAGCTAGGCACTGTCTGCGGCATGGGAATTGCGACGAGCCAGCTGCTGGGGGCAGCACCAGGGCAGGCGGATCATTTATCGTCCTCTGAGACCGCGCTCACGCCCGATGCTGCCCTAGAAAAGCTGATGGCGGGGAACCGGCGTTTTATGCAGCACCTGCCGGAATATCCTGACCAGTCGCAGGCGCGCTTGAGCGAAGTCGCGCAGGCGCAGCATCCATTTGTGACAATTCTCAGCTGCGCTGACTCACGAGTGCCTGCCGAAATTCTGTTTGACCAGGGAATTGGCGATATTTTTGACGTACGAATTGCCGGAAATATCGTCACGCCCGAATCGCTGGGTAGCCTAGAATATGCCGTCGCGCTGCTGAATACGCCGCTGCTGATGGTGCTGGGGCATGAACGCTGCGGAGCGGTCACGGCTGCGGTGCAAAAACAGGCGCTGCTGGGGGAAATGGGCTCATTTGTGAAGGCAATCTTGCCAGCAGTTGCAGCCGTTCAGGATCAGTCGGGCGATCAGGTCGAAAATGCTGTGCTGGCAAACCTGCGCTATCAAATGCAGCAGCTACAGCGTTCTCAAATCCTCAGCGACCGCTTGCAGTCGGGACAGCTCAAACTGGTGGGCGGTCGCTATGATCTGGATACAGGCAGCATCACAATCGTGACTGAATCATAGTAACTACTCAGCTTAAAAGATCGGGTGATGTTCTAGACTTGTTGTTTTAGTCCAGATAGTCAAGCCAAATTCAAATCGATTAATGAACAGCCCAATGACCACATCATGCATCACAATCGACTTAGAAAAATAAATCGTTTTACGAGCTAAACGTTTAATGCGAGTGCGTAATGTTAAATGCTTTCGCTCAATCCTCTGGGTATTCCGTTTGCCAACGGTATGAAGACTCGGATCAAGATGTCGCTCATAAGCTCCCCACCTCTTCAATCCCATCACACTCTGGGCAGTGAATCGGTTCCAAAACCATTGCTGACACCGCTCTCTTGCCCGATTACCGTCTTCGGCGGATTGCAAGATAACACAGTGACTTATGATCAGCTAACGGCTTGGCAATCTCAAACCCAAGAAAATTTTTCACTGCATATGCTACTAGGCGATCACTTCTTTCCCAATTCAGACCAGCTCTTACTGATTCAATTGATTACCGCAAAACTTGCCAACCTCTCCCGTTGTTAAATAGCGGCTGAAAACGCGACGGATGAGTTAGCATCACTTTCGTCGGGTCGTCTACAGGTTGATCATCTCGTTTTCTCCAGATTCGGTCATCCGCTTGACTCGCTCGCCATTCTAATATTCGCACCGCCCGTCAGAGGCTCACTTTGCCTGCTCTGAACTCACGGCAGCGGCCTGCGGCTGGTTGACATACATGGCTCGCAGCACCAGCGCCGGATCAACCCAGTTCTTGTCATACTTCAGCCCCCAGTGCAGGTGTGGCCCGGTGGTGCGGCCTGTCATGCCAACCCGACCCAGCCTTGCGCCCGCCTGAATCTGCTGATTTTCCCAGATTTGGATACCGCCCTCGCGGTCGATCAGATATTTCTTGCCGTCTTCCGTTTCGACATGTCCCTGCATGTGGCAGTAAATATGCGTCCAGTCGCCGGAGTCAATCACAACCGAAGTGCCGCAGTTGCTGTCATCTGACACCTCTACGACTTTGCCGCTCCACCAGGTGCGGATGTAGCTGCCCTCAGGAGCCGCCATATCCAGACCATAGTGAAATTCCTGACTGTAGCCGCCGTAGGGTGAGGAGCGGTAGCCAAAGGGCGAGGTGTAGGCCTGGAAGTTTTCGACTGGAAACGAAGCGCCCTGCCAGGTGGCCGCAACAATCTGGCTAGAAGACATCTGCTGAACGGGCTGTCCGCCTGTCCCAGCATTCAGCGCCTGCCTTGTGGCCTGAGCGTCCGGTCGAGCATTAGTTTGGGCATTCGCCTGACTGATAGTGCCGATAGCTGAGGCAGACTGAGCATCTGGGGCAGACTGAGCCGCCGCTGTGGTTGGACTAGTGGGTGGACTGGCTGAAGTCGTCGGGCGGTCTGAATGTCTACTAGCACCGCTGTCAAAGACGGTTGGCGAGTCTGGAGCTGATAGGGTGACTTGCGACATCATCTCGGTGCCAATTGCCCTGACCACCTGCTGCCCTGCTTCGGTGGCGGCGATACAGCTCAAGCTAAGAACAGCTAGCAGCAAGAATTTCCCCAGTCGGACTAATTTTCGATTCTGCATCATACCGGTTCAGATTCAGACGTTTGACCTAGACTCAGCGGTTTTTCCAGCGGTTTTTACCCAGAGCGGTTTGATGATCCCGAAAGACCTGTTCACCTCATCGATCTAGCTATTTGGCTCAGATTCAGACCCACAGCTAGATTTCTCCACTCAGAATTTGATTACTTAGCATAGTCGAGAAGCTGTAAAGTGAGACTCTTTTGCAGCCGATTTTGAGCCACTTTATTGGCTTATTGCTGTTTGTCTATTCATCTATAGGCACTTTATCTATGCACTCTGTTTAAGTGCAGCGGGTCAAGCGGGCAATCCGTACAGTCTCTGTAAGTTTTCTATAAGTCTCTGTAAGCTTTCTGTCAATGTTAAGCAATGTTGAAAATCACCTCGATAAGTTTATCAGCAATTTGGCCTCAATTGGGTGGGTTGCCAGCTGCGGTCGAACCGATGAGGCTGGATGCAGAGCGCTCGTCAGGCTGAGAAGATGTCTGGATTGTGAAGATGTCTGGATTGTGAAGATACAATGAACTTGAGGCAGTTAGCGTAGGCTTTGGAGTGACGCAGATCGCTGCTAGCTCCTGCAATTCAGTTTTTATTGATTTCCGTTGACTGTCCCTGATTTTCTCTAGCTGCTTTTGCTTTCCTCTGCGCGTTAAGGTTCTGGTTTAGGCATTTGCTCAGGCACTTGACGTTTCCTGTATTAAAGTCATGGCAATCGATTCAAGCTTCGACAGTGTGTTAGCTGCCTTTTCCAATATTACGCGCCGGGGTGATTTGAGCGATCGAGTCCGGGATTTGCCGATCGATCAGTTTCGGCAGCTTTTGGAGCAGATCACCCAGGAGTTTGGCCATTTCCTGCGAGCCATTGATCTAATTAACAACAATGCGCTGGAGTCTTTGCTGGAGCAGATTCTAGAGGCGCTGACGCTGAAGGTAGGGCAGCTGCTGCGGGCTGACCGCACGACAATTTTTTTAGTAGACGAAGAAAAAGGGCAGCTCTGGTCAAAAATCGCTCAGGGTGAATCGAGTCAGCTCGTCGAAATCCGCGTGCCGATTGCGGTGGGCGTGGCCGGACAAGTGGCTCGCACGGGCGACTATCTGAATATTCCAGATGCCTATAGCCATCCGCTGTTCAACCGCGACATTGATCGGCAGACGGGCTATCTAACCCGCAATATCCTCTGTATGCCGATCTTTGACACCAAAGCTCAGGTGGTGGCGGTGGTGCAGATGCTCAACAAGAGCGGCGAACAGCCATTTGATCAAGCAGACGAAGCGCTGTTCCGGGAGTTCGCCGACTCGATGGGGATCATTTTAGAGAGCTGCAACTCGTTTTATATGGCTGCTCGTAACCAGCGAGGCGTGACTTCGCTGCTCAAGGCCACCGCCTATCTGGGTCAGAGCCTCAATCTAGAAAAAACGCTGCAAGCCGTGATGAACGAAGCCCGCGATCTGATGCAGGCCGACCGCAGCACGCTGTTTTTGTTTGACCGCGAGCAGCGTCAGCTCTGGTCAAAGGTGGCGACAGCTGACGGCAGCAACAGCGTCGAAATCCGCATTCCTGCCGATCGCGGCATTGCGGGCTACGTGGCTTCGACCAACCAGACGCTGAATATTCCCAACGCCTATGAAGATCCGCGCTTTGACCCTACAGTCGATCAGCGCACGGGCTACCTGACCCGGACAATTCTCTGTATGCCCGTCTACAACTCAGCCGGAATGCTGATTGGCGTGACGCAGCTGATCAACAAAAATCAGGGCTGCTTCAACGGCTCAGACGAAGAGTTCATGCGGGCGTTTAACATCCAGGCTGGGATTGCCCTGGAAAACGCCCAGCTGTTTGAGCGGGTCTTGCTGGAGCAGCAGTACCAAAAAGATATGCTGCAAAGCCTCTCTGACGCGGTGATTTCCACCGACCTACAGGGCAAGATCGTCACGATCAACAATGCGGCCTTGCGGCTGCTGGGCTGCCCAGATGCCAAGACCAACGAACTCGCCGCCCAGCGCCTCACCCGCCGCTTGGTTAATCGTCCGGTCTGGGAGGTTGTACCCATCGAGCATTTGCAGCTCTGGCTAGAAGAATGCCTCAGCCACGCCACGCCCCACTATGCGCCCGAACAGAGCCTGCTGCTGCAAGCCTTAGCGGAGCCGATCCAGCCGGGACAGCCCATTGAGCGCAGCATCAACCTGACCGTCACGCCGTTATCCAACACGGACGGCGAGGTGCGGGGTGGACTGGTGGTGCTGGAAGATATTAGCCAGGAAAAGCGGATGAAAACCACGCTCTACCGCTACATGACCCCGGATGTGGCCGAGCAGGTGATGGCGCTGGGCGACGACGCGCTGATGATTGGCGAGCGCAGAGATGTCTCGATTCTGTTTTCGGATATTCGCGGCTACACCTCGCTGACTGAAAAAATGCAGGCGGCAGATGTGGTCGGGCTGCTGAACACCTACTTTGAAACGATGGTGGAGTCGGTGTTTATCTACCAGGGGACGCTGGATAAGTTTATTGGCGATGCACTGATGGCGGTGTTTGGCGCGCCGCTGCCGCTGGAAAACCACGCCTGGATGGCGGTACAGTCAGCGCTAGATATGCGGCAGCGGCTGCAAGAATTTAACCAGCACCGCCAGTCTCAAAGCCAGCCGCCGATTCAGGTAGGCATTGGCATCAGCTCTGGCGAGGTGGTTTCCGGCAACATTGGCTCGCAGCGCCGCATGGACTATACGGTAATTGGGGACGGCGTGGATATCAGCGCCAGACTCGAGGGCGTGACCAAAGAATATGGCTGCGATATCATCCTCAGCGAGTATACCTACCAGTTTTGCCAGGAGCGAATCTGGGTGCGTGAGCTGGACAAAGTTTGCGTCAAGGGCAAGACCAAGCCGCTGCGGATCTACGAGCTGATTGGCGAGCGCAGCGAACCGCTGAACAGCCAAACCGCTGAGTTTATTGAAGCTTACGAGGCCGGACGATGCGCCTACCTCAACCGCCGCTTCCAACAGGCGCTGACCCATTTTGAGGCGGCAGCATTGCTCAGACCCGATGACCGTTCCGTGAAGCTTCAGCTGCTGCGAACCCATAAATGGCTGCTAGAGCCGCCGCCACCGGACTGGGATGGCGTATATATGCTGGTGACAAAGTGATGGGGTTGAAAAACCAGCCCTGAAAAACCAGCCGCTAAGCCCGCTCGTCAAGGAGAGCCTGAATCTTGGCGGCTAGCTCGCGGTCTTCGGTGTAGATCCCCAGCGCTGCTACAGCCGCCTGCATATCGGGTAGCGTCGCCTGCGCCACCAGTGACAGCAGGAAGTCGGTGGCTTCGGCTTGACGCAGCATCGCAATCGCCAGCAGCCCCGTCTGGCGGAGATCCCGATCTTGGCTACTGCGCCACCACTGCTGCAAAATCGGCAGCGCCGCCAGCAGTCGCGACTCGCCCAGCGCCAGCGCCGCTGCCTCGCTGATTTCGCGTGACGACTGGCTGAGCGCTCGCCCCACCAGCCCCAGCGAAGATTCGGGAGCCAGCCGCAGCAGTGCCGCAAAACATTCTCCCAGCACAGCAGCTTCATCGCCCAGCTGTGCCTTGAGTCGCAGCAGCGGCACGGCGGCGGGATGTTCGCTGTAGCCGCAGGCTCGGACGGCTCCAATCCGCGCGTCCAGCTCTGGATCGGCCAGCAAATCGGCCAGTTCGCTCAGTACCTCTGAGTAGTTGACCCGCACCAGTCCGAGGGCTGAAACGGCTCGCAGCCCAGCCGCCGTATCAACCTGCCCCCCCCAGGCTGGCTCCAGCTGCCGATGCCGAATCCCGACCAAAAATGGCTCAAAGTCTGGATAGTCTAGCCGGTAGAGTGCGTCGATAATCGCCTGCTTTCCCAAACAGTTGGGGTCGGCGGCAACGGGGTTGTGAAGCAGCCGCTCAAAGCTGGAGCGCAGGGCTGGCAGCAGGCTCTGGAGATGGGCATCTCGAATGATCCGGGCGGCTTGGGCAATCGCAATCGCCTGGTGGCTCTCCAAAATCTCGCGGAGTCCGGTGGCAGCGGCTTCGGTGTCAGGCTGTTCGCGGATTTGATTCAGGCGAATCTGAAGCGCTTCGAGCTTGCGGGATTTTGGCATGATTTTGGCATGGGTGAACTTTCAGCTTGCAAAACAGTTAAGCTGACTTCAGAGCTATATTAGCAGGGCGAATTCTTAGCAGAGCAAATCCTTAGCAGAGCAAATCCAACCCGTGGCTTTATGACCCAAGCGCCTCGTTCCTACGACTTTATTTGCTTTGGTGACGAAGTTCCCGGCATTCTGGCAATTATCTCTGCCGCCCGCGAATACCGCCGCCGCACCAACCGCTTTCCGAAGAGCCTGCTGATGTTCAAAGCTAGCTCCCAGAATGGCGTAGGGGGGCATCTGGTGCGGGGCGGCTTGGCCTATCTAGATCGCAGCAGCGTGCCGCTGCATATTCGGCAGCAGTTTGGCTTAGGTGACTTTGGCGATCCTGCGGCGATCTACAGCGAATTTTTGACCCGTGTGGGCGTTCGCAAGGTGGCGCTCGATCCAGCGCGAGCCAATTTAATTTTGCGCCAAATGCTGAGCGAGGCGGGAGTCGATATTTTGAGTCAGGTGGATGTTGACTCCGTGAGCTTTGACGGGACAAAAATCGCGGGTCTGACGCTGAAGCGGGGCGAGCGCTATTTGGCCAAGCAGTGGATTGACTGTACGGTGAACGCAGAGCTGGCGCAGCTGGCCGGAGTCCGAAAATTTCCCGGCTATGCCAACTTAGGCTTGCCCAACTCCGAGCTGTCCGCGACGCTGGTGTTTGAAACCGAGGGCTTGAGTCCGGCGACGCTCCGCAGCACCGAAGATGCCTATCTGCGTCGTTTCACCAACCCTAATGACCGCGAGGCACAAGGCTGGATTGACATCGCGGCGGGCTATGATCCGGTGTTTCGGCAGCAGATTGTCCGCGATTTTTATTTCAGTGACGGGCGCTTGAAGCGGATGGATATTGGCGTAGATTACATTGACGTGTACGGCGAGGCGCTGTCGATTGCCTATCATGCCTTTCGCGGCACGAAGATGGATTTGGCCACCACGGGTTCGATGCTGGACAACGCCAACGTGGCGATTTTGCCGGGAACTCATCGGCTCTCCTGGAATTGCCTGCTGTTTTTTGTCACTGCTCAAGAGGCGGAAGCCCTGGCTCGCAACAACGCCCAGCCAACTGCGGCAATGTTGAACGAAATGAGCTATGTCGAGCGCTGGTACAAGAGCTTGGGGGCAACCCGCGTCAAGCCAGCACTCGAACTCTATATTCGGCATGCAGGCAATATTACGGGCGCGGTCGTGCCGCTGCCGGGCGCGCAGATGATGGCGGGCGGCGTGACGGCAGCTGAGGCACTGGGCAGCTTTGGCTATGCATTTGACGCGCGGGGTGGCATTCACGGGCTGCAAGATCGCGCGACAGCACTGGGCGTCCCCAACCTGCATTTCAAAACGCCGCTGTTTAATATCGGCATCCGGCATACGCTATTGAAAAATATCCCGAATCTGGCGGTGCTGGGTCCGGCAACTGGATTTGACGGCGGCGCGAGTACGGCAGGCCGAATTGTCGAATACAACGTGGCGGTCGGGCAAGCAATCGGGATTGCGGCTTGCCTAGCGCTATTGACAAATCGGGCGCTCAACAGCTTTACCAACCGCGAAATCCGGGATGTGCTGGTTGCCACAGGCCGACTCTCTAAGATCTACGGGGTCTACGACGCAGCTGAAACGGCCAACGTGGCGCTGTTTGAGAAGCTGGTGGGCGTACCAATTTATACGGTTTAGTACTTTGAAGATTTTAGTACTTTGAAGATTAATGAGTAGGGTTAAACTGCGAGGAGGTGCAATGGGACAGGATATTCTAGATATCGGCTATCTGGCTCTGCCCAAAAATTCTAACGGCATGGGCGTCATTGTGATTCAGGAATGGTGGGGGCTGGTGCCGCATATCAAAGACGTGGCCGAGCGGTTTGCGGCGGCGGGCTACGTGACGCTAGCGCCCGATATCTACAACGGCACCACCACAAAATCGCCCGACGAAGCTCAACGCCTGTTTATGGCGCTGAACATTGAAAAAGCCGCTCAGGAGCTAGAGTCAGCCATTGACTGCGTCTTGAAGCATCCCAGCGTCAAAATCAACAAGCTGGGCGTGGTAGGTTTCTGCATGGGCGGACAGTTGGCCTTGCTAGCCGCCACCACCAGCGAGCATGTCGGCGCGGTCGTCGATTTTTACGGCGTTCACCCCAACGTCAGCCCCGATTTCTCCAGGCTCACCGCGCCCGTTCTCGGACTCTTTGGCGAAACCGACGACTTTGTGCCGCCCGCAACGGTACTTCAGCTTGAGGCCGCCATCCAGCAAGCAGGCGGCTCCATTGAATCGCATAGCTATCCCGGCGCAGGTCACGCTTTCTTCAACGACAGTCGCCCCGAAGCCTACAGGGTCGATGCTGCCACCGACGCCTGGCAGCGCGTCCTGACGTTTCTGCCGCAGGCATTAGCCGCCTGAGAGCCTGATGCTAATCCTTTCGGCAGCACACCAGCAGGAAATCCAGGCTCACGCAGAGCAAGCTTATCCTGAAGAATGCTGCGGGATCTTGCTGGGGCATCTGGAGCGGGATGATCACGACAGCCAAAAAACAGTCGTGGCGGTGCGGCCTACCCCCAACGCCTGGAGCGAAGCCGTCGCCGCCGATTTAGTGACGCTCAACATCCCCGCTCGCCACATCGCCTCAGATGCTCGCCGCGACCGCTACTGGATCGATCCGCAAGATCTGCTCAAGGTTCAGCGCGAAGCCCGCGACCGCAGCCTGCAAGTTATCGGCATCTACCACTCGCACCCCGACCATCCGGCCATTCCTTCCGAAACCGATCGGCGGCTGGCCTGGTCGGAATATTCCTATCTGATTCTGTCGGTGCAGCAGGGCCAGGTGGGGCAGGTTTTGTCCTGGCAGCTTGACAACAGGCATCAATTTGAGCCGGAGGTCGTCTGTCAGGTCAAGCTAGACGTGAACTCATGATGAACTCATGATGGACTGATGGTTGGATGGACTGATGGTTGGGAGCAGGATCAATTGCTGTTTCCAAATACGCATCATGAAATCTGCAACCAGAACTTTAGGCTGATTTAAGATCTACACCTGGATTAATCTCGATGAATATCGTTACCATTTTGAGAGTGCGTTCTAGCTTAGACACATAAGCCGCAGAATATGGCCGCAGAGTATGGCCGCAGAATTGCAAAAAATTGGCTGTTCAGCCTCTCGATGCGTTAACCAGAATTCATGACATCTTTCGACCATCCGGCATCTTTCACGTCCTCAGCTTTCCCTGCTCAGGCGGTCGCTGAGATGACAGCTTCAGCAGAGCTATTATGCTCCAAGCCAACACCCGCTGATCCCCATCAGACCGCTCAAGGCGTTTACGTTACGGTACATGGCCACTTCTACCAGCCGCCGCGCGAGAACCCATACCTCAACACCATTGAACGTCAGCCCAGCGCTGCGCCATTTCACAACTGGAACGAGCGCATCCACCACGAATGCTACCGTCCCAATGCCTTTGCGCGAGTCCTGAACGACCGAGAAGAACTGATTGGCATTGTCAATAACTTTGAATACCTCAGCTTTAACATCGGCCCAACGCTGATCAGTTGGCTGGAGCAATACGATCTCGAGACCTATCAGCGCATCCTGGAGGCCGACCGCAAGAGCTGTGAGCGCTTAAACGGCCACGGCAACGCGATTGCCCAAGCCTACAACCACATAATTTTGCCGCTAGCGAATCAGCGCGATCAGCTGACTCAAATTCGCTGGGGCAAAGCTGACTTCAAAGCCCGGTTTGGCCGCGATCCCGAAGGACTCTGGCTGGCCGAAACTGCCGTAGACTACCCGACGCTAGAAGTGCTAGTGGCTGAGGGGATCAAGTTTATCATTCTTGCGCCTTCTCAGGCTCAGCGCTGTCGTCCCTTGCCCAATGCTGAGCAACCTGATCCCGACTGGATCGAAGTCGGCGGCGGTCAGATTGATCCAGTGCAGCCCTATCGCTGCTATCTCGACACTGCGGCCACTCGTGCTAATACCCGACCCTACATCGACATCTTTTTCTATGATGGCCCCATCTCACGCGACATGGGTTTTAACGACCTGCTCAGCAGCTCGCATCATTGGGTGGGGCGGCTGTCGCAGGCGGTACGTGGGGATCGGCGAGCGACGCAGCTGATTTCGGTGGCCACAGATGGCGAAACGTTTGGGCATCACAAGGGCGGCACTGAGAAAGCGCTAGCCTATGCCTTCACCGAGGAATTTCCGCGACGCGGCTGGCAGGTGACCAACTATGCTCACTATCTCAGCCTCAGCCCCCCCACTTGGGAAGTCGAGCTAAAGCCCGTTACGGCCTGGAGCTGCTCGCATGGGGTAGACCGCTGGCAGGCCGACTGTGGCTGTGGCGGCGGTGGTGGCTGGCATCAAAAATGGCGCAGACCGCTGCGGGACAGCCTCGACTGGCTGCGGGATCAGCTCGCCAAGCTGTTTGAGGAGCAGGGCAGCAAGCTGTTTCGCGATCCCTGGCAGGCGCGTGACGAATATATCCGCGTCATGCTGGATCGCAGTCCGGCCAATATCAACCGCTTTTTGGCACAGCAGCAGCGATCTCGGCTTAGCTTGGCCGAACGCAGCGACGCGCTCAGGCTCCTAGAAATGCAGCGTCATGCCCTGCTGATGTATACGAGCTGCGGCTGGTTCTTTGACGAGATCTCGCGGCCAGAGGGTGTACAGCTGCTCCAATATGCGGCACGGGCAATTGAACTAGCGGGCGATGTGGCGGGGCTTCAGCTCGAAAAGAGCTTTATCCGCAGGCTGAATGCGGCTCCCAGCAACGTCGAGCTGTTTCAGACGGGAGCCGAGGTCTATCGGCAACTCGTCGCTCCGGCCCAGATCAGCTTGGAGCAAGTGGCCGCACACTACGCCATGACTTCGCTGTTTACGCCCTACGCCCGCGATCAGCGGGTCTACTGCTACGAAGTGCATCAGCTGGACTACCAAATGCAGCGCTTGGGGACATTGACGCTGGCGGTAGGTCAGGTTCAACTCACCTCAGAGATGACGCGCGACAGTAAGGCGCTCACCTTTGCAGTGCTGCATTTGGGCGGCTGGGACTTTCACTGCTGCGTTCAGCCGTTTAGCGGCAGGCGAGCTTATGGTCAGCTTAAAGAGTCGCTGTTTGAGTCGTTGAGTCAGGCGAGTGCGGCGCAAATTATTTTGGCAATCAGCCATTGCGGCGGCCAGTGCTACAGCCTGCGCGATCTGTTTGCCGAAGAGCGGCATAAAATTATGCGCCTGCTGAGCCAGGAAACCCTGACTCGGCTCGACCAGCTTTATATGCAGGTCTACCGTGACAACTACAGCGTGCTGGCGGCTTTCCATCGGGACAGGCTGGATGTGCCCCAAGAATTGCAGGTGGCCGCAGAGATTGCGATCGGGCATCGGGCGCTGACGGCATTGCAGGCGCTAGAGCGCGACAAGGGCGAGCTGCCGCTGAGCGATCCGCAGGTGTTGGGTTACCTGAGTGAGCTAGAGGCAATTGCGGCTGAGGCGGTGCATCTGCGCTGTCAGCTCCATTTGCCACCGCTGAAGCAGGGATTTGAGCGGCTGGTTTTGCAAGCGCTGCGGGATCTGCGGCACAGTCTTCATTCAGAGGTCGTAGAAGCAGAGCTAGCCTGGATTTCGCGGCTTTTGGATCTGGCTGAACGGCTGCGGCTACATCTGTCGATGGATCGGGCACAGGAGGCGTATTTTCAAGGCTTAGAGCAAATGCTGCCGCAGTTAGCGCTGGCCAAAGCAGGCGAGCCAACCGAACTGAGCCGAGAGCAACTCCAGCAGTTTTTACGAGTGGGACAGCGGTTGGCGATTGATCTGCGAAGCTGGTCAAATCATCTTAACTTCTCGCCTGTTTAATCTCGTCTGATCCTGTCTAATCCTGTCTAATTATGATGCGCCTCGTCGCCTATCTCATGATCCTTTGGATTAGCAGCCTGCTGGCGCTGCCCGTTTTGGCACTACCCCCACCCGCAGATCAGCCTGAAGAGGTGCTGCGAACCGAAATTATCCTAGAAGCCCGCTCGCCCATTGATGGCCAGCTCATGACTGCCGCCGAATATGCCGAGCTGCAAGCCCAGATTGAGGCCAGAAACCAGGAAATTGGCTATGTGCCGCCTCAGATCCGACGGTTAGTTGGCCTGCTGCGCCTGCGAAAAGCGCTCCGCACCATTTTCCCGTTCATCCGCTGAGGAGTTCGTTGGACTGCTTCACCGCTTCTAGAATCGAAATCTGAGGCGGCGGAATTTGGGCTACTGCTGGCTCTGGAACTTCCGGCTGCTCAAGATGCCGATGCAGCATCTCGCGCGTGCGGGCAATGCCGTCAGCCAGCGTAATCCCTTCAGGCGTGAGCAGTCCTATGACCTGCGGCGGCTGGTCGCGAGACAGCACCGGCAGTTGCTGAAGACCACGAGTCGTCATGCGGCGGCTGGCCTCGCTCAGCAGTTCGTCTGGGTAAGCAGAAACTAATTTTGTGGTGCAGATAGTTTGAATCGGCTGATGCAGCAGCGCCCGTACTTCTGGCTCCGACTTCGCATGCAGCAGCGCCCGGTTCATATCTTGCAGCGTCACAATACCCAGCAGCCCAGTTCCGTCAATCACCAGTGCGCTGTGCATTCGCTGCCCAAGCAGAGTTTGGCTAGCTTCAAGCAGGCTGAGACTCCCTGTCAGCTTCAGTGTTTCAGACTGCATCGCCTCTGCAACAGTCAGCGTGGCCGTCAGCGGCACCTCTGGTTCTGGCATCTCAGGCGGCGGCGAATTGTCAATCACCACCTGCGGATGCAGATATTCCACCAGCCAGATGCTCAGCCCCACCGCCGCCATCAACGGCAGCACAATCCGGTAGTCGTGAGTTAGCTCAAACAGCAGCAAAATTGCCGTCAGGGGCGCTCGGACGCTGCCCGCCAGCACTGCCGCCATGCCCACCATCGCATAGGCAGGCGGAGAAGCTATAGAGTCATGCAAGAGCGGCACTAGCCCCAGCAGCTTGCTGTAGACAGATCCTAGCGACGCACCCAGAAATAAGGCCGGGGCAAACACGCCGCCCACAAAGCCGCTGCCAAAGCTGAGCGCCGTCATGATCAGCTTCACGACCAGCAGCAGGATGACCAGCGACAGCGGAAACTGCACGTCTTGCAACAGTGCTTCGACGGTTTCGTAGCCCACGCCCAAAATCTGCGGTAGCTTCAGCGCTACCAGCCCCAAGCAAAGTCCGCCCAGCACCGGATGCAGCGGCAACGGGATCTGAGCCAGCCAGCTCAGACGAGCCACCTTGCCCTGAAACGCCCGCTGCGAGAAGCCCAACGCCTGCACGTAGAGCAGCGACACCAGACTCGCCAGCAGCCCCAGCCCCAAATACAGCGGCAGCTCCAACAGGCTCCGCACTTCATAGGCAGGCAGGGCAAACGCTGGCTGCGATCCCAATCCAATTTGGACAATCCAAGCAGCAACCACCGCAGCCAGCAGCACCACGCTTGCTGTAGAAGCAGCAAACGTGCTGCCCAAAATCACTTCCAAAGCAAAAAACACCCCGGCAATCGGCGCATTAAACCCAGCCGCCAATCCAGCCGCCGCCCCAGCGCTCAATAACAGCCGGCGACGTTCCTGCGAGACGCGCAAAACCTGCCCTAGCAATAGGCTAAAGTAAGCGCCGATTTCAACGCTGGGTCCCTCTGGCCCCAGTGCCGCACCGCTGCCCAGCGAGATGGAAGCCGTCACCATCTTGGTCACGGGGTTGAGCAGCAGCACTTCTCGGCTGCCCTGCACAACTTCAATCAGCGTCGTTAATCCGGGGCCAAAATCTTTGATCCACCAGCGCAGCAGCCCAATCGCCATGCCGCCCAACAGCGGGATCAGCGCCAATGTCCAGTGTCCCCAAGCCGAAAAGTAGCTGGACACCTCGCCAAACATCAGGTGATGCACAATCTGAATCAGGGCGCGAAACAGCAGCACGCCTACGCCAGCGCCAACTCCAATCAGCAGCGCCAGCAGCAAAACCCAGGTGCCGGGGGTGGGCTGAAGCTGGCTCAGCAGAGTATTTAGCCGTTGTGGACGCTCGGCAGGTAGTTCGGCGGCTGGTTTGGCTGATCGGGGAATGGGGGAAGGCAGCGACTGCATGAGTAGATCCAGGGAGGCGCGTAAAAATTAGCCAGTCAAAATCGTCGGAGCCGTTGCCTACGCCGTCACAAGCTGCGTCTGGTTTCGGACTATTTGACTCCATTGTGAAGGATGCAGCCATCAAATGACTGTCGATTTGATGTGTTACATCTCTGCTTAATCACATACTACAAAGCCCTGGCCTCACCCGGAGATGGCTAGGCGGAACAGGCCTTTCCATTCAGGCAAAGCGCCATCCTCGCATGCTATTCTAGGAAAGCAACAAAAATTCCGCACATTCAGGATTTCGGGTGTTTTTGGAGGAGTTAATCTTTTCTGGAGATACGCCTGGGTGGAGGATTAACCCGAAAGGAGCTTAATTTCATATGGCAGTTGTTTCGTTGGCTCAGTTACTGGAGTCGGGCGTTCACTTTGGGCATCAGACCCGCCGCTGGAACCCCAAGATGTCTCCCTACATCTACACCGCTCGCAATGGCGTTCACATTATCGATCTGGTGCAGACCGCCCGGCTCATGGAAGAAGCCTATAACTATCTGCGGGTCGCGTCCGAGCAGGGTAAGCGCGTTCTGTTTGTCGGCACCAAGCGGCAGGCAGCAGGCATCATAGCCCAAGAAGCTTCACGCTGCGGCGCATTCTACGTCAACCAGCGCTGGCTGGGCGGCATGATGACCAACTGGGCGACAATCAAAACCCGCGTTGAGCGACTGAAAGAGCTAGAGCGTCGCCAAGATACTGGCGCACTCGATCTGCTTCCCAAGAAAGAGGCGGCCATGCTGCGGCGCGAGCTGGAGAAGCTGCAAAAGTATCTGGGCGGCATCCGGGGCATGCGGAAAGTGCCGGATATTGTGCTGATTGTCGATCAGCGCCGCGAGTACAATGCGGTGCAGGAATGCCAGAAGTTGAATGTGCCGATTGTCTCGCTGCTAGACACTAACTGCGATCCCGATACCGTCGATATCCCGATTCCAGCAAACGATGATGCGATTCGCTCGATTAAGCTGATCGTGGGTCGCTTGGCTGATGCGATCTATGAAGGTCGGCACGGCGAGCTAGAGGGCGAAGAGGATATCTACGAAGACTACGAGGATATGGGCGAAGAAGGTTACGACGACAGCGAATTTGTGCCTGAGGGCGCAGCCCCAGCAGCGAGCTAGGCTGGTAAGTTCGAGATTTGTAGCCTGCTCGTAGCTTGATTCTGCATTAGAGCAAGATAAAGAGCGATATCAGCGCAATATATTTTGCTCTAATGCACCAAACAGCTCAAAATTAAGAGTGGCATCTTGATCTGGATATAGATCATGAAAATGCTGCAACTCACGCAGATTTCTGCAAACTCATCTAGACAGGATTGAAGCAACAATGGCAGACATACCAGCAAAGCTTGTCAAGGAACTGCGGGATAAAACCAACGCAGGATTTGGAGACTGTAAAAAAGCCCTAGAAGCGACAGAGGGCGACATCGAAAAAGCCATGGAGTGGCTGCGCCAGAAAGGGATCACCTCAGCTGAGAAGAAATCTGGCAAGATTACAGCAGAAGGCTTGGTGGGCAGCTACATTCACACGGGCGGTCGCGTCGGCGTGTTAGTCGAAATCAACTGCCAGACCGACTTTGTGGCGCGCAACGAAGCATTTCAAGCGCTCGTTAAAGATATTGCCATGCAGATTGCGGCCTGCCCCAACGTCGAATATGTCAGAGCCGAGGATATCCCGGCTGATATTGTCGAGCGCGAGAAGAGCATTGAGTCTGGGCGAGATGACCTGGGCAACAAGCCTGAAGCCGTGCGCGAAAAAATCGTCGCCGGACGCATCGACAAGCGGCTAAAAGAGCTATCGCTGCTCGATCAGCCCTACATCAAAGACCAGAGCATCACGGTGGCCGAATTCGTGAAGCAAAATATCGCTGGACTGGGTGAAAACATCCAGGTGCGGCGGTTTGTGCGCTTTGTGATGGGCGAAGGCATCGAGAAGGAAGAGAGCGACTTTGCCGCAGAAGTGGCTGCTCAGACTGGAGCCACTGCACCTGCTGCGCCTGAAGCTGTTGCTGAACCTGAACCTGAGGCTAAACCTGAGGCTGTTGCTGCGCCTGCACCTGAAGCGAAAGCCAGTGGCAAAAAAAAGTCTAAAAAGTAGGCTCCTGCAAATTTAGTCAGTGGGCGGTAGGGATTAGATCACGCTAGATCTGATGTTTATCGCCCTTTATTTTGGCTATCTGGCTGGCTATTTGGCTAGCGATCTAGAATACTATCCAGCTTTGACGCAGCTTTTGTGAATCAGATCTAAGATTTGAAGGAAGAGATTAGGTCGGGCTATGGCGAGGGCAATCGGACAAATTGAACAGGAAATTGCCGTACTCGACCAGACAGTTGAGGCAATCGCTCAAGCGTTTTACGATGCCTATCAGGAGTATTTGACGGTGTTGGGACAGGCGGTGCGGCGGCAGCTGGTGCTGGCGGCTTACCATATTTGCACTCACAGCTATCCAGAGCAGTTTACGAGTCTGACGCTCAGCCAGCGTCAAACCTTACAGCAGGCGCTGCGGCAGTTAGCTCAGCAGGCAAAGCGTGAGCTGATTGAGTCTCTTTACCCCGTTGCGCCCCCGGATGAAGATCCCAAGCTGCTGAACAGCGCTCGATCTGAAGCGACTGCTGAGCCAACAGCAGCCCCCTCAACCCATATCGATCTGTTTGCCGCCTTCGGTCAATCAGCCGAGTCAGAGCCGCCCGATGATTTGCCGCCCGATGATTTGCCGCCCGATAATTTGCCTGAGGATTCAGAAGCGAGTTCTCCGGCTCAGCCTGATGATGCTCTAGATGCTGACGCGCCGAGATCAGAGCAGCTTCGGCCCAGAGATATTGCCCGCTGGCAGAGCGCTCTCGAATCGGAGATTTTAGAAGTGCTGCAAACCATTTCCCACGCCACGAATCAGGTGTTGCAGCAGGCTAAGATTTTGCCAGATCGACTGCCAGAGCCAATTTTGGAAGTTGCCGCTAAGGCCGATCTGTCATCTGAAGCGGCTTCTGGCCCGCCAAACCTGATGAATTTGCTGATTGAATCTGAAGACGAAGAGCGCTCTAGCGAGAGCGTGACCCAAATTGTGGCTGTACGGCTACGGCTCTCAGAAATTGAGTTTGGCGATGCGCCAGCCGCGACGGGGCGACTGAAGCTGCGACATTTGCTCACCCAGCTCAGCAAGCTAGGCCGTGAATATCGCCACCGTCAGAAAGAGCGTGCTGTGGCTCAAGCTGAGGCTGCATGGCGCTCCAGCTGGTTCGATGAGGCGGAATAGCTATGCTCGACTGGCTGCGACTTCAAAAAGCGCTGAGCGTTGAGGCAGAACGCGGCTTCAACGACCTGCTGGGTAGCCAGTACCGCTTCAGTGAATTCCTCAGCTTTAGCCTGAATCAGCCGCCTCCCGCCCTGCCGCCAACCGAACGCCAGCGGCTGCAAACGATTGCCAGCGAGTTTACGCAGTACAGCGATCTCAGCTTTTCCGAGCGGCAGCATTTAGTAGCCGAAACCCGTCGAGCGCTCTACCAAACGCGCCAAGCGCTAGAAGCGCCTGTTGAAGACAGCAAGCCCAAAGCCTCGCGCCCCAAGACCACTAGCTTGAGCGAAAAAACTGCCAAGCTGCCACCCAAGCTGGAGCAGGCCGTCACCTATCTTCCTGGGATTGGCGCTAAAAATAGCGAAAAGCTAGCCAAGCTGGGCTTGCTCACCGTCCGCGATCTGCTCTACTACTACCCGCGCGACCATATCGACTATGCCCGTCAAGTCACGATTCGGCAGCTTGTGGCCGGAGCAACGGTGACGATTGTCGGCAAGATCACGCGCTGCACCTGCTTTACCAGCCCCCGCAACAGCAAGCTGACGATTCTGGATCTGAGCATCCGCGACTCCACCGGGCAGATCAAGCTGGTGCGTTTTTTTCCGGGAGCACGGTTTCAGAATCGCGGCTGGCAAGAGCAGCAAAAGCGGCTCTATCCGGTGGGGGCGGTGGTGGCGGCTTCGGGGTTGGTGAAGCAGGACAAATATGGCGTGACGCTGGAAGATCCGCAGATCGAGGTGATCGATAGTTCTGACGCGCCAATTGATTCGCTCAAGGTGGGGCGAGTGCTGCCCATCTATCCGCTGACTGAGGGCGTGGGCGCGGATGTGGTGCGGAAGGCAATTGTGGCGGCGCTGCCTGCGGTGGAGCAAATTCAGGAGCCGCTGCCGGAGGGATTACGCCAGAAATATGAGCTAACTAATCTGAAAACTGCGATCTCGCATATCCACTTTCCACCTGATTCAGAAGCACTAGCAGCGGCGCGACGCAGGCTGGTGTTTGACGAGTTTTTCTACTTGCAGTTGGGCTTATTAAAGCGACGCATGGCGCAGCGACAGGTGCAGACTAGCGCCAGCCTTGCCCCGACCGGTGCGCTGATTGACCAGTTCCATCAGGTCTTGCCGTTCCAGCTCACGGACGCTCAGCAGCGCGTGGTGAATGACATCCTCAACGATCTGCAAGAGCCTGCCCCGATGAATCGACTGGTGCAGGGCGATGTGGGTTCTGGTAAAACGGTGGTGGCTGTGATTGCGATTTTGGCGGCGATCCAGTCGGGCTATCAGGCGGCTTTGATGGCTCCGACTGAGGTGCTCTCAGAGCAGCATTACCGCAAGCTGGTGAGCTGGTTTAATCTGCTGCATCTGCCTGTGGAGCTGCTGACGGGTTCGACTCGTGCCGCCAAACGCCGCCAGATTTTGAGTGAGCTGGCCACAGGCGAACTGCCGCTGCTGGTGGGCACGCACGCCCTGATTGAAGATCCGGTGCAGTTTTCTAAGCTGGGGCTGGTGGTAATCGACGAGCAGCATCGGTTTGGGGTGCAGCAGCGGGCGCGATTGCAGCAAAAGGGCAGCTTCCCGCATGTGCTGACGATGACGGCCACGCCAATTCCCCGGACGCTGGCGCTGACGCTGCATGGCGATTTGGACGTGAGCCAAATTGACGAGCTGCCGCCCGGTCGCCAGCCGATCCAAACCACAATGCTGAGCGGACGTGACCGCAGCCATGCCTATGACCTGATCCGGCGCGAGGTGGCGCAGGGGCGGCAGGTCTATGTGGTGCTGCCGCTGGTGGAGGAGTCTGAGAAACTGGATTTGAAATCGGCCACCGATGAGCATCAGCATTTGCAGTCGGTGTTTCCAGAGTTTCAGGTGGGGCTGCTGCATGGGCGGATGACCTCTGCTGAAAAAGACGAGGCGATTACGCGCTTCCGGGATAACGTAACGCAGATTTTGGTGTCAACGACGGTGGTAGAGGTGGGTGTAGATGTGCCGAACGCGACGGTGATGCTGATTGAACATGCCGAGCGGTTTGGCCTGTCGCAGCTGCATCAGCTGCGGGGCCGGGTGGGGCGCGGCAGCTCGCAGTCGTTTTGTCTGCTGATGAATAGCTCGAAGGCGGAGGCAGCAAGGCAACGGCTGACGGTGCTGGAGCAGTCGCAGGATGGCTTTTTTATCTCGGAGATGGACATGCGGTTTCGCGGCCCTGGCGAGGTGTTGGGCACGCGGCAGTCGGGTCTGCCAGATTTTGCGCTGGCGAGCTTGGTGGAAGATCAGGACGTGCTGAATTTGGCGCGTGAGGCCGCTGAGAAGGTGATTGAGCTGGATGTTAGCTTGGCGCGTTGGCCGGGACTGCAAGCTGAGCTGGAGTATCGCTACCGGCGGCTGATGGGCGGCATGATTTTGACGTGAGCAGTCGCAGGGCAAACGGTGACGAGAACTGGCTATGGCTGGCCATTTGCCTGGTCTGCATTCGTCCATTCGTCAATGAGTCTCAGGACAGTTCGGAACGGTTGCTGATTTCTATGATCATTTCACCTTGGCGTAGTTGTGCCAACGCATCAGGCAAAGTAGCAGTCAGCAGTTGTCGCAGGTTGCGATTCGTGACATTGCCACAGGTTAGCCACAGCATCTGAGGGGGTATGCCCAAGCGACAGACTAGGTCAATGAAGTCGCTGTCTTTTGTCATAATCACAGCATTTTCGGCTCGTGCTGCTTCAAAAATTTCGATATCTTGAGCATCTCGGAGCGACAAGTCTCGCAAAGCAGCAGCTTCTAAGTCAAAGGTGATGGACAACCAAGCTGCCAAAGTGGGAGGTAGTTGAGCATCAACCCAAATTGTCATGCCGTCAGTCTAGGAAAATCAGTGCGACGGGCTGCAAAGAGCAGGCAGGCTTGCACATCCGCCAGTTCTAAATCGGGGAAGTCTTCTAAAATCTCAGTCACGCTCACGTTTTCAGCCAACATTTCTAAAATATCGGTGACCCGAATTCGCATCCCTCGAATGCAAGGACGACCACCACATTGCCCCGGAATTTGGGTAATGCGAGTGAGTAAGTCAGATCGTGAATTCATCAGGGTGCTACAAGTTGCTTTGTGTATCTCCATCTTACCGAGTGACGACTGAGAACTCCTGGTAAAGCAGGTCAAGGAATTTAAAACTAATCGGTCTTTCGAGACAAAGGCCGTGAATTCGGGCTAAATGCTCGACCCGAACTCACGATCTCCACAGAGCGGCGCTTACCTCAGCAGCACGCTCATGAATTTACCGGGAGAGAACGGCGAGGGCACGAGCGGCGAGAACTGGCTGCGGTCGGCCATCTGCCTAACATGCATCTCATTGACAATGTGGTTCACCTGCTCTCTTGTCCCAACAATCCAAACCTGCGCTCTTTGCTCAAGCGGCTCCGGCAGACGTTCGTTGAACTCTGTAGACATCATATTGATCCTTTTTCTTGCGTTGCGTTGAAGAAAAAGAACTCAAGACGACGGTTTCTCAAACCGCTTACGTTGCGAGGCTGAGCAATCCAGTAGAATCGACACAGCTTGCCTCTCTGCGGTAAGCAGACAGGTAGGTTAGCTGGCTAGTCGTGCGTCCAACACTTCTAGTCAGCGCCCTCGCCTCAAGCCCTAATACTGGCGGTAGCACCAAACCAGTTGAGAGATCATAAACCGAAACTCAGCTCTGCACAAGTGGGGATGGGCGGATGTTAACGTCTGTTGATTTTTGGCGGGTCGAGCCAACGACTGAAGCCGAAAGTATGCCGAAGAGGATACTATACGAAAAAATTTGGCCTAATTCCTTTCTAGGACGTTATGCAGATCCTTGCTGCCCATGTGCCTGCACAGGGACGTTATGTAAAGATTTTTAACCCAATATTATAGTATTACAGTGAGGCGATAGGGGCCAACAATGAATTTCCCGGAAGACATTGAAACTTTGAAGCAAAAAGTCGAGAGAATTCTCGCCCCTATTGCCTCTGCTGTGGAAAAAGACTCTCTATTTGGAGTATCTCGCACGGATGCAGGGAGGTCTTTGCCGCCATATTATTTGGTTTACTTCTTGTTTGTTGACCTCCTTGGGTATAAAAACTCAGGTCAGTTTGAGAAGGTTTCATGGTCGGTTCCCATTGATTACAACGGAAACGCTTATTTACTGGAGCACAGAAAGCTAGGAATGGGGTTATTTGCTTCAGATAAAGAAAATCAAGAGTCAGATTGTCAGGAGATCGTCAAAAGAATAACTAAGGCTATAAAAGCTGCGCATCCATACTTTGAATGGGTGGCCAACGAAGCGGCAAAGCGGTCTGACTTAAATGTGTTGAATTATAGCCTTGAGCTACATGATAGGTACGTCTATTTTGTTGATGAATATAAGAAAAAAATTTTAGAAATAAACTCTCGAAAAAATGAAAGAATACGGAAACAACACTCGATCTCATCATGGAGCGTAGAGACTTCTGATTACGGCCTTAAGAAAGAATCAGAATGGCTTGCAATTTCAGCAATTGATGCGTTCTTTAGCTTCACAGAGCATGTATTTATTCATGCGGCAATTTTGAAAGGATCTCTATCAACTGGCGAAGATGTCGCTAATTTAGCTGACAGTGACTGGGCATCGAAATTTAAGTCCTGCCTTGATGTTCAAGATCAAAAATCAAAAGCTCATTATGACCAACTAGTTTCTATAAAGCGCCACATAAGAAACTACGCGGCACACGGTGCATTTGGTAAGAATGGCGAAGCCTTTCAAATTCACTCCGGCGCGGGCGCTGTTCCTCTACTTATGCCGCACCAGAAAGGAAGCTCACGATTTTCCATGCAAAATGGCATTGAATTCAATGAAGAAGAAGCTATAAAAGCAATAGAAGACTTCATGACATTTTATTGGAGATCGAATTTGTTTCCAGAAGTCATTTATATGCAGAGTAGTTTACCAACTATTCTTCCGTACGCTTCAGACTCAACTTACTCAAGAGCTATGTCTTCGATAGAAGACATGGAAGGTTTTGTTGAATATCTAATAAGGGTACATGAAGATGCAGCTAACATGGATTGGTGAAACATGCCTGACAACGCTCATGCACCCAACCATATTCACAGTTTAGCGATCTTTAAGGCGCTTATTAACCCGGCAATAGAAGAGAAGGCATACTATAAATAGAAGTAATAGGGCGTGAAATATGGAGAACCAGGATGCTCGTGACCTCACTCAAGCCGTCCAACAATATCTGCGGCAGCAAGCGATTCGGCTACGAGAACAGGGGAAACCAGTCACAGAAATAGCGACTTATCTGGGCGTGCACCGCAACACGATCGCAGATTGGTGGTGGCAGTACCAACAATACGGAGAGGAT
>JAESFP010000111.1_pt1 | contig 82535 bp, 76 predicted proteins | sample 9266181 | NCBI WGS metagenome assembly JAESFP01 (sample SAMN14502547, study PRJNA617102) | algae metagenome | isolation source: Pegethrix bostrychoides GSE-TBD4-15B and co-occurring heterotrophs from... | place: USA: Grand Staircase-escalante National Monument, Utah | collected 2006-08-15 | reverse complement strand
CCGCGCGGTCCATCTCGGCCTCGGTCGCCAGCTGCACCCGCGCCTGGACCTCGCCGGTGTTCGGGTTGAACACATCGCCGAACCGGCCCGACGATCCGGTGAAGGACGCGCCGTCGATGAAATGATGAATGTCGCGCATGCGAGCGTTTCCCTGAAGGCGGACTGTTCTTGTTTGGCGGGCGGTTTAGCCGCCGCGCAGCGTCCGCGCCAGCGTCACCGCGTGCCGCCCGCGACCCATTTCACGTCGGCCGCCCCATTGGCGTTGGCGCGCCGCGCCGCGACAAACAGATGGTCCGACAGCCGGTTCAGATAGCGCAACGCCTGCGGCGTCACCGCCACGCCGGTTTCGACCAGGCGGATGGTCTCGCGCTCGGCCCGGCGCGCGATCGTCCGGGCCAGATGCAGATGCGCCGACAGCGGCGAGCCGCCGGGCAGGATGAAGCTGTCCAAAGGCTTCAGGCTCTCGTTCATCCAGTCGATCTCGGCTTCCAGCCGCTCGACCTGGTTGTCGACCATCCGCAGCGCCTCCCAGGCCGGGGCCGGGTCATGCGGCGTGGCGAGGTCGGCGCCCAGGTCGAACAGCTCGTTCTGGATGCGGCCCAGCATGGCGTCGATGCGGTCGTTCTGGCCCGAATGCAGGCGGGCCACGCCGATCGCGGCGTTCAACTCATCGACAGTTCCGTAGGCCTCGACGCGGGGATCGCTCTTGGACACCCGCTCGCCGGACGCCAGGCCGGTGTCGCCCGCATCGCCCGTGCGGGTGTAGATCTTGTTCAGGACGACCACGGGCTCAACCTCCGCCCTGGGTGGACTTCCACCACATGCCGAGCACAAGCAGAAGGACGGCGACGGCCTGTAGCCCGACCCTCAGTCGCATCAGCTTGTTGGAGTTCGACCGCGCATAGTCGCCCCCTCGAAACAGGGAATAGACGCCGAAGCCCAGGGTGATGGCCACAGCTCCGATAGCGGCCAGGATCAGGATGTCGAACACGGTCATGGCACCTATCTAGGCCGGAGCGGCGGGCCATGCCAGCGACCCCGCCTGCGGCGTTCATGCGCGGCTAACCCTGCTCCTCGCCGTGATCTCAACCTTTGCCGTTCAGGTTGGTCCGGTCAGGAGTCCCGATTTGACCGACCGCGCCGTTCGCAACCTCGCCAATCTGAAAAAGTCGGCCTCGACCGCGCGGGTGCTGAACCTGCTGCGCGTGTGGGACGAACACGGCGGGACCGACGCCTGGAAGGCCGCGCCGATGTTCCGGCATCCGGCCCTCAACCGCGCGCTGATCCTCAAGCATCGCCTGCGCCGTGACGAGATCGACCGTTTCCGCGTGCGTCGTCACGTGGCCACCAAGATCATCCTGCCGATCGACGGCGGCGACCTGCGGATCGGCGGGCGCTACGTCTTCGTCGACCAGATCGGCTACGACCGGACGATGGAGGAGACCTTCGGCATTGGCCCCCCCCCATCCGGATCGCCGGGTGCTGGCGCTGATGGACGAGCTGCCGGGGCTGGACCCCTTCCTGTTGCGCGAGCAGTTGCGCCGCAACGGCCTTGCGCCCGACCCCTGCTACTTCAACCTGACCGATGCCGACCTGTTGCGCATGACCGAGTTCGTGGCCGAGGAAATCCGGCCGCTGGTCGATCTCAGTCTGGGGCCCGACGCCGACCTGGCGGCCGAGAATCCGGTCGCGCGCCTGACCGCCAAGATCATGTCGTTCACGCCCGGCGAGGACATGAGCGCCCTGGGCGCCACGCTCCAGCTGGAGCCTCAGGAGTACGAGGAGGGCGTCTTCTGCTGGAAGGGCTTCCTCTATTACAAGTGGGCGCTTCGGTCGGTCATCGGCGATATCGGCGGCGTGCTGGACGGCGTGCGCCGCGCCCGTCCCTATGGCCGAACCGAGCCAGACCAATACATCGCCATCGAGCGTGCGCGAGAGGCCGTGGACCGCCGGATCATCCTGACCTGCGAGGCCGCCGCCGACATGCTGCGGGTCTATTACGAGGCCTTTGTCGCCATGACACAGCAAGGAGACCCCGCTCGCTTCCGCGACTTCCTGCGCGACGCGCCGCTGCTGTTCACACGGCTGGGCGAGCGGCTGGGCGCGGTCCAGCACATCGTCAGCTTCTGGCGGTTCCGCATGGCGCCAGGCAAGCCTCGCCTGACCGCCGAAGAGATGCTGGACCTGCTGGCCGATTTCGAGATCAGCCTGTCGGGCCGCGAACGCCCGGACGTGGTGGCGCTGGCGGCGTGACGCCATCTCCTCCCCGTCGCGCTGCGATGGAGAGGTGGACGCGAGCTCTTGCGAGCGGACGGAGGGGGTCTTCGTGGGGCAAGAGCCCCTCCGTCTCTCCGCGTCGCTCCGAGCCACCTCCCCATTGGTCAGGCCAATAGGGAGGAGACGGAGTGATCAGTACCGGTAGTGATCCGGCTTGAAGGGGCCCTGGGCGGGGACCGAGATGTAGTCCGACTGTTCCTTCGACAGGGTCGTCAGCTTGGCCCCCAGCTTGCCGAGGTGGAGCATGGCGACCTTCTCGTCCAGGTGCTTGGGCAGGACATAGACCTGGTTTTCGTACTTGGACTTGTTGGTCCACAGTTCGATCTGGGCCAGCACCTGGTTGGTGAAGGACGCCGACATCACGAACGACGGGTGGCCCGTGGCGTTGCCCAGGTTCACCAGACGGCCTTCCGACAGCAGGATGATCTTCTTGCCGTCCGGGAACTCCACGTGGTGGACCTGGGGCTTGATCTCGTCCCACTTGAAGTTCTTCAGGCCCGCGACCTGAATCTCGGAGTCGAAGTGGCCGATGTTGCAGACGATGGCGTTGTTCTTCATCGCCCGCATGTGGTCGACGGTGATGACGTCCTTGTTGCCCGTGGCGGTGACGAATATGTCGGCCGTGCCCTGGACGTCTTCCAAGGTCTGGACCTCATAGCCTTCCATGGCGGCCTGCAGGGCGCAGATCGGGTCGATCTCGGTCACGACCACGCGGGCGCCGCCCTGGCGCAGCGAGGCGGCCGAGCCCTTGCCCACGTCGCCGTAGCCGCAGACCACCGCGACCTTGCCCGACAGCATGACGTCGGTGCCGCGACGGATGGCGTCGACGAGGGATTCACGGCAGCCGTACAGGTTGTCGAACTTGGACTTGGTGACGCTGTCGTTGACGTTGATGGCGGGGAAGGGCAACTCGCCGCGCTCGGCCATCTGGTACAGGCGGTGCACGCCCGTGGTCGTCTCTTCCGACACGCCGCCGATGGCGTCGCGGATGGCGGAGTAGAAGCCCGGCTTCTCGGCCAGATAGCGCTTCATGACCTTGTAGAGGGCTTCTTCCTCTTCGTTCTGAGGGTCGTTCAGGACCGAGGCGTCCTGCTCGGCCTTGGGCCCGAGCACGCACAGCAGGGTGGCGTCGCCGCCGTCGTCCAGGATCAGGTTCGGATAGCCGCCGTCGGCCCATTCGAAGATCTTGTGGGCATAGTCCCAATACTCTTCCAGGGTCTCGCCCTTGGTGGCGAACACGGGCGTGCCGTTCGCGGCGATGGCCGCCGCTGCGTGGTCCTGGGTCGAGAAGATGTTGCACGACGCCCAGCGCACGTCCGCGCCGAGGGCTTCCAGCGTCTGGATCAGAACCGCCGTCTGGATGGTCATGTGCAGCGAGCCGGCGATCCGCGCGCCCTTCAGCGGCTTGTCCGTGCCGAACTCGTCGCGCAGCGCCATCAGCCCGGGCATCTCGGTCTCGGCGATGGCGATTTCCTTGTTGCCGTATCCGGCAAGCGAGATGTCGCGGACGATGTAGTCGGTCGCAGGGTTCGTCATGGGGTGCGGCTCCTTGAGCGCGGGCGTCGGTTGCGCGCGCCTATAGCCTCTGCCCGGGGCGAGGGCAAGAAACGTATAAGGATGTCCTTATATGTTGCGGCGCTCTCGCCTTACGCCCGTGGGGCCGGCTCCTGCATGGAGCGGGTGGCGGGGACGCCGATGCTGGGTTCGCGCGCGGCGCCGGCGGTTTCACCGGGCTTCATGAACTTGACCAGCACCCGTTGCCCGATCAGCAGCGGCGCGTCGCCTGCGGTCACGACCACCTCGACCACCCGCTCGTCCGACCGCTGGGACGGATCGTCCGAGGCCAGCTTGCGGGCCCCGAACACGGCGGCTCGGCGCAGGACCGAGCCTACATAGACGGTCGAAGGGTCGCCCTCGGGCGTGATCTCGACGGCCTGGCCCGTCGACACATTGGGGATGTCGCTCTCGACGATCTCGGCCCGGGCGATGCGCGGCGCGTTCGGCTCAAGATCGAACAGGGTCGAGACGTTCAGGGTCGAGGCGCCCGAACCCGGGTTGGCGTACCGGCGGACGATCCGGCCGTCCGACGGCGCGCGGATGACGGTCAGTTCGACGTTGTAGGCGGCCTGGTCGCGGCGGGCGCGGGCGGTCTGGACCGCCGCCTGCTGGGCCGCCAGACGCGCCTGGGCCGAGGCGATCTGGTCGCGCGCCTGGTCCAGACGCTGGCCGGCGACGAAGTTCGTGGCGACCAGCCGCTCCAGCCGGTCATACTCGCGCTGGGCGGTGCGGATATCGACCTGGATCAGCCGCAGCTGGGCCTCGGCGGCGGCGAGATCGGCCGACGCGGTCTGCAAGGCCAGGCGCGGCTCGTCGTCTTCCTGGCGGGCCAGGATCTGGCCGGCGGTCACGGTGTCGCCCTCCTGGACCAGCACTTCGCGGACGACGCCGCCCCGACGGGCCGCCACCTGGATCAGTCCGCCCTCGATATCGACGCGGCCGTTGGCGATGGCGGCATAGGGGCTCTCCACCCGCTCGGCCGCCGCCTTCTCCTCGCCGGCCTTCCTGGCCGCGCCCTGGCCCTGCATGAACAGGAAACCGGCGACGATCACGATGATCAGCAGGACGCCGATCCAGACCCATTTGTTCTTCAGGAAGCCGGGCATGCGTTCAGTGTCCTAGGAGCGGTCTTAGTGATGGGACGCCAGGGTGGCGTTCGGATTGGGCGTGCGGCGTTGGTCGTCGATGATGATGCCGTCCTCGATCTTGATGACCCGGTCGGCCCATTCCTCCAGGCGCGGATCGTGGGTCACGCAGATGACGGCGGCGCCGTGCTCCGATGCTGCGCGACGCAGCAGGCGGATGACGATCTGGCCGTTCTCGCCGTCCAGCGCCGAGGTCGGTTCGTCGGCGAACAGGATCTGCGGGTCCTTGGCCAGAGCACGCGCGATGGCCACGCGCTGCTTTTCGCCGCCGGACAGGGCCGACGGCCGCTGGTGCAGCCGCTTGCCGAGGCCGACCTCCTCCAGCGCCAGTTTGGCCCGGTCGCGGGCCTTGGCCGGCGTCAGGCCCTGGAACTTCAGCACCGTCTCGACCTGCTGCAGCGCCGTCAGGGCCGGGAACAGGTTGAAGCCCTGGAAGATGAAGCCGCAGTGATCGAGTCGGAACTTGTCGATCTTGCCGCTGGACAGCTTCCACAGGTCGTCGACGTCCAGGGTGTCGACGCGGCCTTCTTCCGGACGGAGCAGGCCGGACAGGGCGGCGATCAGCGTCGACTTGCCCGAGCCGGACGGTCCCATGACCATGGTCAGGTCGCCATGGCGGGCGTCGAAGTCGACCTTCTTGAGGACCTCGACATAGGCCTTGCCGGACTTGAACCGCTTGACCAGGCCCTTGGCCTCGATGGCGAACTCGCCGTGCTTGCCGTGCGACGTGGTGTGGGGGCTCATCGCAGCAGGTCCGCCGGCTGGCTGTTCTTGAGGACGCCGAGCGACAGCAGGCCCGAGATCATGGCGATGGAGATCAGCCCGCCTCCGACGGCGATCAGGGCCTGCGGCTGAAGGGCGATCAGGACGCCCTGGGTTCCCGCGAACACCGCCACCAGCCAGGTCAGGCCGATCGCGGCGGCGACGCCGACCACGCCGACCCAGAAGCTCAGCTCGACCACGATGCGCCGCAGACTGGCCATGCCGACGCCCAGCGCCCGCAGCGACGCGAACTCCTTGATGTTGGCCATGATGGCCCCGCGCAGCGTCTGCCAGGTGATGGCGACGCCGATGATGATGCCGACCACGGTTACCCCGCCCAGGATGATAATCAGGGGGCCCTGTTCGAACATCGCGCTCTGGTTGGCGTCCGCCAGATCCTGTCTCGTCCAGGCCTTCCACTGTCCGTCGCCCTGCTGGTTCAGTTGTTCGGCCACGATCTCGGCGCGCGTCGGATCGCTCAGCTTGACCATCAGCGGTCCGACGCGCGGACCGGTGTCGGCCTGGCCCACCATCCGCAGGGTGTCGCGCGACATGACGATCGACTGCTGCATCATGTTGGGATAGCCCCTCAGGATCGCCGCGACCGTGACCGTCTGGCCGTTGTACAGGGCCTTGTCACCCAGCTTCACGCCCAACGACCGCATCGCCGTCTCGTCGATGGCGACGGTGTAGGGCTGTCGGAGCGCCTCCACCAGTTCGGGCGAATAGTCCGTGGGGATGGTCACCGAGCCGGGGCGGGTGTCGATGATCGACGTCTGGACGAAGTTCTGCTTGGGGGCACCGGCGCGGGCGCGTTCGGCGACGGATTTGGTCGGGTCGACGTTCCTGACCGACTGGAAGCTGCCGCCCGCCCCGTCCAGAGGCTGGACCTCGACCACTTCCGGATGGTTGTAGGCCAGGGGGATGAACCGTCGCGGCACGCCCGCCGGCCCGCCGATCAGCGACTTGGCCCCCGGCTGCATGATGATGATGTCGGCGCTGGACCGCTCGATCGTGGCGGTGAAGCCCTTGCCGATGCCGATGAACACACCGGCCATGCCGAGCACCAGCAGGCCGGACAGGGCCAGCGCCATGACGGCCGCCATATAGCGGCGCCACTCGAACAGCAGCGTGGAAAGAGCGAGCGACATGGGGTGCGGGGGATTCCTGACTGACGGCGGTATCTGACGCCCTTCAGCCTTCCCACCAAGTTAAATCGAGGTAAGGACGCTTGTCATCGACAGGTCGCGCCGGCGCCGCTTGACCGGCTCCGCCTGATCCCCTCCATTCCCGGCCGAACATGGAGTCCCGCCACATGCGTCTGATCCTTCTGGCCACCACCGCTCTCGCCCTGTCCGCCACGGCCGCCTCGGCCGAAGAGGGGATGTGGACCTTCGACAACTTCCCCATCGCGCGGGCGAACCAGACGCTGGGGACCAACATCGATCAGGCCTGGCTGGACCGCGTGCGGCTGAGTTCGGTGCGGTTCGGGGGGTGTTCGGCCGGCGTGGTCTCGGACGCCGGACTGGTGCTGACCAACAACCACTGCGTCGCCAGCTGCGTGGCCAATCTGTCGACCCAGGCCGTGAACTATGCGGCCACGGGTTTCACCCCCCGCGCCCGCGAGGAGGAGCTTCGCTGTCCGGGCGGCACGGCCGAGATCCTGACCGACATCACCGACGTGACCGACCGCGTCCGGGCGGCGGGCGAGGGGCTGACGGGTCAGGCCTTCACCCGCGCGCGCGATGCCGAGATCGGCCGCATCGAACAGGAACTGTGCGCCGGCGATGACGGCGCCACCCCCGCCGACCGCCGCTGTCAGGTGGTCAGCCTGTACCGGGGTGGCCAGTTCAAGCTCTACACCTACAAGCGCTATACCGACGTGCGCCTGGCCTGGGCGCCTGAGGACCGGGCCGCGACCTTCGGCGGGGACCTGGACAACTTCTCCTTCCCGCGCTTCGCCATCGACGCGGCCTTCATCCGACTGTACGAGAACGGCCAGCCGGTCGCGACTCCGACCCATTTCGTCTGGAACGACGACCAGCCGGTGACCGGCACGCCCGTGTTCGTCTCCGGCAGCCCCGGATCGACGCAGCGGCTGCTGACCCAGGATCAACTGGCCTCCATCCACGACGTCGTCCTGCCGATGGACCAGCTGATCGCGTCGGAGCTGCGCGGACGGCTGATCCGCTTCGCCGCCGAGAGCGAGCAGAACGCGTTCATGGCGATGGACCCCATCGTCGGGCTGGAGAACACCTACAAGCGCGGGCTGGGCCGCATGCGCGCCCTGACCGATCAGGGCTTCATGGGCCGCCGGGCCGATGCCGAGGCCGACTTCCGCGCCCGCGTCGCCGCCGACGCCGCGATGGCCGAGGTCGCCGCCGACCCCTGGGATGCCTTGGCCGAGGTTCAGCCGGCGGTGCGCGAGCTCTATGTGCCCATGGCCCTGCTGGAGGGCGGCACCGGCATCGGCACGACCTCGCCCGGCGGCGGCTCGGTCCTGTTCAACTATGCCCGCACGCTCGTTCGCGCGGCCCAGGAACGCGCCAAGCCCTCGCCCGAGCGCCTGCCGGAATACGGCGACGCCCGGCTGGGCGCGGTCGAGAACGCCCTGATGGCCCCTCGGCCGGTCTATCCGGAGCTGGAGCAGGTGCGGATGGAATGGTGGATGTCCAAGACCCGCGAGTGGCTGACGGTCGACGATCCGCGCGTGCGCGCTCTGCTCGGTCGGGAATCGCCCGAGGCCTTGTCGGCGCGACTGGTCGAAGGCTCGACGCTCGCCGATCCGGCCGCGCGCCGCGCGCTTTGGGACGGCGGGCTTGAGGCGATCCGGGCGTCCGACGACCCTCTGATCCAGTGGATGCTGTCGATCCAGGACGTGACCCGCGCCATCCGCGCGGAATGGGAGACCCGCGTCCAGGCCCCGACCGAACAGGCGTCCGAGCGCCTCGCCGCCGCCCGGTTCGCCGCCTATGGCGACACGGTCTACCCCGACGCCACGGGGACCCTGCGCCTGACCTATGGCCTGATCGAAGGCTCGGACGTCCCGGGTCAGAGGTTCGACGGCTTCACCACCTTCGACGGCCTGTGGGACCGGGCGACCGGCGCGCCGCCCTTCGACGTGGCCCCCAAACTGTTGGCCGCGCGCGAGGCGATCGACGGCGACACGGTGCTGAACATGACGGTGTCTTCGGACACCATTGGCGGATCGTCGGGCTCGCCGGTGGTCAATGAGGCGGGCGAGATCGTGGGGGCCAACTTCGACTCCACCGTCCTGACGCAGAGGAACGCCTACGGCTACGACCGCGACGTCAACCGCAGCGTCATCGTCACGACCGGCGCGGTCACGACGGCGCTCCGCGACGTCTACGGCATGGACCGTCTGGTCGCGGAGTTGCGCGCGGACTGAGCACCGTCAGGGATTCAGCCGCCCCTGGTGGTCGTCGGCGGCGAAGACCACGTCGCGGTCGGGACGTTTCACCTTGGAGCCCGGCCGTTTCAGTTCGGTCAGGATGTGTCGGATGACGTTGATCCGGGCGGTCTTCTTGTCGTCGGTGGCCACCACCGTCCACGGGCCGTGCCTGGTATGGCAGTCCGACAGCATGCGGTCGCGGGCGGCGGAATAGGCGTCCCACCGCTTCTGCGCCTCGGCGTCGAGCGACGAGACCTTGAACCGCTTCAGGGGGTCGTCGACGCGTTCGGCCAGGCGTTTGGCCTGTTCGGCCTTGGAGATGTCCAGCCAGATCTTGATCAGCTGGATGCCCGAGCCGCGCAGCAGGGTCTCGAAATGCGGTGCGTCCTTCAAGAACTGCTCATGCTGCTCGGGGGTGCAGAAGCCCATGACGGGCTCGACCCCGGCGCGGTTGTACCAGGACCGGTTGAAGATCACCCATTCGCCCGCCGCCGGAAGGTGGGGGACATAACGCTGGAAATACCACTGGGTGGTCTCGCGCTCGGTCGGCTTGGGCAGGGCGACGACGCGGGTCTGGCGCGGCGAGGCGTATTCGGTCAGGCGCTTGATCGCCCCGTCCTTGCCGGCGCTGTCGCGGCCCTCGAACACGATCAGCACCTTCTGACCCTGTTCGATCGACCAGTGCTGGGTCTCGACCAGTTCGATCTGCAGCGCCTCCAGCTCGGCCTCGTAGTCGTCCTTCTTGCCCATGATCGCTCGCTCCCTGTGCCGGGGCACGTTAGGGTAGCCGGGCATGAAACGCGACTTCGCCGATTTCTGGAACCTATTGTGGGAGGCGGCGCTGGGGGTCTGCGCCGCCTTCGCCCTGTTGAACGCCTTCGCCCCGCCCCAGGACCTGCCGTGGAAGCCGCTGGACCTGAACCGGCCGATCGGCCAGGCCACGGCCGCCAAGGTGTCCGACTTCGCCGTCGCCTTCTCCGCCCCGCGCGAGGAGGTCGAGGCCGTGACGACCGCCTGTATCCAGACCCTGAGGGACGCGGGCGTCGAGGTCCGCCGCGCCGAGGACATCGACGGCGGCGGCTTCTGCCAGGTGCGCAACGCCGTGGTCATCACCGGCGGCGAGATCACGCCGCTGCGTCCCGGCGGCCTGACCATGCAGTGCCCCCTGGCGGTCCGCTACGTCCTGTGGGACCGACAGGTGCTGCGTCCGGCGGCCCAGTCCATCTACGGCTCGGCCCCGGCGTCGGTGAACAACTTCGGCGCCTATTCATGCCGCCGCATCTATGGCTCGACCGACGAGGCCGACCGCCCCAGCGAGCATGCGCGGGCCAACGCCCTGGACGTCGCCTCGGTCACCCTGGCCGACGGACGCACCGTGTCGGTCGAGGCCGACTGGAGCGGGCAGGGGCCGCAAGGGACCGAGGGCTCGGGGTTCCTCAGGGCCCTGCGGAACGGGGCCTGCCGGGTGTTTTCGACCGTGCTGACGCCCGACTACAACGAGGCGCACCGCGACCACCTTCACCTGGACGGGGCGCCGCGCGGCCTCTGCGCCTGATTTCGCTTAACCTCGATCGCCCGACGGGCGAATCGTTCAGGGTTGACCAGGCTTGACGGGTGCGAGAGAACATTCGTGCAATCCGGATTTCGCGTGGGGTCCAAACCCGCGTCGCTCCTTCTATGAACGAGCCTGTCCAGATGGATTGTCGGGCCCCTCTGAAAGGGTGCTCGCCTGGAAGAGCGCGTTTATGGAGACGCAACAATGGCGACCGGTACGGTCAAGTGGTTCAACCCCACGAAAGGCTTCGGTTTCATCCAGCCCGAAAGCGGCGGCGCGGATGTGTTCGTTCACATCACCGCCGTGCAGAAGGCTGGCCTGACGGGCCTCGATGAAAACGCCAAGGTGTCCTACGAGCTGGAATCCCAGCGCGGCAAGACCTCGGCGGTCGACCTCAAGCTGCTCTGATCGACTTCGATCAGGGTCGCTGAAGCGATCAGGCGGGCGCGGTTCCTACAGGGGCCGCGCCCGTTTTCGTTCGGGACGACACCTGCGCCAGGACGATGGCCGCCAGCACCAGCGCCCCGCCCAGGGCTTGGACCGGCGACAGGATCTCTCCGAACACCAGCCAGCCCAGAACGCCCGCGACGATCGGCTGGATCAGGATGGTCACGGCGGTGATCGAGGCCGGCAGACGCCCCAGGGCCCAGGCCACCCCGCCCTGGCCGGCGACGTGCATCACCCCCATGCCCGCGCAGGCCGCCCACCCCGCCGCCGTTGCCGGGATCGTGTCCTCGCCCAACATCAGGGCCACGCCCCCCATCAGCGGGAGCCCGGCCAGCGTCGCCCAGAAGGTGACCTTCAGCGCCCCGGCCGTGGTCCGTGCCAGCTTCACCATCAGGAAATAGCACGCGTACCAGAAGGACACGAGCAGCGAGAGGGCGTCGCCCAGCGGCGGGTTGGTCCCCTGACCCCCCGCCTTTCCCGCCGCCATGGCCCAGGCCCCGGCCATGGCGAAACCGAGCGCTAGCAGGAACAGGCGCGCCGGCTTTTCCTTGAAGAACAGCCACCCGATCAGGGTCACGACCACTGGCGTCAGGTTGCACAGCACCGTGGCGTTGGCGACCGAGGTCATGACGATGCCGTAGTGCCAGAAGCTCAGGTCCAGCGCGAAGAACAGCCCCGCCAGCAGCATCCATTTCGACGGCCGTCCGATGCCCTCGCCGCCGGGCCGCGCGACCAGGAGGAACAGCAGCGGCATGGCGAAGGCGAACCGCCAGAACCCGGCCGCCGCCGGCCCCGTCTCGGTCAGCCGGACGAGGATCGGCGCCAGTCCGAGGATCGACGCCGAGGCGAGGACGACCAGCAGCGGGATGAGTCGGGAGGGGGCGGTCATGCGGGGTCGCATACGCCGTCCCCTCTCCCATGGGGAGAGGGCTTGAGGCTCGCAGAGCGCAGCGATGCGTCAGCCGAAAGGGTGAGAGGTTAAGGTGCGAGCCGGTGAGGGCGGAACCCCTCACCCTTTCGCGCGAAGGTCGATCGCCTGACGGCTCTCGGGCGCTCAAGCCCTCTCCCCTTGGGAGAGGGACCTAAAACCCCAGCTCGCCTCTCAGCTCCTCCGCCGTCACCCCCGCCTCCCTCAGCGCCATCAGCGTCGCCGACCCGTCGCGCTTGGCATACCGCTTTCCGTCCGGGCCCAGCAGCAGCCGGTGGTGGCGATAGACCGGGGTCGGCAGCTCCAGCAGGGCCTGGAGCACCCGCTGGATCGACGTCGTTTCGATCAGATCTTCGCCCCGGATCACATGGGTCACGCCCTGGGCCGCGTCATCCACCACCGAGGCGATGACATAGCCCGCGCCAATGTCCTTTCGGCCCACCACCATGTCGCCCAGCGTCTCGGGCCGCGCGGCCTTCACCCCCGGATCGGCCGTCTCCTCGATCCAGGTCAGGGCCTCGAACCCGCCCAGCCGGTCGCGCGCCGCCGCCAGCGACAGCCGCCAGGCGAAGGCCTTGCCCTGAGCCAACAGCGCGGCCTCTTCGTCCGCCGACAGCGGTCCGCCGGTGAAGGCGCGCGCATCGACCGGATCGTCGCCGTGCGGCGCTCCGCCCGCCAGGGCCATCAGCTCCTTTCGGGTCCGGAAACAGCGGTACAGCACCCCCATCGCCCGCAGCCGCTCCAGCGCCGCGTCATAGGCGTCGCGCCGCTCCGACTGGCGCACCACCGGCCCGTCCCAGTCCAGCCCCAGCCAGGCCAGGTCCTCGATCAGGGCGATCTCGTACTCGGGCCGGCAACGGGTGAAGTCGGTGTCCTCGATCCGCAGCAGGAAGCGCCCGCCCGCCTGCCGCGCGGCCGTCCAGGCCGTCAGGGCCGAGAAGGCATGCCCCCGGTGCAGCAGGCCGGTGGGCGAGGGGGCGAAGCGGGTGGTGAAGGTCATCGGCGGCCGTAATCCTCCCCCGTGAAGCGAAGCGAAACGGGGGAGGGGGACCGCGAAGCGGTGGAGGGGGCGGCTCCAGACACGGTGTGTGCTTCCGCCCCCTCCACCACCCTTCGGGCGGTCCCCCTCCCCCGCGAAGGGCGGGTGAGGATTGCCGGTCCACAGAGCGTCGATTTTGGCGGAAACCGGACGTCGTCGACCGGGCGTCGAACGGCGGGGGTGATCGGGGGCGCGAGTTCGTCCAGACTGAACATCGCCCGACGCTAGCGCCCCGCCCGGGCCGATCACAAGGACGACGACCATCACGCCCGCAGACCTCGCCGCCGCCCGCCGGGCGCTCGCCGACCGCGATCCGGCCCTGGCCCGCGCCCACGCCCAGACCCCGCCGTTCGAATGGCGGGTGCGCGAGGCGGGGTTCGTCGGCCTGTTCCGCATGATCGTGGAGCAACAGGTCTCGGTGGCATCGGCCGCCTCGGTCTGGGCGCGGCTTCAGGCGGGGCTGGGCGGGATCACGCCGGAGAACCTGCTGGCCCACGACCAGGAGTCCCTACGCGGCATGGGCCTGTCGCGCCAGAAGGCGACCTACGGCCAGGGCATGGCCCGCGCCCAGATCGAGGGCACGATCGATCTGGAGCATCTGTCGACGCTCGGCGACGAAGAGGCGATTGTGGCCCTGACCTCGCTGAAGGGTGTCGGCCTTTGGACGGCCGAGGCCTATCTGCTGCTCTGCGAGGGCCGAACGGACGTTTTTCCCGGTGGCGACGTGGCCCTGCAGGAGGCGATCAAATGGGCTGACGGGACCGAGGTCCGGCCCGACACCAGGGGAGCCTATGCCCGCGCCGAAATCTGGCGGCCGTATCGCGGCGTCGCCTGCCACCTGCTCTGGGCCTGGTACACCGGGGTGAAGAAGGGCGAGATCGTGCTTGAGGCCGCTCCATGACAGGCCTTGCGGATCCCGCCGTCCTGGCCGCCGAGCTGGCCCGCCAGACCGATGTGTTGGGCGCGCTCGACTTCGCGGGCGTCGCCGTGTTCGCCGCGACCGGGGCTCTGGCCGCCGCGCGCGAGAAGCACGACCTGGTCACCTTCGGCTTCTTCGCCGCCGTGACGGGGGTGGGGGGCGGCACCCTGCGCGACCTGCTGATCGGCGCGCCGGTCTTCTGGGTCGAGGACTGGCGCTACATCGCCGTCTGCCTGGCGGGAGCCATGACGGTGTGGCTGGTGGGGGCCGGGCCCTGGCGGTTCCGCGCCTTGCTGTGGCTGGATGCCCTGGGCCTCGGCGCCTATGGCGTGCTGGGCGCGGCCAAGGCCGAGGCGTTCGGCGTGGCGCCCCTGATCTGCATCGTCATGGGGGCATTGACGGCCTGTTTCGGCGGCATCGTGCGCGACCTTCTGGCCGGCCAGCCCTCGATCCTGCTGCGGCGCGAGATCACGGTCTCGGCGGCCTTGCTGGCCGCGACCGTCTTCGTCACGGCGCGAGCGTTCGGCCTCGACCCATGGCCCGCCGCCCTGCTCGCCGCGCCCGCCGGCTTCATCCTGCGGGCGGGGGCCCTGGTCTGGGGCTGGAGCCTGCCGGCCTTCCCGGGAGGTCTGGTGAGGAAGGGCTGAGGTCGTCGTCACCGAACCGACGCCAAGCCGTCATGGCGGCGGCGACGAATCGAGGTTAGGGTCGATCCACCAGAGAGAAGGAGCGACGTCTTCAGTCCGATTTCCCTGATCCAATCCGGCTTAGGCATATCTGCCGTGAGCGGGAGAGCCTGATGCAGGTCTCCCACAAGCCGCCCTCCGGCTTTCCGGCCCTGGTGCTGAACGCCGACTTCAGGCCTTTGTCCTACTACCCTCTGTCGCTCTGGCCGTGGGAGGAAGCGGTCAAGGCGGTCTATCAGGACCGGGTGGACGTGGTGTCCACCTATGACCGGGTGGTGCGCAGCCCGTCGATGGAGATGCAGATCCCCAGCGTGATCGCGCTGAAGAGCTACGTCGATCAGAACCGCAGTCCGGCCTTCACCCGCTTCAACGTCTTCCTGCGCGACGGCTTCACTTGCCAGTATTGTGGCGACACCGCCGAACTGACCTTCGACCACGTCATCCCGCGCAGTCGAGGCGGCCGCACGACCTGGGAGAACATCGTCGCTGCCTGCTCGCCCTGCAATCTCAGGAAGGGCGGCCGCACGCCCCAGCAGGCGCACATGCCCATCCGCCGCGCCCCGCACCGGCCTAACGCCTATCAGCTCCAGGACGCCGGCCGCCGATTCCCGCCGAACTACCTGCACAAGAGCTGGCTGGACTACCTCTACTGGGACATCGAGCTCGAACCCTAGGGTTTCCCAGTGTTTCCAGTTGTTGCCCAAACGCCTGTTTAATAGGCGAAAAGTGGGCAGAGGGCGATTGCCCGGGATGACCGCCTTATCCTCCGATTTGCTCCGTTCTGGTGACCATGTGGTGACCAGAAATCGGGCCCAAACCCCGCTGTGGCGGGACGGAGGAAACATGTCTGGCGACCATATGGTGACCAAGCGTCTGACGAAGAGGGTATGCTGCCGTGTCGGTGTCGCAGTTCATGGAGATGTGTCGAGCGCTCGACGTAGAACCGCTCTTGCTCAGGAAAGACCTGATCGGCGTGGCGGCAGCGACGATCGCGTCACGGAGATCGTGCTGACGACCATCGGGCTGGCCCCGACGCTCAGAGACTCCCTGGTGCTGAAGGGTGGAACCCTCATGGCCCTGGCCTTCGACAGCCGGCGGCTCACAGCGGACATCGACTTCACCGCCCTGCTCGGCCCTGAGGGTTTCGAGACCCCGTTGACCGAGGAACTCAACGCGCTCCTCCCCAAGGCCGCCATCCAGCTCGGGCATCTCGACCTCGTCTGCCGCGTGCAGTCCGTGAAGAAGATGCCCAGGGCGCAGAACTTCGCCGATCACGACTTCCCGGCTCTTCGCGTCAGGATCGGCTCGGCGCTTCGTGGGACTCCGGAGGAGAAGCATCTGGACAGCGGGCAGGCGACCCGGGTGCTCGATATGGAGATCAGCTTCAGAGACCAGGTCTATACCGACCAGACGCTCCAGCTCAGCGACGCTGGGGTCGCCATACGAGCTTTCACCCTCCACGAACTGATCGCCGAGAAGTTCCGGGCCCTTCTCCAGCAGCCGATCCGAAATCGCTACAGGCGACAGGTCGTCTATGACATCGCCTACCTCATAGACGCTCACCCGTTTGAGGAGGCGGACCGGAAGGTCATCCACGAGACCCTGGTCGAGAAGTGCGCAAGCCGCGACATCCTCTTGACTGGGCCCAACGGAGGACCGTCAGGGGGCGTCAAGCTGACTAGAAGTTGGTGGGGTTAGAAGGGCCGGCCGCCTCGTTTGCGACGAGTTGCCCATCTCCGAAGCGGACGTTCGGAACGTCCGCGACGAGTCAGAGTCGGACATCGGCCCGAGGCCCAGCACTAATGTCCGACCCTGGCTCGAAGCGGCTGTTGCGAATGTCCCCTGACTGTTCGATCCGCGAAGCGGCTCAGAAGGATTAAGGCGAAGCCAGGATCGATCCGAGAACTGTGATCCCCATCGTGTCGCCCAGTTGAATCATTCAGGGCGGCCGAAGACCCGAACGTAGTCGATCTCCATCCGCTGAGGGAGGGCTCGGTCGTCCACCCCCTCGGCCCCGCCCCAGTCGCCGCCGACCGCAAGGTTCAGGATCACGTAGAAGGGCGCGTCGAACGGCCAGGTCGCGGGGTCGCCGCGTCCGTCGTTCCGGAACCTGTAGTAGCCGACGTCGTCGACGCCGAAGTTGATCCCGTCCGGCGTCCAGAGCACCTGATAGCGGTGAAAGGCGTCGCAGGCGTCGCGAACGTGCTTGCGGCCTCCGCGCTCGGTGCCCTGGGCGTGGTTGTAGCGGGTGGTGTGAACGGTGCCGTGGATCTCGCCGCGCGCATGGCCGACGTGTTCCATGATATCGATCTCGCCGCCCGCCGGCCATTCGGCGTCCGCGACTGGCAGCATCCAGATGGCGGGCCATGTGCCACGACCGCACGGAATCCGGGCCCGCACCTCATAGAAGCCATATGTCCACTCGCCCCTGCCTCGCGAGATCAACCGCGCGGAGGTGTAGGCCTGGCCGCCGGCGTCAGGGACCTGCGCCGGCGTCAGCGTCTCGCGTCGGGCCTCGATGATCAGATGGCCGTTCTCGACGCGGGCGTTCTGCGACCGCTCGGCGGCGTAGTACTGCAGCTCGTTGTTGTACCAGCCGTCGCGGTTGCGGTGGGTGTCATAGGCCCAGCGGGTCGGATCGGGGAGCCCGTCGGTGTTGAACTCGTCGTTCCAGACCAGCCGGTATCCGTCCAAACTGTCGTCCTGGGGAAGGGGGGCCGCGCCGATGCAGCCCAGGGCCGCCAACCCGACCACCGTCAAACCGCGAGACCCCATTCTTTCCTCCGAAGGCCGCTGCTGGACGACCTGCCTCAAGGCAGCCCTGGTTTGACAACGTTGTCAATTCCCGACACCTTGTATCAAAACTCAGCCATAGGGACGAGACCCATGCACAATCCTGCTCCCCGGCGTGGCGTCGCCGCAATCGCGGCGTCGCTGGCGGCGCTGCTGACAGCGGCCGGCCCGGGACTGGCCCAGACGTCCCCGGCCCCGGGGGTCAACGTCGCATCCTGGCCCGTTGCCGGCAGCCCCGAGGTGATGACCGATGCCACGACCCTCGCCTTTGTCGAGGATTTGCTGGCCCGGATGACGCTGGAGGAGAAGGTCGGCCAGGTGATCCAGGCCGACATCGGTTCCATCACCCCCGCCGATCTCGCGACCTATCCCCTGGGATCGATTCTGGCGGGCGGCAACTCGGCGCCAGGGGGGGACGAGCGAGCCCCTGCCAATGCCTGGGTCGAACTGGCACGCGCCTTCCGGGCCGCGGCGGAGGAACGGCCCGGCGCGCGGGTACCGCTGATGTTCGGCATCGATGCGGTTCACGGGCACAACAATGTCGTGGGCGCGACCCTGTTTCCGCACAACATCGGCCTGGGAGCGACGCGCAACCCCGACCTGATCGAGCGGATCGGCGAGGCGACGGCCCTGGAGGTTGCGGCGACGGGTGCGGACTGGACCTTCGGGCCCACGGTCGCGGTGCCGCGCGACGACCGCTGGGGCCGGACCTACGAAGGCTATGGCGAGGACCCCGAGATCGTCGCCGCCTATGCGGGCCGTATGACCCTCGGCCTTCAGGGGGTGTTGGGCGAAGGGCGGCTCCAGGCAGGCCGGATCGCGGGCTCGGCGAAACATTATCTGGCCGACGGCGGCACGTTGAATGGCAAGGACCAGGGCGACGCCCCGATCAGCGAGCGCGAGCTCATCGACATCCATGCGGCCGGCTATCCTCCCGCGATCAACGCGGGTGTGCTGACCATCATGGCCAGTTTCTCCAGCTGGAACGGCATGAAGCACACCGCAAACCCCGACTTGCTGACAGATGTGTTGCGCGGACCATTGGGCTTCGACGGCTTCGTGGTTGGCGACTGGAACGCCCATGGCCAGATCGAAGGCTGCACCAACGAAAGCTGCGCCGCCGCCTTCAACGCCGGGATCGACATGTTCATGGCCCCGGATAGCTGGCGGCCGTTGTTCCACAACACCCTGGCCCAGGTCCGGTCGGGCGAGATTCCCATGGCCCGGCTGGACGAAGCCGTGCGGCGCATCCTGACCGTCAAGGTCAAAGCCGGGGTGTTCGAGGCGGAACGTCCCGTCGAGGGGCGGGTCGATGTCCTGGGGTCGTCGGACCACCGCGCATTGGCCCGCGAGGCCGTGCGGCAGTCTCTGGTTCTGCTGAAGAACAACGGGTCGATCCTGCCGATCCGGCCGGGTGCGCGGGTGCTGGTCGCCGGGAGCGCCGACGACATCGGCCAGGCTGCGGGCGGATGGACGATCAACTGGCAGGGCACCGGCAACACCCGCGCCGACTTCCCCAACGCGGAGTCGATCTGGGAAGGCCTGCAGGCGGCGGTCGAGGCGACGGGAGGGACCGCGGAGCTCAGTCCTGCGGGTGCGTTCGAGACACGCCCGGACGTCGCCGTCGTCGTGTTCGGAGAGGAGCCCTATGCCGAGTTCCAGGGGGACCTTTCCGACCTCGACTTCCGTCCGCGCGAGCCGCTGGCCGTGCTCCGCCGCCTGCAGGCAGACGGTATCCCCACCGTCGCGGTCTTCCTGTCGGGACGACCGCTTTATGTGAACCCCGAGATCAATGCCTCCGATGCCTTCGTGGCGGCCTGGTTGCCTGGTTCCGAGGGCGGGGGGATCGCCGACGTCCTTGTCGCCGGTTCGGACGGCGCGCCGCGTCACGACTTTCGGGGACGACTGTCCTTCAGCTGGCCGCGCAGCCCCGACCAGGGGCCTCAGAACCGGGGCGGGCAGGGCTACGACCCCCAGTTCCCCTACGGCTTCGGCCTGACCTATGCGATCCCAGCCGAGACCCCGACCTTGACGGAGGTCACAGAGGCGGCCGGAGCGGGAGCGATGCGGTTCCTTGCGGACGGTCGTTTCGTCACCCCCTGGTCCCTGGTCGTTCGCGACGAGGGCGGAGAGGCTCGGATCGCCGACGGCGCGCGCGGCGTCAGCCCCCGAGCCGTGGTCACTGTGGCGCCGGTCGACGGCCAGGGCCAGGAATCGGCCCGATTGCTGCGTTTCACAGGGCCGGGGCAGGCCATCGTGACCGGACCCGCGATCGATCTGTCGGGGCCCGACTCTTCGAACCTGGCGCTGAGGTTCCGCTACCGCTTGGACGCCGGTGACGCTTCGGCACTCCGGATCGGGCTCGGCAACGGGTCCGTCGGGCTCTCAGGTGGTCCGGGCTGGCGAACGGCCTTGATCCCCCTGACCTGTTTCGCCTCGGCCGGGGGTCGATTGATCGGGGTCGATCGCGTCTGGATTCTGGAAAGCCAGGCCGCCGCCGTGGTCGCCGTCGAGGACATCCGTCTCGACGCGACGACCGCCGCCGGCTGCCCGGCGGACGACTGAACCGGTATCATCGTCGAGCGGCGGTCGAACCGCGGATCTCCAGCCCGAAAGGCAGCAGATGGTCGGACGGCGTCGCGTCGCCGGTCTTGCTGACGCCGATCAGCAGTTCGGCGGCGCGCGCGGCCATGTCCGAGATCGGCTGCCGGATGCTGGTCAGGCCCGGCACGCTCAGCCTCACGCCCGGGGTATCGTCGAAGCTGATCAGTGACAGGTCCGGCACTCCGATCCCACGCCGCGAAGCGACGTGGAGCGCGGCCAGGGCCATCTCGTCATTGCTGGCCAGAATCGCCGTGGGACGGTCTGGGAGGGCCACAAGACGTTCGGTCGCCACCACGCCGCTCTCGAAGGTGAAGTCGCCCGGCGCGATCAGGGCCTCATCGACCGTCAGGCCGGCGCACCTCAACGCGTCGGCATAGCCCTCGCGGCGCTGCCGGCTGGCCTGAAACCGGGGGCTGCCGGCGATGAAGCCGATGCGTGTGTGCCCTAGTCCGATCAGATGTCGCGTCGCCTCCTCGGCCGCCCGGCGATCGTCCATGAACACGCCAAAGCCGAGGCCCTCGCCTCGCACCCCCATTCGCGCCACCGGCACCTGGCGCCTTGTCAGCATTTCGACCAGGGCCCGATTTTCAGAGTGCGGCGGCGTGAGGATGATCCCATCGGGCTGGAGCGCCGACAGGATGGCCACGACCTTGCGATCGAGGTCGTCCGAGCCCGCCTCGACCAGCTCGAACAGCATACGGTAGCCATGCGCCTCGCATGTCAGCATGGCCCCGTGCAGCATCTGGTCGATCCAGTCATTGCCGCGACCGCTTCGCCAATTGTTGATCGTGTTCAGGCGGTCGTTTAGCGCCACCAGCAGAAATGACCGGCTGCCGCCCATGCGGCGGGCCGCCATGCTGGGGACATAGCCGAGCGCGTCGACGGCCTTCATCACCCGGTCCTGCAGGTCACGGGTCACATTCGGCTCGCCGTTCATCACGCGCGAGACGGTCTTGACCGCTACGCCGGCGGCTTCGGCGACGTGACGGATCGTGACCTTAGTCATCGCGCCTCTCTAAACCCGGCCCCGGCGAGCCACCGCCAGCGTCCTTGTGTTGCACCGATCCCACCCCCAGCCGCTAGTGAAAAACTTCCGGTTGACAACGTTGTCAGATAATGGCGCATTGAAGGCAAGCGGAATGTTCAAAGGTCCGTATCGGGAGGACGATCCAATGCAAAACCGCAAGACGGCACTGCTGTGCAGCGCGGCACTGACCTTCGCGCTGCCGGGCCTGGCGATGGCCCAGACCGCCACCGCGCCCACACCGACGGTTCAGCAAGACGAGGACGACACGGTTCAACTCGACGACATCGTAGTCACGGTCGAACGGCGCGAACAGAGCCTGCAGAACTACGCCGGCACCGCGGTCGCCCTGACCGGCGAGGATCTGAAGGCCGTCGGCGTCCAGGACATTTCGGACCTCGAGGGGCGGGTGCCCGGCCTGTCCGTCGCCAACAACGGCGGCAACATCGAGATCTACATCCGCGGCGTCGGCTCGTCGAACAACACCGAGCTGGGCGATCCTGCGGCTGCGACCCACTACGACGGTGTCTACCTGCCGCGCCCTGCCGGCATCGGCTCGGCCTTCTTCGACATCCAGCGCGTCGAGGTGAACATCGGCCCGCAAGGCACGCTGCGGGGCCGCAACGCCACGGCGGGCACGGTCAACATCGTCTCGTGGAAGCCTGGGCTGAACATCTGGGACGCCGCCGCCGAGTTCGAGATCGGCAACTATCAGCAGCGCGCCTTCCAGGGCATGGTCAACATCCCCATCGGCGAGACCGCCGCCGTGCGCATCGCCGGCTATCACCTGGAGCACGACAGCTACTACGAGGACGTCGGACCGGCGGGCGTCGGCGTGGCGGAGGCCGAGAACAATGACGCGGGCCGTATCCAGTTTCTGTGGGAGCCGACCAGCCGCCTGTCGATCCTGCTGGGAGCCGACTACGTTCGCGAGACGGGCACCGGATACACCGGCACCAACTACGCCAATCCGCTGGGCGAGGGGATCGATCCGGACGACATCGAGGATCCGCGCCGCGTCATCGGCCGGGCCCAGACCCCGGACCTGAACACCCGCCACTGGGGTGCGCGCGCGCACATCACCTATGACGGCGACCTGTTCGATATCGAATACACCGCCAGCTATCGCGACCTGGTCTATGACTACCGGGCCGTGACCCCGCTCTCGCCCTTTTATCCGGGGGTCATCGCCAACCTGACCGGGCCGGGTGGGATCGGCGAGACGCTGGACAACTTCTCGCAGTTCCAGTCGATCACGGACAGCCAATCCAAGACGCATGAACTGCGCTTCTACGACAACGAAGGGCCGCTGATCTGGAGCCTGGGCGCCTTCTATCTGGAGGAGGACCAGTACGCCTTCCTAGGTTCGACGGGCGATCGAGGGCTGTTCTTCCAGGGCGTCGAGTTCAACATGCCCGACGTCGATACGACGTCGTATGCCGTCTATGGCGACATGACCTACAGCGTGACCGACCGATTCCGGATCACAGCGGGCCTGCGCTACACCGAGGACGAGAAGAGCCGCCGCGGCGTCGCCGCCCGATATGGTTTTGCGCTGGGCGCCGGAGACTTCAACTGCTGCGGCGGCGTGCGGGTGGGCACCGAGGGCTTTGAGTTCGCCGGCCGCGATCGGACCATCATCAACCCGGACACCAACAACAACGGCACGATCTCGGAGCAGGAGATCATCGACTTCTATTTCAACGGCGTCAGCCAGTTCGGTGCGCGCGACAACATCGACGACATCTTCGCCAACGGCCCCGTTCCGGGCGGCGCTCCCAACCGGCCGGCGTGCCTGGACACTGTGACGGGGGATTTCTGGAACTGCGCCGCCGATGGCCGGCTGACCTATGCCGTGCCCTTCACCGGCCAGATCTTCCAGCAGGTCGGCGAGAGCCAGATCGACTTCGTCGACTGGCGCCTGCGGGCCGAGTTCGACGTCACGCCCGACAATCTGCTGTATGGTCTGATCGCGACCGGCAACAAGTCCGGGGGGTTCAACGACAACATCGGCAACGCGGGCCTGGCTCCGACCTATGACGCCGAAAAGGTCACCCTGTACGAGCTGGGGTCCAAGAACGAGTTCTACATCGGCGATCTCAGGGCGCGGTTGAACGCCTCGTTGTTCTACAACGACTACGAGGACCAGGTCCTGACCTCCCTGCTCTCCGTGGCCCAGATCGTCGAGTTTCTGGGTGGGCCGCAGCAGGTGCCGGTGCCGGTGGACTCCTCGCTCGCGCTCGTGGTGTCCTACTCCTACAACGCGGCCTCTTCGCGGATCTACGGAGCCCAGTTCGACGGCGGCATCGACCTGCCGTGGAACATCGGCCTGGACTTCAACCTGCTGTACCTCAAGGCCGAGGTGGTCGAGGCCGAGGAGATCCAGGACTTCCGCTTCCAGGCCGACGTGGCCCCCACCGAGGCGGTCTTCCAGTCGATCGACGGCAAGACCCTGCCCCGGACGCCCGAGTGGCAGTTCAACATGAACTTCACCCAGGCGTTCCCGACCGAGACCATGGGTCAGTTCGACTATGTGATCTCCGCCGGATATCGCTCAGACTTCTTCACCACCATCTTCAACGGCGAGGACTTCCAGCAGCCCAGCAATCCGCGCCGCCGGCTGGACGACCGGGTTGATGGCTACTGGACCTTTGACGCCGGCTTCGGCTGGACCCCGCCGGGCGACGGGCGACTGCGGTTCGAGGCCTACGTCAACAACCTGACCGATGAGATCCACGAAGCGGCGATCATCATCACCCAGTTCGACAACACCCGCTTCTTCACCCGTCCGCGGACCTTCGGTGCCCGCGTGCGTGTGCAGTACTGATCCACTGACTTCCTGAGCGGACTTGGCGGCACCCTCCGGTCGGGGGGGTGCCGCTTCTTTTTGCGCGGTGACAAGGGGCGGTCGAACGGCCACTGTCCAGCCGATGCCATCCGTGACGTCCTCGCCCGCGACCCGCCCGTCCACGCCGGTCAGCAAGGGCTTCGTGGCGGCATATATGGCGGCCCAGGTCGGGGCTTACATCGCCTTCATTCCCCTGTTGACCCTCCTCTTGCCGCTGAAAGCGGAAGCCATCGATCCGGCCGGGCGGACAGGGTTGCTGAGTCAGGTCGCGTTCTGGGGCGCATTGACCGCCGGGCTCGCCGGGGTTCTGGCCGGCGTGATCGGCGACCGGACCCGTCATTGGCGGGGAGGGCGCTCGGTCTGGATGATCGCGGGCCTGATCGGCACGGTGGGCAGCTATGGTCTGATCCACGCCGCCACGACACAGACGACCCTGATGACGGCGATCATCGCGCTCCAGATCAGTCTCAACTTCATGCTTAACCCTCTGGCCGCGACCCTCCCTGAACGCGTGCCGGCCAGGCAGCGAGGCATGGTGGCGGGTTTTGCCGGTCTGGCCTTCCCGCTCTCCAGTCTGTTCGGGGCCCTCGCCATCGGCGTGTGGCTGACAGGCGAGGCTCAGCGGCTGGGTTTGGTCGTGGCGGCGACGGTCATTCTGATGCTTCCCTTCATCGCCGTCACCTTGCGGTCGACGCCGATGCCGGTGCGAACCTCCAGCAACGGCTTTTCACTGGTGGCCCTGGCGGACCGGGATTTCCTGATCGCCTTCGGCTCGAGACTGATGGTCCAGACGTCCGTGGCGCTCAATGTGCTGTATCTCCTGTTTTTCCTGGATCAGGAGGCGGATGCGCAGAGAGCGCTCGTGGATGTGCGGATCGAGGTCGTGGTGGGCGGCTTGCTGGCGACCTCTACCGTGATGTCCGTGGTCGCGGGATTGATCGGCGGCAAGGTCTCGGACCGGATCGGGCGTCGCCGTCCGCTGGTCTTCGCCGGAGCGGTGCTCTTGTCTGGCGGCGCGCTTCTAATGGCGGCGGTACCCGCGTGGCCAGGCCCATGGATCGCGCAAGCCTTGCTGGGCTTGGGCATTGGCCTCTATGGCAGCACGGACGCGGCGCTCGCCGCTGAAGTGCTTCCCAGCCCCCAGAACGCGGGACGAGATCTTGGCTTGCTGAACGTGGCCATGACCGCGGCCCAGATGCTCGCTCCGGTTCTGGGCCTGTTGGCCCTGACCTGGTTCAGCGGTGATCTCCAGCTCGTGTATGTCATGGCGGGTGCGTTTGCGTTCCTGGGCGGCGCGAGCGTTCTGGGTATTCGCCGTGTGCCCTGAAGATCAAGGGCCCTGATCCCATGGTTACCCCAGGCCCCACGACTAAAGCCGTGAACGCATGACGGGCTTCGTCTCGGTCCTCCGGGCAGGTGGCTCTGCCACGCTTGGAAAGCTCGGTTGCTGTTGCGATGCCTGTCGCCGCACGAAGATATGCGGCCTTCGCAAAAACACGGTCGAAGTCCGCGCCTGTGCCTGGAAGCGGGCGTGGTCGGCACCGAAAGAGGCGCGGGTTTGGTCAGAACCACGCGCCTAAATCTGTCCTGCCCCCCGCTGGTCCCGCGGTCATGATGAGAGTCCGCAGGCTTCATAGCTGATCTGGGGCTCCGGTGGGAGCGGCCGGGCGGCGCAGCTATTCACGTCGCGCAGTCGCCCGGCCGCGTGGCTCAGCCGTACGGTCTCCGGCGCGAGGCCACCGTGGGCGGAGTGCGGTCGGACGTGGTTGTAGTCGTGCTGCCACCGGTCGATCACGGCCCGGGCTTCCGCCAGTGTCGTGAACACCTCCTCGTTCAGGCACTCGTCCCGGAACTTGCCGCTGAAGCTCTCGACGAAGCCGTTCTGCTGGGGCTTGCCGGGATCGATGTAGTGCCAGCCGACGCCGGTCCGGTTGGCCCATTCCAGCATGGCTCTCGACGTCATCTCCGTGCCGTTGTCGCTGACGATCAGCGCCGGCTTGCCTCGCCGGGCCATCAGCGCATCCAGCCCACGCGCCATGCGGCGGCCGCCGATCGAGGTGTCCACCACCAGCGCCAGGGCCTCGCGCGTGAAGTCGTCCACGATGCACAGAATGCGGAAGCGTCGACCCCACGACAGGGCGTCGGCCACGAAGTCCAGGCTCCAGCGCTGGTTCGACCGTCCGGCACGGCCATCGGTGCCCGCATCCCGGTCGCCCGCTTGCGACCCCGCCGTCGGCGCACCGCCAGGCCCTCTTCCCGATAGAGCCTGAACAGCTTCTTCTTGTTCAGATTGACGCCCTCGCGCTCCAACAGGATGCCCAGCCGTCGGTAGCCGAACCGACGGCGTTCGCCCGCGAGGCTCCGCAGCCGTTCGCGCACCTCCGCGTCGCCAGGCTCAGGCGCGCGGCGCACCGTCTTGGGATCAACCTCAACCAGCCTACAGGCCCGCCGCTGCGAGTAGCCGCGCTCCGCCATCAGGCGAAGCACGGCTTCCCGGCGACCAGCGGGCCCGGTCAGTTTTTTCCCAGGAGATCTTTCAACGCCGACACGTCCAGCATCGACTCCGCCAGCGGCTTCTTCAGCCGCCGGTTCTCGTCCTCCAGCGCCTTCAGCTTCTGGGCGTCCAAGACGTTCATCCTGCTGTACCTGGCCTTCCACTGATAGAAGGTCTGCTCGCTGATCCCGCGCCGCCGGCAGACCTCCGCCGTCGGGCTGCCGGCCTCCTGCTCCCGAAGCACACCGATGATCTGCGCCTCGATGAACCTGCTCTTCTTCATGTCCGTCTCCTTGAGGTTGACGGACCCTCACTCAAACCGAGGGATCAGGAACGGGGCAGGTCAAATCGCAGACAGCCCAGAGCGCCGAATGTCGTGTATCCGGTGCCCAACGAATGATCGTTGCTGGCGCATTTCAGACGATCAACACGACTTTGCCGCCGACTTCTGCTAGCCTGTCTGAGGCGCTGGAGATCGCTGCCGATTTCCGTCGCCGTGGTGACCATATGGTGACCATGCGGCTGGCGGGGCGAAGGCCTCGACGGATTTCATCAACGACCTCAGGGGCTTGTCGGCGCGGATCAGGCGATACTCGTTACCTCTGCTGGGACATCGAGCTGGAGTCGTAAGGCCCGGCTTCGACAGGCGTCAGGCGGCGACCCGGGCGTAGAATGCCTTCAAGGTGTCGAACGCCAGCTTGCGGCGGCCGTGCTCGTCGATCACGCCCTTCCGGTTCCAGCCGCGTTGGAACCGGCCGTGCCAGCGCCGGGGAGATCGGAAGTCCTTGAGCAGCCAGGGCGTGACCCCGGCGAAGGCTCCGGACGCCGCGATGGCCTTCAGCGTCTCCTCGTAGAGCCAGGCCTGGTGCTCCTCGGTCCAGCGGCTTTCGCGCGGGCCGCGATGGCCGTGCAGGGCGTCGGCCCCGAATTCGGACATCAGCAGGGGCTTGTCCCAGGTCGTACCGAAGGTGACCTGTTCGATCTCGGCCGGGCTACGCTGACCGTACCAGCCCTCGTACTGGTTCATGGCCACGACATCGAGATCGCGGCCCAGCTCGTCGGCGACCACCAGCCGCGCCTCGCCGTCGCGGACCCCACCGACATCGACGTTCTTGTTCAGCGCAGCGGTGATCAGCCGGGTCGCGTCCATGTGCCGGATGTCCTCGATGATCGTTCTGAGGAAGGCCAGGCGTTCCGGCGTTTGCGGCGTCTCGTTGGCGACCGACCAGAAGCCGATCGAGCAGCGGTTGCGATCGCGCAGGACCATCTCCGCCATCATCCGGCGCCCGAGCGCCAGGGTGGTCGGCGAGGCGTAGGCCACGTCCTCCCAATAGACCGGGATCTCGGACCAGACGATCAGGCCCAGTTCGTCGGCCAGGCGCAGGGTTGCCTCGACGTGCGGATAGTGGGCCAGCCGGACGAAGTCGCAGCCCAGCGCCTTGACCTCGGTCAGCAGAGCCCGCGCCTCGGCCTCCGTGCGGATGCGACCGCCCTCGGCGCCCAGCCGCTCCTCGTGCATGGCGATGCCCTTGAGAAAGCGGGGGCGGCCGTTCAGCAGGATCTCCCGCCCCCGCGCCTCGATCGTTCGGAAACCGACGCGGTCGGACCAGCGGTCGCCATCGATGTCGGCGGTCACCTGGTAGAGGCGAGGCGTCTCGGGCGACCACAGCCGCAACCGGCGCGGGGCCGGGCCGGACACCCGGGCGCGTCCGTCGGGCGTCGCCACCGCCTCCAGCCGCAAGCCCAGTTCAGGGATGGCGAGGCGGACCGCCGCGCCGGCGGCGGCCGGTCCGTCCAGTTCGAGGTCGGCGAGGATCCGCGCGCCCTCCAGCCGCACGAAGGCGTCGCGGACGAAGGTGCGGGGCGTGTCGATCAGCCAGACCGAGCGGGTGATGCCGCCATGGTTCTTCCAGTCGAAGTCCAGCGCCGGCAGGGTCTCGGGCCCGGGGCGGCTGTCGGCGCGCACGACCAGACTGTTCGCCCCGGGACGCAGGCGATCGGTGACCTCGATCTCGAACGGGGTGAAGCCGCCTTCGTGCTCGGCGATCGGTTCGCCGTTCAGCCAGATGCGGCTGCGATAGTTGACGGCCTCGAACACCAGAAACCGTCGGCGGCCGTCGGCGGGCGGTCCGTCGATGTCGCGGCGATAGTAGGCCGGGCCTTCGTAGTGAAAAAGCTCCGGGGACTGTGTGTTCCAGTCGCCGGGGACGGCGATCTCGTCGCTTGAGGCCCATTCGTATTCGACCAGGGGGCCGTCGTCGGTGGTCGGACGATCCTCCCAGAAGTTCCGGCGCACTCCAGGCTTTCGGCCCGAGACGTCGAACGGGTCGAGGATCAGCTTCCATTTTCCATCCAGCGAACGGCGCGCCCGGTTCGGCAGGCCTCCGATCAGGGTCGGAGCGGGGTTCGGCCCGATGGTCTGGGCACGGGCCAGTGGCGCGGTCGCGGCGGCCACGCCGGTCAGGGCGCCGGCCGAGATCAGGCGGCGGCGGTCGATCATCGTCATGGCAGGGTCTCGTTCACGTCCTGGCCTTGAAGGTCGCGCCAGGCCATCGCCAGGAACCGCAGGCCGAAGGCCCCGGCGATGTCGCGCACGACCAGCCGCACGCGCCCGTTCACGGTTCGCGCGCGGGTCTCCAGGATCGCCCCGGCCAGGTTGGGGTCGGGGTGGTCGGTGGCGAAGCGGTTCGCCAATAGCCAGTCGAGGGACCGCTCGATGTTGGCGTCGAACTCCTCGCCGACGCCATAGTCGCGCAGCCTCAGCCACAGGATGCCCGAAAACGCCGTGGCCGATCCGGTGATGGAGCCGGGCCGCGAGCCGCCGTCGACGTTCAGATCATAGGCGAAACCGCCCCAGCGGTCCTGATAACGCGCCATCGCCCGGCCAGTCTTGAGCGCCGCCTCCAGGAAGGCGGGGTCGCGGCTGAGGGCATAGGCCTCCAGCAGGGCCTCCGCGTTCCAGACGTTGAAGCGCGGATGGACGCGGCCGGTGTCGGGATCGTTAGGCTCGAACGCCATCCACAGGCCATTGTCATCCTGCCGTTCGACGACGGTGCGGGCGTGGGCCAGGAACCGGTCGCACCAGGCCTGTTCACCCGTGTGGCGGCACATGTCGCGCGCCAGATAGCCCTCTATGTTCGGTCGCGCGACCTGGGTGACGGAGGCGGGGACGGCGTCGGGATGATGCGGCGAGCGGTCGATCCAGAGGCGGCCCGTGTCAGGCTCGATGATGTTGTAGTAGAGGCCCGGATGGCCCGGCACGGCGGTGTTCTCGAACAGCCACCGGCCGGAGCGCGTGGCGGTGTCAGCGTATTTCGGATCGCCCGTGGCGCGGGTCAGGGCGAACAGACCCGGCGTGCCGTCCGACACGGTGGTGAAGTTGATGAGTGGCCCCAGTCGGTCGCCGTGTGCGGCGTCGACCAGACCGGCCAGAGGATGCGGCGGTTGGAACTCGGTGGAGACCCACCAGTCCCCGGCGCGGCGCGCGGCGGACAGGAACTCGGGTTCGCCCGTCACCCGCCAGGCCTCGATCAGGCCCAGCGCCGTCTGGCCGGTGTGCCAGTGCGGTTCGTACTCGACCCATTCGCCGGCCAGAAGATCATAGTCGGCGCGGCCCTTGCCGGTCTCGTCGATCAGGACGCGCGCGGCGTGGGCGCCGACGTCACGGATGGCCGCCTCGATCTCGACGAGGCGCGCCGGCGTGGCCGCCGCGGGGACGGGCGACAGGAGAAGGGCGAGGGCGACGACCACGGCCCTGATCACAGATAGGCCCCCCTCTGCCAGGGCACGAACTCCGCGTCGCCGATGCCCAGCGCCTCGGAGGCCGAGGGTTCGCCCGAGGCCAGCGACAGCAGCCGCTCGAAGATGCGCCGACCGACCGCGTTCAGGCTCTCGCCGTCCAGCACCGTCGAGGCGTCGATGTCGATGTCCTCGGCCATCCATCCGGCCAGTCGCGCGTTCGACGCGATCTTCAGGCAGGGGGCGGGCTTGGCGCCGAAGACCGAACCGCGCCCCGTGGTGAAGGCGATCAGATTGGCCCCCGACGCGATCTGTCCGGTCGCCGAACAGGGATCGTAACCGGGGCTGTCCATGAAGCTGAGCCCGGCTTTGCGGATCGGCTGGGCATAGCCGATGACGTCTTCCAGCGGGGCCGACCCGGCCTTGGCGACGGCACCCAGGGACTTTTCCAGGATGGTCGTCAGACCGCCCTTCAGATTGCCCGGCGAGGGATTGTTGTTCAGCGCCATGCCATTCGCCTCGGCATGGTCGCGCCACCAGTCCAGCCGATCCATCAATCGCTGAGCCGTGTCCGGATCGGCGCGGCGCAGCAGCAGGTGTTCTGCCCCCCAGATCTCGGGTGTCTCCGACAGCAGGGCCGAGCCGCCGTGGGCGATCAGCCGGTCCACCGCCCGACCCAGCGCCGGATTGGCCGTGACGCCCGACCAGCCGTCGGACCCGCCGCACTGCAGTCCGACCACCAGACCCGAGACCGGCGCGGGCTCGCGTCGGGCCGTGGCGGCGTGCGCGACCAGCTCCCGGACCATCGCCTTTCCGTCGTCGATCGCCTTCAGCGTCCCGCCGGCCTCCTGGATCGACAGGGTGCGCAGCGTCGGCCCCGGCGTCAGCCCCTCGTTCGACAGCCAGTCGGGAATCTGATTGGCTTCGCAGCCCAGGCCGACGATCAGGACGGCGGCCACGTTGGGGTGGCGCGCATAGCCCGCCAGGGTGCGCTGGAGCAGCCGCACGTCCGCCCCGTCCGACGCCCCGCCGCAGCCCCCGGTGTGGGCATAGGCGACCACGTCGTCGACGCCGTCGGGCAAGCCGTCGGCCGGGAAGGCGTCGGCGATGCGGCGCGCGACGGTGGCCGAGCAGTTGACGCTGGTCAGGACCGCGACGGTGTTGCGAGTGCCCCACCGACCGTCGGCGCGGCGATAGCCGGACCAGGTCGCCGATTCGGCCGGGACGGGCAGGGGGCTGCGATCAACGCCGATCTCGGCGGCGCGGTCGGCGTCGCTCATGGTCAGGTTGTGGGTGTGGACCCAGGCCCCGGGCGCGATCTCCGCCGAGGCCACGCCGATGATCTGGCCATAGCGGCGCACGGGCGCTCCGGCGGCGACCACGCGCACGGCTACCTTGTGCCCGGCGGCGACGCCCGAGGGTTGGTCGATCAGGGCGACGCCCACGTCGTCGTCCGGATGGAGGGTCAGCAGGCTCATGCGCCGCCCCCGACACGGTCGGCGACGGTGGCGCGAACGCCCTTTCGGACCAGCGCCGCATAGGCGGCGATCACCGGGCCGGTGAAGCGCGGATCATTGGCCAGCCGGACCGGGAAGACGGCGTCCAGCGACAGGAGCGCCGCCGCGCGCTCCAGCGGATCGGGTGCCCCGGCCACCAGCCGCGCCGTCACGGGCGACAGGGGATCATCCACGACGTGGGCCGCGCCCGTCTCGTCCGTCCCGTCCTGCCAGCGCAGCCAGGCCGCGATCGCGACCGCCATCGCCTCGATGGACCGGCCCCGGTCCAGCCGGATCGCGGCCCCGGCCAGCAGGCGCTGGGGCAGTTTCTGCGAGCCGTCCATGGCGATCTGGTGGGTGCGGTGCTCCAGCGCCGGGTTCAGGAACCGGGCCCGCAGCGCCTGGCGATAGGCCGCGAGATCCAGCTCCGGCGGTGGCGACAGGGTTTCTGCCGCCTCGTCCCATAGCCGCTCGACGAAGGCGGCGAACACCGGCTCGGCCATGACCTGATGCACGAAGCGAAGTCCCGCCAACCCGCCCAGATAGGCCATGGCCGAATGGGCGCCGTTCAGCAGTCGCAGCTTGGCGTCTTCCCACGGGGCGACGGCGGCGGTGATCTGCACGCCCAGGGCCTCGAAGTCCGGACGTTCGCCCGCGAACCGATCCTCGATCACCCACTGGATGAAGGGCTCGGTCTTGACCATGCCCTGATCCTCGACGCCCAGGCGCGCCGACAGGGCCTCGCGGTCTTCGGGAGTCGTGGCGGGCACGATCCGGTCGATCATGGTCTGAGGAAAGGCGCAGCGCTCCCCGATCCAGTCGGCGAGCGCCGGATCGTGACGCCGTGCGATGGCCAGAACCGCATCCCGCGTCCGCGTGCCATTGTGCGGGAGGTTGTCGCAACTGATGACCGTCAGAGGCTCGAGGCCCATCGCCCGACGTCGGCCCAGGGCGGCGGCGAGGAAGCCCGGCGTGGTCCGGGGCGCCTCCAGCGAGGCCAGATCGGCGGCGACGTCCGGATCGTCTTCCATCAGGGCGCCGGACGCGGGATCGAGGCGATAGCCCTTCTCCGTCACGGTCAGGGTGGCCAGTCGGGTGTCGGGATGCGCCAGGGCGGCGATGACCGCGCCGGGGTCCTCGGGCGCCACCAGAACATCGCGCACAGCGCCGACGATCCGCCGCTGAACCGCGTCCCTGTCGCGCACGACCAGGGTGTAGAGCCCATCCTGGGGATTCAGCTGATCCCGCACGCCCGGCGATCTCAGGGACACGCCCCGCACCCCCCAGCGCGGATCGCCACCCGCCAGCGCCCGGTCGAACACATCGGCCTGATGCGCCCGGTGAAACGCCCCGATACCCAGATGCACGACACCTACCTGAATCGCCGCGCGGTCGTAGGCGGGCCGGGCCACGCCGGCGGGCAGACTGTCGAGCGTGGCCGCCGACAGTCGCATCAGCCCAGCAGGCCCGGCAGGGTCAGGCTGAGCGCCGGCACGAAGGTGATGGCCATCAGCGCCGCGAACAGGGCCAGGTAGAAGGGCCAGATGGTGCGCACCGCCTCCTCGACCTTGATCTTGCCGACCGCGCAGCCGACGAACAGCACCGACCCCACCGGCGGCGTGACCAGGCCGATGCCGAGGTTCAGCATCAGCATGATGCCGAACTGGACCGGGTCCATTCCGGTGGCCATGGCGACCGGCAGGAAGATCGGGCTGGTTATGACGATCAGGGGCGCCATGTCCATGAAGGTGCCGAGCACCAGCAGGATCAGGTTGATCATCAACAGGATCAGGATCGGATTGTCGGTCAGGGTCTGAAGCAGGCTCGCCAGCTGCTCGGGGGCCTCCAGAAGGGCCAGCAGCCAGCCGAAGGCGGCGGCCGAGCCGATGATCAGCATCACCATGGCCGTCGTCTTGACCGCGTTCTGCGCCGCCGTGGTGAACCCCCGCAAGCCCAGGGTGCGATAGACGATCAGGGCGATGACCAGGGTATAGATCACCGCCACGGCCGAGCTCTCGGTCGGGGTGAAGACCCCGCCCAGCACCCCGCCGAAGATGATGACGGCGGTCAGCAGGCCGGGGATGGCGGCGGCGAAGGCGCGGGCGAAGGCGGGCCAGCCGGGGAACTCGCCCTTGGGATAGCCGCGCCGCACCGCGACGAACCAGGCGACGGCCGCCAGCAGGATGCCGGTCACGATGCCGGGCAGCACGCCGGCCAGGAACAGGTCGGCGACCGACACCGACACGCCCGCCGCCGCCGCATAGATGATCATATTGTGCGACGGCGGGATCAGGATGCCCAGGATGGCCGAGGTCGATGTGACGTTGACCGCGTAGTCGGCGTCATAGCCCTTTTCCTTCATCATCGGGATGAGGGTCGATCCCAGGGCCGAAACCGAGGCCACGGCCGAGCCGGAGACGCCACCGAACATCATGGAGGCCCCGACGTCGACGACGCCCAGGCCGCCGCGCATCCGGCCCATGGCGGCGTCCGCGACCCGCACCAGCCGCTCGGCGATGCCCGCCTGCTGCATCAGGTCTCCGGCGAAGACGAAGAAGGGAATGGCCATCAGGGCGAAGACGTTCACCCCTGTCGCGATCCGCTGGAACGCCACCACAGGCGCGATGTCCATGACGATGAAGGTCGCCAGCGACGCGAGCCCCAGCGCGAACGCCACCGGCACGCCGAGGATCAGCAACAGGGCCAGAAGCCCCAGCAGAAGGATCAGCTCCACAGCGGCTCCACTTTCCGGCCCCGGGCCTCGGTGATCAGGTGTTCGACCGCGAACAGGACACTCAGCCAGCCGGCGATGGGCAGGGGCAGATAGGCGGCGCCCCTCGGCACGCCCAGCGTCGGGATGTCGAAGGCCCAGGTTCGCGCCACCAGCTCGCCGCCCCAGACGCCCATGGCCGCGCCGAACCCGGCGATGCACAGCAGGGCGACGATCCGGCTGACCCGACGGACGCTCGCGGGCATGGCGTCGGTGGCGGCGGTCATGCCGAGGTGAAACTGCTCGCGCACCCCCACGGCGGCCGCCAGCAGCACGAACCACACCATCAGCAGCAGCGCCGCCTGCTCGGCCCAGGCCGGGGCGTCACCCAGCACATAGCGGGCGAAGACCGACCAGCCGATGATCCCGGTCATGACGATCAGACCGAACGCCGCGAAGGCGAGCGTCCCCCGGCTGATCCACCGCGACACGAAGGCGAGACTGGCCAGCATCACGCCATGCCCCGGATCTGCTCGACCAGGGCCCGCTGGGCGTCGGAGGTGATGAAGCGGTCCCAGACCGGTCGCATCGCCGCCTCGAAGGCCGCCCGGTCCAGATCCTCGACCACCTCGACACCCGCCTCAAGGGTGGCCTGTCGAGCGGTCTGCTCGCGCGCCTCCCACAGGCCGCGCATGAAGGGCACGCTCTCGGTCGCTGCGGCGCGGATGATCTCGCGGTCGGCGGGGGTCAGCTTGGCCCAGGTCCGTCCCGATGCGACCAGGACCTCGGGGGCCATGACATGCCGCGTCAGGCTGTAGTAGCGGGCGACCTCGAAGTGGCGGCTGTCCTGATACGAGGGCCAGTTGTTCTCGGCGCCGTCGACGACACTCTGCACCAGCCCCTGAAAGACCTCGCCATAGGACATCGGGATCGGACTGGCTCCCAGCGCCTGGACCAGGGCGACATAGAGGTCAGAGGTCTGCACCCTCAGCTTCAGGCCCCGCATGTCGGCCGGCGTCCGGATCGGTCCGCGCGTATTGTAGAAGCTGCGCTCGCCCGAGTCGTAGAAGGCCAGACCGATCAGGCCGTGCCGTTCCAGGGCGTTCAGCACCGTCCGCCCCGGCGCGCCGTCCAGCGATCGGCGCATATGATCGGTCGACTGGAACAGGAAGGGCAGCGACGGCACCAGCGTCAGCGGCTCGATCGGATTGAGCGGCGCCAGATTGACCCGGTTGATGTCCAGGCCACCGAAGACGGTGATCTCCAGCGTGTCCTTTTCTTCGCCCAGCTGACCGCCGGCGTAGTTGCGAAGCCTCAGCCGCCCGTTCGTGCGTTCGGAGATCAGCTCTCCGAAATGATCGACCGCAGCGACGGTGGGATAGCCCGACGGATGCGTGTCTGCGCCTCTCAGCGGCCGCTCGCCGATCTCCTGCACGCAGGCGGCGGCGGGGGCGGCGAGGGCGGCGGCCATCAGGGCGCGTCGGGTCTGCGTCACAGCCTGTAGGCCGCCTTGACCAGGTCGTATGTGAGTGCGCGCGCCAACTCGTGAGCCTCGTCTTCCTCGATGCGATGCTCCACGACTAGCCGGGCTAGGAAACCGGTGTCAATGCGCCGGGCCACGTCGTGTCGGGCCGGGATCGACAGGAAGGCCCGCGTGTCGTCGTTGAAGCCGACGGTGTTGTAGAAGCCGGCCGTCTCGGTCACCTGCTCGCGAAAACGGCGCATGCCCTCGGGGCTGTCGTGGAACCACCAGGGCGGGCCGAGCCGCAGCGCCGGATAGTGGCCCGCCAGTGGAGCGAGCTCTCGGGAATAGGCCGTCTCGTCCAGGGTGAAGAGGATGATCGTCAGCCCGGGCTCGGACCCCACGGCGTCCAGCAGCGGCTTCAGCGCCGAGACGTAGTCGGTGCGGGTCGGGATGTCCGCCCCCTTGTCTCGTCCGAACCGCGTGAACACCGGGCCGTTGTGGTTCCGGAAGCTGCCGGGATGGATCTGCATCACCAGCCCGTCGTCCAGGCTCATCCGCGCCATCTCGGTCAGCATCTGACCCCGGAACAGCTCGGCGTCGGCGGCTGAGACGGGGCCGGTCGCGACGCGCTCGTACAAGGCGGCGGCCTGGTCCTGCGGCAGGTCGGCGGTGAAGGCGGTCGGATGGCCGTGATCGGTCGAGGTCGCGCCATGCCCGGCGAAGAAGGCACGGCGCGTGCGGTGCGCGGCGAGATACCCGTCCCAACGGCTCACGTCTTCGCCCGTCAAGGCGCCGAAGCGGACTAGGTTCTCGTGAAAGCCCTCGAAGTCCGGGTCCATCACCGGATCGGGCCGATAGGCGGTGACGACCTTGCCCGACCAGCCGCTGTCGCGGATCGTCCGGTGGTGCGCCAGGTCGTCGAGCGGCCCCTCGGTCGTGGCGATGACCTCGATGCCATAGCGTTCGAACAGGGCGCGCGGGCGAAACGCCTCGGTCTTCAGGGCCGCGTCGATGACGTCGTAGTAGTGGTCCGCCGTCTCGGCTGACAGACGCACGTCCAGGCCGAACACCTCGGCATAGACCCAGTCGTGCCACATCCGCGACGGCGTTCCCCGGAACAGGTGATACCGCTCGGCGAAGCGTCGCCAGATCGCGCGGGGGTCCGTCTCGACCGGCCCGCCATCGGCTCTCGGAACGCCGAGGTCCTCCAGGGCCACGCCCTGGCTGTAGAGCATGCGAAAGACGTAGTGGTCCGGTGTGATCAGCAACTCGGCCGGGTTCTTCCAGTTCTGGTTCAGGGCGAACCAGGATGGATCGGTGTGGCCGTGCGGACTGACGATCGGCAGGTCCTTGATCTCGGCGTGCAACCGCCGGGCGACGGCGCGGGTGTCGGGGTCGGCCGGGAACAGGCGGTCGGGGTGCAGGCGCAGAGGATGGGTCATCAGTGGGTCGTCGCGGCGTAGCGTTCGCGCTGTTGGGCGATCCGGGCGCGGGCCTCCTCCATCGCCTCGGTCTCGGTGGCTTCCAGCAGGGACTCGATCACCCGGGTCAGGTGATCGCGCATGGCCGCGCGGGCGGCGGCGGGGTCGCGCATGTTCAGGGCCTCGACGATGGCGGCGTGCTCGTTGATGCGCGGCTTGACCCCCGCGGCCCGGACCTTCTGGGACAGGAACTGGTGCTGGGGCGAACGGCTGCGCGCGTCCCACAGGGCGCGAACGGCCTGGATCATGGCGCTGTTCTGGGTCGCCTCGACGATCACCATGTGAAAGCGCCGGTCGGCGTCCTCGCTCATGACCACGTCGCGGGCGTTCTCGTCCTCCATCTCGTCGACCAGGGCGCGCAGCTGGGCGATGGTCTCGGGCGTCATGCGCAGGGCCGCCATGGCGCAGGCCTCGCCCTCGACCGCGCGACGCGCTTCCAGCAGTTCGAACGGCCCGATGTCGGTCTCGCCGGCCTTGCCGCCCGTCGGCCGTTTGGCCCGGACATAGACGCCGGAGCCCATCTTGACCTCGACCAGGCCATCCAGCTCCAGCGCGATCACGGCCTCGCGCACGGTCGGGCGTGAGACACCGAAGGTCTGGGCCAGATCGCGTTCGGACGGCAGGCGCTCGCCCACCCTGGGCTCGCCGGCCGCGATCCGCGCGGCCAGCGACTCGGCGACCTGCTCGTAAAGCCTCTTGGTTTCGGACTTGGCGGACATGACCACTCTTCTATCTGGCCTGACCAATCTGGACAATCCAAAATCGGCCGCCTAGGGTGTCATGTGTTCTAGCACAGGATTGTCGCATGCCCGCCGCCGATGGAGACGCCCGCACCGTGAGGGCCGACAGGTCTGGTCTGGTCGGGGTCGCCTCGCCTCTGTTCATCACCGCCGCGCGGGTCATCGTGACCTGCCCCGGGCGCAACTTCGTCACCCTCAAGATCGAGACCGATCAGGGCGTCTATGGCATCGGCGACGCGACCCTGAACGGGCGCGAGATGGCGGTCGTCGCCTATCTGAACGACCACGTCTGTCCGCTGCTGATCGGGCGCGACGCCAGGCGCATCGAGGACACCTGGCAGCTACTCTATCGCGGCTCCTACTGGCGGCGCGGCCCGGTGACCATGCGGGCCATCGCCGCGGTCGACGTCGCCCTGTGGGACATCAAGGGCAAGGCGCTGGGCGCGCCGCTGCACGAGCTTCTGGGCGGCCGGTCGCGCGACCGGGTCATGGTCTACGGCCATGCCAACGGCGCCGACATCGAAGAGACGGTCGACGCCGTCGGTCGCTACATCGACCTCGGCTATCAGGCCATCCGCGCCCAGACCGGCGTGCCCGGCCTGACCAACGCCTATGGGGTGGGCCGTGGCGAGATGCACTACGAGCCCGCCGACGCCTCCCTGCCGACCGAGACCGTGTGGGACACGCGCCGCTACCTGACCCATGTGCCCAAGCTGTTCCAGCGGCTGCGCGACACCTATGGGCCCGAGCCTCGCCTGCTGCACGACGGCCACCACCGCATGACGCCGCAGGAGGCCGCGCGTCTGGGCAAGTCGTTGGAGCCCTACGACCTGTTCTGGCTGGAGGACGCCACCCCGGCCGAGAACCAGGAGGCCTTCCGTCTGGTCCGCCAGCACACGACGACGCCTCTGGCGGTCGGCGAGGTGTTCAATACGATCTGGGACTGCAAGGACCTGATCCAGGAACAGCTGATCGACTACATCCGCACGACCATCGTCGGGGCGGGCGGCCTGACCCATCTGCGCCGGATCGCCGATTTCGCGGCCGTATGGGGGGTGCGGACGGGCTGCCACGGCGCCACCGACCTGTCGCCGGTGACCCTGGGCGCGGCCGTTCACTTCGACTCCTGGGTCCCCAACTTCGGCATCCAGGAATACATGCGCCACACCGAGGCGACCGACGCCGTCTTCCCCCACGATTACCGCTTCGAGGCCGGCTTCCTGATCCCCGGCGACCGGCCAGGCCATGGGGTCGATATCGACGAGGCTTTGGCCGCTCGATACCCCTACGATCCGCGACAGCTGCCCATCGCGCGCCTGACCGACGGCACCCTGTGGAACTGGTAGGGTGATCCGCCCCCAGCGGAACGCCTTTCGCGACGTCATCGATCTGAGCGGCATCTGGCGCATCCGCTTCGATCCGAACGACGAGGGCGAGGCGGGGGACTGGGGCGCTGGATCGGACCCCGCTGGCACCCATCCCGTCGCCGTGCCGGGCTCGTGGAACGAGCAACTCGCCGAGGCCGGGTTCATGGACTACCAGGGTGCCGCCTGGCTCCAGACCGACGTCTCCGTGCCGACGTCGTTCGAGGGGCGGCGCATCCGGCTGAGGTTCGACAGCGCGGATTTTGCGGCGCGCGTGTTCGTGGACGGCGCCTTTGCGGGCGAGAGCGGCCCCGCCTTCCTGCCGTTCGAGATCGACAGCGACCGGCTGGTCGCGGGCCGGACGGTCCGGATCGTCGCCCGCGTCGATAACCGGCTGTCCCTGGACGGACCCACGCCCGGCGTCGGCATGGAACAGTATGTCGCCGAGGGTCGATTGCGCGACGAATACCGCCCGGCGGTCCGCTTCGACTTCTTCCCGTACGGCGGACTGAACCGCCCCGTCTGGCTGACGGCGACGCCGATGGGCGGGATCGAAGCGGTGCGGCTGCGCGCCTCGGCGGACGGCGCGCTCACCCTCACGGCCGGGGCTCCGCCGGGCTCGCGCATCCGCGTCGCCCTCGCGGACGTCGAGGCCGAGGGCCTCGCGGGGGAGCCGATCCGCCTGCGCGTGCCCGACGTCCGCCCCTGGTCGCCCGCCGACCCCGCGCTCTACGACGTCGTCGTCGAGCGGCTGGATGCGCTGGGCATCGTCGCCGACCGGATCGACCTCCGCGCCGGCTTCCGCGACGTCGAGGCGCGCGGCCACGCGCTGCTGCTGAACGGCGAACCTGTCACGCTCAAGGGCTTCGGCAAGCACGAGGACGGACCGATCCGGGGGCGCGGCCTCGATCTTCCGCAACTGGTTAAGGACTTCGGCCTGCTGGACTGGACCCACGCCAACTCGGTTCGGACCTCCCATTACCCCTACAGCGAGGCTTTTCTGGATTTCGCCGACGAGCGGGGCATCCTGGTCATCGACGAGGTCTTCTCGGTCAATCTCGACTTCCGGCAGGTGACCGAGGCGACCCTCGCGCAGCACCGTGCGGCGGTCGAAGCCCTGATCGCGCGCGACGGCCACCGCCCCAGCGTCATCGCCTGGTCCCTTGCCAACGAGCCCGGCTACCTGGCCGAGCCGGAGTATCGCCGGCGGTCCGGTCCCTACTGGAAGGATCTGTTCGGCCACGCTCGCGACCTCGACCCGACCCGTCCCCTGACCCACGCCAACGTCGGCTATGCCGGGCTGGACGATCCGGCGTTCGAACAGGCCGACATCGTCTCGATCAACCGCTATTTCGGCTGGTATCAGGCCCCGGCCCAGATCGAGCGGGCGGTCGCGCTGCTGCGCGCCGACCTCGACGCCGTGGCGGCCCACGGCAAGCCGGTGTTCGTGGCCGAGTTCGGGGCCGACGCCCTGGCCGGCCAGCATTCCACCTCGCCCCAGCTGTTCACCGAAGAGTACCAGGCCGATCTGATCGCCGCCTTCTGGGCCGAGATCCAGCGCCACCCCGCCTGCATCGGCGGACACGTCTGGAACTTCGCCGACTTCCGCACGGCCCAGCATTCGCGCCGCGTGGTGCTGAACCTGAAGGGCGTCTTCACCCGCGACCGCCAGCCCAAGCGCGCGGCCTTCATCCTCCGCGATCTGTGGAAGGACACGCGGTGACCGCCGCGCCGCTTCCGCTGCGCCGCAAGCTCGGCTGGGCCGTGGGCGACTTCGGCTTCAACCTGTACTGGCAGACGCTGAATCTGCTGCTGATGCCCTTCTACACCGACGTTCTGGGGCTGGATCCCCGGCTCGCCGGAACGGTCTTCCTGGTCGCCAGCCTGTGGGATGGGTTCGCCGATTCCGTCATCGGTGCCATCGCCGACCGGACCCGGTCCAGGTGGGGCAGCTACCGCCCCTATCTTGTCTTCGCCAGTCCGGCCGTCGCCATCTGCTTCGCCTTGTGTTTCCTGACGCCATCCGGCGGCGTCTTCGCCGAACAGTCGGGTCTGTTCCTCTATGCCCTGCTCAGCCAGATCCTGATGCGGACGGCCTATTCGGTGGTGTCGATCCCCTATTCGTCGTTGTCGGCGCGGATCTCGGGCGACGCGAACGAGCGGGCCTCGCTGGCGGGGTGGCGGATGGTGTTCGCCTTTTCGGGCGGGGCGGCGGTGACCTATCTGATGCCGACCCTGGTCGAGCGGGCGGGCGGAGAGGGCAACCCCTTCGCCTATGTCATCGCCGCCGGCGCTGTCGGTCTGCTGTCCTTGCCGATCTTCTGGCTGTGCTTTCTTGAAACGCGCGAGCCGCCGCGCGAGGTGGAGCGCAACCCGGTGGGCTTCTCGCTCGCGGCAGTCGGCGACGATGCGCGCACGGTGGGCCGGATGCTGCGTCTGAACGGACCGCTGATGCGGGTTTTCGCCTGCATCATCGTCTCGTCGCTCGCCTTCACCATGACCAACAAGGCCCTGACCTACTACGTCAACCACACCCTGGAACGGCCGGATCTCAGGGACACCCTCGTGCCCCTGGCGCTCATCGCCAATCTGATGTTCAGCCCCTTCTGGGCCTGGGTGGCGAGGAAACGGTCCAAGCGTGACGCCTGGCTGCTGGCCAATGTCTGGAGCGCGGCCGCCTATGCCGCCTTTTGGCTCATCCCGTCGCGGGACCCGGTCATCGCGGCTCTCCTGCTGACCGCCGTTTCGGCCGCCAACGTCGGCTATCAGGTGCTGTTCTGGGCCATGCTGCCCGACACGGTCGAATACAACGCCCACGTCACCGGCCAGCGCCACGACGCCAAGGTGTTCGGCCTGGCCAGCTTCGCCAAGCAGCTGGCGCTCGGCGTCAACGGCTTCCTGTTCGGCTGGCTGCTGTTCGCCATCGGCTATGTCGACGGCGTCGATGTGACCCCCGCCACCGCCGACGGCATCAAGGTCATCATGACGGTGGTGCCCCTGATCGGCGTCGTTCTGTCGGCGATGATCATGTGGGGCTACCGACTGGACCAGGCCGAGCACGCCCGCGTCAGCCGCGCCACCGAACAGGGTGTGGAGCCGGGGTTCGAGCAGACCTGAGGATCGCCTCAACGCGGCTCGGACAGGTCCCCGTCCGTGACCGTCGCGGCGCTGTCGCGGGTGACCAGCACCGGTCGGCGATCGGCCTCCGTCGCGCCCGAGATCGTCACGTCCCGCACCGTCACGCCTGACGTGTGTCCCAGCACGATATGGCCGACCTCGCCCGAGAAGTCCGCCGCGCCCGTGCGCTGGGCCTGCAGCCTGTTGCCTCGCGGCTTGCCTGCCGTCTCGACCAGATCGACCGCGTCGGCCACCGTCATGCGGATGTTCGACAGGGTGATGCCGCTGATCGGCGCGCTCGCCTGTCCGCCGATCAGGATGTTGCCGCGCGTGCGGATGTCCAGCCCGTCGAAGGTGATGTCGCGCACCGTGCCGAGCTCGCCGTTGCCGAACCGCGTGTCGACGTCGACATAGATCGGATACTCGCGCCGATGCCGCCCGCCGGTCTCGATGATCATGTCGGTGAAACGGGCGTTCTCGTAGGTGCCGCCGTCCTGCATGAACAGGGCGACGCCATATCGGCTGCCGGTCACCACCACATTGGAGACCGTCACGTCGCGGGTGATCCTCTCCGAGCCTGTGCCGAACTTGAAGGCCGCGTCGTCGGAGGTGATCCGGCAGTTGGTGACCGTGACCCGCTCCACGTTCCTCTCATGGGCCTTCAACACGATGGCGTCGTCGCCGGTGGAGATCAGGCAGTTGGAGATGCGCACGTCGGCCGAATCCCGCACCTGGATGCCGTCCGAGTTCGGCGACAGCGTCGGCGCGTTGATGGTGACGCCATCGACCACCACGTCGTCGCAGTTATTCAGGCGCACATTGTATTTGGCCGGGTCGATGATGGTCACGTCGCGAACCCGGATGTTGCGGCAGTCCGCGAAGCCGACGACGAAGTCCGGACGGTTCTCCAGATCGCCCCAGAAGGCCGCGCCCGTGCCGTCGATCGTGCCCGTGCCGGACAGGGTGACGTTGCGCACGCCCACAGCCGACAGCACGCCCCGGTTGACGCTGTCCTCGGGCCGCTCCAGCTCGGCTCCGCCCAGGCCCAGCAGAGGCGTATAGTCCGCCAGCCGGTCCGATCCCTTCAGCACCGCCCCGCCGTTCAGGTGAAAGGTGATGTTGGACGCCAGCTGCACCCCGCCGGTCAGGAAGACGCCGCTGGGCACCACGACCGTGCCGCCCGACGGCGCGCAGGCTGTGATGGCGGCGGCGATGGCGGTGTCGTCCAGGGTCTCGTCGTCCGCGGCAGCGCCATAGGCCGTCACGTCGCAGGTCGTCGGCGCCGCATCCTGCGCCCATGCGGGCTGCGCGGCCAGAACCAGGGCAAGGGCGCACACTCCGCCAGAGAGGATTGAAACTCGCATCACAGACGCTCCGCGGAAGGCCACAGGCCGGGGTCAAAGGTCACGCCGAAGCCCGGCCCCTCGGGCAGGGTCACCACGCCGTTCCGGGGCGCGATCCGGGGTTCATGCGCGAAGTCCAGGTCCCGCCCCTGGCCGCGATACTCCTGCAGGCCATGCAGGTTCGGCGCATAGGCGGCGAAGTGGATCAGCTCGACCGTCTCCGACCCACTTCGGGGATAGTGGGGGGCGACGCCGATGCCGGCGGCGGCGGCCATGCGCTGGACCTCCAGCGTCCTCGCCATGCCCCCGTTGTACATGAAGTCGGGCTGCAGCACGTCCAGCGCCCGGTTCTCGATCAGCCAGCGCCAGCGTTCCATCGAGTTGTCCTGCTCGCCGCCCGCGATGGGGATGGCGGTGCGTTCCACCACCTGACGGGTCATCTCCACGTCTTCATACGGGCAGGGCTCCTCGAGCATGGCCACGCCCCAGGCCGTCAGCATCAGACACAGGTCGATCGCGCCAGGCGCGTCATAGCTGCCGTTGGCGTCGGCGTAGATCGTGAGGTCGTCGCCAAAATGCTGGCGCACCGCCCGGACCACGGCTTCGGAGCGGCAGGGGCTGGCGTCGGCGTTGCGGCTCATCCGACCCCCGACCTTGATCTTGACGCCGCGCGCGCCGGTCGTCTCGACCTCCTCGGCCAGCCAGGCGACCTCTTCTTCGGGCGTCGTGTTGCGCCTGAGCGAGGAGATGTAGATCGGGATGTCGGTCCTCTGCACCGGTCCCATGAAATCGACGCAGCGCACCCCCGCCGACTTTCCCATCATGTCCCAGATCGCCAGCTCCAGATGGCCGACGGCGGTCCAGAAAGGCAGGGAGGCGAACTTGTATTCGCGGGTGTAGAGCTCGCGGATCAGCCGCTCGATGTCGCGCATGTCCTGGCCCAGCAGGCGCGGCTTGACCACCAGGTGGAACAGGCTGGAGACCTCGGCCATTCGGCTGTTGGCCTTGACCACGCCCTCGACGCCGTCCTCGGAGACGACGCGCACGAACTCGTGGCGGCCGCCGACTCTCAGCATTTCGGCCGAGCGCAGGACGACGGGCCGGTCCAGCCAACGGCGGAAGTCGACCTGATCGACGGGCGCCTCGGGGAAGGCCAGCAGGCCATCCGGTCGCCGCACCGCGACCTGGGCATCGACCGCCCCGGCGAGGGAGGCGGCGCCGAGACCGGCCATCATCGCGCGCCGGTCCATCCTCATTACGGCACGATCCGGGTCGCGGTGGACCAGATCGACGGATCGTACGCGATGCCGAAGCCCGGCGCGTCCGACACCGGCAGCATGCCGCCGCGCGGGGCCATCTGCGGCGAATGGGCGAAGTCCAGCGCGTCGGGCCGCGACCGGTATTCCTGAAAGCCATACAGGTTCGGCGCGACGGCGCAGAGGTGCAGCAGGGGGGCGGTGTCGGCGTTGTTCCTGGGGAAATGCGGGTTGTAGAGCAGACCCGCCGCCTCGCTCATCTGCTGCACGGCCACGCAGCGCAGCATGCCGCCGTTGTACATCGGATCAGGCTGCAGCACGTCGTAGGCGCGGTTGTCGCAGTACCAGGCCCACTTCTCGAAGGCGCAGTCGTTCTCGCCGCCCGCGATCAGCATGTCGGTGCGCTCGGTCACCTGTTTGACCATTTCGAAGGCCTCGAACGGACAGGGCTCCTCCAGCATGGCCACGTCATAGGATTGCAGCATGCGGCACACCTCGATCGCCGTCGGCGCGTCATAGGCGCCGTTGGCGTCGGCATAGATCGTCATGTCGTCGCCGAACGCCTCGCGCACGGCCTTGACCATGGCCTCCGACCGGCCCTCGTACATGTCGGTGTTGCGGCCCATGCGGCGGCCGATCTTGATCTTGATGGCCTGGCAGCCGGTCTCCTCGACGCGCCGGCGCAAGTGATCGACCTCTTCCTCGGGCCGGGTGCCGCGCTGGTTGGAGGACAGGTAGACCGGGATCTCGTCCCTCAGCTTGGGCCCCATCAGGGCATGGCAGGGCTTGCCCACCGTCTTGCCGATCAGGTCCCACACCGCGACCTCGGCCTGGCCCATGGCGCTCCACCAGGGCACGGACGCGTATTCGTAGTCGTCGCGATAGCCCCGCTCCAGGATGCGATACAGACCCCGCATGTCCTCGCCGATGAATTTGGGCATGACGAACAGGCGGAAGAACTCCAGCGTCTCCTCCGCCTTGGTCGAGGCGCGCACCACGCCCTCGACGCCGTCGGCCGAGACGGCGCGAACCAGGATCGTCCCCTCCTGCGGGGTCCGCCACAGCTCCAGCGCGCGCAGCACGATCGGCTCGGGCGCGACGTCGCTCAGCTCCAGCGGCGGCGAGGGATCCACGGGAAACCGCATAAGACCCTGGGCGTCCGGCCGGGGCGGATGAACGCTGCGCGCGTTCGCCCCGCCCGCTGCTGCGAACACCCCCAACGCGCCTGCCAGCAAGGCGGATCTACGGTCTGCGATCATGCGAACTCTCCCTGCCAGACCCTAAACCGGCCTGACCAATCTTGGCAAGTCGCCCGTCCCGGTCAGGTCATCCCTGATAATTGGTCAGGACGATTTTGACATTCGGACAGGGCGCATGTAACGCTGTTGTCAAGCCGATCCAGAAGCGGCGTCAACGTCATAGGGAGGACGGCCATGCGCCGAGGGGTCTCAACACTCGCCATCATCACCGCCGTGTCCGGCGTCGCCGGCGGCGCCTGGGCACAGGATGCCTCACAGCAGGCGTCCCAGGTCGAGGACATCATCGTCACCGGACAGCGCGGGGCCATCGCGTCGGCGCGCGCCGCCGAACGGGCCAACGACAATCTGACCAATGTGGTCTCGGCCGATTCGGTCGGACAGTTCGGGGATCAGAACACCGCCGAGGCGCTGCAACGCCTGCCCGGCATCAATATCGAAAGGAACGAGGGCGAGGGGCGCACTGTCTCGGTCCGCGGCCTGCCGTCCTCCTTCACCCAGGTGACGGTCAACGGCGTGCGTGTCGGCACCTCCGAAGCGGGGTCCAGCACCGTGGCCCTGGACGTCATTCCCTCGGACCTTCTGGGCCGGATCGTGGTCTCCAAGACCTACACCCCCGACATGGACGGCGACACCATCGGCGGCGCGGTCGAGCTTCAGAGCCAGTCCGCCTTCGATCAACCGGGTGACCGCTACAGCTTCCGCGCCGAGGGCAATCTGCAGGAGTACGCCGACGAGTGGGGCCCTGAGGTCGGGGGCAGCGTGGCGCGTCGCCTCATGGGTGGGGATCTCGGCCTGGCGATCTCGGCCAACTATTCCCAGCGCTACATCAACGGAGACGATCTGAGAAACGAGGACGGACTTCGTTCGATCGCCCGAGGCGGCACCACCTTCCTTTATCCCAACGAGCTCAACCAGCGTTTCGAGATCGGTGAGCGAGAGCGGTTCGGCGGCACCTTCAACCTCGAATACCGTCCTCGCGACGGCATGGAACTGTTCCTGCGCGGCCAGTTCACCCAGCTGAACGACGACGACACCCGCGTCCAGCAGCTGTGGCAGACCGAACGATCGACCGGCAACGAGGTCGTTGCGATCACCGACACCTCCGGCACCTTCAACGACGTCCGCAATCGCTACCAGGTCTTCTTCCAGCCCACCGAGGACCGACTGTTCTCGCTTTCGGCCGGCGGCGAGTACCGCTTCGCCAACGACTGGGAGATCGACTACCAGGTCGACACCTCGCGCTCGCGCTGGTCCCAGGAGGACGGCCTGCGGCCCCGCTTCGAGATCGACGACATCCGCGCCATCGCGACCTATGGCCAGGACAGTCTGACCGTCGACATCCAGCGCGAGTCGGGCTCACGGCCGGATCCATCGATCCCCGGCAACTATCGCTATGTGAACCTGCTCTTCATCGAGGAGGAGCGGACCGACGACATCTCCTCGGCGCGCTTCAACATCCGCGCGCCGTTCGCGGCCTTTGGAGAGGACGGCTATCTCCAGTTCGGCGCCAAGTTCCGCACGCGGGACAAGGAGACCGACAAGGCCGAGTTCAACGGCGATCCCCGCACGCGCGGCTTCACCGACACCTATGCGACCCAGACGACCTTCCTGCTCGATACCGGGTTCAGAAACAGCTTCGGGCCCTTCGTCCAGCTCGACGCCCTGCGCGACCTGGCGATCCGCAGCCGCGACGCCCTGCTGGCCGACCCGCGCTTCCAGCGTCAGGACAACACGGTCGCCTCCGACTATCGCCTCGGCGAGGACGTCACAGCCGCATACGTCATGGGCAACTGGAGCCTGGGACCGAACCTGACCCTGATCGGCGGTGTCCGCGTAGAACAGACCGAGTTCTCCAGCCAGGGCTTCTTCTTCGAGAGCGACGACAACGGCCTGAATGCCGCCGGTCAGCCGCTTTCGGCGATCAACCTGGGCACCTATGAACAAGACTACACCGAGTGGCTGCCCTCGGCCCTGATCCGGTGGGAGCCGTCCGATACCTTGGTGGTGCGGGCGAGCTACGGCCGCGGCTTGGCCCGGCCGGACTTCGATGACGCCCGCAACAGCCAGGCCGTGCGGTTCGATGAAGACGACCCGGCGGATACCCGCGAGTTGGAGGCCGGGAACCCGTTCCTGAATCCCCTGATCGCCGACCAGTTCGACGCCTCGGTGGCCTGGTATCCGTCCAGCCAGTCCGTCTTCCAGATCGCGGTCTTCCACAAGGAGATCAGCGACTTCTTCCTGGATTTCGAGACCACCAACCTGGCCCAGACGCCCATCGTCCTGCCGCCAGGCGTCTCGACCAACTTCGACAGCATCGAGACCGTCATCAACGGCGGCGAGGCCAGCGTCACGGGCGTCGAACTGGCCTATTCGCAGACCTTCGTCGAACTGCCAGGCCTCCTGTCCGGCCTGTTCGTCGAAGCCAACCTCACCCTGGCGGAAAGCGAGGCCGAGACCAGCGAACGCCCGGGCGAGAGCTTCCCCTTCCCGGGCCAGGCCGACGTCTCGGGCAATCTGTCTATCGGCTGGGAGAACGACATCTTCTCCATGCGGGTCGCCGGGAACCACCGGGGCGAGGTCCTGTCGGGCCTGTCCGGCGACGGGATCGAGGACCGCTACCGCGCGCCCTTCACCCAGGTCGACGTCAACCTGCGCTGGAACGTCACCGAACAGGTCCAGCTCTATGTCGACGGGATCAATCTGACGGGCGAGAAGGACATCCGCTACTATGTCGGAGGCCGCCAGAATCTGTTTGAACGGGTTCAGGATTTCGGCTCGAGCTATCAGGTCGGCGTTCGCGCGACCTTCTGACCATCCGGCATGGGCGGCGTCACCCCGCCGCCCATCCTCTCCTGAGCCGGAGCGACTGGGAGGCGGCGGTTGGACGATCCTGAAGGTTTCCTGCGGTCACTGTTCGCGGTGGCCGTGGCCGCCGCCTCCGATTTTTCCTCCATACCCGGCCTGATTCCCCCGACCGCGGGGCGGGTTCGCGTGCTGGCGGCCGGGAAGGCGGCGGCGGCCATGGCCGCTGCGATCGAGGCCGCACCGCCCGGCTGGCTTCTCCCTGACCAGATGGATGGGCTGGTCGTCACCCCCCAGGGGCACGACCTGCCCCTCTCCCGCTTCGAGGTCATGACGGCTGGCCACCCTGTCCCGGACGCAGGGTCTCTTGCGGCCGGCGAGCGCATGCTCGCGCTGGCGAGCGAACTGGGGGATCAGGATGTTCTCGTCGCGCTCATGTCCGGCGGCGCGTCGGCCCTGCTGGCCGCGCCCGTCCGTGGCGCGACCCTGCGGGACGAGATCGATCTGAACCGGCGACTGCTCCGGTCCGGCCTTCCGATCTCGCAGATGAACGCGGCGCGTTCGCGCTTGTCTCGCATCAAGGGCGGCGGCCTGGCGCGGGCGGCCAGCCCTGCGCGGGTGATCACCCTCGTGCTCTCGGACGTTCCGGACGATATGCCAGAGCGGGTCGGCAGTGGCCCCACCCTGTCTCCATCGCCGATCGCGCTGACCGCGAGCACGCTCGATATTCTCGCCGACTTCCCCCACCAGCCCCCGGTTTCGCTGGCCGCGGGCGAGGTGCATGTCGTCGGAACCGCGGCGACGGCGCTCGCCGCTGCCGCGCGATTCGCCTCGGACCAGGGCGTCCGGGTGCATGATCTCGGACCCGGCGTCGAAGGGGAAGCCCGCGAACTCGCCCGGGATCATGCCCGACGGCTTGGCGTCCTGCGACGCGAAGGCCGTCCCTGCCTGCTGCTGTCCGGGGGGGAGGCGACCGTGACGATGGCCCACGGGGCGTCGTGGGGCCAGGGGGGTCGCAACACCGAATACCTGGCCGCGCTTCTGGAATGCGGCGGTCCGGAGATGGATTTCTGGGCCCTGGCGGCCGACACCGACGGCCTGGACGGCTCTGGTCCAGCCGCGGGTGGCCTTTTGCGGCCAGACAGCCCTGGACGCTTGAGGCAGGGGCGATGGGATCCAGGCCAGGCCCTGGCGTCCCATGATACCTTGCCCCTGGTCGCGTCGGTGGGGCAGTTGCTCATGACCGGGCCGACCAGGACCAATGTCAACGACCTTCGAGCCTTGCTCGTCTTATGAGTCGCTGGGTCGGGCAACGATCGTGACCGCGCGAGCATCCGCTCCAGCCATGCTCGCCGGTGTCAGGTGAACCCGTCGACGACCGCCTGGAACATCGGATTGGGCCGACCGGCGGCGTTGAACAGCAGGGGGCTGTCCTTGCCGTCGTCGCGGGCGTCGCGCCGCAGCCAGCTGTCGGTGTCGCGCAGGCCCCACAGGGTGAAGGCGAACCTCTGCGCCGCCGGCAGGTCCATGAAGGCCTCGGCCAGTTCGGTGACCCGCGCGGTCTGCTGCGCCAGCTTCTGGCCGTGCGAACGGGTGTCGATCCGCCCCTCGCGGCGCAGGGAGGCGTCCAGCTCCGACACATGGATGGGCAGGCCGAACTGGGCGGCCTCGCGGATGAAGGCGGTCGTCTGACCCTCGGGGATTTCGATGTCGAGATGGCTCTGGGTGCCGATGCCGCCGACGGGCACGCCGCGCGCCAGCATCCGCTCGACCAGCCGCAGGAAGGTCGCGCCCTTCACCGGATTGTTCTCGAGATTGTAGTCGTTGAGGAACAGCACCGCGTCCGGCTCGGCCATCTTTGCCTGTTCAAAGGCGCGAGCGATATAGCCCTCCTGGCCCAGGACATCGGACCACAGACAGTCCCTCAGGCCGACGCCGTCCTCGGCCACCGCCTCGTTCACGACGTCCCAGCCGGTGGCCCGGCCCCGGTAGCGCCCGGCGATCTCGGCGATATAGCGGTCGTATTCCCGCCGGAACCGGGCGGGGTCGAGCGAGCGGAAATACGCGCTGTCCTGCGAGTACCAGATCAGGGTGGTGCCAAACAGGCGCAGCCCGTGGGCGGTGCAGAAGTCGGCGATCCGGTCGGGCGCGTCCCAGCGATACTCACCGGCCTCCGACAGGATGTATTCCATCTTCATCTCCCACTCGGGCGTGAGCTGGGAAGTGTGGGTCAGGCACAGATCGACCCAGGCCGGATCGTCGAACTGACCCGTCATGGCCGAGGTGCCGATCGGGAAGGGGACGAGGGATTTGAGCGGGGTCGCCTGGATCGCGGGAGAGGCAGCCGTCTGTCCGCACGCGGCGACGGCAAGGGTGGAGGCCAGGAAGAGGCGGCGATCCACCCTCAAGAAACTACGCGCTCCGCCGTCGCAGCCCCATCTCGTCGAAGGCGGCGGTCTCGCGCTTGCCGGCGGCGATGAGGGCGTTCAGGCGGGTGGTTTCGGCGACGTGCTCGAACTTCTTCAGCTCGGAATAGGCGTCGGTCAGGGCGTCGCGGGCGCCTTCTTCCTCGGCGTCCAGGGTGACCAGATCGGCCTCGGCCGCGCCCTTCTTGGCCTTCCAGCCCGCCAGATAGGCCTGGAGCAGCAGGCCGGCCTCGGCGTCGGCGCGGGCGCGTTCGTTCTCGATCTCGACCTCGGCGTCCAGCACCGCCAGCCGCATCTCGGCGGACGCCTTCTTCGCCGTGATCTCGGCCAGGCGCTTCTGCAGCGTCTCGACCTCGTAGTTGGAGATGCGGATCAGGGAATGGGCCCAGGCGGTCATCGATGCTCTCCGGTCGCCAACTCTTCAGTCACTGCAGCTGACCTTGGTTCAGAATGCTTTCCAACCTGTTGAAGGCGTCAGCCATGCGAGTGACGTCGTCCTTGTCCTGGCCCAGGAAGGCCTCCAGCGCCGGATTGAGCGCGATGGCGCGATCGGTGATCGGGTCGGCCCCGGATCGATAGGCCCCGATCTTGATCAGTTCCTCCATCGAGGCATAGGCCGACAGGCACTGGCGGGCGCGCCGGTTCAGCTCGCGTTCCGGCACCGTCTGACAGCCGGGCAGGGTGCGGCTGACGGACTTCAACACGTCGATGGCGGGAAACCGTCCGCGCTCGGCGATCTTTCGGTCCATGACGATATGGCCATCCAGAATGCCTCGCACGGCGTCGGCGATCGGCTCGTCATGGTCGCCGCCGTCTACCAGCACGGTGAACATCGCCGTGATCGGCCCCGCCGTGGTTCCGTCCGGCCGGATCGGCCCGGGCCCGGCGCGTTCCAGCAGTTTGGGCAGTTCTGAGAAGACGGTGGGAGTGTATCCCTTGGTCGTCGGCGGTTCGCCGGCCGCCAGGCCGATCTCGCGCTGGGCCATGGCGAAGCGGGTGACCGAGTCCATCAGGCACAGCACCTCCAGATCCTGGTCGCGCAGGAACTCGGCGATGGCCATGGTCATGTATGCCGCCTGGCGCCGCTTCAGCGCCGGCTCGTCAGAGGTGGCGACCACGACGATGGCGCGGGCGAGGCCCTCTTCGCCCAGGGTCTCCTCGATGAACTCGCGCACCTCCCGGCCCCGTTCGCCGATCAGGCCCACGACGACGGCGTCGCAGGTGGCCTGGCGCGCCAGCATCGACAGCAGCACCGACTTGCCCACGCCCGACCCGGCGAAGATGCCCAGGCGCTGGCCCCGGCAGGTGGTGGTGAACACGTCCATCGACCGGACGCCCAGGTCCAGCCGCTCGCCCACCCGGCCGCGCGAATGGGCGGCGGGCGGCGCGGCGCGCAGGGGGTAGGGGGCGGGACCGACCGGCAGGGGCCCCTTGCCGTCGATCGGCTCGCCGAAGGCGTTGACGATCCGCCCCAGCCAGGCGGTCGTCGGCCGCACGCTGGCCTGTTCGCCGACGATGTGGATATCGGCCCCGGGCGCCACGCCCTCGACCGGGCCGAAGGGCATCAGCAAGGCCTTGGAATCGCGGAACCCCACGACCTCTGCGGGCAGAGGGGTGGTGCCCCGCCGCCCGATCTCGGCCCGGGCCCCGACGGCCAGGCGGCTCAGGCCCCCGCGCGCCTCGATCAGCAGCCCGGACACGCCCGCGACCTTGCCCGTGACGACCAGCGGGTCGACGGCTTCGACGGCGGCGATCAGGTTGCGCAAGGGGCGGCGGCCTCGGGGATCAGGAGGCGTTAACCTTTGGGCCGGCGTGGTTAACGAGGCGTGAAGTCCGCCGCGGTCACGACCACCCGCGCTGCGCGATATAGGCCTCCAGCTGCGCGATCCGGGTCGCGTCCGACGGGTGGGTCGAGGCGAACTCCGGCTGTCCCGACTGACGCTGCTGGGCCATCAGACGCCACAGGGCGACGGCCTGCGAGGGGCGGAAGCCGGCGGCGTTCATATAGTCGACGCCCAGGCGGTCGGCCTCCAGTTCGTCGCGCCGCGAGTGGGGCAGCAGCAGGCCGTATTGCGCAGCGATCCCGCCGAACGATCCGACCGTCTGGCCCCGCGACCCGGCCACGCCCTGCGCCACCGACAGGCCCAGGTTGGTCAGGGCGGTGGACGAGGCGCGCTCGGCGGCGTGCTGAGCGACGACGTGACCCATCTCGTGGCCGATGACGGTGGCCAACTGGTCGTCGTTCTGGACCAGAGCCAGGAGGCTGGTCGTCACCCCGATCTTGCCCGACGGCAGGACGAAGGCGTTGGGGCTCTGGCTGTTGAACACCGCATAGTCCCACGCCCGGTTCGACAGGCCGGCGGCGGCGACGAGGCGGTCACCGACACGGCGGATGCGATCGACCTGGGCCCCCGTCCGCGCCGGGTTCTGGGTGCGCAGCAACTCCTGCCAGGCGGCCTCGGACTGCTGGTTCAGGGCTCCCGGATCGGCCAGAATCAGCTGGCTGCGACCCAGGGTGTCGTTATAGGCGCAGGCCGCGACGCCCGAGGTGGCCAGAAGGGCGGCGGCGAGGACAGCGAGGCGGCGGGTCATCAGCAGGTCTCCTGGCAAAGCTTGAAACGGTCGGCTGGGAAACACGCCAGTCACCGCAGAGGTTCCGACACGCCGTCAGCCCTCGATCATCTCGCGAATGCGCGTTCCCAGGGCGGCGACCTGGAACGGCTTGGTCATCACCGCCATCCCGGGCTCCAGGGTGTCGCCCGCGACCACGGCGTTTTCCGCATAGCCGGTGATGAACAGCACCTTCAGGCCCGGCCGCGCCGTCCGTGCCGCGTCGGCGACCTGTCGCCCGTTCATCCCGCCGGGCAGGCCTACGTCCGAGATCAGCAGGTCGATGCGGGTGTCGGAGTTCAGGATGGCCAGGCCCGCCGGGCCGTCGGCGGCCTGAAGCGCGACATAGCCGGCGTCCTCCAGCACCTCGACGACCAGCATGCGCACCGTGTCCTCGTCGTCGATGACCAGGACGGTCTCGCCCTGGCCCGGTTCCTCGACGACGGTCTCCGCGACGGGGGCGTCTTCGGTGGCGTCCGATCCGGTCCAGCGGGGCAGGGCCAGGGTGATGGTCGTGCCCTGTCCCGGCTCCGTCTCGATCCGCACCTGGCCGCCGGACTGCCGCATGAAGCCGTGGATCATCGACAGCCCAAGGCCAGTGCCCTGGCCGATAGGCTTGGTGGTGAAGAAGGGGTCGAAGGCCTTGGACGCGATCTCGGGCGTCATGCCGCTGCCGGTGTCGGTGACCGACAGCTTGACGTAGTCGCCGGGCGGCAGGTCCCGGGCCCGCGCCTCGGTGCTGTCGAGCGTCACGTTCCTGGTCCGGATGGTCAGAACGCCACCGTCCGGGGCCATGGCGTCGCGGCTGTTGATGCACAGGTTCAGCAGGGCGTTCTCCAGCTGCGACGGGTCGATGCGGATCGCCCATGGCGCCGCGGCCGCCTGGACCTCCACCCGCACGTCCGGCCCGACGCTGCGCCGGATCAGATCCTCCATGCCCGCGACCAGGCGGTTCACGTCCGTCGGCTTGGGATCCAGCGTCTGGCGCCGCGAGAAGGCCAGCAGGCGCTGGGTCAGGGTCGCGGCGCGGCGCGAGGCCCCCTGCGCGGCCTGGATATAGCGTTCCATCCCCGCCAGCCGCCCCTCGGCCATGCGCTTCTCGATCAGCTCCAGACTGCCCGAGATGCCCGCCAGCAGGTTGTTGAAATCGTGGGCGATCCCCCCTGTAAGCTGTCCGATCGCCTCCATCTTCTGGGACTGGCGCAGGGCCTCCTCGGCATGCATCAGCTCGGCCGTGCGCTCCGCGACCCGCTCCTCGAGGGTGGCATTGAGGGTTTGAAGCTCCCGCTCGTTGCGCATCTTGTCGGTCAGGTCCTTGAACAGGACCGCGACCTGGGGCCGACCCGGCTCATTGATCGGAAAGGCCGCCAGCTCCAGCCAGCGGCCGGTCTGTTCGAGCGTCTTCTGGAACCGCATGGGGCGGTTGGTTTCCAGAACGCCCCTGTAGAGTTCCAGCCAACCGTCCGCCTCGTCGCCGACGATCTCCCTCAGGCGTTTTCCGACGATGTCGGGGATTCCAGCGTTCGTCCTGAAGGCCGGGTTGGCTTCGACATGCACATAGTCGCTAAGCGGGCCGCCCGGGCCATCGATGAATTCGATGACGCAGAAGCCTTCGTCGATGATGTCGAACAGCCGACGATACCGGGCCTCGCTTGCGACCAGAGCCGACTGGGCGGCGTGCGCCTCGGTGACGTCATAGCCGCCGGCGAAGATGCCGGTCACCTGGCCCGAGGCGTCACGGATCGGCTCGTAGAGCAGATCGACGACGCGTTCGCCGTCCTCCCGGTCCAGGCTGACGGACTGGCTGCGGGAGACGAAACGCTCGCCCGTCCGATAAACCACGTCCAGGAGTTCGAAATAGCCTTGTCCCTCGACGTCGGGCAGGGCCTCGCGCACCGTCAGCCCGACCAACGGCCGGTCGCCGGCGAGGGTGCGATAGGCATCGTTGACGTAGTCGAAGCGGTGTTCCGGCCCGCTCAGAATGGCGGCGAAGCCCGGCATCTGCTGCAGCATCTGGCGCTGGCGCTCGACCTCTTCCCGGACCCGGCGCTCGGCCTGAACGCGATCGGTGGTTTCGGTCACGAAGACGATCAGGCCCGCAGGTCGTCCGCTTTCGTCGCCGACCGGGACATAGTCGAGGTCCATCCATGTCGGCTCGGGCGAACCGCGGCGGTCCAGGGTCAGTTCCTGATCCTTCAGCGACCAGGCCTCGCCCGCCAGGCCGCGACGGATGTTCGCGTCGTTGAAGTCGGCGATCTCGGGCCAGCCTTCGCGGGCCCCGATGCCGAGAAGCTCGGGGTGCCGGCGGCCGGCGAAACGGGCATAGCCGTCGTTGTAGATCAGGGTGCCGGCCTGACCCCACAGCAGGACCATCGGATTCGGGGCCGCGACCATCATGCCGACGACGGTCCTCAGGCTCTGCGGCCAGCCCTCGATCGGACCCAGGGGCGTGGCGAACCAGTCATGCGTGCGAATCCGCTCGGACATCTCGCCGGTGTCGCCGAGGAAGTCCGTTCGTCGGTCGCGGTCTGCAGCCTTGTCCAGCAGTGACGATCCCCCTTGCGGCGCTATGCGCCGGTCGCCCCGTGTGCCAAACGCGGCCCCGCCTTATTGGTTCATGGCCGCTGTTGCGCTCCGTGGCTACTGCCCTATGTCCTGTCTGCGGCCCGCCCGGAAGACCCTCCGGGTGCCGAATTTCAGACGATTCAGACGGTTCGCACGCGATTCTTCCCTGCCGGAGCTCCCCGATGTCCGACGCCCTCTCCGCCTCTGCTCGCTCCACCTCCGGCCGGGGCAAGGCCTATGGCTCGATCCTGGACACGATCGGCGACACGCCCCTGGTCGGCCTGCCCCGCCTGTCGGCCGAGTATCAGCCCAAGGCCCGGGTGCTGGCCAAGCTGGAGTTCTTCAATCCGATCGCCTCGGTCAAGGACCGGATCGGTGTGGCCATGATCGAGGGGCTGGAAGCCGAGGGCCGCATCCAGCCCGGCGGCGTCCTGATCGAGCCGACCAGCGGCAATACCGGCATCGCCCTGGCCTTCGTGGCGGCGGCCAAGGGTTATCGACTGATCCTGGTGATGCCCGAGTCGATGTCGATCGAGCGGAGGAAGATGCTGGCCCTGCTGGGAGCGGAGCTGGTCCTGACCCCCGCCGAGAAGGGCATGAAGGGGGCCATCGCCATGGCCGCCGACCTGCTGGAGCGCACGCCCGGCGCGGTCAGCCCCAGCCAGTTCGAAAACCCGGCCAACCCGGCCATCCACCGCGCCACGACGGCCGAGGAGATCTGGAACGATACGGCCGGCGCGGTCGACATCGTCATCTCCGGCGTCGGCACGGGCGGCACCATCACCGGCGTCGGCCAGGTGCTCAAGGCCAGGAAGCCGGGTCTGAAGATGATCGCGGTCGAGCCGACCGCCTCTCCGGTCCTGTCGGGCGGCGAGCCCGGCCCGCACAAGATCCAGGGCATCGGCGCGGGCTTCATCCCCGCGGTGGTCGATCGCTCGGTCATCGACGGCGTCGAGCAGGTGTCCAACGAGGACAGTTTCGACATGGCCAGGAAGGTCGCCCGGGTCGAGGGCATTCCGGTGGGCATCAGCTCCGGTGCCGCCCTGATCGCCGCCTTCCGTCAGGCGGCGCTGGACGAGAACGCGGGCAAGACGATCGTCGTCATCATCCCCAGCTTCGCGGAGCGGTATCTGTCGACCGCCCTGTTCGAGGGGCTGTAGCGATCAGCGCCACAGGCCCGCGGCCATGCCGATGGCCATGACGGGAAAGGTGGCGAGGAAGCTGGCCAGCAAGGTGGCCACGGTGATGACGGCCGCCTTGCAGAACCCGCCGACCCGGGTGGTGTACCACCGGCCGTGCCCGATCCTGAAGAAGGCCACGAAGGACAGGGCGACCATCAGCAGAGTCATCCACGCGCCGGTCGAGGGCACATAGGCCAGAAAGCCGATCGGCACGAACGGCAGGGTCCAGACATTCAGATAGTGGAAGGTTGCGCGGAACGACTTCCTCCAGCCCAGGTCGGCCGGGTCCCACCAGCGGATCAGTGGGGCCGAGATTAGGGCGTAGAACACGGCGTTGATCGGCACGAGAACCAGCGACATCCAGCCGTCGGCATCGTTCAGGAAGGCGTCGCGGCTCTTGCCCGACTGCTCGATGAGGGGGTCCAGAGCGTCCGGCGGCAGGCCTCCCAGCATCAGGGTGGTCCCGCCCATCAGGAACAGCTGCAGCATCAGGATGCCGCACAGGCTCAGATAGAACCGTAAGGGGCGGTCGTAGACGCCGCCCCCGGTGGGGCCGCCGCTCATATAGGCGTGCAGCATCGCAGCGGGGCGGACGATGACATCCTTGGCGGTCCGCAGCTCGCGCCGCCCGAAACCCGTCGTGTCTTCGCTGAGGTGATGCAGCCCGGTATCGTCCTCGGGGGGACGCGAAGGCGCGACGTCCGGGCGCTGACTCATGGGGATCTCACGCGGGGACGGCCGAAGACCCGGCAGGTCTCCGACATTGATTGGCGCACGCCGCTCCGGTCAAGAGCGAGGCCCTTGCCCTGCGCGTGGATTGGGCGTGTGGTGAGCCCCGAACAGTTGGAGGAGGGCCAATGCTGACCCGACGGATCGCCACGATCGCCCTGGTCCTGCTGCTGACGGTCCCCAGCATGGCCGCCGCGCGCCAGGCGCTCGAGGTCCCCGCCTCTGCCGGTCCTCTGGACCTGAGCCGCCGTGTGCTTCGACATGTCGAGGAGACGGGTCAGGACGTGGCCGCCTATGTCCGCATCCGCAATGGCACCCCCGTCGCCGACGAACTGATCGCGGTGTCCTGTGCCTGTGCCCAGCGGGTGGAACTGCACCGCATCGATCGTTCGGGCGAGCGGCCGAACATGGTCAGCGACGCCGCCTGGTCGGTCCCGGCACGGGGCGAACTGGCGGTGCGGCCCGGCAGTCCGCTGCACTTCATGCTGATCGGCTATGATCCGTCGGTCGCCCGGGACGGCAAGGTTCGCCTGATGCTGACGTTCCGCGAGGCGGGGTCGGTCGAGGCCGATTTCGCCCTGACCGATGACAGTGCCGCAGCCTGGGGCGCCTTCGATTGACCGTCACCGCCGGTTAACCCGCCGGGCTTAGCCTGACCACCGACATGTCCGATCCGGCCCCCGTCCAATCCTCCGAGGCCTTGGCGCAAGAGGCCCCGACCGCGGTGTTCCGCTCGCGCCAGGCGCTGCTGAAGCGGCTGGCCGATGTCGTGTCGCTGCCAGCCAGCCGGGTGAACGCCTTCGAGCGCGCGGTGACGGGCGACCTGCTGGTCGAGATGCTGCGCCTCGCCTCGCCCCAGGAACGCAAGCGGGTGGCGACGCGCCTGACGCCCCTGGCCGAACTGCCCAACAGTCTGGCGCGCATGCTGCTGAGGGACGAGCCGGCGATCGCGGGCATCCTGATCGAGGGATGCGTGGCCCTGACCGACGCCGACCTGTGCGCCTGCGCCGCCGACACGGGGACCGAGCACCGCTTTCTGATGGCCAGCCGTCGTGGCCTGTCGGAGGTGGTCACCGAGAGCCTGATCGCCTTCGACGAACCGCCGGTGATCGAGGCGGTTCTGAGGAATCCGACGGCGCGGCTGTCACAGCCGGGCATCGAGGCGATCGTCAGCCTCAGCCGGACCAGTCCGGACCTGTGCCCGCATCTGCTGAAGCGGCCGGAGCTGCGGCCTTCCGGGGCCTATGTGATGTTCTGGTGGTGCGGTGACGAGGAGCGCCGGACGATCCTGCAGAGGTTCGCGGTCAGCCGTGAGGTGCTGCAGGAGGTGTCCGAGGACGTCTTCGCCATGGCCGCCGAGGAGAACTGGCAGGACCCTGTCGCGCGAAAGGCCCTGCAGTTCATCGAGCGCCGCCAGAGGAACCGCGCGGCCATCGAGAAGAGCCCCTACGACAGTCTGGAACATGCGGTGGCGGAGGGCGCCAAGGCGGGCCTGAACCCCGAACTGGCCGCCGAGATCGGCTATCTGGCCGGCATCAAGCCGCTGACCGGCGCCAAGATCATGGGCGACAAGGGCGGGGAGCCCCTGGCCATCCTGTGCAAGGCCACGGGCATGTCCAGGCTGGACCTGGAGCATCTGTGGCGCTCGGTGCGCCGGCCCGAGACCACGCCTGATGGTCGGCCGGACCCGGACTGGGCCCGGGTTCAGGTCACCTATGAGATGCTGGCGGTCGATCGGGCCCAGACGGTTCTGCGTTACTGGAACTGGTCGCTGTCCTCGGCCATGTCTCCGGCCCTGATGAAGGCGATCCGCGACGGCGACGAAGAGGCGCTGGATCAATACTCGGCGCCCGAGCGCGCGGCCATGATGGCTCTAGCGGAAAACTTCGGCCGCTGATCTGGCGATCCCGCGCCTTGACTATAGTCAGGCAAAGGCGCGCGCCTATTCACCGCAGACTGTTGAAGACGAAGCATTGCGTTCGGCAACGAACGTCATTATCAGCCGAAAGCTCAATCGCCACAGCGCGACAAGTCTAGGCAAGGAAAAACCCGTGGACGCCGCAAGAATCGAAGATCGCTCCGAACTGCTGGAAATGACCGCCGACATCATCTCGGCCTATGTTGGCAACAACAGCGTCGCGGCGGGCGAACTGCCGGGCTTGATCGCCAATATCCACGCGGCGCTGTCCCAGGTCTCGACCGGCGCGGTCGAAGCCACGCCCGAGCCGAAAGAGCCCGCGGTGCCGATCCGCAAGTCGATCAGCCCCGATTTCCTGATCTGTCTGGAAGACGGCCGCAAGTTCAAGTCGCTGAAGCGTCACCTGCGCACCAAATACGACATGAGCCCCGAAGAATACCGCGCCAAGTGGGGCCTGCCCAAGGACTACCCCATGGTCGCCCCGAACTATGCCAAGGCCCGGTCGGAACTGGCCAAGCAGATGGGCCTGGGCCAGGGCGGCCGTAAGCCCGCCCGGACCGTCCGCGCGAAGAAGTAAGGTTAAGGATAATCCTCCCCCACTGGGGGAGGTGGATCCGTAGCGAAGCGCAGGAGGCGGAGGGGGCCACGTCACGTTCGGTGTGTGCAGCCAACCCCCTCCACCGCTTCGCGGTCCCCCTCTCCCTGCGGGGGAGGATAATGGCCTACGCCGCCTCCGCGCCTCGGCGCAGGCGCCAGAACCTGAGCGTGCGCATGGCCGCGTCGCGCTGCAGTTCAGCATACAGCTTGGCGTAGCTGTGGGCCTTGCCCATGGCGTTGTCCTCGGCGTTCAGGATGACCACGGCGAAGGTCAGGAACAGGGCGCGGTCAAGGTCGGCGGCCTTGCAGACCACGGCCAGGGCATCCAGCTCCTTCTTCTCGACGATCGAGCTGGCGGTGTGGAAGTCCACGTCGGCCAGCTGGGCCAGGGCGATCAGGAAGGACGTGCGGCTGCCCGAGCGCAGGAAGCGCGCCAGCATGGTCGGGGTCAGCTGGTTGGCCGCCTTCAGTTCCTCGACATAGGCCAGGCACTCGGCATAGTCGGCCGGCAGAGCCCCGTCGTCGGTGGCCACCCGGGCGCGCCCGGCGGCCAGGGCGCTTTCCAGCAGCACCGGGTCCATGGCGGCGTTCTGTTCCAGGATCCGCTGACGCAACCGGGCCTCGACCACGAAATACATCTCGTTCAGCAGGTCGGGCGGCAGAGACGTGCGTTCCACCGTCGCGGCGTGCAAGGCCGGATTGGCCTTGGCGCGTTCGACGGCGGTCTCGGTGGCGGCGCGCGAGAGGCGGGCGCCGTCGTTTCGCAACAGACTGCCCAGGGTGTCGTCGTCGCCGCGCTGGACGATGATCTCGGACACGGCCTCGGACACGGTCGCTCGTTCGGATACGGCCTTCAGATGGGCCTGGCCCTTGGAGCGGACGACGCCCAGCAGGTCGTCGTCGGTCAGGACGGTGGAGGCGCGCAGCACCGCCTCGGCCACGGCCACTTCGTCATTGGCCAGACGGCGGATCAGGCCGCGCGGCGCGTCGGGCGACAGGGCGAAGCGCGCCGACAGCTCGGCGCGGACGGCGGTCTCCATCTCGGCGGTCAGGTCGGTCAGGACGGAATCGTAAAGCGCGTCCTCGGCGGCGCTTCTGTGGGCCGTCCCGAAGAAATGCTCGGTCAGTTCGCGCAGAAGGGCGCGGCGCTTTTCGGAGGACTGCTCCTGGGCCAGCAGGATCAGGTCCGGCAGGCGCGACCCGGTCTCGACCGGCTCCATCGTCTCGACGTCGCTCATGGCAGGCTCGGATCGGCGTTGGGGACCGGTGCGCGTCGGCCCTGGGCATCGCGCGTGGGTTGCTGGATGTCCGGAGGCGCGGCGAGATCCAGCGCCACGCTGTCGAAGAAGACCGGCTCTGGGATCACCGTCGGATCGGGTTGGCGGCCGGCGGCGCGGTGCACCGAATAGTAGCGGGCCTGGGGCTGGCCGGAGGCGGGGGCCATGGTCGGGGCCGGGCTCAGCTGGACTGGAGCGGCCTCGGTGGTCTCGCGCGGGGGCTGGGCCGCTGCGCCGTCGGCGGCGGCGCGCTGGGACTGGAGCCGGAAGATGGGCGCGTCGCGACGCGGAGCCATCGGGTCGCCGTCCGCCGAGGAGGGCGGCGGGGCCGACGCGTGGGTCGGCTGGACCATCGACGATGCAGTCGGCGGGGGCGGCGCGGGCTCTGCGCGAACCGGGGCGACGGGCGCGGGCGGTGGGGCGCGGACCGGCGCGGGCGGGGCGGCCGCCATTTCGGTGGTGGCGTAGGACAGGGGGTCGGGCACGCCGGGCGCGAAGGCCGGGGCGACCCGCGGTCCGATCCAGGCGCTGGCGGGGGTCAAGCCGCCGTCCGTGACCGGCATCGGCGGATTGAACGGCTGCATCGCCGGGCGGGCCAGGCTCTGGGACGGGGCGACACGGCGGGGAATGATGTCGCGACGCACGCGGGCGGCGGCGATGTCGGCGGGCGTCGTCGAGGTCGTGCGATTGGCCCAGGACAGGTAGCGCGGCCCGGTCGGCGCGGCCTGCTGGGCCTGAGCCGTGCCCGCCACCGTCAGGCCCACGGCTGCGGCCGCGAGCGTGAGCCGCGTCCGCCGGCTCGGTCGACGCTGGTCAGGGTCTGTCGGCGTGACGGCCAAGGCGGGGCTCCGGTCCGTGAGGGACTGGCGTTCAGCCTAGCGGAGCGCGGCTTAACCCGGGGCTAACGCGGGTTAAGGCCTCAGGCCCGTGACGCCAGCACGCGCCGCTGGACCGCGGTGGTCGCGGCGTTGAGCAGCAGGCCCAGGACGGCGAGGCAGACGAGGGCCGCCAGAAGCTCGGCTGTGCGCAGGCGATTGCCGGCCTCCAGCAGGCGCCAGGCCAGGCCCTGGGTGGTACCCGAACCCGACACGAACTCGGCCACCACCGCCCCGACGACCGACAATCCGGCGGCCACGCGGATGCCCTCCAGGGCGAAGGGCAGGGCCGAGGGCAGCCGCAGCCGGGTCAGGCGCTGAAGCCGGGTCGCGCCGTGCAGGTCGAACAGCCGTTCCAGATCCGGATCGGCCGATTTCAGCCCGGTCAACACACCCGAGAAGACCGGGAAGAAGGCGACGGCGGCGGCCAGGGCGATGACCGCTCGATCGGCATGGTCCAGCCCCGCCCAGATCAGCACCAGGGGCGCGATAGCGACGACCGGCGTGACCTGCAACGCGACAGCCAGAGGAGCCACGGCCTGTTCCGCCGGCCGGCTGAGCGAGACGGCGATGGCCAGGCCTCCGCCCAGGACGGTCGCGACCATCAGGGCCTGGAACGCCATCCAGAAGGTCTGGAGCGCCGAACCGGCCAGCACCGTCGCGTTCTCGACCAGGGCGACGGCCACGGCGCTGGGCGGGGGCAGGAAGTAGACGGGGACCTCAAGCAGGCGGCATGCGGCCTCCCAGCTCAAGAGGAGCAGCATCGTCAGACTGATGGCAGGAAGAGCGCGGGTCATGAGCCGGAACCTTCCTGTCGGCCGCCCCCACCCGGCCGCTCTGCGGCCACCCTCCCCTGGACGGGGAGGGCAAAGGGAGACATCGCGTCGGCCAGGGCGTTGGCCACCGCCTCGACGGCGTCGCGGAAGGCGGGGTCGCGCCGCCAGCCCTCGGGCCGGGGCAGGGGGCCGGGCATGGGCAGGTCGGCGACCGCGCGGCCGTCGGCGGCGGACAGGACGACGACCCGCCCGGCCAGATAGGCGGCCTCCTCGACGTCATGGGTGACGAAGACCATGGCCAGGGGACGCTCGGCCCACAGCCGGTGCAGGTCCTCGATCAGGCCGCGCCGGGTGATGGAGTCCAGTGCGGCGAACGGCTCGTCCAGCAGCAGAAGTTGGGGCTCGATCGACAGGGCTCGGGCGAGGGAGACGCGCATGGCCATGCCGCCGGACAGCTGGCGCGGGCGGGCGGTGGTCCGGTCGCCCAGGCCCACGGCGGCGAGGGCCTGATCGGCGCGGTGGCGGGCCTCGGCGGCCGGGACGCCGGACAGCTCAAGCGGCAGGGCGACGTTCGCTCGCGCGTCGGCCCAGGGCATCAGGGTCGGGTTCTGGAACACGAAGCCGGTGGCGTTCGGCTGGGTGGGACGCTGGACCGAACCTTCGGCGGGCGTTTCCAGACCTGCGAGCAGGCGCAGGGCGGTGGACTTGCCGGCACCGGATGCGCCGACCAGGGCGACGATCTCGGACGGGGCGAGGGTCACATCGAGCGGGCCCAGCGGCGGGCGGCCTGCGTAGCGGACGACGGCGCCGGTCAGGCGCGCCAGCGCTGTCTCAACCACGGCCGGGCAGGAAGGCGTCGGTGAAGGCGTCGCGCCAGCGCAGGTCCAGCGGATAGACGCCGGATTGGCTGGTCACGTCGAAAAAGGCCTGCCACCGTTCGACCGTCATGGTGCCCAGGCCGTAGAGGGCAGCGTCCCCGCCGTCGACGATGCCGTATTCGCTGAGCTTGGCGCGGGCCTGGTCCAGGACGTCCTGGGTCATCTCGGGATTGGCTTCCCGAATCAGGGCATTGGCGGCGGTCGGATCGCTCCGCATATAGTCGCGCCAGCCCTCGGCCGAGGCGGCGATGAAGGACCGCAGGGCCGTGGCGTTGTCCCGGGCGAAGCCGTCCGGTGCCAGGACCATGGTGGCGTAGGAGGGATAGCCCTCGTCGGCCAGCAGGAAGACGCGGGGCTCGAAGCCGGCCACCTTCTGGATCGTATAAGGCTCGCTGGTCAGATAGCCCTGCTGGACCGCGCGTTCGTCGGCGATGAAGGGGGCGGGGTTGAAGGTGTATTTGCGGACCTGATCGTCGGTGAAGCCGTATCTGGCCTTCAGCCAGACCCAGAAGGCGGTGATGGAGGCGTCGGCCAGCAGGAAGGGCCGGCCCTCCAGGTCGGCGATGGTCTCCAGCGCCGGGTCGGGGTGGGCGATCAGGACCTGGGGGTCCTTCTGGAAGAAGGCGGCGACGGCCTTCACCGGCGCGCCTTCGGCCGCGAGGTTCAGGGGGATGAAGCTGTTGGAGCCCATGCCGAGCTCGACCGCGCCGGCCGCCAGCAGCTGGGGCACGTTCACGCCGGGTCCGCCCTGGATGATCTGGACGTTCAGCCCGCGCCGCTCATAGGCCCCGGACGCCAGCGCCTGGTAGAAGCCGCCGTGCTCGGCCTGGGCGCGCCAGTCGGTGGCGAAGCGGATGCGGATGCGGCCCTGTTCGTCGACAGGTGCCTCGGAGTCCGAGCAGGCGGCAAGGCACACGGCGGTCACGGCGACGCCGCCCGCCAGCAAGAGGCGGCGGCTGACGAGCCCGTGAGTCGCGGAAGGCGGCATGGCCAGACCCTAGGCGGTGCGGGAAAAGATGGGAAGCGGACGCAATGTCCTTTCCCTCCCCATGAAGGGGAGGGAGAAAGCCCACTCCAGAATTGAGCGAGGGGACGAAAGCCCGGTCGAACCGGTACTCGCGTCCCCTCGCCAAGTCCGGGTTGGGACTTGGCCGTTGAGGTTCAGGACCCTGGCCTGGGCGCCCGCGGGGCGAACCCCGAAGACGGTCGGCTGTATCCTGGCGGCTCCTGTCCGATGCCGGTCCACAGAGGATTTTCGCCCCCGGCGTCGTTCATCGATCCCGGCCTGGTTCCCGTCCACCCCGCGCCGAAACGCTAAAGGTCTGGGGCCTGAGCCCTGCCCGGGATTTCCGCGTCCACCGAAATGGCTTGGAACCCTTGGTCAGAGAGCCGGACCGACCCGCTTGAAGTCCCGGCTCTCACCGGATTTCCGCGCCGCCGTGTCCCTCGGCCTGTTGACGTTCGCGCCAAATCCGGTAGACGGCAAGCGCCTGAAATGACCCCGCTGTGCAACATGGCCCGGGGGTCGGTGGACAACCCTGTGAACATCAGTGGACGGATCGGATTCGCAGATGCGGATCAGGGTTTTGGCTTGTCCACAGAATCCGATCAGCCGGAGACGAGGGCCTCTCGCTTGGCTTCAAGGTCCAGCCATTCCTCTTCCGCCGCCTCCAGTTTCGACCGTGCGGCGCCCAGCGCCTTCATGGTGGCGTCGAAGCCGGAGGGGTCGCGGCTGTAGAAATTCACGTCCGCCAGGCGCGCCTCGTGGGCGGCGATGTCGGCGGGCAGGGCGGCGATGAGGGCGTCCAGCTCCTTTAAGCGATGCTGGTCCTTGAAGGAGAGTTTGCCGGGCTTGGTCGCCGGCGTGGCGACCACGGTTTGAGCCGTCTCGGACTTGCCCCCCACCGGCGACTTCGTCGCCGTGCTCCCCCCTGAGGGGGGAGACAGGAAGCCCGGGTTCTGGCGGATGAAGTCGGTCCAGCCGCCGGGGGTCTCGACGATGTCGCCGCGGCCGTTCATGCCGATGGTCGAGGTAGCCAGGCGGTCGACGAAGTCGCGGTCGTGGCTGACCAGGATCAGGGTGCCGTCGTAGCCGTCCAGAAGCTCCTCCAGCTTGTCGAGCGTCTCCATGTCGAGGTCGTTGGTGGGCTCGTCCAGCACCAGCATGTTGGCGGGCTTGGCGAGCGCCCGGGCGATCAGCAGGCGGTTGCGCTCGCCACCCGACAGGGTCGAGATGGGCTGACGCAGCTGACCCTCCTGGAACAGGAAATCCTTGGCGTAGGCGGCGACGTGCTTGGAATGGCCGCGCACCAGGATCGAGTCGCCACCGCCGGGCGTCAGCGCGTCCCACAGCGTCATGTCGGACTTCAGGCCCTCGCGGGACTGGTCCAGATAGACGGGCTCCAGATTGGCGCCGAGCTTGATGGTGCCTTCGTCGGGCGCCAGTTCGCCCAGCAGCAGCTTGACCAGGGTGGTCTTGCCCGCGCCGTTCGGGCCGACGATGGCCAGCCGGTCGCCGCGGATGACGCGGGTGGTGAAGGGCTTGATGACCACCCGGTCGCCGAAGGTCTTGGACACGCCCTTCAGGTCGGCGACGAGCTTGCCCGAGGTGACGCCGGAATCGACGCCGAGGTGGATCTCGCGGGGGATGTCCTTGACCCTGAGCGCCCGGTCCTGGCGCATGGCCTCGAGCGCGCGGGCGCGGCCTTCGTTGCGGGTCCGCTGGGCGGTGATGGAGCGGTAGAAGGTGTAGGTCTCGGCCTCGATGCGCTTGTTGAGGCGGCGAAGGCTCTCGGCCTCCTCTTCCTGAACCTTGGCGGCCCAGTCGTCGAAGGCGTCGAAGCCCTTGTTCAGGGTGCGGACGCGGCGGTGTTCCAGCCAGTGGCAGGACTGGGTCACGCGGTTCAGGAAGGCGCGGTCGTGAGAGACGATCAGGGCGGCGCACTTCGCGGCGATGATCTCCTTTTCCAGGAGCTCGATGGCCAGGATGTCCATGTGGTTGGTCGGCTCGTCCAGCAGCAGCAGATCGGGCTCCTCGGCGAAGGCCTTGGCCAGGGCGGCGCGGCGGATCTCGCCGCCGGACAAGCCCTTGGCGGACTTTTCCGGATCCATGCCGAAGGTCGTCAGCCAGCTTTCGGCCATCCACGGCTCGGCGCCGCCCGAGGTGGCGTAGTCGAGCAGGGTCTCGCCGACGATCAGCGGCTCTTGCGGGACGTAGGCGAAGCGGGTGCCGGCCTGGACGCTGCGATCGCCCGAGTCGGCCTCGATCAGGCCCATGACCAGCTTCATCAGCGTCGATTTGCCCGCGCCGTTGCGGCCCACCAGGCAGGACCGGGTGCGCGGCTCGATCGCCAGGTCGACGCCCTCGAACAGGGGACGCTGACCGTCCTGAAGACGGACGTCCTTCAAGGCGACGAGAGGAGGGCGGGCGGCCATGTAGATATCCTGAATCCTCACCCGCGAAGCGGGGGAGGGGGACCGCGCGAAGCGTGGTGGAGGGGGCGGAAGCGCCCGTGATCTAGGGGATTTGCGCGCGACTTGCCAGTCGCGAGGCGGCGACCTGCCAGATGTATTCGGCGGCGGTGTCAGCGTTGCGGAGGACGTCCGAGGCGAGGATGCGGATGACCTCAATGCCTTGTGTGGCGAGCCACGCTGTTCGGCGGGCGTCATGTTCAACGGCCTGCTAGGCGTAGTGGGTCGAGCCGTCGACCTCGACCGCCAGGTTCAGGGCTGCGCAGTAGAAGTCGAGGATGTAGGGACCGATGGCATGCTGACGCCGAAAAGTTAGACGGCCTGGCATGCGTTCACGCAGGCGGAGCCAGATGGCGGCTTCGGGCGGCGTCATCGCGCGGCGGAGACTCCTCGCGCGTTTCTGGGTAAGGACCGGCGCTCTCATGGTTGAAATCTCGCACGTGTCCGCCCCCTCCACCACGCTTCGCGCGGTCCCCCTCCCCCGCTGCGCGGTGGAGGATTGATGGCCTTCTGGCAGACCAAGCGTCTGGAGGAGATGACCCGCGAGGAGTGGGAGAGCCTGTGCGACGGGTGCGGGCTGTGCTGCCTGATCCGGTTCGAGGACGAGGACACCGGCGAGGTCGTGCCGACCAAGGTCCACTGCAAGCTGTTCGACGGCGGGCTGTGTCGCTGCACCGACTATGAGAACCGCATCGAACATGTGCCCGACTGCATCCAGCTGACGCCGTGGAACATCGAGACGCTGAAGTGGATGCCGCTGTCGTGCGCCTATCGTCGGCTGGACGAGGGGCGGGGGCTGGCGGACTGGCATCCGCTGGTGTCGGGCGACCCCGAGACGGTCCACACGGCGGGAGTTTCGATTCGGGGACTGACGGTGTCGGAGGAGACCCTGGCCGAGCCGGAGGATGCGCTGGATTACGAGGCCTCGGACTGGGTCGAGGAACGGGGCGTCTGACACCGGTGGGCCGCTAACGATTTGTTCGGCATGCCCGATTAACGCTGTTCGCCTTGCCGGGAGAATCGCGTGGCTAGAAACGAAGCGTTCGACCGGCTGACGGAATTGGCGGCGTCCCTGTTCCAGGCTCCTATCGCCCTGATCACGGCGGTGGACGACGAACGTCAGTGGTTCCGGTCGAATCGCGGCTACGGTGCCGACCAGACGGCGCGCCACGAGTCCTTCTGCCGCCACATGATCGGCCAGCCGGCGGGATCGACCCTGACGGTGCCGGACGCCACGCTGGACCCGCGCTTCGTCGCAAACAGGCTTGTGGCCGAGGAGGGGGTAAGGTTCTACGCCGGTGCCGTCATCACGACGTCTGACGGGCATCAGGACGGCGCGGTCTGCGTCATCGACACGGTCTCTCGCGAGGTGCCCACCGCCGGCCAGATGGAGAGCCTGAAGCTGCTGGCGCAGCTGGCGGGCCAGGAGATCGACAACGCCCGCCTTGTGCGCAGACAGGCCGAGCATACGGCCATGCTGGAGATGTCAGAGGCGATGGCCGGGGTCGGCCACTGGCGCTATGACGTCGTGACCGAGAAAATCACATGGTCGGATGAGGTCTATCGTATCCACGGCCTTGAGCCGCAGTCGATCGAACCGAAGATGGACGACCTGGCCGGCTTGTATCACGCCGACGACCTGATCGCCGTGCGGGCTCTGATGGCGCGGACGCTGGAGACGGGCCAGGGCTACGACACCCGTCTGCGGGCGTGGAGGGGCGCGGACGAACGGGTCACCCGCGTGAACGCGCGCGCCGAGCTGGACGAGGACGGTCGGCCGGTGGCGATCTTCGGCGTGTTCCAAGACATCACCGAGATGGTCCGGGCCCAGAGTGCGTTGGAGACCAGTGAGGCCCGCTATCGCATGCTGGCCGAGACGGCGACCGATATCGTGACTCGCTTCGATCCGACCGGGAAGTTCCTCTATGTCTCGCCTTCGGTGCGGCATGTCCTGGGCCGCGAACCTGACCAGATGCTGGGCAAGGATTGCACCGGGATCATTCCGGAAGAGGATCTGGCCGTCATCCGCGAGACGCTGACGGCCTATGTCGCTGCCGGTCCGGAGGCGGCACCGCCACGATACGAATACCGCGCCCTGAAGGCCGATGGCAGTCCGCTCTGGCTGGAAGCCACGCCGCGGGCGATCCGCGACGAGCGGGGACGACTGGTGGAGTTCCACGACTGCGTTCGCGACATCACCGCCCGCAAGGCCGCCGAACAGGCGCGGCAGGAACTGCTGGACACGCTGAAGCTGGCCGAGGCTCTGGCCGGGCTGGGGTCGTGGAAGCTGGACGCGATCACGGGCCAGGTGCGGTGGTCGGACCAAGTCTATCGCATCCACGGGGTCGACCCGTGGTCGTTCGACCCGAGCCTGGACGACGCGGTCGACTTCTATCATCCCGACGATCGGCAGGCGGTCCGCGACTGGTGCGCGAACGCGATCGAGACCGGCGAGGGCGGCGAGTTCAGGCTACGTCTGATCCGGGCCGACGGCGAGGAGCGGATCGTCGTGTCCCAGTGCCGACCCGAACGCCGCGAAGGGAGGACGGTCGCCCTGTACGGTGTGTTTCAGGACGTCACCGAGCGGGTGCGGGCCGAGGATGTCATCCGCACGAGTGAGGCTCGCTACCGGTTGCTGGCCGACAACTCGACCGATGTGATCGCCGTCTATGGGCTGGACGGGGTGTTCCGCTATCTGTCCCCAGCTATCGAGGGGCCAATGGGGTTCAAGGCCGAAGAGTTGGTCGGGCGACCATTCAGCGCCTTCATGCATCCGGACGATGTGGAACCGGTGAGAAAGGCGTTTCTGGACTATGCGCGGGCGGCGGCCGACACACCCTCGCCGCGCATTCCCTACCGTGCGATCCGCAAGGACGGCCAGACCGTCTGGCTGGAGGCCCACCCCAGACTGATCCGCGACGATCAGGGACGCGGCGTCGAGTTCCAGGACGTGGTTCGCGACATCACCGAGACCAAGGCGCTGGAGGACGAACTGATCGCGGCCAAGGAGGCGGCCGAGAATGCGGTAAAGACCAAGTCCGAGTTCCTGGCCAACATGTCCCATGAGCTGCGAACGCCGCTGACAAGCGTGATCGGCTTCTCGGGCCTGTTGCAGGACAGTGAGGCCCTGCCGGAGGCCGAGCGGCGGTACGCCGACCGCATCGCCACGGCGAGCGAAGCTCTGCTGTGCGTCATCAACGACATTCTGGACTATTCCAAGCTGGAGGCCGAGGCGGTCGGTCTGGACCCGCGGCCGTTCGATCCTGCCGAGATGGCGCGGGGCGCGGCGGGCATCGTGGAAGCCCAGTGCGCCGCCAAGGGCGTGGGGCTGGTGGTCGAGGTGGACCCGACCCTGCCGTCGACCCTGATGGGCGACGCGGGACGGCTCCGGCAGGTTCTGCTGAACTTCCTCTCGAACGCGGCGAAATTCACGATGTCGGGCGAGGTCCGGGTCGCGATCGGCTGGCGCGAGGACCGGATGCGGATCGCCGTCAGCGACACCGGCATCGGCATCGCCGCCGACAAGATCGACACCCTGTTCGAACGGTTCACCCAGGCGGACGCCTCGACCACGCGGGTCTATGGCGGGACCGGGCTGGGGCTGGCGATCAGCCGGCGACTGATCGAGATGATGGGCGGCGAGATCGGGGCGACCAGCCGGCCGGGCGAAGGCTCGACCTTCTGGTTCGAGGTGCCCCTGCCGGTGGCGGAAGTCGCCAGCGCGGTCGAGACCAGCGCGGGCATGGACCTGCCGGCCGGGTTGCGGGTGCTGATGGCCGACGACGCGCCCGCGAACCGCGAACTGGTCCGGATCATCCTGCAGGGGTGGGAGGTTGATCTGACGACTGTCGAGAACGGGGCCGAGGCGGTCCAGGCCGCCGCCGGTGGGGCGTTCGACCTGGTCCTGATGGACGTGCACATGCCGGTGATGGACGGAATGGACGCGACGCGCGCCATCCGGGCCCTGCCGGGGTCGGTCGGGCGCGTGCCGATCCTGGCGCTGACGGCCAATGTCCAGCCGGAACAGATCGGGGCCTGCCGGGCGGCCGGCATGGACGCCCACGTCGGCAAGCCGATCGAGGTTGTCGCGCTGATCGAGGCGATGGTCATGGCGATCAACGACACGCGGCGCGACCGGGATGGGGAGAAGGTCGCGTAAGCTCCCATGTCATGATCGTCGAGGACGACGAGAGCGTGCGCGAGATGATGGACATCGCCCTGAGCCAGGCGGGGTATCAGGTCTCGGCCGTGTCGAATGGCCAGTCGGCGCTGGACCTGTTGAACCGGCAACGGTTCCAGCTGGTGTTGCTGGACGTGCATATGCCGAGGATGAACGGGCTGGAGCTGCTGGGCACCATGAGGCGCATGAAGACCGCGCCGCCGGTCGTCATGGTCAGCGCCGACACTCAGGGCGACACCGTGCGGCAGGCGCTGAGCCTGGGGTGTTCGGGATATCTGGCCAAGCCGTTCTCGCCCCGCGACCTGGTCGAGCGGGCCCGGTGGGCCATGGCCGGCCCCGTGCCGATGACGATGCACTAGGGACCATTGCGGCGGCTTCACTGTTTTCGTCAGTCATCCGAAGACGCGCCGAATTCCTTATTGAAAACAGGTCCTGAAAAGATCGAGACGGCCTGAACGCGCCCGCATACGCCGGTCCGCTATAGTTTGGGCATGACGGGATATCAGGACAGACCGGGGCGGCCCCCGGCGGGCGACGACGACTGGGCCCTGCAGCGCAAGGCGAACCAGCGGCGTCTGATCGAAGCGGCCGAAGCGCGCCTGTTGAACGAGACGATCGCCGACGGCGACGCGGTGGCGGCCGACCGGCATGTGCGCGCGATCACCAATCTGGCGAAGGCGGTGGTGGCGGTGGAGGCGATCCGGCCACCGCGCCCCACGCGCGCCGACCAGGACAACGAGGAAGACATGGGCAGACGCCAAGATGACGATCCAGCCGTTGTGGAAGCCCTGCGCGCCGAACTGCGCGAGCGATACGATTTTTTCGAGGCCCAGAGAGAGCTTCGAGGCCGGGCTGATGGCCTTGGGGCAGGAGGGACTTCAGAAGGAGAGCGCCTGGAATCCGAGGCTTGGGTCGCACCAGAGGGCCCCGACATCGGACTGGCGCACCTGGCTGATGCTGGGGGGGCGGGGGGCGGGCAAGACCTTCGCCGGGGCCTTCTGGCTGCATGAACTGGCGCGCAAGACCGAGAACCTGACGCTGGCCCTGGTCGGACCGGCGCTGCACGACGTGCGCGAGGTCATGGTCGAGGGGCCGTCGGGGCTGAAAGGCGTGGCCGCCGAGGGGGAGCGGCCGCGCTGGGAAGGGGGCCGCAAGCGGCTGATCTGGAAGAGCGGCAGCGTGGCCTATGCGTTCTCGGCCGAGGACCCCGACAGTCTGAGAGGGCCCCAGTTCCACGCGGCCTGGGCCGACGAATTCTGCGCCTGGCGCGAGCCCGACCGGGTGATCTCGAACCTGAGGTTCGGCCTGAGGCTGGGCCCGGTGCCGCGGCTGGTGGTGACGACGACGCCCCGGCCGATCCCGGCGCTGAAGCAGCTGATGGGCGAAGAGGGCCTGGAGACCAGCCGGGGAGCCACGGCGCTGAACGCGGAAAACCTGTCGCCCGGGTTCCTGAGCCATGTGCGACGTCTGTACGGCGGTACGCGGCTGGAGGCGCAGGAGCTGGAAGGGCTGGTGGTCGAGGCGGACGGGGCGCTGTTCCGGGCCGAGGACCTGGCGCGGGCGAAGGGCGCGCGACCGGCCCGGCTGGAGCGGATCGTGGTGGCGGTCGATCCGCCCACGAGCGCCCATGGCGACGCCTGCGGGATCGTGGCGGCCGGGCGTCGGGACGGCAGGGCCTTCGTGCTGGCCGATCGATCGGCGCGTGGGCTGAGCCCGCTGGGCTGGGCTCGGCGCGCGGTCGAGACGGCCCGGGAGTTCGGAGCGACCGAGATCGTGGCGGAGGCCAACCAGGGGGGCGAGATGGTTCGCACGGTCCTGGTCCAGGCCGGCTGCGCGACGCCGATCCGCCTGGTCCACGCCACGCGCGGGAAGCGGGCGCGCGCCGAGCCGGTGGCGGCCCTGTACGAGCAGGGGCGGGTGATCCACTGCGCGGCCCTGCCGGCGCTGGAAGAAGAACTGATGGCTCTGGGGGGCGAGGATACGCGCCGCAGTCCGGACCGGGCCGACGCCCTGGTGTGGGCCGTGACGCATCTGCTGCTGGCCCGCGGGGCCGGGCCGCGCCTGAGGGTGCTGTGAGCCCGAAAATCGAAAGACAAGGAGAGACCCATGTCCACGGACACCTATGCCGCCTTCGCCGCCTCGCCTTCCGCGCCCGCGCGACGGTTGCAGGCGGTGACGCCCTCTGACGAGGCCGACCTGCCGTCACTGGCCAAGGCCCTGTTCATCGGGGCGGCGGGCGACCTGAGGATCGTGCCGGTCGCCTCGATCGATGGCGAGGCGGTGACGCTGAAGAACCATCCCATCGGCTATGTCGCCGTGCAAACGCGCCGGGTGATGGCCACCGGGACGACGGCCGCCCACATCGTGGCCCTGTTCGACTGATGATCGGTCTGGACCTGAGCACACCGGCGGTGGCGTTGCGCGGCGCGGTCCCCGTGCCCCTGCTGATCGATTTCGTCGAGGGACGGTATCAGAGGCAGGGTCTGGTGGCGGCCAGCTTCACCGATCTGCCCGGCGCGAGCTTCGCCCGGTCGGGGGTCGGTCTGACGCCGCGCGCCGACGGGACCCTGGCGACGGCGGCGGCCAATGTGCCCCGGATCACCGATCGGGGGCTGTTGCTGGAGACCGAGGCCACCAATCTATTCACCCACTCCAACGATTTCGCGAACATGGTCTGGGGCGGGGTGGGGACGCGGGCCGGCGGCTTTCCCGCCCCGGACGGGACGAACACGGCCGTCGAAATCACCATGCCGAACATGGCCACCGTGCTGGTGAGAAGCCTGATGGGGGCCGGCCTGGCGGGTGGGATATCCGGCAAGGTGTTCGTGAAATCCGCCGAGAGCCAGCCCTGGAACTTCCTGGTCCGGAACAACACGACGGCCCAGAACCTGAACGAGCGGTCGATCGACCTTTCGACGAACCCGTCCGGCACGGTGAACGGCTGGACCGTGACGCCGATGGCCGGTGGCTGGTTCGAGGTGGCTTTCACCCGGAGCCTGGGCATCGGGGCCGGCGATGCGATCGCGATCTACTATGGCAATGCCGGCGCGAACCAGAACGGGCGCAAGCTTCAGGTCTGGGGCGGGAACTTCTTTCAGTCGGCCACCCCGGGCTCGCCCATCCCGACCGGCGCGAGCCCTGTCACGCGAGGCGCGGACATGGCCAGCGTCAACGTTCCGGCGAACGCCACCAGCTGGGAAGCGGTCTACGGCGACGCGAACATCGTCGTCGGTGGGTCGGTGACGCCCGGCGCGACGTTCGACCTGGTCGCCGGCCGGCCGTGGCTGAACGGCTTCCTCAAGCGGCTGACCATGCGCTGAAAGGCTTCAGGCCCCCACCCAGACGATGTTTCGACCGGAACCCGGTCAAGGAGACCCCATGCCCCTGTTTCCCTGGCGGCCCGGCAGGGCCGCGCCCGAAGCCAAGCAGAGCCGAAGCGGGCCGCTGATCGCCCTGACCGGGGCGGGGCGGCCCCGGTGGACGCCGCGCGACTATGCCAGCCTGGCGAGCGAAGGGTTCGCGCGGAACGCCGTGGCCTATCGCTGCGTGCGGATGATCGCCGAGGCTTGCGCGGCGACGCCCCTGGTCGTGTTCGTCGACGGGGTCCGCGACGACGCCCATCCCGTCGCGCGGCTAATGCGCAAGCCGAACCCGGAACAGTCGGGCGCGGAGTGGCTGGAAGGGTTGTACGGCGCGCTGCAGACGGCCGGGAACGCCTATGCGGAGGCGGTCGGAGACGCATTTTCCGATGCCGGATCCGCAAGCGGATCCGGTGGCCCTGAGGAGCTGTGGACCCTGCGGCCCGACCGGGTGAGCGTGGTGCCGGGCAAGGCCGGGTGGCCCGAGGCCTATGAATATTCCGTCGGCGGACGGTCGCTGCGGATCGGGCGGGCGGCGGACGGATGGTCGCCGGTGATGCATCTGAGGCTGTGGCATCCGACCGACGATCATTATGGCTTTTCGCCGATCGAGGCGGCGGCCTCGGCCATCGATGTGCACAACGCGTCGGGGGCCTGGAACAAGGCGCTGCTGGACAATGCGGCGCGGCCCAGCGGGGCCCTGGTGTTCGACAGCCGCGACGGCGAGCACCTAACCGAGGCACAGTTCGCGGCGCTGAAGGCCGAGCTGGCCGACGCCCATTCCGGGGCGGGAAACGCGGGACGGCCGCTGGTGCTGGAAGGCGGGCTGGACTGGAAGCCGATGTCCATGAGCCCGTCCGACATGGACTTCATCGCGGGGAAACACGCGGCGGCGCGGGAGATCGCCCTGGCCTTCGGGGTGTCGCCGCAGCTGCTGGGGATCCCCGGCGACGCGACCTATGCCAACTATCGCGAGGCCAATGCCGCCTTCTGGCGAGGGACGGTGGTCCCGCTGGTGAAGAAGACGGCGGGAGCGCTGAGCGGGTGGCTGGGCGGGCGGTTCGAGGGTTTGGAGATCACGCCGGACCTGGACGCGGTGCCGGCGCTGCAGACCGAGCGGGACGCCCTTTGGGCGCGGCTGAACGCGGCGAGCTTCCTGACCGACGAGGAACGGCGGCGCATGGCGGGAGTGGGAGGATGAGCGAGGACCTGAAGAAGCTGGCGACGGCGCTGGGCGTGGCGCTGGCGATGCAGACGATCGCGGGGCTGGTCTGGGCCGGCGGCGCGGCGGCGCGGATCGGGACGCTGGAAGCGCGGGTCGGCGAGCAGCGGCTGGTGGCCGAGCGGCTGGCGCGGCTGGAGGAGCAAGGGCTGGCGACGCGGGCAGCGCTGGTGCGGATCGAGACGCGGCTGGAGGGCGGAAGGTGATCGCGGCGATTGACGCGGGCCTGGCGATCCAGGGCTATGCCTCGCTGTGGGGCGTGGCCGATCTGAACGGGGATGTGGTGGCCAGGGGCGCGTTCGCCGACAGCCTGAGGAGAACAGGCGCGTGCGGGGTGCGGATGCTGCATCAGCACGAGAGCCGGGCCGTCGTCGGGGTCTGGGACGAGGTGGTCGAGGACGAACGGGGACTGTTCGTCCGGGGACGGATCGCCGACTGGTCGGCGGAGGCGCGCTATGCCCAGGCGCTAAGCCGGGCCGGGGCGCTGGACGGGCTGTCGATCGGGTTCAGGACGGCGAAGGCGCGGCGGGAGGGGCGGCTCAGGGTGCTGTCGGTTGTGGATCTGTGGGAGGTGTCGCTGGTGACGTTTCCGATGCTGCCGGGGGCGCGGTTCCGGCCGGGCTAGCGGCGGCCCATGCAGTCGATCCAGTTCAGGGCGCGGGTGACGCCGCCGAGCGCGAACCAGGCGTCAGCAGGGCCGGCCTCGGATTGGTAGGTCCAGCGCATGCCGCTGGAGCGGCGCGCACCCGAGACGATGGCGTCGATCGCGGCGCGGTCCGTGACATGGAACTCGTTGACAGTGTTGTCCCGGAATTCGGTCATGCCGACCAGGTCGATGGGACGGCGGCCGAAGGAGACGGACATCGGCTGCCCGTCCGCGCTCGGGGAGGGGTCGACGGCGGTAAGGCTGACCTCATGGGGCGCGCCGGGCGTCGGCCGGGCGATGCGGAGCTGTTGGGCATAGGCGGATTGATCGTCGCGCGGCGTCAGGGCCAGGACGACCGAGCAGTAGCCGTCGGGGCGGCAGGCGCCGAGGCTGTTCTGGAAGTAGGCGCGGGTCTCTCCGAACACCGAATGGTTGGTCGCGCCGCACTGCTGGGCCGCGCTGGCGGTTCCGGCGGAGACCAGGAGAGCGGCCGCGAGAGCGGTGGTGCGGATCAGGGACATGGTGGCTCCTTCGGCAAGCTTCGCCGTTTCAGGGCAGCGGAGCATGCGCCCCCGGAAGGGTCAATCGGACGAAAGCTGACAGGCCGGATCAGGGCGTGGGGAGATACTCGGGCGGCAGCTGGATCGCGGGCGTCTCGCCCTGCCAGTAGACGCTGAGGATCCACCAGCGGGTGCCGTCGTCGAACAGCTGGATGGAGTTGATGCCGCGGGCGAAGGGCTCGGTGTCGGTGGCGGCGCGACGGCTGTCGTAGGTCGAGAAGACGTGCGTCATGTGGCCGAAGGTTTCGGTCCGGCGGGCCGTCTCGCGCTCGTGGAAGCCGCGCATGAGGAAGGGCTCGGCGCGGGCGATGTAGTCGTCGGGCGACAGGAAGGCGACGTTGGCCGGAGCATCGGCCGGCGTGCCGATCGGGACCAGGCGGGCCGAGGGGTGGAACAGGCTGCGGAAGCGGTTCCAGTCGCGGGGCACGCCGGCGTCGCCGGAGATGACGTCATAGAGGGCCGCCAGAATGGCATCGGCGGAGGCCACGTCGGCGGGCGACGGCGCGGGCGCGATGGCGGTCGCGGGCGCAGGCGAGGTCTGCGCCAAGGTCGGTGAGGCGACCGAAAGCATCAGGGCGGCGGCGAGGATCGTCGAACGCATCAGGACTTCTCCGAGGTTGCGACCGGGAGAGTGGCGCGAAGGGCGAAACGGGGGAAGCGGCAAATGCCGACCCCTCACCCTTTCGCACAAGGACGACCGCGCGCGGTCGTGTGCTCAAGCCCTCTCCCGGCCGGGAGAGGGATCATGAAGGGAACACCATGAAAGAGACCAAGACGGCTTCGGCGTCGCCGGAGGCACGGGCGGCGCTGCACGAGATGATGGCGGCGTTCGAGGCGTTCAAAGGGGCCAACGACGCCCGGCTGAGCGAGATCGAGAAGAAGGCCTCGGCGGATGCGCTGCTGGAGGAGAAGGTGGCGCGGATCGACCAGGCGGTGGGGCAGGCGCAGGCGCGGCTGGATCGGGCGCTGAGCGAGAGCCGGCGTCCGGCGGTGGACGGCGGACGAGCCCCCTCCGTCGGCTTCGCCGCCACCTCCCCCAACGGGGGAGGATTGGAGGAGAAGGCGGCGTTCGACGGCTATGTGCGGACGGGGCGCGAGGTGGGGCTGGAGATCAAGGCCGGGCTGAGCTCTGCACCGACGTCGGGCGGGTATGTCGTGCCGCCGGAGACGGAGCGGGCGATCGAGCGCAGGCTGATGGCGACCAGTCCGATGCGGGAGATCGCGACGGTGCGGACCGTCGCGTCCGGCGTGTTCAGGAAGCCGGTGTCGACGGCGGGTATCGCCAGTGGCTGGGTCGCCGAGACGGCGGCGCGGCCGGAGACGGACTCGGCGACCCTGGCTCTGCTGGAGTTCCCGGCGGCCGATCTGTACGCCAACCCGGCGGCCACCCAGGCCCTGCTGGACGACGCCCTGGTCGACCTGGACGAGTGGCTGGCCAGCGAGGTCGAGGACGCCTTCGCCGCGCAGGAGACCCAGGCCTTCGTCACCGGCGACGGGACGAACAAGCCGAAGGGCTTCCTGGGCTATTCGATCGTGGCGGACGCGAGCCACGCCTGGGGCGACATCGGCTATGTGGCCTCGGGCGCGGCGGGGGCGTTCGCGGCCTCGAGCCCGGCCGACCGGCTGATCGACCTGATCTATGCGCCCAAGGCCCAGTATCGGCCGAACGGTCGGTTCGTGATGAATCGCAAGACGGTGTCGGCGGTGCGCAAGTTCAAGGACGCGGACGGCAACTACATCTGGTCGCCGGCGACGCGGGCGGGGGAGACAGCATCGCTGCTGGGCTATCCGGTCACCGAGATCGAGACGATGCCGGACATCGCGGCGAACAGTCACGCGATCGCGTTCGGGGACTTCCAGCGCGGGTATCTGATCGTCGATCGGGCGGGGGTGCGGGTGCTCCGCGATCCCTATTCGGCCAAGCCCTATGTGCTGTTCTACACGACCAAGCGCGTCGGCGGCGGGGTGCAGAACTTCGACGCGATCAAGGTGATGAAGTTCGCGGCGAGCTGACGTGATCGTGCTCCCTCTCCCCTTGAGGGAGAGGGCTTGAGCGCCTGAGAGCGAAGCGATCGGTCTTGCGCGAAAGGGTGAGGGGTCTTGCGTCCGAAAGGACAGACCGAGTGTCACCCCTCACCCGCCCGCGCCAGGACGACGGCTGCGCCGCCGTGCGCGGCCTCCCTCTCCCTCAAGGGGAGAGGGACATCATGAACATCGGAGACATCCCATGACCGCACCCGTGAGCCTCACGGAGGCGAAGCTGTTCCTGCACGTCGAGCACGGCGCCGAGGACGGGCTGATCCAGACGCTGATCGACGCTGCGCGAAGCCGGGTGGAAGGCGAGGTGGGGCTGAGCCTGACCTCGACGTCGCCGGCGCCGCTGAGGCTGGCGATCCTGATGCTGGCCCTGCGCGCCTATGAGCGGGGCGAGCGCGAGATGCCGATCCGGCCCGTTGAGGCCTGGATCGCACCGTATCGGGTGGTGCGGCTGTGAGGGTACTGGGCGAGCTGCTTGAGGCCGTCGAGGCCGAGACGCCGTTCGGCGGGCAGGCGGTGTCCTATTCGTCGCTGGGCTCGGTCTGGCTGAGGTTGGACGGGCGACGCCGGCGGGAGCGATCGGAGGCCGGCGGGTTGGGCGTGGTCGAGGTGGCGACCGCAGAGACACGCACCGATCCCCGGCTGATCGAGGGACGGGTGATCCGGTTCGGCGGGGCCGACTGGCGGGTCGTCCAGGCCGACGTCGAGGCGGACAGGCCGGGGCGGACGGCGCTCGATCTGGAGCGGACGCGATGAGGGATCATGAGAGCGCGCTGCATGTGGCGCTGGTCGCGCATCTGAAGGCCGATCCGACGCTGAAGGCCCTGCTGGGCGATCCGGCGCGGATCTGGGACCAGGCGCCGAAGGGGGCGGTCTATCCGCACCTGACGGTCGGGCGATCCGAGAGCCGGCCGGTGGCGGCGGCGGATTGTGGGGTCGAGCACCAGCTGAGCCTGAGATGCGCCTCGCTGTTCGGCGGCGTGGAGGAGGCCAAGGCCATCTGCGCGGCCGTGCGGGCGGCGGTGCACGAGGCGCCGCTGGAGGCGGACGGGATCAGGGCGGTCAGCGTGCGGGCGACCTTCGTCGATGTGTTCCGGTCGGTGGACCATCGGCGGACGTGGGGCGTGGTGCGGCTGAGGGCCGTGACGGAAGAGATTTAGGGAGAGCGAGCACATGGCCGCACAGCGCGGGAAGGACATTCTGCTCAAGATCGAGCAGGGGGCGGGGACGTTCGTGAGCGTGGCGGGCCTGAGGGCGCGAACGATCAGCCTGAACGCCCGGACGGTGGATGCGACCGACGCCGACAGCGCCGGGCGGTGGCGCGAGCTGCTGGGTGGGGCGGGGGTGAAGTCGGCGGCGGTGTCGGGACAGGGAATCTTTCGCGACGCGGCGTCGGACACCCTGATCCGGGAAGCCTTCTTCGACCAGACGGCGAAGACCTGGCGGCTGATCGTGCCGGACTTCGGCACGCTGGAGGGGCCGTTCCTGGTCTCGGCGCTGGAATACGCCGGGGATCATGAGGGCGAGGCGACCTTCGCCATCAGCCTGGCCAGCGCGGGCGAGATCGGGTTCGCGGCGATATGACCGGCGTTCGTCAGGACAGGCCCCCCTCGGGCCTGAAGGCCCTCTCCCCCCAAGGGGGGGAGAATGGCGCGCGGGGGGAGGCCGTGGCGTGTCTGGCGGGCCAGGATCGGAGGCTGTGCCTGACGCTGGGGGCGCTGGCGGAGATCGAGACGGCGCTGGGTCTGGCGGGGGTGGAGGCGCTGGCGGAGCGGATGCGGGGGCTGTCGGCGAACGACCTGCTGGTGGTGCTGGCGGCGCTGCTGAGGGGCGGGGGCGAGGGGGCGTTCGCGGGGGAGCTGGACCGGGCGGCAGTGACGCCGCGCGAGGCGACGCAAGCCGTGGCGGCGGGGTTCGCGGCGAGCCTGGATGGCTGAGACGGCGTGGGGAGCGATGCTGAGAACGGC